>Ga0209415_10015034_pt1 | contig 12594 bp, 10 predicted proteins | sample PeaSoiSIISIP2007_FD_187696 | JGI IMG/M metagenome (GOLD analysis project Ga0209415, IMG submission 187696) | Peat soil microbial communities from Weissenstadt, Germany - SII-SIP-2007 (SPAdes) (version 2) | ecosystem: Environmental > Terrestrial > Soil > Wetlands > Peat | place: Germany...
CGGGCCGCGCGCGCACCGTGGCCGATTATGTCGCCGGCATGACCGACCGCTACGCGATCCTCGAGTACCGCCGGCTGTTCGATCCGGCCGAGCGCACCTAGCGGCGGCGCCGGTCTGGCGCACAGATGGTAGAATTTCATTGGTGCCGCGCTGATCGGCCAGCCAGGACAGTGGAGACGGATATGCGCAGTGAAATCGCAGCCCGGGATCGCCTGATCGTCGCGCTGGATGTCGATACGCTGCCGGAAGCGCTTGCGATCGTCACCGACCTGGGCGAGGACGTCAGCTTCTACAAGGTCGGCCTGCAGTTGTTCATGGGTGGTGGGCTGAGCATCGTGCGGCGCATCGTCGAGCAGGGCAAGAAGGTGTTCCTGGATCTGAAGATCGACGACACGCCGCGCACGATTCAGGAGGCGGTCCGGGTCAGCGCGATCGATGGCGTCGAGTTCTTCACGCTGCAGGGCAACGCCCAGACCGTGCGCGCCGCGAAGGCGGGCCGCGCATCGCGCTCGGCTCCGAGGTTCCTGCAGGTGACCTACCTGTCGAGCTGGGATGCGAGCGATCTGGCGGAGCAGCTGCACCTCGATGCCGGCTCGGACCGGCTGTCGATCGACGACCAGGTGGCCGCGCGCGCGCGGCGTATCCTCGATTCGGGCTGCGACGGCGTCATCGCCTCGGGCAGCTCGGTGAGCCGGCTGCGGCGCGAATTCCCCCAGCTGCTGATCGTGACCCCCGGCATCCGGCCCTCCGGCAGCGCAACCGACGACCACAAGCGATCGATGACCCCATTCGAGGCGATTCGGGCCGGGGCCGATCATCTGGTCGTCGGCCGGCCAATCCGCGCATCCGGCGATCCCAAGGCGACCGCGCACCGGATCCAGCAGGAGATCGAACAGGCGCTGCGCGGCCAGGCGGCCTGATGCGCCGCCTAGAGTCGTGCGCTGATCTGGCTTGCTAGATCCTGCAGCTGCTTCTGCAGGGCCGGAGTGAAAACGCCCGTGGAATCAAGATTGATGAAGTAACGGACATTGCCCTTGCGCACATGCAGACCATGGGCCTGGTCGAAATACGCCGCGTCGGCGAGCCCGGCGACCGGCGTCGGCGTGCCATAGAATTTGCTCAGCCTGGCGAACAGGTCCGCCGCGGCAGCCGCCGACGGGTCGAAGTACGCTCGGAACAGCAGCGTGCCATGGCCACCCTTGGACGCATAACTGCAGTCGGTTCCCTCAACGGTGTTGGCGAAAGGCCTGGGAGCGACGCTCTTCTGCGGGGCATCGAAGGCTTGCCCCAGGGTGTTGCTGATGGTGGCCGCCGGCAGCAGCGAACAGACGTCAGCGGGGGCCTCGGTGGCCGTCGCCGACGACACCGCCCAACTGCCGATGAGAAGAGTTGCCGCAAGCAACGATAGCCTGTGTAGCGATGTCATTTCCCGCGCCCTCCGCTCCCCGTGGACCGGGTTATTCTAACGCGAGCCTGGCTGGCGGCCAGAGTGCGTGCCAGCTACTGCATCGCGTAGTCCCATTCCTCGCCGGCGCTGCGCAGCAGCGCGGCACGGTCCTCGGCCAGCAGGTAGCGGTCGCGGATCAGGCCATCGAGGGCGGCGGCATGGCGCTCCAGATAATCGGCCTTGTCGCGATAGCGCTCGCTGACCGACGGCCGCGGGTCGCCGGTGAGGGCTCGCGCGGCGGCGTCCTTCGCGAAAGGCAGGAACGAGCCCTCGAAGGCCACGCGCTGCTGCGGCGCCCCGATCGAAGGATCGCGCAGGTTCCAGGGCGTGTAGGTCGCGAGCGGCGCCGAGTACTCCGGCAGGCGAATTCCACCGCGCTCATTCCCGTCCGGATCGACCTGCGGCACCAGCACCGGAAACGCCTGGCCGACGATGGGCGGCTGCAGGTCCTGCATCCCCTGCTGCCAGCGTGGGCCGAAGTCCAGCCGCCAGGCCCGGCTCGGATCGTGCGGCACGCCGCTGCCGGGAATTTCCGGAAACGCATAGCGGTCAACGGGCACCAGCGTGCCATCATCGATGCGTGGATACCGACTCGGCGGCGGCAGCCTCGCCGAGCGCAGCCACGCATCCATGTTGGCGATCATTGCGCGCCAGAAGTACCTCGCCGGCAGTGGACTCTGCGGCTGCTGGCCCAGCAGATCGCCGCCGCCCCGGGCCGGCGGCCACGGGCCGCTGAAGTGCTGCAGTCCGGTGAAGTGATAGACGCGCACGCTGGGCGAGAGCTCGATGTCACGCTGCCCGTCGGCGCTGGTCGTGATCAGCGATGCGACCCGCCCCCAGTACTCGTAACTGGTATTGGACAGGAATAGCTTCGGCAGCGCGCGCTCGGCGGTGGCCCGCAGCAGCAGACCGTCGCGCTGATTGGTCACCGGATCGGTCTCGGCTAGGTCGGTGAACGGAAAAATGTCGGTAGCGAAGGCGATCGATGAAGTCGGTTGCGCATCGCGCGAGGGCTGGGCGAAGCGTAGGTTGAAGCTGCCGCGGCCAGCGCCCGCGACGTGCGCGAGCACGCCGTCGAGCGCGATACGGCCCTGTTCATCCGCATCGAACCCCTGGTAGATCAGGTCGCGCAGGAATCGCCCATCCTGCGAGATACCCGCGCCGATCACGCGGCGCGCGCTCACGAGCGCCGCTGGCGAGTGCTTGACGTAGGAAGCGAAGTCGCGCACCGCGGCGAAACCGAGGCCGGCGATGACCGGATCGGCGACCGCATAGACGTATTCGTAGATCTGGCCCGGCTGGAACCCGCCGTCCAGGTGGATATGGCGCGTACTGGGTTCGAGCCGGCCATCGATCAGGTGCGCAAAGCTCCACCGGTCGCGGGCAATCAGCGCTCGCTCTGCGGTGCGCGATGCGCGCACCGTCAGGGTATTGCGCGGGTCATCCGGCGCGGCCACCGGATATTCGGCACCGCCAATGCCGCCGAGGATCAGGTGTCCGAGGGGAATGTCGTCCCTCGCCTGCGACAGCATCACGTCGCCCCGAAGCAGCCCCGTAATGGTCCGGCCGTGATCCCGGGCGATCGGCGCGTACAGGCGCAGCGCGCCGCGGCCGATCGCATCCCACTGCCAGCCGAGCGATGCAAACGAGTAACCGTTGCGCAGCAGCCAGCCGTCGCCCGCAGCCGCAGCCACATCCCGGTCGCCGCCGTCGACGATCTGCAGGATGCTCGACTCACCGCGATTGGGAATCTCGAGCAGCAGCGTGCCGTTTGCTCTGGCGGCATCCTTCGGCCGCAGGATCACCACGTCGGCCGAGAACTCGACCGCGCCGTGCTTCAGGTTGATGGCGTGTGACAGATCGACGATCGGCCGGTTGTGCGGATCCGCAACCGGCACCGCGAAGAACACGCGTCCGGTGATGCGCTCGTAGGCGCCGCTGCCATCGAACGCGATCCCGCCGAGGACATCCTCACGCGAGCTCACCTCGACGCGCAGCACGTGCCCGAACGCGGCGCAGGTGCCGCTGCACAGCAGCGCGGCTGCAAGCAGCTGGCCGACGCGGCGCAACCTCGACACCGGGTGCGTCAGGCGCTGACCGCCGACCGGCTCGCGGCCAGCTCATCGCGCAGTTCGCGCCGCAGGATCTTGCCGACGTTGGTCTTGGGCAGCTGGTCGCGAAAGTGCACCGCCGCCGGCCGCTTGTACCCGGTCAGGTACTGATGCGCGTAATCCTTCACCGCCTGCTCGGTCAGCGCGGCATCCTTGCGCACCACGAACAGCGCCACCACTTCGCCCGAATGTTCGTCCGCCTGCGCCACCGCAGCCACCTCGAGCACCCCCGGACAGGCGGCGATCACGTCCTCGACCTCGTTCGGATACACCTTGAAGCCCGACACGATGATCATGTCCTTCTTGCGATCCTCGATGTACACGAAGCCGCGCTCATCGAAGCGGCCGATGTCCCCGGTGCGCAGCCAGCCTTCGGGCAACATGACCTTGTCGGTCTCTTCGGGCCGCTGCCAGTAGCCGCGCATCACCTGGGGGCCGCGCAGGCAGATCTCGCCGACGGCGCCGATCGGCAGCGGCCGGCCCTCATCATCGCGGATCGTGACCTCGGTGGAGGGCACCGGCAGCCCGATCGAGCCATCGAATTCGGCATCGGGACCGGCCAGTGTGGTGACGCAGCCGACCGGCGAGGCTTCGGTCAGTCCCCAGCCCTGGCTCAGGACGCAGCCGGTCAGCTGCTTCCAGCGCAGCGCCACGGTCTTCTGCAGTGCCATGCCGCCGGCCAGCGTGACCACCAGGCGCGAGAAGTCGAGCTGCTCGAAACCCGGTGTATGCATCAGCGCGTTGAACAGCGTGTTCACGCCCAGGAAGAACATCGGTGGATGCCGGCGCAGCTGCTTGACGAATCCGGCGAAGTCGCGCGGGTTGGCGATCAGCAGGCCGGAGCCGCCGAGGGATGCGAACAGCCAGCAGTTCCCGGTCAGCGAGAAGATGTGATAGAGCGGCAGCGCGCACACGAAGGTCACGCGGTCGAGCGCGACCTGCTGGAACCAGGCGCGCGACTGCAGGATATTGGCGATCATGTTGCCGTGCGTGAGCATCGCTCCCTTGGCGAGGCCGGTGGTGCCGCCGGTGTACTGCAGGTAGGCGAGATCATTGCGATCCAGCGTGACCGGCAGCAGCTGCAGGTTGCGGCCTTCGGCCAGTACCTGCCGAAAGCCGTGCGCCTCGGGAATCAGCCATGGCGGCACCTTCTTCTGGATATGGCGCAGCACGAAGTTGGTGATCACGTTCTTGGGCCAGTCGAGCAGGTCGCCGACGCCGGTGATGATCACCTTGTGCACCTTGGTTTCCGGCAGCGCCTGCTCGAGCGTGGCTGCGAAGTTCTCGAGCACCACGACCGCGACCGCGCCCGAATCCTTGAGCTGGTGCTCGAGCTCGCTGGCGGTATAGAGCGGATTGGTATTGACCACCGTGAGTCCGGCGCGCAGTGCGCCGAACATCGCGATCGGATACTGCAGCAGATTCGGCAGCATGATCGCTATGCGATCGCCGCTCTTGAGTCCGGCGCGCAGCTGCAGCCAGGCACCGAACGCGCGCGAGCGCTGATCGAGCTCGCGGTAGGTCATCGCGGTGCCCATGCTGTGATAGGCGATCCGATCCGCATAACGGCTGCAGGCATCCTCGATCAGCGACTTGAGCGAATCGATCTCGAACGGATCGATGTCGGCGGGGACCGCGGGCGGATAGTGCGATAACCAGAACCTGTCCATAGGCGCAACCCCCTCTCTAATAGTTCTTCAATGCTGTGCCCGCTGCGCCCCGGCCGGTCGCTCGCCAGCCGCCCGGGTGGGCGGTGGCGGCGCGGCGGCGCGCAGCAGCGGCTCCAGTCTGGGCCAGACGTTGTCCAGCAACAACGGCTGCCCCGCTTCGTTCGGATGCAGGCCGTCGGGCTGCATCAGCGCCGGGTTGAGCGCCACCTGATCGAGCAGAAACGGCACCAGCGCCAGATTGTGCGCGGCCGCCAGCGCACTGTACATGTTCTGAAAGCCGCTGGTGTAGCGCTCGCCGTAGTTCGGCGGCATGCGCATGCCCAGCAGCAGCACGGCCACGCCGCGCGCGCGCGCGAGCGAGATCATCTTGTCGAGATTGTCACGGGTGCCGTCGAGCGGCAGACCGCGCAGACCGTCGTTGGCGCCGAGCTCCAGCACCAGGATGCGCGGCTGCTGCAGCTCGAGCGCATGTGGCAGCCGGCCGACGCCGCCCGCGCTGGTCTCGCCGCTCACACTGGCGTTTATCACCCGGAATCCGTACCCTAACTGCGAGATCTTGCGCGCCAGCAAGCTCACCCAGCCCTGTTCGACATGGATGCCGTAGCCGGCGCTGAGGCTGTCGCCGAACACCAGGATGACCGGCAGTGGTGGATCCGCGCGCGCCGCCGGCGCCGCCGGTACCAGCAGCAGTGCCAACAGGATAGCCATGACGCGTGACATCGTTCTTGAAGCCCGGAACCTGAGCAAGCAGGTTAGCAGCCCGGAAGGCCCGCTGACCATCGTGCGCGACGTGTCGTTCGCGGTCCGGCGCGGCGAGTCGATCGCGCTGGTCGGTCCGTCCGGCGCCGGCAAGTCCACGCTGCTGGCGCTGCTCGCGGGCCTGGACCTGCCGACCTCGGGCGACGTGCTGCTCGCCGGTGAGCGACTCGGCGCGCTCGATGAGGACGGCCGCGCACGGCTGCGCGCCGAGCGGGTTGGTTTCGTGTTCCAGTCGTTTCATCTGCTGCCGTCGCTGACCGCGCTCGAGAACGTGATGCTGCCGCTGGAGCTGGCCGGACGCGGCGATGCGCGTGCGGCGGCCAGCAGCATGCTCGAGCGGGTCGGCCTGGCCGCGCGTGTTGGCCACTATCCGCGCCAGCTCTCCGGCGGCGAGCAGCAGCGCGTGGCCCTGGCACGCGCCTCGGTCGGGGTACCGGCGGTGCTGTTCGCCGATGAGCCGACCGGCAATCTGGACACCGCGACCGGCGAGCGCATCGCGCAGCTGCTGTTCGAGCTCAACCGCGGTTCGGACACGACACTGGTGCTGGTCACGCACGAGGCGACGCTGGCGGCGCGCTGTGCGCGCGTGCTGTCGATGGACGCCGGCGCGCTGATCCGCGATGTCGGCGCGAGTGCGGCGCGCAGCCATGCGTAGCCTCATGCTGGCGCTGCGCGCGCTGCGCCGGGAATGGCGCTCCGGCGAGCTCGCGGTGCTGTGGCTGTCGCTGACCATCGCCGTGGCCGCGCTCAGCGGTGTCGGCTTTCTGGTCGATCGCATCGGACGCGCGGTCGAGCTGCAGGCCAGCGAGGTGCTGGCCGCGGATCTGCGGGTCGAGTCCGATGAGCCGATCGCCCCCGACGAGCCGGCGCAGGCGAGGCTGCTGGGCCTGACGACGGCGCGCCTGACCATGACGCTGTCGGCGATCTTCAACGGCGATGCCAATCAGCTCGCGAACGTGCGCGCGGTCAGCGCCGGCTATCCGCTGCGCGGCCGCCTGACGGTGGCCGAGCGGGCGTTTGCGGCCGGCATCGCTACCGACGCGATCCCCGCAGCCGGCGAAGCCTGGCCCGACTCGCGGCTGGCTGCGGCGCTCGGCGCGACACTCGGCAGCGAGCTCAGCGTCGGCACGCGCTCGCTGCGCGTGACACGCATCCTGATCTCACGCCCCGATCAGAGCTCGACCTTCGTCGAATTCGCCTCGGCACTGCTGATCAACGATGCCGACCTTGCGTCGACCAGCCTGGTCCAGCCCGGCAGCCGGATGCGCTACGTGCTGCTGCTCAGCGGCGGCAGCGCGCAGCTCGATGCGTTTCGCCGCTGGCACCAGCTGCACGCCCCGCACCATGAGCGCGTCGAGGACGTCGCGGACGCCAGCCCGCAGATCGGCGACGCCAGTCAGCGCGCGGCGCGGTTCCTGGCGCTGGCGAGCCTGGTTGCGGTGCTGCTGTGCGCGGTGGCGATCGCGATGAGCGCACGCAGCTATGTGCGCCGCCATCTGGATGCGGTTGCGCTGATGAAAACCCTCGGCGCCTCGCGCCGCCTGGTGCTCGCGGTCAACCTGTGGCAACTGCTGCTGCTGGCGGCGGTGGCGAGCACGCTGGGCTCAGCCGCCGGCTGGATCACGCAGCTGTGGCTGGTGCGGGTGCTGCAGGGGTTGCTGCGCGCCGACCTGCCGCCGGCCGGCCCGTGGCCGGCCGTGGTCGGCTTCATCATTGCGCTCGCGGTGCTGGCAGGTTTTGCGCTGCCGTCGCTGCTGCAGCTGACGCGGGTGCCGGCGCTGCGGGTGCTGCGGCGCGACGCCGGGCCGCCGGCGTTGAGTTTCCTGGGCGCGGCGGCGCCGCTGCTGCTCGCGATCGCGGGCGTGGTCTACGGCGCGCTCGGCGAGCTGTCCCTGAGCCTGTGGTTCCTGCTGGGCCTCGCCGCCGCGGTGGTTGCACTCGGGATTGCCGGCGCGCTGCTGGTGCGCGCCGCGGCGCGGGTGCGCGGTTCGGCCGGCGTGGCCTGGCGCTACGGCATCGCGAACCTGGCGCGGCGCCGCGCCGAGAGCGTCACCCAGATCGTGGCATTCGGGCTGGGCATCATGCTGCTGCTGGCGCTGGCGATCCTGCGCGACGATCTGGTGACCGACTGGCGCGCGAGCCTGCCGGCCGACGTGCCGAATTATTTCTTCGTCAACATCCCGACCGATCAGCGCGCCGACTTCGAGCGCGAGCTGAGCGCGCAAGGGGCGCACCTCACGCGCATGCTGCCGATGATCCGCGGCCGCCTGATCACGATCAACGAGCAGCCGCTCGCGTCACTGCATTTCCCGGGGCTGCGGGGCCGTAACTTTGCCGATCGCGAGCAGAACCTGACCTGGGCGAGCGAGCTCGGCGATGACAACCGCATCGTCGAGGGGCATTGGTGGAGCGCCGCCGATCAGGGCAAGCCGCTGGTCTCGCTGGCGGTCGAGTATCAGCAGTCGCTCGGCCTGAAGCTCGGCGATCGGCTGCGATTCGATGTCGGCGGCGAGGATTACGACGTCACGGTCGCAAGTTTCCGGCGCGTGAAATGGGACAGCTTCCGGCCGAATTTCTTCGTGATGTTCCCGCCCGGGGTGCTCGATGCGAGCGCCGGCACCTACATGACCAGCGCCTACCTGGAACCGACCGGCGGCGCCATGGCGCAACTGGTGCATCGCTTTCCGGGTGTCTCGATCTTCAACGTCGGGGATCTGCTGTCGCAGATTCGCGCGGTGATCGACAAGGCCGTCACCGCGGTGCAGACGGTGTTCCTGTTCACGCTGCTGGCGGGGCTGACGCTGCTGCTGGCCGCGGTGCAGGCGAGTCGCGAGGAGCGGCTGTACGAGACCGCGATCCTGCGCGTGCTCGGCGCGCGCCACACCATGATCCTCGCGAGCGTGCTGGCCGAGTTCGCGCTGCTCGGTGCGGTGGCCGGCCTGCTGGCCGCGACCGGCGCCTCGCTCGGCGGCGCGTGGCTGGCGCACGCGCTGGACCTCAAGTACCGCTTCAACGCCGGCCTGTGGATCGCGGGCGTGCTGGGCGCGGTGCTGGTGGTCGGTGTGGCCGGCTGGATCTCGACGCGCTCGGTGGTGCGGGTGGCGCCGCGAACCGTGCTCTACTGACGGCGCTTACGGCGCGCGGCTGCCCCCGGCGTGCGCCCTTCAGTGCGCGAAGCCGATCGTGCTCCAGGCCTGCGGCTCGGGGTCCCCGCGCCAGCTCAGGCCCTCGATGGTGAGCTGGTAATCGCCCGGGCCGAGCGCGGTGCTGTTGAGCTCGATATGCAGGTTGCCGTTGGAGTCGCGCTGCACGTTGTGCAGCACACCCACGCGTCCCTGATCGATGCGATCGATGGTGACGCGAAAGGTGGTGAACTGCGACCAGGACAGGTCGAACTTCAGGTCCGCCATCTGCGCTTCCGGTCCGCCGATCCTGACCACGCTGTTGCGCGACGGTCCGGTGCGGCTCGGAATCACGGTGATCGCGCGCGTGGACTTGGCCGGATCGAGCGGCTGCATGTTGGCGCGCTGCTGCAGGCTCTCGAGCGAGCGCTCGCGCGCGACCAGCCGCTCCTGCAGCACCACACAGACGGCGGCCAGGCCCAATGCCAGCGCCGCGGTGCCGATCAGCACCGGCAGTCGTTCCCACCAGCGCTTGTCGCGGCCCTCCCAGGGCGCCGCGCGGCCGCTGGCGTCGAGCAGGCGCACCGCGGCACTGATCCGGGCGGTCAGTCCGATCTCGTCGATCAGCTCGGGATGCTCATGACAGAAGCGCTCGAAGTCGAGCGCGCCACTGACCGGCATGCGCCCGCCGAGGTAGCGCTCGACGATGTGATTACGGGCGATGAATTCGCGATCCATGCTGGGCGCGGCGCTGGCGGCCTTCCCCAGCGACGGCACGGGGGTATCCGGTGCGGCGGGGCGGCGGGGCGAGACTGACATGTACATATCGTGCCGGGAGGGCCGGCCGGGGCGCGGGTGCCAGCTCACAGTTTGCCGGCGCTCAGGAAGCCAGGATCGCGAATCGCGTCACAATATGAATCCTCGCCCGCACCGGTCTTGCGCTATGTTGGGCTTTATACGTAGCCTGTCGATGATGGTGCAGGCGAGTGGCGAAATCGGACAAAAACCAACCGGATAACGGCAAGCGGGCTGGCGAGGTGCGGCACGATTCGCGCGGTCATGCGGTGTGGCATTGGGCGAGCGAAACGGCCCGCAACGCGGCGATCTCGACCTCGCAGCTGCTGCGGCGGCTGGATTTGTCCGGCTTATCGCTCGAGGACGAGCGCTCGCCCGAAACCCCGCCCAAAGCCGCGCCCGAGGCTACGGATAAGGCGGCTTCCGGAAAGGCCGGACCGCGCCTGCCGGGAGCGACCCCGCCGGCGGCCGGTGCCGGCGATCTGAGGCTCGACAAGACCGGGCGTCCGGGCGCCCCGCGCGGCTACAACCCCTATGGCGGCGCCACGGTGCGGCCGGCCCCGGTGGCCAGGAGCCGGCCCGGGCTCGCGAAGCCTGCCCGCACTTCCTGGTGGCGGCGGCTCTTCCAGCGCCGCTGACCCGTCACCTGAGGCGCGCGGGCATCGACCCTCGCGTAGACTTGTCGCTTCGATCACACGCGCGTTTCGCACCATGTACCAGGCACCGATCAAGGATCTGCACTTCGTGCTCGATGAGCTGCTGGGCGTCGAGAGCCTGGCGGCGCTGCCGCGCTACCGCGAGTTCTCGAGCGAGCTGGCTGCCTCGGTGATCGAAGAGGCGGCGCGATTCGCCCAGGACGTGCTGGCGCCGATCAATCGCTTCGGCGATCAGCTCGGCGCCAAGTTCTGCGATGGAGTGGTGCAGATGCCGGAAGCGTTCCGCAGCGCCTACCGGCACTACATCGAAGGCGGCTGGACTTCGCTGACCGCGGCGCCGGAGTTCGGCGGCCAGGGTGCGCCGCTGGTGCTGGCGGTCGCGGTCGAGGAGCTCGGCTTCGGTGCCAATGTGGCTTTCATGCTCTGTCCGCTGCTGGCGCGTGGTGCGGCCGAGGCGCTCGAAGCGGTGGCCTCACCAGCGCTGCAGGCGCAGTTGCTGCCGATGATCGTGAAGGGTGAGTGGACCGGCACCATGAACCTGACCGAGCCGCACGCCGGCTCGGACCTGGCAGCGATCCGCACGCGCGCGACGCCCGAGGGTGATCATTACCGCATCCGCGGCCAGAAGATCTTCATCACCTATGGCGAGCACGATCTGGCGCCGAACATCGTGCACCTGGTGCTGGCGCGGATCGATGGCGCCCCGGCCGGCACCAAGGGCATCTCGCTGTTCGCGGTGCCGAAGAGACTGTTCAACGCCGATGGCAGCCTCGGTGAGCCGAACGACGTGCGCTGCGTCTCGATCGAGCACAAGCTCGGCATCCATGCCAGCCCGACCTGCGTGATGTCCTATGGCGATCACGCCGGTGCGCTCGGCTACCTGATCGGTGAGGCGCATCACGGCCTCGAATACATGTTCATCATGATGAATTCGGCGCGTCTTTCGGTCGGCGTGCAGGGGATCGGCCTGTCCGAGCTCGCTCTGCAGCAGGCGAGCGACTGGGCGCGCAACCGCGTGCAGGGCCGCCCGGCCGGCAGCAAGAGCGCTGCCGCCGTCGCCATCGCGCACCATCCGGACGTGCGCCGCATGCTGCTGACCCTGAAAGCCAACGTCGAGGCGATGCGCGCGCTGGCGCTCTATACCGCGCTGGAGCTCGATCGCGCGCGCGCCGAGCCCGACGAGGCGCGGCGCGCCGCCGCGTTGATGCGCGGGGAGCTGCTGATCCCGATCGTCAAGGGCTGGTGCACCGATCAGTCCACGGAGCTGGCCTCGCTGGCGATCCAGGTGCATGGCGGCATGGGTTTCATCGAGGAGACCGGCGTCGCGCAGACCCTGCGCGATGCGCGCATCACGTCGATCTATGAGGGCACCACCGGCATCCAGGCCAACGACCTGGTCGGGCGCAAGCTCGGCCGCGATCGCGGCGCGGCGATGACCGCGCTGCTCAGCGACACGATGCGCGAGCTCAATGATCTGAAGGGCAGCGACCCGACCATCCGCAGCGCCCGCAACGCCACCATCGAGGCGCTGACCATGCTGCGCGATGCGACCGAGGTGCTGCGAGCGCAGAGCGCCGAGACGCCCGCGCGCGCCTATGCGGTCGCGGTGCCCTACCTGCACCTGTGCGGCCGTGTGCTCGGCGGCGCGCTGATGGCGCGCGGCGCTGCGATCGCGGGCGCCCGGCTGGCCGCGGGCAGCGGGGATCAGAAGTTCTATCGCGCCAAGCTGCAGACCGCGCGCTTCTACGCCGAATACCTGCTGCCGCAGTCGCTGAGCCTGCTGCGCATCATCAAGTCGGGCGGCGCCAGCGTCGCCGACGCCGATCCGGAGCTGATCTAGCGGCGTTGCGCCGGCGGCCGAGGCCGAGCGCCGAGGCCGAGCGCCATGGCGGGTGATCGCTAGGCGTCGGTGGCCGCGCCGCCGAGCACCGGCACCATGTTGGCGAGCAGGAATTCGACGAACTGGCGAATGGCCGGCGATGCGGCCCGCTCGGCGGCATACACCGCCTGCAGCTGCAGCGGTACGGCGACCGA
>Ga0209415_10015036_pt1 | contig 12593 bp, 12 predicted proteins | sample PeaSoiSIISIP2007_FD_187696 | JGI IMG/M metagenome (GOLD analysis project Ga0209415, IMG submission 187696) | Peat soil microbial communities from Weissenstadt, Germany - SII-SIP-2007 (SPAdes) (version 2) | ecosystem: Environmental > Terrestrial > Soil > Wetlands > Peat | place: Germany...
CGATCGGCGTGACCACGGCCCGCGGGCCGCCCGGCGGCGCTCCCGTCAGCGCCCCCTCGCTGACTGGCAGCAGCAGCGGCGCGCGCGCCAGCACGACGCGCTCGCGCGGGCGCTGCCAGATCCCATGGCGGCCGGGACGGTTCTGGGCGCACAGCGCGTCGAAGCGGATCGCGCCCGGCAGCGGGGCGAGCAGCGCGGCGGTGATCGTCGAGTAGATGACGGCCGCGGGCCGCTCGCGCGACAGCGCCTCGAGCGTCGCGGCGCGGGCGGCGCGGGCCCAGGCGAGATCGGTCAGCGCGAGCGTCCGCCACGCCCGCGGCGGCGAAGCCACGGCGACCTCGACCTCGGCTCCCGCACGCCGCAGGCTTGCAGCGAGCTCGGCGTCGGAGGCGCGCAGGCCGGCCGTCGAGCCGAGCGAGACGAGCAGCAGCTCGGCCATCAGCGCGCCGTCACGCGGGGCTGCGCCGCTCGGTCGGTATATACGCCTTGAAGCCGGGCGTGCGGGTCAGCGTCATCGGTCGCAGCGGCGAGGTCTCCTCGACGTGAAAGCGGACGCCGTCGCGTCGCTCGATCGCGACGATCGCGCCGTGCTGCTGGCGCCAGGCGAGCGCCCAGATCAGCGCGAAGCCGGTCGCGACGGCCGGGATCTGGGGCGCCAGCAGCGCCAGCCCGCCGGCGACGAGCGTCGAGACCAACAGCGGCCACAGCCGGGCGAGCAGGACCCGCGCCGGGCGCTGGGGAGGCAGCACGCCGACCGTCTTGGCACCGCCGAGCAGGCGCACGATGCGCGGCGACACCGCCGCGCGGCGGCCCATCAGCAGGCCGATGGCAGACGCCGCGGCCCACCAGCCGACCGCGATCGTGGCGGTGCCGGGCTCGCCGGCGGCACGCGCGCTCAGCAGGGTGACCGCGGCGAGCGTCGTCGCGGCGGCGGCTGACAGCACGACGGTGGCCTTGACGAAGTCGGCGAACGGCATCTAGTGGGCCACTAGCGCAGCAGCAGGTCGAGCAGCTCGCGGACGCCGTGCGGGCCGTCGACCATCGCGTCGGCTGCCGCCTCGAGCTCCGCGGGCGTCTCCTCCGAGCGCACGCCGACGCACACCGCATCCTCAAGCACCACCGAACGCAGGCCGGCGAAGGCGTCGACGTCGGTGAGGTCGTCACCGACGCACAGCGCGGCCACCGGCGGATCGTCGGCGAGCAGCCAGCGGATGCCGCGCCCCTTGTCGATCGGCACCGGCGGGCGGATCTCGAGCACCTTGCGGCCGCGGCGCGGCTCCAGCCCCGCCTCGAGCGCGGCCAGCTCGAGCGCGGCGACCGCCACCAGCGCGCTGCCCTCATCGGGGGCTCCGCGCCAGTGGAAGGCGACGATCGCGCCCTTGTCCTCGCGCCGGACGCGCATCTGCTGCAGCGCGGTCGTGTCGACGCGATCGGCGAACGCGTGCACGCGATCGGTCCACGCGGCGACCGCCGGATCGACGATCACCACGCTCGCCGCCGGGGGCAGCAGCTCGCTGCCGTGGTTGCCGATGTAGGCGATCGAGCCGATCGACACCATCTGCCGCGCCACCGAAGCGGCGCGGCCGCTGACGCACGCGACGAGGCCGTAGCGCTTCGCCAGCTCGATCAGCCGAAGCCGTGTCGCCTCGGGAACGTTGGCGTCGGAGGCGTGGCGCACGATCGGCGCCAGCGTCCCGTCGATGTCGAGCAGCACGGCAGACCGCGCCGGATCGGCGCGCAGCGGCTCAAGGAGCTCCGCGATCGCGAGCTGCGCCCTCATCCTCCAAGTATTGCGCTCCGAAATGAAAACGCGACCCGCGACGCCCGCCCTGCGCTATTCTGCGTCGATGGGTCTCGACAATCCCCTCCACATCCTCATTCTGCTGGTGGTCGTCCTGCTGGTCTTCGGCGCCAAGCGACTGCCGGAGATCGGGCGCTCGCTCGGCGAAGGCATGCGCGGGTTCAAGGACTCGATCAGCGGCGAGAGCCCGCAGCAGACTTCGCTGACCTCGGCTCCGCCCGCCGCACCGCCGGTCGCCGCACCGCCGGTCGTGGCGCCCGCGAGCGTCGCGCCGCCCGCACCGCCGACGGTCGCGGCGGCTGCCCCGGTGGCGGCTGCCCCGGTCGAGGACGCGCCGTCGCCCACCGCCGGCTGAACGCCGGCGAGGTCAGCGACTAGCGCAGCAGCGACGCTGCGTGGACTTCGTCGTCCGCTGCGCCCAGCTCGGCCAGCGGCGGGCGCTCCGGCTCGGGCTCGGCGATCTGCGCCGTGACCGCGCGCGGCAGTTCCTCGACGCCGGCCAGCTCAACCGAGCGCCCGGACGTCGCTCCGGCCGCCTCGATGCGCCGTAGCTGGGGAATCACGCGCGACTCGAACGAGCCGACCGCCTCGTTGTAGGCCGTGACGGCCGAGCCGAGCTGACGGCCGACCCGAGCAAGCGGGTCGACGAACCGAGCGATCCGCTTGTGCAGCTCGCGGGCCGTCTCGGCGATCTCGCGGGCCGAGGCTGCGATCAGCTCCTGCTTCCAGCCGTAGTGCACCGCGCGCAACAGCCCGATCAGCGTCGTCGGAGTCGCCAGCAGGACCTGCTGGTCGACGCCGTACTCGATCAGCGCCGGGTCCTCGCTGAGCGCGGCGTGGTAGATGCCGTCGGAGGGCACGAACATCACGACCAGCTCGGGGCTCGCGTCGAACTGCGCCTGGTAGCCCTTGGATGCGAGCTTGGTGATGTGGTCGCGGGTCTGGCGGGCGTGACGGGCCAAATGCAGGCCGCGCTCCTGATCCGTCGTGGCCTCCATCGCCGAGAGGTAGGCGTCGAGCGGCACCTTCGAGTCGACGACGATCAGCTTCCCGCCCGGCAGCCGGACGAGCACGTCCGGGCGCAGCCGGCCGTCGTCGGTGTCGACCGTCGTCTGCTCGGTGAAGTCGCAGTGGGCCACCATGCCCGCCATCTCGATCACGTTGCGCAGCTGGATCTCGCCCCACGAGCCCCGCGTGGCCGGCCGCTTCAGCGCGCCGACCAGGCTGCCGGTCTCGGCGCGCAGCCCCGAGATCCCCTCGTTGAGCTGCTTGAACAGCTGCCCCATCTCTCCCTGGGCCTCGCGCCGCTCGCGCTCGAGCGACTCGATCTGGCTCTCGACCCTGCCGAGCTTGTCCTTCATCGGCTCGACCAGGCCACGAAGCTCGGCCGCCCGCTTGCCCATCTCGCCGGCGGCGCGCTCACCGTCGATCCGCCGCTGGGCGGTCAGCTCGCGGGTCAGCGACTCGGCGGTCTTCGCCAGGACGTCCGCCGAGATCCCCTTCATCTCGTCGCGCAGCTGCGTGCGGCTGGCCTCCAGCAGCTCGAGCTGGCTCGCGTGGCTCGCGAGCGCGGCCTCGCGGAGCTGGCGCTCGCCTCGCACGCGCCCGAGCAGCAGCGCGCTCGCGGCGGCGGCGCCGAGCAGCACTCCGAGGATCAGCATCACGATCGACATGGGACCGATTAGCTTCCTACACGCGTCGGACGCTACGGTGTGCGACTGCGGACGGAGCCGCCGGCAGAGAGGTCGCGAACGTGAACGAAGCCAGCTCGAGCGGAGGAAGACGCAACGCAACGCTCTCCTCCCGCGGACGCGGACGGCCCGCCAAGCTCTCGCGGGAGGCGATCCTGTCGGCCGCGCTCGCGCTGCTCGACCGCGAGGGAGCCGACGCGCTGACGATGCGCCGCGTCGCCGGCCAGTTGGGGGTCGAGGCGATGTCGCTGTACCGCCACGTCGCGGACCGGGCGGCGCTGCTCGAGGGCCTCGCGGACCGCCTCGCCGCCGAGATCGAGCCCCGCGACCCCAGCGGCGACTGGGCTGACGCGCTGCGGGGCTTCGCCGGCGACCTGCGGGCGATCGCGCGGCGCCATCCCGCGGCGTTCGGGCTGGTCGGCGCGCAGACGCTGACCGCGCCGAGCATGCTCGGACCGATCGAGGACGTGCTCGCCGGCCTGCGCCGCGGCGGCTTCACCCCGGCGCGGGCGATCTTCGCCTATCGCCTGGTGGCCACCTATGCGCGCGGCTACGCGCTCGCCGAGATCACCGGCTTCGCGATCGACGTCCGCCCCGAGGAGCCGTTCCCGGTGATCCGCTCGCTGAGCCGGCGGATCGCGAGCGAGCCGAGCGAGGCGAACTTCCGCGCCGGACTCGAGACGATCCTCGGCGGCCTGCGCGCCGAGCGCGAGGCGCAGTGACCGCCGCCGCCGACCCCCGGCTGGTGGAGAAGGCCCACCAGACCCGTAGAGTCCAGCCGGCAACCCCACATCGCGCCCCCGGATGAACCCCTACCGCTACGTCATCGCCGACGTCTTCACCGACACGCCGCTCGAGGGCAACGGCCTCGCGGTCTTCACGCAGGCGACCGGCATCGACGATCGAACGATGGCGCGCCTGGCCCGCGAGATGAACCTCTCGGAGACCGTCTTCACGCTCGCCCCGGAGCAGGGCGGCGACGCGCGAATCCGGATCTTCACCCCCGGGGCGGAGCTGCCGTTCGCCGGCCACCCGGTGCTCGGCGCGGCCTTCGTGCTCGGCGGCGACCGCGACGTGGTCCGCCTGGAGACCGGGTTGGGAATCGTGCCGGTCGCGCTCGAGCGAGACGGCGAGGAGATCGTCTTCGGCCGCATGCACCAGCCGATCCCGGCGATCGAGGTGTTCGAGCACGGCGCCGAGCTGCTGAGCGCCCTCGGCGTGGCACGCTCGGTGCTCCCGATCGAGTCCTACCTCAACGGGCCGCACAACGTGCTCGTGATGCTCGAGGACGAGGACGCGGTCGCCGCACTGGCGCCCGACCACCACGCGCTCGCCGCGCTCGGCGCGCTCAACGTCAGCTGCTTCGCGGGGGCCGGCCGCCGCTGGAAGACCCGGATGTTCGCGCCGGCGATCGGCGTTCCCGAGGACCCGGCGACCGGATCCGCGGCCGGGCCGCTCGCGCTGCACCTTGCGCGCCACGGCGCGATCGACTTCGGCGAGGAGATCGAGATCGCCCAGGGCGCGGAGATCGGGCGGCCGTCGGTTCTCCACGCGCGCGTCGAGGGTTCGCCGACGCACGTCGACCAGGTCGAGGTCGGCGGCGCCGCGGTGATCGTCGCGCACGGCGAGTTCACGCTCGGGCGCGACTGACACGGGCGCGCGGCGGCGCCGCGGCGGCGCTCAGCGCGCCGGGCGCCGCGGATCGAGGCCGTGCTCGAGCGCGCCCTTGACGCTCGCGTCGAGCATGTTGAGCCGGTGCAGGGCCAGCGCCTCGACGCTCGCAAACCGCCCGCCGGGCGCCGCGTCGGCGCCGTGGTGGCAGAGCACGCAGTGCTCGAGCGCGAGCATCCGCGGCTCATTGAGCACTCCGTCGGCGCGCTCGCGCAGCAGCCGCATGCCGATCTGGATGTGGCCGAGCAGCCGGCCCTCCTCGCTGAGCTCGATCGACGCGCCGTAGGCGAACTCGCGCGTCTTGCCGATGTCGTGGACGATCGCGGCGCAGATCAGCAGGTCGCTGTCCAGCCGCGGGTGGCCGAGGGCGAGCTCCTGGGCCAGCGTCGCGACGGCGACCGAATGCTCGAGCAGCCCGCCGAGGTAGGCGTGGTGGCCGGCGCGCGTGCACGCGGCGGCGCTGAACTCGGCACGGAAACGCTGATCTGCCAGCAGCTCGTCGAGCAGCCGCCGGTAGCCCGGATCGGTGACCTCGCGGGCGAGGTGCTCGAGGAAGCCGTCCAGCTCGTCGAGGTCGCGGTAGGCGACCGGCAGGAACTCCGTCGGGTCGATCTTCCCGTCGGCCTCGCGCGCGATCCGCGTGAGCTCGATCTGGGTCTGCTCGCGGAAGCGCACGACCCGTCCCGAGACGCGCACCAGCTCGCCGGCGTCGAAGCGCCCGCCCTGCAGATCGGCGTCGCGGAACAGGCGCGCGGGCAGCGCTCCGCTGCGGTCGCGCAGCTCGAGCGCGAGGTACGGAGCGCCGGTGCGCGCCGTCAGGCGCTCCTTGCGCGTGCAGACGAAGACGCCGTCGACCCCGTCGCCCGGGCGCAGCGCCCCGAGCGTGCCGTCACGCGGTACAGCGGCGAGGATCGGGAGCGGCATGCCTCCATGATGTACGGTGAAGCGGATGCAGCCACTGATTTGGGAGCACCGGCCCGACGGCCTGCGCGCCCCGGCCATGATCTGCGCCTTCACCGGCTGGAACGACGCGGGCGACGCCGCCTCCTCGGCGCTCTCGTTCCTCGGCAGCTCGCTCGGCGCGACGCGCTTCGCGCAGATCGATCCCGAGGACTACTACGACTTCCAGAGCGTCCGTCCGAAGGTCAAGCTGATCGAGGGCGAGACACGCGAGATCGTCTGGCCGGCGGTCGAGATCTTCGTCGCCCGCGTGCCACGCGCGCCGCGCGACCTCGTGCTGCTCGGCGGGCCCGAGCCGTCGATGCGCTGGCGGACCTTCACGACGCTGATCACCGACCTCGCCGAGGCGCTCGGCGTGCAGATGGTCGTCTCGCTCGGCGCGCTGCTGGCCGACGTCCCGCACAGCCTGCCGGTGCACATCAGCGGCTCGGCGTCCGACCCGGCGCTGACCGAGCGGCTCGGGCTGCACCCGACCGGCTACGAGGGCCCGACGGGGATCGTCGGCGTGCTGCACGCATCGTGCGCGGCGCGCGGGATCCCGTCGGCGAGCCTCTGGGCGAGCGTCCCGCACTACGTCGCGGCCGCGCCGAACCCCAAGGCCGCGCTGGCGCTCGTGCGCAAGCTCGAGGGCCTGGTCGGGGTTTCGGTCGACGGCAGCGAACTGGAGGCGGCGGCGATCGACTACGAGCGCCAGGTCGGGCTCGCGGTGCAGAGCGATCCGGACGTGCAGGCGTTCGTCGAGCGCCTCGAGCAGCTCGCCCAGGACGAGCGCGGCGACGCCGACGAGGACATCCCGTCGGGGGACCGCATCGCCCGCGAGTTCCAGCGCTTCCTGCGCCAGCGCGGCGACGCCGGCGACACCTAGCCGGCCATTTCGCATTACGGGTCGGCGCATGCGCCGACCCGCGGACGGGTGCATGCACCCGTCCGTCAAATGGGTGGGCCGGTCATTTCTCGGCGGCCGGGCAGGCGATCCGGTACTCGCACATCGAGCAGACCGCGTATGACGGCGTCGGCTCGAACGCCTGCGCCATGATCCCGCCGGCGACCTCCGCGACCGTCTCCTCGATCCGCCCCGGCGCTCCGTCGTCGATCCCGAGCCGCACGCGCGCGTCGTCGAGCACGTAGTAGTAGGTGCGCTCGGTCGCCTCGAGCTGCCAGGCCTCGCGCGCGGCGAGGGCGTAGAGCGCGAGCTGGACGTCCTCGCGCAGCTGCTCGGCGCGCTTGGGCAGCCCGGTCTTGTAGTCGATCAGCTCGTAGCCGCCGCCGGCGAGCGCGTCGACGCGGTCGACCCGTCCACGAATGTGATGGCGCCCCAGCGGGAAGGTGAACGAGCGCTCGAACCAGCGCGGCTCGCCGCCCTCGGCGCCCAGCCGCTGGTGGTAGCGGGCCAGCGCGACGCGGGCCTTCTCGTGCAGCTGACGCTCCTCGTCGGAGTCCGAGAACCCGCCCCGGCGCCAGGCGATCTCCAGCAGCCGCATCATCTCCTCGGCGCCGCCGCCGCCGGTGCCGTGAAAGCGCTCGAGCACCTGGTGCACGAGGATGCCGAAGCGCTGGTTGAGCGTCGGCTCGCGCGGGATCCGCAGGACCCGCGCGAACTTGTAGCGCAGCGGGCAGGAGAGATAGGTCTCGACGTCGGAGGCCGACAGCACGAGCCCGTCGCCGCGACGCGGCAGGAACGCCTCGAGCGTCGGCTCGTCGCGCGCGGCCATCGCGGCCGTTCGCGCGCGGGCGTCGCTGGCGGTGCCGAGCAGCAGCTCGTCCAGCGGCGAGCTCGCCAGGACCTCGCGCTGCAGCGGCGTGAGCGCCGCCCCGAGCCGTGCGTTGATGTCGTCGAGCGCGTCCGCGACGGGCTCGGGGTCGCGCCGTTGCAGCAGCGAGGCGAGCTTGACCAGCTCGGCGTAGCGCACGACGCCGTGGGCGATGTCGAGGTCGGTGTCGAAGCGCAGCTCGCCCAGCCGCGTGCCGAGCCGCGCGACGCCGGCCAGCAGCTCGTCGCGCCGCTCGCGAAAGATCGAATGCAGCGCCTCGGCCGGTCCGAACAGCTCCTCGTCGCGGGACTCCCACTGCGCCCCGAGCGCCAGCCGCGCCTCCTCGGCGAGCCGCGACGGCGCGCGGTCGCTGCCGCGCGAGGAGCTCGCCGCGTAGGCCAGCACGAGCCCGCGGTGGGCGCGCGTCATCGCGACATACAGCAGTCGCCGCGAGCGCTCCTCCGCGCTCTGCTCGGTGAGCGCCTCGGGTGCCAGGGCGTCCGGGATCGGCTCGAGCGCCGCGGTGCGGCCGCTCGGCGCGCCGCCGCCGGTCCGCGGCGCGTGCAGCCCGAGCACGAACACGTGGTCGAACTGGAGCCCGGCCGCCGATTCGATCGACATCACCGCGACGGCACGCGTGCGGCCCGGCGGGGCCGCCTCCTGCTCGCCCAGCCCGGCGTCGGCGAGCACGGCGATGTGGCGCGCGAACTCGCGCGCGCTGGCGCCCGGCATGCGGCGTTCGAAGGTCCCCGCCAGATCGCCGAGCTTCGCCAGGTTCAGCAGTCGCTCGACGACGTCGGGCTGCGCGGTGAAGAGCTGCTGGCGGCGCAGTCCGAGGCGCTCGATCAGGCGATGGACGAAGAGGTCGGCGCGCGTGTTCTCGAGTGCGTCCGCAGCCGCGCGCTGGACGGAGAGGAAGTGCTGGATCCGCTCGCGCGCCTCGGGCGCGAGCTGCGGCGACTCGGTCGCGGCGACCAGCGCCGCGACCATGTCGATCCGCCGCCGGCGCGCGATCTGGACGCAGCGGGCGATGTCCGCCGACGGCAGCTCGATCGGCGGCCGCGCCAGCGCGCGCACGACCGCGGGGGCGTCGCGCGGATCGACCAGCAGTCGCAGCCAGGCGAGCACGTCGCGGACCTCGGCGCGGTCGAAGAAGGCGTCCGCGCCGACGATCCGGCAGGCCACGGCGCGCTCGGCGAGCGCCACGGCGACGGCCTGCCCCTCCTCGCCGACCGACCGCACCAGCACCGCGCAGCGCTCCGGCGGAACGCCCTCGCGCCCGATCAGCCGCTCGAGCTCGGCCGCGACGCGCTGAGCCTGGGCCCGCTCGTTGGCCGCGCGCCAGAAGCGGACCTCGCCGCCCGCGCCGCCGCGCAGGTCCTTGCCGATCCGCGGGGCCGCGCCGGCGACGACCGCGTGCGCGGCGTCGAGCACCCGCTGGGGGCAACGGAAGCTCTGCGACAGCGACACCACCGAGGCGCCGTAGCGCTGCTCGGTGAAGCGCAGCAGGCTCGCGGCGCCGGCGCCGGGCGCGCGGCCGACCGCCTGATCGTCATCGCCCGCCGCGGTCAGCGAGCTGCCGCCGGACTCGAGCGCGGCGACCAGCTCGCGTTCGCCGTAGGAGCGGTCCTGCCAGCCGTCGACCATCACCACCGGGAAGCGCGCAGCGACCCGCTCGCGCAGCGCCGTGTCGCTGCGCAGCGCTCCGACGCTCCGCGCCAGCACCCCGCCCTCGTCGAACACCCCGAGCTCTGCCAGGATCCGGTCGTGGGTCGCCAGCACGCCGGCGAACTCGCGCTCGCGCTGGCCGGCGTCCCCGGCGAGGCCCGCGGCCCAGGCCGCGTACACCTCCGCGTCGATCAGCTCCGCCTTCAGGCGGTCGATCCGGCGCACGAAGCTCGCGAACAGCGCCAGCGGCCGCCCGCGGAAGTCGTGGTGGGCGAGCTCGAACTCGTCGGTGCGCTCGCGCAGCAGCGCCAGCCGGTCGGCCGCGCTGAGCACGTCGACGAACGGGTCGATCCCGGCGTGGCGCGCCTCCGAGCTCAGCAGGGCGACGCAGAACTCCGCCACGCTGTAGATCGCCAGCTCCTCGTGCGGGCGCTCGAGGGCGAGCTCGATCCGCTCGCGCAGCCCCTCCTGCGAGCTCAGCACGAGCACGGTGTGGGGCGCCAGACCGCCGTCGGCCAGCCACACCAGGCGGCGAACCAGGACCTCGGTCTTGCCGGTCCCCGGCCCGCCGATCACCAGCAGCGGCGAGCCCTGATGCGTGACCGCGTCGCGCTGCGCATCGGTCAGGCCATCGAGCACGCTTGCCATCCACCTAGGATATGGCCGCATGGAGGCCTCCGCAGCGGAGCCTGACTGGCTCGCCGCCTGCCGGCGCATCGTCGCCGAGCTGCGCGTGATGCTGGCGGCCCACCCGAGCACCCGCGAGCGCGCCGTCGTCGTCGGTCACGGCGAGGGGGGCGACCGCACGCTGGTGATCGATCAGGCCGCCGAGGAGCTGATCTTCGCCGAGCTGGCACGCCTGCACGCGGCCGGCGCAAACTTCACGGCGATCTCCGAGGAGCGCGGCGAGGTCGACTTCGGCGGCGGCCCGCTGCGCGTCGTGATCGACCCGATCGACGGCTCGATGAACGCCAAGCGCGGCCTCTCGCCACACGCCGTGTCGATCGCGGTGGCCGACGGGCTGACGATGGCCGACGTCGTCTTCGCCTTCGTCTGCGACCTCACCTCGGGCGAGGTCTGGACCGCCACTCGCGGTGGCGGAGCGTGGCTCGACGGCGTCGCGCTGGACGTCGGCGACGCCGAGCGCCGGAGCCGTGACGGGCGCCTCGAGCTGGTCGCGATCGAGTCCGCCCATCCCGCACGGATCGCAGGGAGCGGGCGGGAGCTGAGCCTGCGCGCGCACCGCGTGCGGATGTTCGGCTCGATCGCCTTCGCGCTCTGCCAGCTCGCCGCGGGCCGCCTCGACGGCATGGCGACGCTCTGGCGCTGTCGCTCGGTCGATGTCGCGGCGGCGCAGCTGATCGTCCGCGAGAGCGGCGGCCTGGTGGCGTTCACGGCCTACGAGGACCCGCTCGGCGCGCCGCTGGATCTCGTCTCGCACTCGCCGGTGGTGGCAGCGCGCAGCGCCGCCGGGCTCGCCGAGCTCGCAACGCTGCCATCATCACAGCAGTGATCGACTGGAATCTCGTACGCCGCATCGCCGAGACGATCGGCGGCCAGGGCGGCACGGTCAGCGCGCCCCGCGGTGATCTCGCCGCGATCGCTGACGACTCGCAGCGGCGCGTGCTCGCCTACACGCAGCTCTCGCCGATGGCCGAGCTGCCGGCGCCGGAGATGGTTTCGCGCCAGCAATGGATCGAGTCCAACCTGCGTTCGATGCGCCCGGTGCTCGACCGCGTCGGGGCCCGCGTCGGCGGTGGCATGGGAGTCCTCGGCCGGCCGACGCGAGCCGTCACGCGCGCGCTGTTCTCAGCCCAGGTCGGCGGGCTGACGGGCTTCCTCGCCCAGCGCGTGCTCGGCCAGTACGACATGCCGCTGCTGGACTCGACCGGCGCGCCGCGACTGCTGCTTGTCGGCCCGAACCTCGGCGCCGCCGCGCTGCGGCTGGAGGCCGACGGCGAGCAGCTGCTGCATTGGGTGACGCTGCACGAGATGACGCACGCGGTGCAGTTCGGCTCGGTGCCCTGGCTGCGGCTGCACCTCGCGGCACTGGTGCGCGAGGTGGTCGACACGCTCGACGTCCGGATCGACACCTCGCGGGGGCTGCGCGTCCCGAGCACCGCCGATCTGCGCGAGTTGATCGAGTCGCTGCGCAAGGGCGAGCTGGTAACGCTGGTGATCGGCCGCGAACGGCGCGTCCTGGTCGACCGCATCCAGGCGACGATGGCGGTGATCGAGGGCCATGCGGAGCATGTGATGGACGCCGTCGGCGCCGAGGTGATCCCCTCGCAAGCGACGTTGCGGGCCGCACTCGAACGGCGGAGGATGACGCGCTCGGGTCCGATGCGGCTGCTCGAACGGGTGCTCGGATTCGAGCTGAAGCTGCGCCAGTACCGCGACGGCAAGCGCTTCTGCGACGCCGTCGTCGAGCGCATCGGCATCGAGGGCTTCAATCGCGTCTGGAGCGCCCCGCAGGCGCTGCCGACGCTCGCCGAACTGGTCGATCCCGACGCCTGGATCGCCCGAACGGCTGTTCCGTTTGTCACAAAGTAGGCGGTCCAGCGCTCCGCCAACAGGACGTTTCGGCGGGCTGGCGGGCCGAGATGTTACAATGTTGCAATCAATCTGTACAAACAGATGTTCGCTTGATATTGTTTGTTAAGCTGGTATTAAGTTGCAGGTGAGAAGCTGTGCGTCACCTGCAGGGCGAAGAGGCCGAGATGATGTCCGTAGACAGACCTGAGCGCACCACCGACACGCCACGCGAGTTCAGCGCTCGCAGCGTCGTCGAGCGCGCGGTGAACGTAGGGCTCGAGCAGCGCATCGAGCGCGTCCGCCAGGCCGCCAGGCGGCTCGGGTCATCGCACGCGAATGTCGCCTCAAGGATCCGCCCGCACGTGCCGAAAGTCTCATAAAGAGCTTCCCCCGCCCGGTTTAGGAGAGACCGGATCCGGGTCAGTCTGCCGGCCTCATACCCCGCCGGCAGGTAGGACCCTCTCCTCCCTCGACTTCCGGGGCGTCTCGCAAGGGGCGTCCCGGAGGTCTTTAAAG
>Ga0209415_10015038_pt1 | contig 12592 bp, 12 predicted proteins | sample PeaSoiSIISIP2007_FD_187696 | JGI IMG/M metagenome (GOLD analysis project Ga0209415, IMG submission 187696) | Peat soil microbial communities from Weissenstadt, Germany - SII-SIP-2007 (SPAdes) (version 2) | ecosystem: Environmental > Terrestrial > Soil > Wetlands > Peat | place: Germany...
CCTCCCGGAGCGCGCGCCGCATCTCGATGGCGGCGCGGCAGGCACGCGCCTCATGGGCCTCACCGGAGAAGAAGAGCAGCAGGGCGTCACCGCCGAACTTGAGCAACCGGCCCCCGTAGGCGACGGCCAGGTCGAGCAGGGTGACGAAACAGGTCCCGATCGCGGCGGTGAGCTCCTCGGCGCCCACCTTCCCGTGCCGGGCCAGTCCTTCAGACAGTTTGGTGAACCCTGAGATGTCGACGAAGGCGACCGTGCCGACCTGCTCCTGGTGGTGCTCATCGGGCGCTGTGGTGATCCAGTCGATGACCAGCCGGGGCAAGTAGGGCGCGAACGGGTGTTGGGTCTCGGAGCCACCGCCGGGCGTCGAGGTACTCCACGTTGTGCTCCGAAAGGGCGGACCCATGGACTCATTCTCTCGAGCAGCGCCATCGATTGGTTCGAGGGGCAATTCTATCGCCAGCCCCTCTGTCATCAGATTGCCCGGGTCCCCGTCCCTGCTGGCATTGCGCGCCCGGGCCAACCCGCCGTGGGAAGGGCCGACCCCGTTCTTCCGGTCACAGGATTCTGGTCATCCGGGTCGTCGACCACCCGGTTCCGTCCCATCGGTCGGGAGGCCGTGGGACACGCCGCCAACGACGGCCAGAGGTTGGTCTCACCGTCGAAGAGTCGGCGGTGGATGGGACTCCGATCATCTGCTCAACGTACTCGGTGGCGGCGAGTCCTCGACTGTCCGCGGTGTCCATTACCTCGTCATCGTCCCCCGGGCCGGCGACCGGTTCGATCGTCTCGGCAACCCGGGGAAGGGTCATCACGATGGTCAAGGAGACGAGCAGCACGGCGACGGCCACCTCCCTGCGCTCCGAACGATCTCTCCGACGGACGCGTCGCTCTGGACGATGGCGCACTCTTCAGGATTGCGCTCCAATGAGTCGGGTAGTAGACGGGCGACAGGCACAGCTGCCCGTCGGCGGGCTGGCACCCCCGCAGCCCCGAGGAGGATCCCATGCGACAACGCCCCATCGGCAACCGGACAGTGAGCGCCATCGGGCTGGGCGAGATGCCCCTCTCCATTGAGGGTCGCCCGGACCGGCGCCAGGCCGTCGCGACAATCCACGCTTCGCTCGACGCCGGCGTCACCATCATCGACACCGCCGATGCCTACTCGCTGGGCGTGCACGAGCACGGCCACGGTGAGGTGCTGGTGGCGGAGGCCCTGGCCGCCTACGCCGGACCCACCGACGACGTCCTGGTGGCCACCAAGGGTGGGCACCGGCGCCCGGGCGACGGCAGCTGGACCGTGCACGGCGACCCGACCTACGTGAAGGAGGCCTGCGAAGCGTCGTTGAAGCGGCTCGGCGTGGAAGCCATCGGCCTCTACCAGTACCACCGGCCCGACCCCTCCGTGCCCTGGGCCGAGTCGATCGGTGCGCTGGCCGACCTCCTGGACGAGGGCAAGATCCTGATGGCCGGGGTGTCCAACGCCAACGTGGCCCGCATCGACGAGGCCCAGCAGGTGCTCGGCGGCCGGTTGGTGAGCGTCCAGAACGAGTTCTCGCCGCGCTTCCGGTCCTCGGAGGGCGAGCTCGAGCACTGCGAACGGCTCGGCATCGCGTTCATCCCGTGGAGCCCGCTGGGCGGCATCGGGAACGCCGACGACATACAGAGGGACCACCCGGCCTTCGCCGAGGTCGCCACCGAAGTGGGGGCGACCCCCCAGCAGGTCACGCTGGCCTGGATGCTGGCCAAGGGATCCCGGGTGATCCCGATCCCGGGGAGCAGCCGGCCCGAGACCGCCATCGCGTCGCCCGCCGCGACGGACATCTCGCTGACGCCGGAGCAGGTCAGCCGGCTCGACGCCTCCTGAACGGGGGCGGCGTAAGGCCAGTGGCGGCCCGGAACAGAACCGCGTCCCGCCGTGTTGCACAGGTGTCGCCGAGGCGACACCCGCCGGCCCCCCGGAGAGGCGCGGCCGGCGCGAGACGCACGCGACAGAGAGTGAGGCCGCCATGCCTGCAGTGACCGTCCCGGACAACCTGGTCCTCCCGCGCATCGAGACGCCGGGATCGGCCGCCATCCGCCCGCTCAAGAGCGTGAACGACGCGCCCTCGGGCTTCGAGGGGGAGGGGTTCCCGGTGCGCCGGGCCTTCGCCGGGGTGTCGCTGGCCGACCTCGACCCCTTCGTCCACATGGACCAGATGGGTGAGGTGGAGTACGCCCCCGGCGAGCCCAAGGGCACTCCGTGGCACCCCCACCGGGGCTTCGAGACGGTGACCTACATGATCGACGGCACCTTCCAGCACCAGGACTCCATCGGCGGGGGCGGCCTGATCACGAACGGCTCGACGCAGTGGATGACGGCCGGTTCGGGCATTTTGCACATCGAGCGACCGCCCGAACAGCTCATCGCCAGCGGCGGGCTGTTCCACGGCATACAGCTCTGGGTGAACCTGCCATCCGCCGACAAGATGATCGACCCGCGCTACCAGGATCTCGAAGCGGGCAACGTCGTGCTGCTCACGTCACCCGACGGCGGCGCGCTGGTCCGGGTGGTCGCGGGCGACGTAGCCGGGCACCGTGGCCCCGGTGCCACCCACACGCCGATCTCCCTGGTGCACGCCACGGTGCAGCCCGGAGCCGAACTGGTCCTCCCGTGGCCGCCCGAGTTCAACGCACTCGTGTACGCCCTCTCGGGGACCGGCACGGTCGGTCCGGACGCCAGGCCGTTGCGCACCGGGCAGCTGGTCGTCCACGGAGCAGGCGACGCCCTGGTGCTGCGGGCGGACGCCGCGCAGGAGTCACGCCACCCGGCTCTGGACGTGCTCGTCCTCGGGGGCCGGCCGATCGGGGAACCCGTGTACGCACACGGCCCCTTCGTCATGAACACCCGGGCCGAGATCATTCAGGCCTTCGAAGACTTCGAGGCTGGCAAGCTCGGCACGGTCCCGGCGGACCACATCGGCAACGCGTGAGCCAAATCCCGGGGAGCGAAGCGACGGCGAGCGCCACCTGGAGCGCCGACGACATCGGCGACCTCACCGGCCACGTGACCCTTGTCACGGGCGCCAACAGCGGCATCGGCTACGAGACCGCGAAGGCGCTCGCCGACCACGGGGCGCATGTGATCCTCGCCTGCCGTGACCAGGAGAAGGCGCGCCGGGCCCGCGACAAGCTGGAGAGCGAGCTCGACCGGAGCTCCCTGGAACTGCTCGATCTCGACCTGGCCGACCTGGTGTCGGTGCGTCGAGCCGCCGATGCCGTGCTCTCGCGGCACGCGCGGCTCGACGTGCTGGTGAACAACGCGGGCGTCATGGGCACCCCCTACCGGCTCACGGCCGACGGGTTCGAGTTACAGATGGCCACGAACCATTTCGGCCACTTCGCCCTCACCGGCCTGCTGCTCGACCGGATCGTCACGACCGAGCGTTCGCGCATCGTCACCGTGAGCTCACACATGCACCGCATGGGCCGGCTCGACCCCGGCGACCCGACCGGCGCATCGGCGCGCAACACGTGGGTCAGCTACGGCACGTCCAAGCTGGCCAACCTCTTGTTCACCGCGGAGCTCAGCCGGCGCCTCGGCGCGGCGGGCCTCCCCACCCTGGCCGTGGCCGCCCACCCCGGCTGGACCCGCAGCAACCTCGCCGGCAACGGCGCCGCCCTGGGCAACAGCCGGTTGCGGCGCAAACTCGGGCGGACCGCCGGGACGGTGCTTGGGCAGTCGACGGCGGCCGGGGCCGTCCCGATCTTGTGTGCGGCGACCGCGGCGGCCATCGGGCCGGGGCAGTACATCGGCCCGGCGCGCCTGTTCGGCCTCTACGGGCCGCCGCGCGTGGCCCGGCCCGCGGCGCGCGCCCGCGGCGCGGTGGCGGCCGCGGAGCTGTGGGAGGCCTCCGAGGAGCTGACCGGAGTCCGCTACTCGGTCGACGCACCCGTCTGAAGGCACCGGCAGCAGGGTGCGGACACCGGCCCGGCTCCGGGCGCCGCCACCGGTGCCCGGGAATGGCAGAGGAAGTCGGCGTGCGCCGCCGAACGATCCGGCCGCAGGACTCGACCCAGCACGACGATCACGACCGAGGCCGCGCCGGCCCGGCGCAGAGCGGCGGCGGCGCTCTGCGCCCGGGAGCCGCTGACATAGGTGTCGTCGAGCAGCAGGGCGCGTTGGCCGGCGACGTCAGGCCGGAACGCCGCAGGGACCTCGAAGGCCCGGGAGTCGGGCCGCATGTGGCCGACCGGCGCCCCGGAGCGAACGAGCAGGTGAGGGGACCAGTGGGCGTCGCCGGCGCGGTCGCACACGGCGGCCGCCAGTCCCTCCACCCCATTGAGCGGCGACCCGCCCGGGCGGGCCGACGAGGGCACCGGGAGCGCGAGTGCCAGCGGGCCGCCCGCGGCGTCGGCCAGGCACCAGGCATGGGCGCGCAAGAAGCCGTCGAAGAGCGCGCGGACCATGGGAGCGAAGCGGCGGCGTGCCTCGCTGACCGGTGACTCCTTGTACCCCAGCAGGACGGCATAGAGGGGACCGGGCAGCGGGCACAGCCGTACGGGGAAGACGGGTGCGAGGGCGAGACCGAGCTGGCCGCCGACCCAGCGGCAGGCGAAGCACACGGCCTGGCCTCGACCCGAGGGCCCGCAGCAGACGCGGCACACCCCGGGCCCGGGGGCCGGCACACGGTAGGGGTCAGGCGGGGTCGGGGTCGGGTCGATGAAGGAGAAAGGTCCCCGTGGCCCGACTGACCAGCACGCCATTGGCGGCGCGCACCGTTGCCTCGCCGTAGGCCACCTGCTTCGCCATCCGCACGACCTCGCCGCGCAGCTCGAACCGGTCGCCCTTCAGGGCGGGCCGCATGCACTCGGTCTTCATCTCGAGCGTGCCCCGGGTGCGGGCCTTGCCCGGGAGGGCGGCGTTGATGGCGAAGTTCATGGCGGCATCGAGCAGGAGCGAGTGGGTCCCGGCCTGGGTGACCCCGTGGGGGTTGCACGCCATGTCGGTCGGCGTGAAGGTCCCGGTGACCCAGCCCAGGTCCTCCCCGTCCACGCCGTAGCCGGTGAACGCGCCGCCGACGACGTCGATGATGGGCATCCCCCCGTCGCCCAACCAGCGGTCCATGTCCTTGCCGGTGCGGCTCATCGGGGGCAGACCCTACCGGCCGATCGCCCGGACCCCCGGCGCCCGATAGCCCTCCGGGGCGTCCCAGGTAGAATGTTCCCCGATTCACACCGGCAGGCAGCGGGCCGCCGGAATCGGGAGGAGACCCACCATGACCACCGCAGTCGTCGTCGACGCCGTCCGGACCGCCGGCGGCAAGCGCAACGGGAAGCTGCGCAACTGGCACGCCGTCGACCTGGCCTCCGAGGCCCTCGAGGCGGTGGCCGAGCGCAACAAGCTCGACCCCGCCCAGGTGGACGACGTGATCATGGGCTGTGTCATGCAGGTCTCCGAGCAGTCGCTCAACGTCGGCCGCAACGCCGTGCTGGCCGCCGGCTGGCCCGAGTCGGTGCCCGCCACGACCATCGATCGCCAGTGCGGCTCCTCCCAGCAGGCGGTCCACTTCGCCGCCCAGGGCGTCATGGCCGGGGCCTACGACATCGTCGTCGCCGCCGGCATCGAATCCATGACCCACACCCCCATGGGCTCCTCGGTGGTGCGCGACCACGGATTCCCCTTCGGGCCCCGCATGATGGCCCGCTACGCCGACAAGGACGGGCACAGCCAGCTGAAGGGCCAGGGCATCGGCGCCGAGATGATCGCCGACCAGTGGGGCATCACGCGCCACGAGCTCGACGCCTTCTCGGCGCAGAGCCACCAGCGCGCGGCGCGGGCGACCGCAGAGGGCCGGTTCGAGAACGAGATCATCCCCGTCGCCGTCCGCGACGACGAGGGCACCGACACCGACGAGATCTTCGCCACCGACGAGGGCATCCGGCCCGACTCGACGGTGGAGACCCTGGGCAACCTGAAGCCCGCCTTCAAGGAGAACGGCAAGGTCACGGCGGGGAACTCCTCGCAGATCACCGACGGCGCCTCGGCCGTGCTGATCATGAGCGAGGAGAAGGCGAACGCTCTCGGGCTGCGGCCCCGCGCCCGCTTCCACGCCTTCGCGCTGGCCGGCGTCGACCCCGTCACCATGCTGACCGGTCCCATCCCGGCGACCACCAGCGTGCTCGAGCGGGCCAAGCTCACCATGGACGACATCGACGCGGTGGAGATCAACGAGGCCTTCGCCTCGGTGGTGCTGGCCTGGGAGAAGGAACACCACCCCAACATGGAGATCGTGAACCCCAACGGTGGCGCCATCGCGCTGGGGCACCCGCTGGGCGCCTCGGGCGGCAAGCTGCTCGCCACGCTCCTCAACGAGCTCGAGCGCACCAACGGCCGCTACGGGCTGCTCACCATGTGCGAGGGCGGCGGGCTGGCCAACGCCACGGTGATCGAGCGGCTGGGCTGAGCCCGGGTCCGGCCCCCTGCGGCGGGCCGGGCGGGCCGTCGGGGTGGTCCCCCGTCAGGGGAACGCGAGCCGGCGCGCCGCGGTCAGTGGTATTTGGTCGCGAGCAGGAAGCCGACGAAGATCATCGCCAGGCCGACGACGAGCCCCCACGGCGAGCCGTGCGCCATGAACGGCAGGTGCGCCAGGTAGTTGACCGTGATCACGGCGACGCCGCCGATGAGCAGAACGAGGATGAGCGCCCCGAACCAGGGCGGGCTGTGGCGCACGCTCTTGGGGATCGGCGCCGTGTAACGGCCGCTCTCCTCGGCCGTCTTGTAGCGGCCGATCTTGGAGGCACGTCCGGAGGCCGACTTGCCCTTGCGGGAGGCCCCCCCGGGACCCTTGGTGCTGGTTGCCACGGGGCAGAGGTTAGCCACCGCCGGCGGCGGGCCCGGGCCGGGCGGGTACGATCGTCGGCCCATGGGACCGCGGGTGCTCGTCCTCGACAACTACGATTCCTTCGTCTACAACCTGGTCCAGGAGCTGGGCGAGCTGGGGGCCGAGCCGGTGGTGTTCCGCAACGACGCCATTGACGTCGCGGGCATCCGGGCCGAGCGGCCCGACGCCGTGCTCATCTCACCCGGACCGGGGCGGCCCGAGGACGGCGGGGTGAGCCTGGCGGCCATTGTGGAGCTCGCCGGAGAGATCCCGCTGCTCGGCGTATGCCTCGGGCACCAGTGCATCGGCCAGGCCTACGGCGGCGAGATCGTGGCGGCCCCGCACCTCATGCACGGCAAGACCTCGGAGATCCACCACGACGGCCAGGGCCTCTTCGCCGGGCTCCCCAACCCCTTCGTGGCCACCCGCTACCACTCCCTGGTGGTGCGGCCCGACAGCGTGCCCGACGAGCTGGCGGTGACCGCCACGTCGACCGACGGCGTCGTCATGGGGCTGCGCCACCGGTCACTGGCGGTCGAGGGAGTGCAGTTCCACCCCGAATCGGTCCTGACCGCGTCGGGCCCGGCGCTGCTGGCCAACTTCCTGGGGCAGCTGGGAGGGCCGGGGTCGGGACGACCGGCGGCGGGGATGTCCTCCAATCTCTAAGCGTCTCCGCTTGGGCCCCGAGTTCGGCGCGGGCTGCTCAGCCGCCGGGCCTCCGGGCTGCACCACCCGTACGCAGATGGCTGGTCGGGGTCGCCGTGGTCGACGACGTAGTGGTCGAGGAGGGCGTGGTCGTCGTGCTGGTCGTGGTGCTCGTCGCCGACTGGCAGACCGAGATGTTCACCGTGCTGCCGCTGGTCACCTGGGTGTTGGCTGCGGGGTTCTGGCTGTCGACGTTGCCCGGTTGGGCCCCGTTGGTGCAGGTGGAGTCGTAGGTGGTGTTGGCGACCAGACCGGCACCCGTGATCGCCGTCTGGGCCGCGCTGGCCGACTGGCCGACCACGCCGGGAACCGAGGCGCAGCTGCCGGTCGAGACAACGAGGTTGACCGACGTGTTGGGCGGGACGCTGGCCCCCACGGCCGGGTTCTGCGACGAGACGACACCGGCCGTCGGGAATTGGCTGGAGCACGCGTTCGTCTGGTTGCCCACGTTCAGGCCCGCATGGGACAGGATCGATCCTGCCGAGGCGGGGGACTGCCCGAGCACGCTCGGCACCGACACCGAGGTCTGCGTGCCTGACACCGTCAGCTGCACCTTGACCGTCGCCTTGACCGTCGAGCCACCCGCGGGATCTTGATTGAGCACCGTGCCGATCGGTTGGTTGCTCGTCACGTACTTGACCGCGTAGGACAGATTGGCGGCGGTCAACTTCTGGATCGCCGGCGCCAGTTGCTCGTTCGTCACCGTGGGCACCTGCACCGTGGGGACGTTCGGCCCGTCGCTGATGACGAGGTCGACGGCGGAGTTCTTCGACACGGACGCACCGGACTTCGGGTCGGTGGACAGGACGAGTCCCTTGGCGCTGCTGCTGGTGCGGAAGGTGGAGTGGCCGACCGTCAGGTGGTCATTCTGGAGCGTCTGGGTGGCGACGCTCGACGTTTCTCCCACCACGTCGGGCACGGTGACGTTGCCCCCGAACACCGAGCGGAGTAGGAAGAAGGCGATCACGCCGAGCGCGGCAAGCAGCACGACGAGAAGGATGACGAGGCGCCGCGTCCGCTTCTGGCGCTCCAGGTCCTCGCGGCTGGCGAGCGGGGGACGGCCCTCGATGGGGACGGCCATGGTGCGACCGGTCGCGACGGGAACGGCCTGGGTGGCCCCGACGGCGGCGATCACGGAAGTGACCCCGGGGTCGCCTGCCTCCACGGGGCGGCCGTCGGCGAAGCGGAGGAGGTCCGCCCTGAGCTCCTCCGCCGACCGGTAGCGGTCGTCGGGATTCTTGGCCATCGCCTTCATGATCACGGCCTCGAGTGCCGCCGGCACCGCGGGGTTGGCCGCCCGGGGCAGGACCGGGGTGTCGCGCACGTGCTTGGAGGCCACTGCGACGGGCGAGTCGCCCGTGAAGGGGGGCTTGCCGACCGACATCTCGTAGAGCACCACGCCGAGCGAGTAGATGTCGCTTCGGGAGTCGACCCCCTTCCCCTCGGCCTGCTCAGGGGAGAAGTAGGCCGCCGTGCCCATGACGGCACCGGTCTGGGTCAGGCTCTCTTCCGTGTTCACCGCCCGCGCGATGCCGAAGTCCGTGACCTTGACGTCGCCCTCTGGCGTGATCAGGACGTTGCCCGGCTTCACGTCGCGGTGCACCACGCCGTGCCGGTGCGCGAAGGCCAGTGCGCCGGCCACCCCGGCGCCGATCGTCGCGATCTGGCGCGGCGGCATCGGCTGGGGATCGCGCAGGACAGCCGACAGCGGCCTGCCCTCGATGTACTCCATGACGATGAAGTAGGAGCCCTCGTCCTCGCCCCAGTCGAAGACCGGCACGATGTTGGGGTGCGACAGGTTGGCGGCGGCCTGCGCCTCCCGGCGGAATCGCTCGACGAACGTGCGGTCGACGGAGAGCTCCGGGAACAGCACCTTGAGGGCGACCGGCCTATCGAGCTGGAGATCCATTGCTCGGTACACCTGGGCCATGCCGCCGCGGGCGATCAGATGCGTGAGCTCGTAGCGCCCCGAATAGACGCGTGGCTTGTCAACCGGTTGCATGGCGCCCTGAGCCTACGCTGGGAGCCTTCGGCGACGGGGAACGAACGCGCAGGTCATGGGGCGGTCGTTGTCGTCGCCGGTGCGGTGGTCGTGGTGGTCGTCTGGAACGGGGCTGGGGCTGGGGCCAGTCGGCGGAACGTCGTCGTGGTGGTGGTGGTCGTGGTGGTGGTGGTCGTGGTGGCCGCAGTGGTCGTGAGAGCGGTGACGTAGGTCCGGGCACTCTTCAACGAGGCCTCCTGCACCCCTCCCCGCAGCGGGCCCACCGCGGCGGGGAGGATGTCGGCCGTCGTGACGCCGGTCCGGTCCACGATCTTGGGGTGGAACCAGAGGACGCCGCCCACCTGGCCCTGCTTGACCACGATCTGGTTGCCTTGCAGCGTCACGATCCAGTTGTCGTAGGCGTACCAGCGGAGCACGAAGTACGCCGCCACCGGCACGGCGGCCACCAGCAGGATGAACCCGACCACCCTGGGCGTGATGCGGCGCGGTATCCCCAGCCGCCGGCGCCGCGCGCCACGGCTCTCCCTCTCCTTGCTGTCCCCTGGCCCCCCACGCGGTGGCAGCGGTGCTGGGGGCACCCGGGTGGTCGAGCGGGCCACCGGCACCGACGTCGCAGTCCCGAAGAAGAACTCGTCGCTGCGCGGGCCCTCCCCCGCCAGCGTCGTCGTGTCGTCACCGAACCCGAGCCGGGCACCCGGGGCAAGGGTGTCGTCCATGCGCACGGCGGCCGTCGCGGCCGTGGCGGTGGCCGGGCGCACCAGGCCGGCGGGCTCGGCCGAGGGCGACGAATCCCGTGCGTCCCCGTTCGGCGCAGACCCCACGACCGGGACGGCGGCCGTGGCCGCGGCGGGCGCGGCGGCACCGAGCCCGAGCGGTCGCACCTTCGTCGTGGTGCCGCCACCTCCCTCCCCCACCTGCACGTCGATGACGACCACCGTGATGTTGTCCGCACCGCCGTGCTCGTTGGCCACCTCGACCAGCCGCCGCGCCGCCCCCCCGGGATCACCGACCGTGCGCAGGATGTCCGCCATCTCGTCGGTCCCCACCTCGTTGGACAGGCCGTCGGAGCAGAGGACGAGCCGGTCGCCGGAGCGCAGCTCGAGCTCCCACATGTCCGCCTCCACCTCGGAGGAGACCCCGAGGGCGCGGGTGAGGATGTGCCGCTGGGGGTGGACGGCGGCCTCCTCCTCGGTCATCTCACCCTGGCGCATCCGCTCCTCGGCCAGGCTGTGATCGTCAGTGACCTGGACCAACCGGTCCTCGGAGAACACGTAGGCACGCGAGTCACCGACGTTGGCCAGGGCCAACACGTCGTGGCCGCCAACGCCGCCGACCAGCGCCGCCGCGGTGAGGGTGGTCCCCATGCCGCGCAGGTCGGCGTTGACCTGGCTCTCGTGCCACACGGCGGCGTTCGCCTCCGAGATCGCCTCCTGCAGGCCGGCCACCGTGGGCGCCCGCTCGAAGGCCTGCTCGAGGGTCTCGACGGCCACTCTCGCCGCGACCTCGCCGCCCACGTGGCCGCCCATGCCGTCGGCCACCGCGTAGAGATTGGGGCGCTCGAGCGGCAGGTCCTGGTTGACGGTGCGGACACGCCCCACGTGGGTGGCCGAGCCCGACCGCAGGACGGTCACCGAGAGACCTCGAAGACGGTGGAGCCGATCTGGAGCAGGTCACCCTTCCCCAAGCGCAGGGCCCCCGAGATCTGCTCGCGGTTGACGAAGGTGCCGTTGGTCGAGCCGAGGTCCTCCACCCAGAGCTGGTCGTTGCGGCGGAAGAGTCGGGCATGGAGCGTCGAGGTGTAGATGTCCTCGGGCATGGAGACGCTGCAGCCCGGCGAACGCCCGATCGTCAGCTCGTCGTCGAGGTCGTAGGTGCGGCCGGCGTGGGCGGGTGGCTCGACCACCTTGAGGTAGAGCTGACGCCGCCGGCTCTCCTTGGGTCGGTCTGGTGGTTTGGCAACGGCGCGCAGCTCGCGCTTCTGCTGGCGCTTGTCTGACCGCGACTTGCGGATGGTGGCCGGGCTCATCTCGACCCAGACGGCACGGATGACGCGCAGGAAGAACAGGAAGATCAGTGCGATGACCCCCCATTGCAGGACGCGAAGGACCGCGTTGAGGTTCTGCGTGGCGAGCAAGGTCGCCGCCGCACCGGGTGCCGTCACGACATTTCGAAGATGAGTTTCGTCGACCCCACGCTCACCTCGTCCCCGCTGGCGAGGAGCTGCTCGCGCACCGGGGTCCCGTTGACCCTGGTGCCGTTGGTAGAACCGAGATCGGTGACGAACACCCCATCACCCTTCCTGCTCAACTCGGCGTGGCGCCGGCTGACGTTGGAGTCGGGCAGAACGACATCGCACTCGGGCAGGCGGCCGATCACTAGGGGCTCCGAGCCCAGGGCGACACGCCTCCCGTCGGGCAGGACAACCTCGGCCAGGAAGCCCCCGTCCTCGCTCTCGTGCACATCGGCGGTGACCGTGAACCGCCCCGCCTTGAGGTTCGAGCCCTCGAAGATCTCGACCTCGACCGGGCCGACGAACGAGTACCCCTCTATGCGGGCGTGCTCCCGGGCGGCGTCGGAGAGCTCGCGCGAGAGCGCGTCGATGAAGTTCGAGAACCGGCTGACGTCGGCCGGCGAGAGCGTCACCGCGAAGGCGTTGGGCGCGATGAGGCCCCGCACCCCCACCCGTCGGTGCAGGTCCATCTCTCGCGTCAGCCTTCGGCCGATTTCGACTGGTTGAAGGTTGCTTCGAAACGGCTTGGCCAACGTTCCCTCCACCAGACGCTCGAGGCGCTCCTCAAACTGCTGGAGTCCCATGGTCTCCCAGAGATTACCGGCCCGCTGCGCTCCACAGGGATTCGGTAGGCGTCTGACCTGGTCACCTGTGTCGCGAAACCGGCGGCGGGGCGAATCTGGGCCGGCCCTCAAGCGAGTACTGTTGTCCGGTCACCCGGGCGAGTGGCGGAATTGGCAGACGCGCAGGATTCAGGTTCCTGTGTCCGAAAGGATGTGCGGGTTCAAGTCCCGC
>Ga0209415_10015039_pt1 | contig 12592 bp, 13 predicted proteins | sample PeaSoiSIISIP2007_FD_187696 | JGI IMG/M metagenome (GOLD analysis project Ga0209415, IMG submission 187696) | Peat soil microbial communities from Weissenstadt, Germany - SII-SIP-2007 (SPAdes) (version 2) | ecosystem: Environmental > Terrestrial > Soil > Wetlands > Peat | place: Germany...
GGCGAGGAAAACCTGTCGCCGATGAGCTTCAAGGAACGGCTCTCGCTGCGCGGGCATCTCGCGCTCGGATCGCGCACACGTCTTGCGTGTCAGGCGCGCGTGAACGGGCCGATCGAAGCGCAGTCCCTATTCCCGCTTTGCGGCAACTTGCCGGGCGATTGAGCGAGCGACGAGGAACTATGCGATGGCCTGGACATTGAAAATGCGAATGACGAGCGTCGCGGTGACGATCTACCTGGCGCTCGCCGAATATCTGCTGGTCGCGATTCCGGCCGGAATCATCCTCTGGCTTGCGGGTGCGAATCCCGCGCGCCTGATTTCGATCGGCCTGGAGCTCGCGGCGCTGTGGGCGCTCGCGATCGTGCTGATCAGCAACGTGCGTCCGCTTTCGATACAAACGCGCGCCCGCGACGGAGATCGGACATGAAGCAACCCGTATGGATTACCGTCCTGCTGTACTGGTTCGGCGCGGCCTACGCGCTTAATGGCGCCGCGATGCTGTTCGCGCCGTCGCTATGGTTTTTCGTTCTGGTTCCCGGCGTGCCCGAGACCGGGGCCTTCAATGCGCATCTGGTCGCCGATAGCGGAACCTTCTACATCCCGATCGGAATCGCGCTGATCGCCGCCGCGCGCAACGCCGAGCGGCATCTCGCGGCAGTCGCGATCGCAGCCGGAGCCACAGCTCTCCATGCGGGCCTGCATCTCTACTCGCACGAAGCCGGACTGCTCTCATGGGAGCACGTCGGGACCGAAGCCGCCGGCATTTATGTTCCGGCGATTCTGCTGACCGCGATCTCTGCGCGGCTGATCTTCAAATCCGCGCCGACGGCGATCGCGAGCTCGCCGATGGCGTCTGCGCAAGAGAGGTAGGAACATGCGAGTCGAAGGATTGGAACGCAAGCAGGTAGGTTGGCTGATGAGAATCGGCTACTCCCTGATGGCCCGGCGCTACGGCAAGGTGATCACGCCGGCCAAGGTCTGGGCGCGAATGCCCGCGGCCTCGATCGGGATGGCGTTCGCGATGTGGGGAATAGAAGAAGTGTCGAAGGGCCTCGATCCGAAGATCAAACGGCTGGCAAATCTGCGCACCGCCCAGATGGTCGGCTGTCCGTTCTGTATCGACATCATATCGTCGATCGGCCAAAAAGAAGGAATTAGCAACGAGCAGATGGACGCGCTGGGCGACTTCGAGCAGAGCCCGCTTTTCACGCCGGCCGAACGCGCCGCGCTCCGTTACGTCGAGCAGATGTGCGGTACACCGGTCGACGTTTCGGACGCGACGTTTGAGGAGCTCAAGCGCCATTTCGATTCGACGCAGATCACCGAGTTGACCGCGCAGGTCGCGCTGGAGAACTTACGCTCGCGCTTCAATGGCGCGCTCGAAATTCCAAGCGACGGCTTCTGCACGCTCCCGGCGAGCCATCCGGCGACCCAACGCGTAGCGAACGCTTAGACACGCTCACCAAGTCACCATCGCCGTTTGACATCATTCCTTCGACGGAATATCATTCCGTCTGTGGCATGGGAGGTCGAGGTCACCGACGAGTTCCTGCGATGGTGGGAATCCTTGACAGAAACCCGGCAAGAGGACGTGGCCGCTCACGTCCGGGAGCCGGAAAAACGCGGCCCTACACTTCCTCATCCGTACTCCACCGATGTCACCACGTCGAAGCATGGAAACATGCGGGAACTGCGGGTTCAGAGTAGCGGAAGACCGCTTCGTATATTTTATGCCTTCGACCCGCGGCGTACGGCAATTTTGCTGATCGCCGGTGACAAGACCGGGGGACAAACGCTTTTACGATCATTTCGTACCGCTGGCAGATAGTCTGTACGACGAGCATCTGGCGGAAATCAGAAAGGAGTCGGGCAGTTATGGCAGGCAGACACAAATTCGCGGAGCTTCGCGCACGGATGTCTCCGGCGGCTCAAAAGCGCGCCGCCGGAAAGGCTGAGAGACTAAGCAAGGAGATGGATTTGGCGGAGCTTCGCCGGGCTCGTGAGCTCTCGCAGGAAAAACTTGCTCAAGCTCTGCAGATCGGACAGGCTGCGGTCGCGAAAATAGAGAAGCGAACCGATATGTACCTGAGCACGCTCGAGCGCGTCATCCGCGCCATGGGGGGCGAGCTGCGGATTGTCGCGCACTTCGCGAGCCATGACGTGCGTATCCGTAACTTCGGGCCTCGCCAGGGAGAAGCGAACGCCGCCCGAGCCCGAAGCCGCACGGCGGCTCGCGCCGCCTAGCCTGCGATCCGCTCTGGATGAGCGTACACGTTGAAGCCGGCGTCGCGTAGGAAGCCGACCAGCGTGACGCCGGTCTCTTCGGCCAATTCCACCGCGAGCGATGACGGCGCCGAGACCGCGGCGAGGATCGGAATCCCGGCGACCGCCGCCTTCTGCACTATCTCGAAGCTCGCCCGGCCGCTCACCGTCATCACCGAATCGGCCAGCGGGATTGCACCATCCATCACGTATCGGCCGATCGCCTTATCGACGGCGTTGTGGCGGCCGATATCTTCACGCAACAGGCGAAGATTCCCGGCCAGATCGAAAATCGCCGCCGCGTGAAGCCCGCCCGTCGCGGCGAAAGTCACCTGCGCCTCGCGCATCCGGGGCGCGAGCCGGATTATCGTCACGGGCGAGACTCTCGATAAATCCCGAAGCGGCGCGATTCGCCGCTGGATCGATTCGATACTGGTCTTGCCGCACACGCCGCAACTCGACGAGATCGCGAAGTTACGCTTGAGCCGCTCGCGCAGGTCCTCCGCGCGAACCTGCAGTATCACGTCGATTACGTTGTCGGGCTGAGTCTTGCGCCGCCGCATCCGGCGAATCTCGCCGATTTCGGCGCGCGAGCTGATGAATCCCTCGGCGAGCAGGAAGCCGGCTACGAGTTCTTCGTCGTGGCCGGGCGTGCGCATCGTGAGCGTGAAGCGCCGGCCGCCGAGGCGGATTTCGAGCGGCTCTTCGATCGCCAGCGATTCTTCGACCGCGAGCGATTCCGGCTCCGCGCGCCCCACCCGCCATCGATGCGCGACGCGGCGAATTATTTCGGATGACTGGTCGGTGGCCAAAACAGGCTGATCTTGCCCAGATCGATGCTGGAGTGCCATCGTCTCAGCCAGGTCGCGCCGGAGGTATTCGTCAAGCCATGAAACACTCCAAAGCCTTCAGTCCCGACACGATCGCCAGGCACTCGCGATTGCGCGGCGCCACCGCCAGCGTCAGCGTCTGTCCGTACTGCGCGGTGGGATGCAGCCAGCTCGTTTGCAGCAAGCGCGGCCAAGTCATCGATATCGAGGGCAATCCGCAAAGCCCGATCAACCAGGGCACGCTCTGCCCCAAGGGCGCGAACACGTTTCAGCTCGTCTCGAACCCCCATCGCGTCACGCGCGTCAAATACCGCGCGCCGTACAGCGACCATTGGGAGGAGCGGCCGCTCGATTGGGCGATGGATCGGATCGCGCATCTGGCCAAGGAGGCGCGCGACGCCGATTTTATCGAGCGTGACCCCAGCGGCCTTGCCGTCAACCATCTCAAGAGCGTCGCGCATCTCGGCGGCGCAACGCTCGACGACGAGGAAAACTACCTCATCAAGAAACTGTTTTGCGGCGGGCTCGGAATTCTATCGATCGAAAACCAGGCCCGGATATGACACAGCGCTTCGGTGCCCGGTCTGGGCGCCTCCTTCGGACGCGGCGCGGCGACCTCGTTTCAGGGTGACCTCGCCAACAGCGATTGCATCTTGATCATGGGATCCAACATGGCGGAAGCGCATCCGGTGGGCTTTCGATGGGCGCTCAAGGCCCGCGAGCGCGGCGCGCCGCTGATTCACGTCGACCCGCACTTCAGCCGCACCTCCGCGATGGCCGATCTCTACGTCGCGATTCGCGCCGGCTCGGATATCGCGTTTCTCGGCGGGCTTATCAACTATATCATCGCGCACGATCGATGGTTCAAGGATTACGTACTCCATTATACTAACGCTTCAACGATCATCACTGAGGAATACGCCGGCGCCGAGCAACTCGACGGGCTATTCGCCGGCTTCGATAGTTCCTCGAGCCGTTACGAAGCGGCGCCCGGCGCGTGGGGCTACAGCGTCGAGGGGTCCGGGCAGGTTGCGACCGACCCGACGCTCGAACATCCGCGATGCGTCTTCCAGATCGTGAAGCGTCACTTCGAGCGCTACACGCCCGAGATGGTCGCATGGGTATGCGGATGCACCCTCGGCGAATTCCTCCGAGTCGCGGAGCTGCTATCGCGCAACTCGGGTCGCGAACGCACCGGCGCGATCGTCTACGCGCTTGGATGGACCCAGCATTCGACCGGCGTGCAGATGATCCGCGCGGCGGGGATCATTCAGTTGCTCCTCGGCAACATGGGCCGGCCGGGCGGCGGAATCATGGCGATGCGCGGCCATTGCAGTATCCAGGGCTCGACCGACATCCCGACGCTCTACGATCTGCTGCCCGGCTACATCCCGCAACCGCTCGCCGTCCCGGCACACGCCAGCTTGACCGGCTATCTCGAGCACGGACACGACTATAACTCTGCTTATCACAGTTCGGCGGCGGGCTTCTGGCGCGAAGCCCCAACTGCGGGATACTGGGCGAACCTGCCGAAGTTCATGATCAGCCTGCTCAAGGCCTGGTACGGTGAGGCCGCGACCGCCGACAATGACTATTGCTATGGATACTTACCGAAGCTCGACGGTGATTACTCACAGCTCGCGACCGTGATCAGAATGTATGAGGGCACGGTCAAGGGCCTTTTCCTGATCGGACAGAACCCGGCCGCGGGAGCACCCAACGCGGAGCTGAATCGCGCCGCGCTGCGCAATCTGGACTGGATGGTCGTGCGGGACTGGTTCGAGCATGAGAGCGCGAATTTCTGGTACGCGGACCCTCGCGTGACCGATCCGCGCCAGATCAAGACCGAGATTTTCTTCCTGCCGGCGGCGGCGATGGCCGAGAAAGACGGCACGCTGACCAACACCGAGCGCTTGCTGCAATGGCATGACAAGGCGGTCGATCCGCCGGGCGACTGCCGCTCGGACGCCTGGTTCATGTACCATCTGGGACTCAGGCTCAAGCGTCTCTATCAGGACTCCACGCTCGAACGCGACGCGCCGATTCGCGATCTCACCTGGGATTACGCGGCCGAAGGTCCTGCGATCCTGCCCGACGGGAACGCGAGCCGAATCGTGGACGAGCCCGATATCGAGCGTGTGTTGCAGGAGATCAACGGCCGCCGCACCGTCGATCGCGAGCTGCTCAAGGGATTCGCCGAACTGAAGGACGACGGATCGACCGCCTGCGGATGCTGGATCTACAGCGGCGTGTTTCCCGCCGACCGCGACAATCGGGCGCGCTCGCGAAATCCGGCGCTGCGCGGCTCTACGTATCCCGAATGGGGTTTCGCGTGGCCGAATAATCGGCGCGTGATGTACAACCGCGCCTCGGCTGACCCTGACGGCCGCCCGTGGTCGGAGCGCAAGCGGCTGGTGTGGTGGGACGACGCCGAAGCGAAGTGGACCGGCTTCGACGTGCCGGACTTCGACGTCGGCAAGCCGCCCGGCTATCGGCCGGCGCCGGGCGCGCGCGGGATGGACGCGCTGGCCGGCGACGCGCCTTTCATCATGCATCCCGACGGCCGCGGATGGCTGTTCGCGCCCAACGGCGTCAAGGATGGTCCCCTGCCCGCTCATTACGAGCCGCGCGAATCGCCGTTTGCGAACGCGCTCTACAAAACGCAGACTAATCCTACGTTGCGTGAGTTCCCTTCGCCGCTCAATCAGCTCGCGATACCGCGCGATCCGGACTTCCCGATTATCGCGACGACTTATCGGTTGACCGAGCATTACCTGAGCGGTCCGATGAGCCGTTTCAACAGTTGGCTCAACGAGCTTCAGCCCGAGATGTTCGTCGAACTGAGTCCCGAGCTTGCCGGCCAACGCGGAATCGAGCACGGCGGCTGGATGGTGGTGACCACGCCGCGCGGCGAGATCGAGGCGCGCGCGATGGTGACCCACAGGGTCAAGCCGCTGACGGTCGCCGGGCAAACCACGCACCAGATCGGACTTCCGATTCATTGGGGCTACGCCGGCGAGACCGTCGGCGCGATCGCCAACGACCTCATCCCGATCATTCTCGATCCCAACGTCAGCATGCACGAGGCCAAGGCCTTCACGTGCGAGGTCCGCGCGGGGAAGCTCAACAACATCCGCCGCGCGAAGCCGATCTACGCCGCGACTCGCGCGCACGGCGACGAGCCGATCCCCGACACGCCGTCCTACGCGCAGCCCGAAGGCCGCCAGCAGCCCGGTCAAATCGGGCGCTTCAGGCTCGTGCGGTTGTTCCGGCGCCGATCAAAGGTGACGTGACGCAAAATCAGATGATCGCGCTCGCGAAATTGATCTACCCATTTCGGCGCCCCGCGCCGCCGGCGGCGAAGCCGCCGATGGGCTTCTTCACCGACAGCACGCTCTGTATCGGATGCAAGGCGTGCGAGGTCGCATGCAAGCAGTGGAATCAGTTGCCGTCGGACGGATTCGAGTTCAGCGGCGACAGTTACGACAACACCAAAACCCTGTCGGCGACCACCTGGCGTCACGTGGTTTTCGTCGAGCAGTTCCCGGCCGGCGATGGTATCGCGCGGAAGCCGCCGGTCGTGCCGGTGCCGGAAACTCCGATCGATCCCGAAACATTTTCGCTCGATGCGCTCCTGTCGGGATCGGACCAGGGCCGCTGGCTGATGATGAGCGACGTGTGCAAGCATTGCAGCGCCGCGCCATGCGAAGCGGCCTGCCCGACCGGCGCGCTCGTCTTCAACGAGTTCTCCAACGTCTATATCCAGAACGACATCTGCAACGGATGCGGTTACTGCGTCGCGGCCTGCCCGTTCGGCGTGATCACGCGCAGTCCGCACGACGGCCACGCGCACAAGTGCACGCTGTGCTACGATCGCCAGCGCGACGAGCTCATCCCGGCATGCGCCAAGGCCTGCCCCACCGAATCGATTCAGTTCGGTCCGATGGAGGAGTTGCGCGTGCGCGCGGCGAAACGGGTTGACGAGCTGCATCGCCGGGGCATCGCGGATGCGTACCTCTATGGCGACCAGCCGAGCGCTACTTACTCGGCGCTCGGCGCGTTTTCGCTGCTGCTCGACAAACCGTCGGTCTACGGGCTGCCCGACGAGCCGGCGATGCCGCAGCGGAATCTCGGCGGTGACTACGCCATCGCCGCGCTCGGCGCGCTGGCCTGGATCATCGCGGCCACGGTGGCGCTGGCGGGCAATGCGATCCTGTGGTGAAAAGAGCGGCTGCGCTGCGCGATGACCACCGTCACCCACACTGTCACCAAAGCCCCGCCGTGGCATGGATGGGTCACCGCGGATCTATCGTTGAATTCCCTTTCGACCGGAGTCTTCGCCGTCGCCGCGCTATGCGATCTGATCGGTGATCTGATCGGATCTGCCGCGTACCGGCCCGTGGTGCGGATCGGATATCTCGCCGCCTTCCCGCTCGTGCTATGCGATCTCGCATGCCTGGTTCTCGATCTCGGCGATCCATTGCGCTTCTTTCATATGCTGCGGGTGTTCAAGCCGGGCTCGCCGATGTCGGTCGGCGTTTGGAGCACGAGCGTCTTTTCTGGGTTCGCTTTCATGGCCTGGTCGCTCGAAATCTTCGACCGATCTGGATTCCCCGCCGCGCGCGTGACGATCGCTGTGGCGGGAATTGTCGCGGCGCTCATCACCGCCGGGTACAAAGGCGTGCTGCTCAGCACCACCGCGCAGCCGGGATGGAAGGACTCGCGATGGCTCGGTGCGGAACTCTCGATTTCGTCCGGCGCTTCAGGAACCGCGTTTCTGCTCGCATTCGCCGCGATTCTCGACGCGCAACCTGCGATGGCCGACCTTCGCGCGGTGCTCGCGACCGTGTTGATCCTCGATCTGGCCGCCGCATCGGTTGTTGCATACGAAATGCGCCGCGCGATTTTGGCGCGCTTCACGCGCGCCGAAATCGCGGGCTGGTACGCAGCGATGCTCGGCGGCGGCGGGCTCGCACCGCTGATCCTGATCGCGGCTTCCGCCGCCGCGCCCGCCTCGATAGCCGCCGCCGTGCTGACGATCCTCGGCGCCATCGCGATGCGGCATCATCTGGTGATGATCCCGCATCGCGACGTTCATGACCGGCGGGACGCCGGTCCTACTTCAGACCGGGCAGAAGCCGGCGCCACGGGAATACAGAGATCCGAAGTAGGACCGGCGTCCCGCCGGTCATGAATGTCGCCGCCACTAGCGTCGCGCGAAGTGGTCGAGCATCGCGGGGCCGCGGCCGATCGTCACGCGGCGCTTCAGCGCCTGCGTGACGAACGCCTTCGCGCCCCGTACCGCGGTCTCGATCGATTCGCCGCGCGCCAGCGCCGCGGCGATCGCCGCCGAAAAGGCGCAGCCGGTGCCGTGCACGTCCGCGCCGCCCTTGATTCGATTCCCGATGAGCTCCACGAACCGGCGGCCGTCGCAAAAGAGATCGAGCGCCGGCTGATTAGCGCCGAGATGACCTCCCTTGATTACGACCGCGCGCGCACCCATCGCGATCAGCTCGCGCGCCGCCGCGCGCATCGAGCGGGCATCGTCAATCGCGATCCCAGTCAGCGCCTCGGCCTCGGCAATATTGGGCGTGACGATTCGGGCAATCGGGATGAGTTGCGAGCGAATCGCGGCTTCGCCGGCCCGGTCGACCAGCCGCTTTCTGCTCGACGAGAGCAGCACCGGATCGACCACCGGCGCCGGCAGCCGCAGCCTGCGGATCGTGCGCACGACCGCCGCGACGATCTCCGCGTTGGCCAGCGCGCCGGTCTTGATCGCGCCGGGCCGACATTGCCGGACGATCGTGGCGATCTGCTCGGCGACCAGCGCCGCATCGATCGGCGCGACTCGGCCGACGCACGCGCTGTTCTGCGCAATTACGGCGGTGATCGCGGAGAAGCCGTACACGCGATGCGCCGCGAAAGTCTTGAGATCGGCCTGCACTCCCGCGCCGCCGGACGGATCGCTGCCGGCGATCGTCAAGGCGACCGGGATCGCGCGCGGTCTGGGCGGTTTCACAATCGCAAGTCAACTCGCGGAAGTTGTCAGCGCCTTATCGCCTCGCGCGGGATTCGTCAAGCAAGCCGGTTGCAAAATTGACACTCGCAAACTTCGATCTCACGCAGCCTCACGCTGATCAGCAATGGAGCTAGCCTGGATTTTGCGCCAAAATGTCTGGCGGCGCACGACCATGGCAGTCAGAGGACAGGAAAAATTTCTCGACCTTCCGTTCCAGGGAAAGCTCGACTTTCTTTACGGATTGCCCGCGCGGCAGAAGCGCGACCTGATTCTCGCCGCGCCCGAGGCCGAGCGGCTGGTGCAGTCGTTCTCGCCGGAAACCCTCTTCTATACGCTCAAGGAAATCGGCTCCGCCGACGCCGGCGATCTGCTGAGCCTCGCGATACCCGAGCAGGTGAAGGGGCTGTTCGATCTCGATTGCTGGGACCGCGACCGTCCCAATCTCGACCGGATGCGCGATTGGCTCGAATCGATGGCCGAGGCCGGGCGCAAGCGGATCACCGACGCGCTGATGGAATGCGACCTGGAGCTGGTCGCGCTGCTGCTGCGCCAGTATCTCAAGGTCCATCGCGTGGACGAGCCGCAGGAGGCGACCGATTTTCCCTCCGAGAACTACGTCCAGTTCGACGAGCATTACCTGATCGAGTTCATCCGCCACGACGCGACGCTGGCGCTGATCCAGGATTTCCTCGAAGAGGCCTTCGAGCGCGACTACAAATATTACGCCGGCCTGCTGGAGGAGATTTACTGGGGTATCGACGCCGAGCTCGAGGAGCAGGCGTATATCTATCGGCTCGCGCGCCTCGAAGATGGCGGCTTTCCGGATTTCTTCAGCGCGCAGGACGTGTTCGCCTATCTCGATCCGCAAAAGTTCCGCGAGATCCGCGCCGGCTACGTCGCTCCGTTTCGCGACGAAGGACCCGGCGGTAACGAACTGCCGCCCGAGGCCGCCCCCGCGCTTCTCGACGCCGACAATTCGCTCTTCAACGCGGCGCTGACCGCCGGCTTCGCCGCCCAGGGCACGCGCCAGTTGCGCAGCGAGATGGCGATGGTCGCTAACCAGGTGCTGGTCGCACGTCAGGTAGACTTCGGCGATCTCGACGCCGTCCGGCTCGCGGTCGAGATGACCCACAACCTGATGAACCTGGGGCTCGAGCATCTGGCCGGCGGCGACCTGAGCACGGCGATCGAAAACCTGCGCGTGACGCCGCTCAAGCTGTTGTTCCGCCTCGGCGTGAGCCTCGCGATCGATCTGCGCAAGCGGGCCGAGAGCACCGTCGCCGCCTTCGGGCTGGCGCCCGGACGGCAACGCGAGATCCCGTATCTCGACTCACCCTATCGCGAGGCACTGGCGGGTTTGCTGGGCCGGATGCCGCAATTTTTCGGCGGCCTCGATCGCGGCGCGCCGCTGGCGATGCGCGACTTCCGCGCGATGCGCGATCTCCATCTGAGTTATGCGATGCTCGAGCAGCTCGACTCGCTGCCCGCGCTGTTCCGGATGCTGCTCGGACTCGATATCGCTTCGCTGAGCTTCCGCTCGCAGATCGCGGGACATGACGTGATGCTGAGCCAGATTCTGCTCACCGCGCTGGTGCGTCAGGCGCTCGACGGAAAACTGGTGATTCTGCCGATCGAACCGGAACAGCTGAACGCGATGCGCGCCGCACTGATGACGCCCGGCGGCCCGCCCGCGCGCCTGGCCGAATCGTTCCACAAGGTCGTGGCCGAGGTGATGGCGAAGCGGCTCGAGGAAACGCTGCGCGCCCGTAGCGCGGACTTCGTCAAGTCGTGCCTCAATATTCTCGAAGAAGAATTCGCCGACCTGGAACCGGAGCGCCCGATCGACCCGCGCTTCATGCGCAGCGTGCTGATTCGGCGCAGTTAGCGCGGTACCCTCACCCGCGCGTCACGGCGTTTGCAAGAAAAGAACAAACGCCGCGCCGCTTGCCCTCTCCCTGGTCAGGGAGAGGGATTAAGAATCTCGAGTTCCTGGTCAGTAGAAAGACTATGAGTCGCAGAGCGCAGCGTCTTACACCTCTCCCTGACCAGGGAGAGGTCGGCGAGCATTTGCGTTAGCAAATCGCTCGCCGGGTGAGGGTTGTCTGTGCTGGGCACGCGGCGCGATCACATCACCAACGAGGCGAACGTGGTCGCCAGGTAGAAGACAGTGACCACCGCGAACGCGATTCCGGGAAGTTCGCTCAGGAGCGCGTTCATCACCAGCCGATCCACATAGTAATGACTTGCGTACTGATTCGAGGGCCCGGCGGGTTGGCCTAGCAATCCTGAAAGCCTTTCGAGTCTGGCGCTGGCTTGCATATTCGTTTCCCTCCTGGCGCTTACAACCCCGTGGCAGCGCCTCGCGTTACTCGTTGCTCGATGAAAAAATCGCCGCGCGTTTCACTTCAGGTTCAATCCGATGTTGCCTCGCGTCAATTCAATGCTGCTCCGAGCCGGTTGCGATCGCGCCGTAGTTCGTGAACCCGCCGATCTGGAGTGCGGCCAGATATTCGTCGGGCGTGTTGATGTTGAAGAAGCTGCGCAGGCCCGGATCGAGCCGGCGCAGATACTGCTCGCCGATCTTGCGCACCTTGATTGCGTCCGCGAGCGCGATCGCGCGCCGCTCGCCGCGTTCGATCAGCCCGGCGATCGCGCCGGCGCATCGCTTGCGATACGCGGCGTGCAGCGGTTGCAGCATCCCGCCGACCTCCGGAATCGCCGCGTCGTAGTAGCCAATCATCGAGCAGAGCTCGCTCGCGACATTCACGCTCAGCAGCGGCAGATCGCACGAGCAGGCGAAAATCGGATCGCCGATCGCGGCCTCGAATCCACGCCCCAGGCCGGCGAGTGGTCCCTCAAACGGCGTCGAGTCGTGCACCACGCGCGCGCCGGCAGGCGCCGCGAAGGCTGCCTCGGCGAGCGCGGCCGGCGACGCCACGACGATAATTTCCTTGAAGGCGTTCTTGAGCCGCCCGACGATTACTTCGAGCAAGGTGGCGTCGCCGAACTTGAGCGCGGCCTTGGGCCGGCCCATCCGTTGGCTGCGCCCTCCGGCCAGAACGATCGCGCTCGGTCCAATTTCCTTGGTAGGCTGCTTCACCTGTTTCTCCTCCCGTCCTTGATGCGCCCACAAACGTAGCGTTCTTCAGGCGACCGGCTTCGCGCTGCGCTCGGCGCCTTCCACTTCGAGCAGAGTACGGATCAGATCGTCGGCGTCTTCGGGATCGATCTCGCCCGCTTTGACCGAGGCAAGGATTCTCAAGATCTCCTGATCGGGCACCAGCCGCCTGGTCGCATCGGGATCGACCGCCTCTGCGGCCGGCTGCGGCGATTGCGCGGACGGCGAGCCCTGCGGGCGCACCCGCTCGCCCGGGTCGTTTTCAGTTCCCCCAGCGGATGCTCGTGCCGAGCGCGCGGCGCTGCGGGCGCGGCGCGCCTCGCGAACCGCTTCGCGCATCCGGGTCGCTTCCTCGCGAATCCG
>Ga0209415_10015042_pt1 | contig 12591 bp, 12 predicted proteins | sample PeaSoiSIISIP2007_FD_187696 | JGI IMG/M metagenome (GOLD analysis project Ga0209415, IMG submission 187696) | Peat soil microbial communities from Weissenstadt, Germany - SII-SIP-2007 (SPAdes) (version 2) | ecosystem: Environmental > Terrestrial > Soil > Wetlands > Peat | place: Germany...
ACCTTCAAGCCGATCGAATGCGCAAATTACTTCGCCGCCGCGGGATATGCGCCAACTTGAACGGATTCTGCTCTAGTCTAAATCTCCGTCCCTACCGACACACTCATGCCGCCGTCCACCACCAGCACATGGCCGTTGACGTAGGAGGCGGCGGGACTCGCGAGGAAGATCACCGGGCCCGCCAGCTCTTCGGGATCGCCCCACCGGTGAAGCGGCGTGCGGCCCTTGACCATGGCGTCGAAGCGCGGGTCGCCGATCAGGGCGGCGTTGAGCTCGGTGGCGAAATAGCCCGGCAGGATGGCGTTGCAGAGCACGCCCCTGGCACCCAGCTCGGCGGCCAGCGTCCTGGTGAGCGCGACGAGCCCGGCCTTGGCGGCGGCATAGGCGGAGGTCCCCGGCCGCCCGACGATGGCGAGCACCGAGGTGGTCATGATGATCCGCCCGCTGCCCTGGGCCAGCATGGCGCGCGAGGCCAGCCGCGACAGGCGGAAGCAGGCGGTGAGGTTGATCTCGATGACGCGCTGCCAGTCGGCGTCGCTGGTCTCGGCGAGCGGCTTGCGCTGGGCGATGCCGGCATTGTTCACCAGGATGTCGATGCGCCTATGGGCCGCTTCCATGGCGGCCACGGCCCGGGTCGCGGCCTCGGCATCGGCGACGTCGAAGGCTTGGGCGCTGGCCGAAAGGCCCTCGTCTTCCAGCTCCCTCACCCGCGCCGCGACTTCGGATTGGCTACGCGCGTTGATCGCCACATGGGCCCCGGCCCGCGCCATGCCGTGAGCGATGCTCCAGCCGAGGCCGCGGCTGGAACCGGTGACGAGGGCGACCTTGCCGGCCAGCGAGAAAAGATCGGCGGCCGGCCGGACCATGGTCAGAGAATGAACTTGCTGAGGTCGGTGTTCTTGGCCAGCGGCGCCACTCGTTCGCGCACATAGGCGGCGTCGATGACGATGTGCTCGCCCTGGCGGTCGGCGGCGGTGAAGCTGATGTCCTCCAGCAGGCGCTCCAGCACCGTATGCAGGCGCCGGGCGCCGATGTTTTCCACCGTGGAATTGATCTCGGCGGCGAGATCGGCCAGCGCGTCGATGGCGTCGGGGGCGAAATCGAGATCGACCTTCTCGGTCGCCAGCAGGGCCTTGTATTGCTTCACCAGGCTCGCCTCGGGTTCGGTCAGGATCCGGCGCAAATCGTCGCGGGAAAGCGCCTGAAGCTCGACCCGGATGGGAAGCCGGCCCTGCAGCTCAGGGAGCAGGTCCGAAGGCTTGGCCAGATGAAAGGCGCCCGACGCGATGAACAGGATGTGGTCGGTCTTGACCTGGCCATGCTTGGTCGAAACCTGCGTCCCCTCGATGAGGGGCAGCAGGTCGCGCTGCACGCCTTCGCGGCTGACATCGGCGCCGATGCGCTCGCCCCGGGCGCAGATCTTGTCGATCTCGTCGAGGAAGACGATGCCGTTCTGCTCTACCGCCTGGATGGCGGCGGCCGTCACCCGCTCCTGGTCCAGAAGCTTGTCGCTCTCCTCGGCCAGCAGCAGCCGGTGGCTTTCGGAGACGGTGACCTTGCGCGGCTTCATCCGCCCGCCGAAGGCCTTGCCCAGCATGTCGCCCAGGTTGAGCATGCCCACGCTCGCCCCCGGCATGCCGGGGATCTCGAAGCTCGGCAAGGTCGGGCTCTCCTGGAGCTTCAGCTCGATTTCCCGGTCGTCGAGCTCGCCCGTGCGCAGCATGCGGCGGAACTTCGCCCTGGTCTCCGCGCCGGCATTCTCGCCGGTGAGCGCGTCCAGCACGCGCTCCTCCGCCGCCAGTTCGGCCTTGGCCGCCACGTCCTTGCGCATCCGCTCGCGGGTCATGGTAAGGGCGATCTCGACCAGGTCGCGCACGATCTGGTCCACGTCCCGTCCCACATAGCCGACTTCCGTGAACTTCGTCGCCTCGACCTTGAGGAAGGGCGCCTGGGCAAGCTTGGCAAGGCGCCGGGCGATCTCGGTCTTGCCCACGCCGGTCGGGCCGATCATCAGGATGTTCTTGGGCTGCACCTCTTCGCGCAGTGCCTCGGTCAGCTGGAGCCGCCGCCAGCGGTTGCGCAGCGCAATGGCGACGGCGCGCTTGGCTTCGCCCTGGCCGACGATGTAGCGGTCCAGCTCGGAGACGATCTCCCGCGGGCTGAACGCCCCGGCTTCCTGGGGTTTCGGCGTCGCGACGTCGTTCATGGGTGCCTTGCGTTCATGGCCGCCGCGCGGTTCATAGCCGCTCGAGCGTGATGTTGCGGTTGGTATAGATGCAGATATCGGCGGCGATGCCCATGGCCTTGCGGGCGATGGCTTCCGCGTTCAGGCCTTCGACGTCGATGAGGGCGCGGGCCGCGGCGAGCGCGTAGGCGCCGCCCGAGCCGATGCCGATCAGGCCCTCTTCCGGCTCGAGCACGTCGCCGGTCCCGGTCAAGACCAGGCTCGTGGTCCTGTCCGCCACCGCCATCATCGCTTCCAGCCGGCGCAGATACCGGTCCGTGCGCCAGTCCTTGGCTAGTTCGACGCAGGCCCGGGAAAGCTGGCCCGTATGCTGCTCCAGCTTCGCTTCCAGCCGTTCGAACAGCGCGAAGGCATCGGCCGTGGCCCCGGCGAAGCCGGCGATCACGTCGCCCTTGCCCAGGCGCCGGACCTTGCGGGCATTGGATTTCATCACCGTGGCGCCGAAGCTGACTTGCCCGTCGCCGGCGATCACCACCTCGCCCCCCTTGCGCAGCGAGAGGATGGTGGTGCCATGCCAGCCGGGAAACTGTGAGGGTTCCGACATAGGCACCCAAATAGGCATTCGAGGGCGGCGGAGCAAGCGGCTTGCATCGAATCCGGCCCGAGAGTGAATATCCGGCGGGCCTGGCGGGGCCGGCCGGATAGACCCCGGCGAAAAGCAGACAGGGCGGGACATGGCGGTGGCCGGGGCGTCACGGCGATTGGTGGTGATTATCAGCCTGGCCTGCCTGGCGGTCTATGTCGTGTGGATCGCCGGGCCCTATCTGCGTTCGATCATCGTCCGCGACGCGGCCGTCACCACCTGGGTCAACCCCGTCGCCTCGCCCATCGCGGGCTATGTCGACGCCCATCCGCTCTATCCCGGCGAGAGGGTCGGCAAGGACGGCCGCATCGCCACGGTCGCGAATCCGCTCGCCGACGCCACGGGGCTTGCCCGCGCGCGCGCCGAGCTAGATGGCGCCACCGGCCGGCTGGCGGCGCTGGAAGAGCTGGTGGGCAATCTGCATGAGATCGTCGATTCGCGTCGGGCCCAGCTTGCCGCCTTCGCCGTCGCCTTCGACCAGGACCTCGACGCGAAGATCCTCGCCGCCGGCAACAACATGGCCCTCATCCGTCAGCATCTGGCGCTCGAGCAGGCCCAGGCGGCGCGGCTCGCCAAACTGGCGGCAAGCGGCAATGCCTCCCTGGCGGCTGCGGACGCCGCCAATGCGCAGGCCGTCGAGTACCAGCGCACGCTCGAAGACATGAAGAGCGTCATCGCCCGCGCCACGCTGCGCCGGCAGGCCGCCGATCACGACGTCTTTCTCCTCGACGACGGGACCGATGCCGCCGACGCCCTGCGCAATCTCGATGAAGGGCGCCTGGAACTTCGCCGCGGCCAATCGGACCTCGCCACAGCGCGCAGCGAAATCGCCGCCGATCAGGCCGTGGCGAACGCCGCGCTCAGCAGCTATCAGCTGGCGCTGTCCACGCCGGTTGAGGCCCCTCCTGGCGCCCTGGTCTGGAGCCTGATCGCCGCGCCGGGGGAGGCCGTGCAGCCGGGCTCGCCGATCGCAAGCTGGATCGACTGCGCCGTCATGCTGGTGGATGCGCCTGTCTCCGATGTCGAGCTCGCTTTGCTGCGCAAGGGCGAGGAGGCGGACGTGGTTCTCGAGGGCGAGCGCCGGGTCCGCAAGGGCCGGATCCTGCTCACCCGCGGCGCCGCCGCCACGCTGGGCAGCGCCGACCTTGCCGCTGTGGCCAAGGGCCGCACGCCCGGCACCGGCCAGGTGCTGGTGAGCCTGGAGGCGAGCCCCGAGGACGTGGCAGCCTGCCCGATCGGTGAAGCGGCCTCCGTCGACTTTCCCCAGGTCGGCTTCTTCGACATCCTGCTGGCGCGCCTCAGGCTATGAGCGCCGTCGAAATCGGCGAGCTGCGGGTGACGCCCGGGCAGGCGGCCGAGGAGCAGTCCCTGTTCTTCGCCCTCGCCGCCGACAGCTTCATGATGGCCGGCTGGATCCTGGTGGGCGTGCTGGGCGGCTCCTTGACCGTGATCGCCGAATCGATCCGCGGCGGGCTGATGATGTCGATCGAGGTCTTCGCCTATTTCCTGATGCGTCGGTTGCATCGCGGCCAGCTGACCGACCTGGAATTCGGCACCGGCAAGCTGGAGCAGGTTGCGAACCTCCTCATCGGCGGCGGCATGCTGGCGGGTGCGGCCTGGATTTTCAGCGGCGCCGTGGCGATCGTCGACGGCGATCGCGTCGTCAGCGCGCCCATCTGGCTCGCGGTGGGCGCCCTCACCGGCGCCACCAATCTCGTGGTGAATCTGACGTCCTGGGATGGCATGCGCCGCGCGGTGCGGACGGAAAGCTCGCTCGTGATGATGGCCCAGTTCAAGTCGCGCACGGTGAAGCTGGTCGCCTCCTGCTTCGTAATAATCACACTGACGACTGCCGCCCTGGCGCCGGACGAGGTCGTGGTCGCCTGGGCGGATGCCGTCGGCTCGGTCTTCGTCGCCGGCTTCATAGTCTGGAACGCGATCGGGATCTTGCGCGACTGCATCCCAGACCTGCTCGACCGGTCGGCCGGCAAGATCGTGCGCGGCGCGGTGGAGCGGGCGCTCGCCCGCCACGCGGCCGACTTTCACCGGCTGGAGCGGCTGCGCTCCCGCCGGTCGGGCCGCGCGGTCTTCGTCGAAGTGACCCTCGCCTTCGAGGCCGGGCTCGCCATGGGGGAAGTGAGCCGGCGGATCGCGGCGATCCGCGGGACCATGCTGGCCGAGATCGAGCATGGCGACATCGCGATCCTGGCCTCCGTCAGCCGGACCTGAAGCGCGACCGCCGGCAGCTTCTGGCGTCCGGCCCGCGATGCTGGTAGAACCCTGCCGCTGTTTCGGGGGCTGCCGCCATGCGCAAAGCCGAGGTGACGCGCAAGACCAGGGAAACCGAGGTGCGGGCCGCCGTGAATCTGGACGGCGAGGGCCGTTCGCGGATCTCGACCGGCATCGGCTTTCTCGACCACATGCTGGACCAGCTCGCCCGCCACAGCCTTCTGGATCTGGAGGTGGAAGCGAAGGGCGACCTTCATATCGACTTCCATCACACCACCGAGGATACGGGCATCGCCATCGGCCAGGCGGTGGCCAAGGCGCTCGGCGGCCGTGCCGGCATCCAGCGCTACGGCGAGGCGCTCATCCCCATGGACGAGACTCTGACCCGCGTCGCCCTCGACGCCTCCAACCGGCCCTACCTGATCTGGAAGGTGGCCTTCACCAGGCCGAAGCTGGGCGAGATGGATACGGAGCTGTTCCGCGAATGGTTCCAGGCCTTCGCCCAGGCGGCCGGCCTCACCCTCCATGTCGAGACTCTCTACGGCGACAACAACCATCACATCGTGGAGAGCTGTTACAAGGGCCTCGCCCGGGCGCTCCGGGCGGCTATCGCCATCGATCCCCGCAAGCCCGACGCGGTGCCCTCGACCAAGGGCGTGCTCGGCGGCTCGCTTTCCTGACCGGCCTCGAGGGGCTAGGGCCACTTGACCACCGTCGTCATCGACTACGGCTCCGGCAACCTTCGCTCGGCGGCCAAGGCGCTCGCCGCCGTCGGGGCCGACGTCAAGGTCAGCGCCGCGCCTGAGGATCTGGTGCCCGCCTCGCGCATCGTTCTGCCCGGCGTGGGCGCCTTCGCCGATTGCAGGGCCGGGCTTGGCCGCCTGCCCGGCATGATCGAGATGCTGGAGAAGCTCGTGCACCAGGGCGGCCGGCCCTTTCTCGGCATCTGCGTCGGCATGCAGCTGATGGCCGAAGCCGGGCTCGAGCATGGCCGGCATCCCGGCCTCGGCTGGATCGCCGGCGAGGTGGTGCATCTGGCGCCGCGCCCGGTCAAGATTCCCCATATGGGCTGGAACGAATTGAAGTTCGCGCGGCCTCACCCGCTGTTCGCCGGCATCGCCGACGGGGCTCATGGCTATTTCGTCCACAGCTACCATCTGCGCCTCGGCGATCCCGCGGATCTGCTGGCGGACGCGGACTACGCCGGCCCGCTCACGGCGGCGATTGCCCGGGACAACATGGCCGGCGTCCAGTTCCATCCGGAGAAGAGTCAGGCGACGGGCTTGCGCCTGCTCGCCAATTTCCTCGCCTGGCGTCCCTGACGAGCGAGATCCCATGGCCGCCACATCCGTCGAAAAGCTGGTCAAGCTGTCCCAGCGCGAGCTTCACGAGCTCTGCGAAGCGGCCGAGGACGGCATCCGCGTCGGCGGCGGCTTCGGCTGGCTCAATCCGCCGCCCCGCGAGGTGATGGAGAGCTATTGGAAGGGCAGCCTCCTGGTGCCCGAACGCAGTCTTATCGTCGGGCGCCTCGACGGCGTCATCGCCGGCTCGGCCCAGCTCGTCCGCCATCCGCGCAACAACGAGGCGCGCGCCCATTCGGCCCAGATGATGACCAATTTCGTCGCCAGCTGGGCCCGCGGCCATGGCCTTGCCCGGGCCATCGCGCTCGCGGTGGAGGATGAAGCGCGCGGCCAGGGCGTGAGCGTCCTCAATCTCGACGTGCGCGAGACCCAGGCGGCGGCGATCCAGCTTTATCAGTCCCTAGGCTACAGCCATTACGGCACCCATCCCCGCTATGCCCGGGTGGACGGCCAATGGGTGGCGGGGCTCTTCTTCTGGAAGGATCTGACGGCGCCGCCGTCCGGATCGCCGTAAAGCCAGGCGCGCGAGCGATGAGGAATGTTCCGACCTTCACGCTCCATGGCCGGTGGGCGTTGCGTCTGCATGCCCTCTCCAGTCTCCGCCGGGCCTATGTCGGGACGCTGGCGCGGCGCATCCTGCGCGGGCGGCTGCGCCCCGGCTGGCGGATCTACTTCGAGACCGGCGTCACCTACTGGCGCGAGGCGATGGGCTACGCGCTCGGCCTCGGCCATGTCCGGATGGCGCGGAGATATCTCGACGTCGTGCAATTCGCGATACCTCTTATGGAGCGGATCCGCATCCAGCCGGCGGAAGACCAGGCGTTGCCGGGCCGCTGGTTCCTGCCCGAAAAGCCCCAAGGCACGATCCTCTATTTCCACGGCGGCGGCTTCGCCTTCGATGTCCGCTCTCTCGACCAGCTGATCGTCCTGGTGACGGTCTGGACCAACGCCGCCGTTTTCGTGCCCACCTACCGGCTGGCGCCCGAGCATCCGTTCCCGGCCCAGCAGGAGGACGCGCTGGCGGCCTATCGATGGCTGCTGCGAGGCGGGAGCGATCCCTTGCGCCTGGTGCTCGTCGGCGATTCGGCCGGGGGCAACCTGGCGCTCTGTCTGCTGCGGCGCTTGCGCCGGGAGGGGTTGCCCATGCCGGCCGCCGCCGTCTGTCTGTCGCCCTGGACCGATCTTGCCAATGGCGGAGAGAGCATGACGGCCAATGAGCCCTTCGACCTGATCGACCGGCGCATGGCCGCCCAATGGACCGCCTGGTATGCCGAGGGGCGGGATCCGAAGGACCCGGAGGTTTCTCCGCTCTATGCGGATTTCGCCGGTTTTCCCCCGGTCTATATCCAGGCCGGCGGGGCCGAGATCATGATCGACATGATCCGGGCCTATGCCAAAAAGGCCAGGCAGGAAGGTGCCGACGTCACCCTCGATGTCTGGGAGCACATGATCCACAACTTCCAGGCATTCGGCGACCGGATGGAGGAAAGCGAGGAGGCCCTCGGCCGAATCCGGGACTTCGTCGCGGCGCATATGGGGTCCAGTTCATCGGGGGTTCCCACAGGCGGCGTTCGGTCCGACGAAACGCCTTCCGTCGTCGCCACCGCCGCGAAAGCCGGGGTCGATGGGCCGATGGATTCCCGCTCGCGCGGAAATAACGATGGGAAAATGAGGTAGTTCCGCCGGCGGAGCACCTGTTGGCGTCGCGGGCTCGTTTCCGACGCGCTTACGCTTCTTCGGCGACGGCCGTGCCGGAGCGCGTTTCGCCGGGGGTTCGGGGTGCTGGCATGCCCTGCAGCAGTTCGCCGGCGATCCGATCGTTCAGCGCCGTTTCAAGCTCCCGGGCGATCCGGAACAGGTTCATGCCGTCGATGACCCGGTGGTCGACGAGGATCTGGAGCGGCATGTCTCCATTGGGCTCGAGGAAGCCGTAGATCACGCTGATGGTGAGCGGCGTCGTCATCTGCATGTATTCGGTGCGCGGCTCCGGCGTGGCAGCGATGGAAAAGGTGCCGAAATAGCGCGAATGCAGATCGCCGGAGCCATAAAGGCCGAGGCGCCAGAAACCGCGCCGGATCGCCAAGGGCATGCGGGTGATACGGATGAGCCGGCGAAACCCGGCGATGCTTTCCAGCGGCGCCCGCTGCATGGCGCGGTACAAGGCATCGATCTCCGCCAGCGACCGGTCTTCGGGCGCCTCGATCTGGTCCAGGAACACCGCGGGCTCGCCCTGCCAGTCTCGTTCCACCGCAATCGTCGCTACCGAGTTCGGATGCTGGTAGAGATGCCCGACGGGCAACGGCATGTAGCATTGCCGCATCTCGGGCCGGTCGCGGGCGACAAGGCCCAGGGCCTTGGCCAGCAACACGGTCCGGTCGATGGGGGAGCGGGTGAGGCGCAGTACTTCTGCCAGCGGCGCGATGTTCATCACGCCGTTGCCCCCGACGGCGTGGGATTTCATGCCAAAATGGACTATATCGCGCATCCATAGCCGTGGTAGGGATAGGCTGAGGTAGCGAGGAAACATCATGCTTGGCTTGTTGGGCTCGGCTCGCGGATGATCGGCCATTGCGGCGCCGGGTTGCTCATGCGGGAATGCCTCGCCACCGAATCTTAGGCCGCGAGGCGGATTGCGGCCACATTCAAAGCGCGTCCGTCTTCCACATCAAGGAGAAGATTTGCCGGCGCGGCGATTCGGCGCCCTTCTTGCGTCCTGAACGCTCGCCGTCGGCGGTTTCCCTCGCATGTTCAAGTTCCTGACCTCCAAGGGCACTTCGGCGCCCGAAAGCAGCAGCGTCCTGGTGCGGCGGCTGTTGGCCGACTATGGCCGCCGGCATCTCAAGTATTTCGTTCTGACCGTCGTCATGATGGCTGTTTCATCGGCCTGCCAGGGCGTCGCCGCCATGCTCGGCGGCGTGATGATCGACCGCGCCTATGTCTACAAGGATTTCAGCGGGATCATCACCCTCAGCCTCGCTGTCTTCGGGATCTTCACCGTCAGGGGCCTGGCGACCTACGGGCAGGCGGTGGTGCTGGCCTATCTCGGCAACCGGATCACGGCCGAAAACCAGCGCCTGATGTTCGACAAGCTTCTGGGCGAGGGGGTCAGCTATTTCGCCGACCGGCACTCGACCGACTTCATGGCCCGCATGAGCTATGCCGCGACCGCGCCGACGAACGTGCTGCAGATGCTGATCACCGCCTTTGCCCGCGACCTGCTGTCGGTCGTCTTCCTCGTTGCCGTGATGGTCTGGGAAGACCCGATGCTCTCTCTCATCGCCTTCGTCGTGGCGCCGCCCGCGATCATCGTGCTGCGCAAGCTGATGCGCCGGGTCCGCAACATCGCCCGGACCCAGTTCGAGGGCGGGGCGCGGATCCTGGAAACCCTGCAGGAAACCATCCAGGGCTTCCGGGTGATCAAGGCCTTCAACCTGGAAGAGGCGATGCGCCAACGCATCTACCAGGACGTGGACAGCGTCGAGCGGGCCGGCAACAAGCTCGCGAGAGCCCAGAACCGCGCCAGCCCGCTGATGGAATCCCTCGGCGGCTTCGCCATCGGCCTGATCGGCCTCTATGCGGGCTATCGCGTGTTGAAGACGGGCGGCTCGCCCGGCGAGTTCGCCTCCTTCGCCACCGCCTTCCTGCTGGCTTATGAGCCGGCGAAGCGTCTCGCTCGCCTCAACATCGATCTGAACACCTCGCTCTTCGGGGTCGAGCTCCTGTTCAAGCTGCTCGATTCGCCGTCCACGGAGGATGTGGACAGGGAAAAGCCGGCACTTGTCATGGGCCGCGGGCGGGTCGAGTTCTCCCACGTCGATTTCTCCTATCGCAGCGGCCATCGGGTCCTGCGCCAGATGTCCTTCACTGCCGAGCCGGGCCAGGTGACCGCACTCGTCGGACCGTCGGGCGGCGGCAAATCGACCGTGTTCAACCTGTTGCTGCGACTCTATGACGCCGAGAGCGGACAGATCCTGCTCGACGGCCATGACATCGCCGCCGTTACCCGCGCATCGCTGCGCCGACATATCGCCTATGTCGGCCAGGACGTCTTCCTATTCCGCGGCTCGATCCGCGAAAACATCGCCTATGGCAAGCCCGGCGCCACCGAGGCGGAGATCGTAGCGGCGGCCAAGGCGGCCTTCGCCCATGATTTCATCCTCGAGTGCGCCCAAGGATACGACACGCCCGTGGGCGAGCATGGCCTGCAGCTCTCCGGCGGCCAGCGCCAGCGCGTTTCGGTCGCCCGCGCCCTCATCAAGGACGCGCCGATCATCCTGCTGGACGAACCGACCGCCTCGCTCGACAGCGAATCCGAACGCCATGTCCAGGATGCGATCGCCCGCCTCTGCCGGGGGCGCACCACGCTGGTCATCGCCCATCGGCTTCACACCATCACCAATGCCGATTGCATCCATGTCGTGGATGCCGGCCGCATCGTCGAGTCAGGGCGCCACGAGGAACTTCTGCGCAAGGCCGGCCGCTACGCCGACGTGTTCCGAATCCAGTTCCGCCCCCAGCTCCAGGCACCGGAACCGGGCGCCGAGCGGCCCCTCGACCTGCCTGCCATCGCGTCGTGATTCGCGAACTCGCCGGCGTGGCCGAGGGTTTGGGCTTGACTTATCCGCCGGGAAACGCCACTTAACGCCTGCAACGATTTCTCGCGATCGCGCGAAGCAGCCCCTGGCCAGAACGGCGAAACCCGCCGACGGGCCGCCCGGTTGCGGCATTCCCGAGACCATCGCCAGTAACCACAACCGTCCCGGCCGCGCGCGAGGGATGGATCAAGAATGCCGCATGGCGGCCGCATCGGAAATGCGGACCGACCCCGGCTTAGAAAGAATCATTACATCGTGACTCCCTCCTTTACCGACCTCGGCGTGGCCGAGCCGCTTCTTCGCGCGCTTGCCACCGAGGGTTATGTCGTGCCGACGCCGATCCAGGCCCGGGCGATCCCCCATCTCCTGGCCGGCCGCGACCTCCTGGGCATCGCCCAGACAGGCACGGGCAAGACCGCGTCCTTCGCCTTGCCGATCCTTCAGCGTCTGGCCGGCAAGCGGATCAAGACCGCGCCGCGCCACGTCCGCGCTCTCGTATTGACCCCGACCCGCGAGCTCGCCGTCCAGATCGGCGCCAGCTTCAAGGCCTATGGCCGGCATGCGGGGCTCAGCCACACCACCGTCTACGGCGGCGTCGGCCAGGGTCCGCAGGTTTCGGCCCTCGTGCGCGGCCTCGACATCCTCGTCGCCACGCCGGGCCGGCTTCTCGACCTCATGCAGCAGGGCCATTTGAAACTGGATTCGGTCGAGATCTTCGTCCTCGACGAGGCCGACCGGATGCTCGACATGGGCTTCCTGCCCGATGTGCGGCGCATCGTGAGAGCGCTGCCGAAACAGCGCCAGACCCTGTTCTTCTCGGCGACCATGCCGGCGGATATCGCCCATCTGGTCAAGGAGATCCTGGCCGATCCGGTTCGCGCCGAGGTGGCGCCGACGGCGACCACGGTCGATACGGTGGACCAGAGGGTCTACCTGGTCGACGCGGGCTCCAAACGCGACCTGCTGGCCGAAGTGCTGAAGGATCCGGCCTTGAAGCGCGTCATCGTCTTCACCCGGACCAAGCATGGCGCCAACCGCGTCACCGAGCAGCTCGAGCGCGGCGGCGTCATGGCGGTGGCCATCCACGGCAACAAGTCCCAGCCCCAGCGCCAGAAGGCGCTGGAGAGCCTGCGCAGCGGCCGGGCCCGCGTGCTGGTCGCGACCGACATCGCGGCCCGCGGCATCGACATCGACGGCGTCACCCATGTGGTCAACTACGAGATGCCCAACCTGCCCGAAAGCTACGTGCACCGGATCGGGCGCACCGCGCGGGCGGGCGCCAGCGGCGTGGCGCTTTCCTTCTGCGGCGGGGAGGAGCGCAGCTATCTGCGCGACATCGAGAAGCTCATCGGCCGCCAGCTCGCGGTGATCGACAACCACGGCTTCGCGCTGCCCTCGGCCCGTGCCCACGGCCCGGCGCCGAGCCGGCCCGACAACGGCGGGCGGCGCTATGGCGGGCGTCCCGGCCGCAGGCGCGGCGGGCGCTGATGCGTTTCAGCATTGGCGGGAAGCCCGCAAGCGCGTATGGTGGGGCCGCTGATTTCCAAGATGGCAAGGAATGAACCCGGCTCCGCGATG
>Ga0209415_10015043_pt1 | contig 12591 bp, 11 predicted proteins | sample PeaSoiSIISIP2007_FD_187696 | JGI IMG/M metagenome (GOLD analysis project Ga0209415, IMG submission 187696) | Peat soil microbial communities from Weissenstadt, Germany - SII-SIP-2007 (SPAdes) (version 2) | ecosystem: Environmental > Terrestrial > Soil > Wetlands > Peat | place: Germany...
TTTTTTTCGAAACCCCCGGTAAGATTCGCCCGCCTCGTTCGTCTAAACTAGATATAGTAGCCGGGTCGCCGAGGAACTTTCCCTCCCAGGAACTCGTCTTTACATCTTTGAGGCCGTGGAGACGCCAACATCGTGAAAACAAAGTGGAAGGTTGTTATCGGGCTAGTAGTCGGGGTGGCCGCCGTGGCCGGGACCGTGGCCAGTGTCCGGTGGAGCCAGAGCGCGCAGGTGACGGTGCAGACCGCCACCGCGAACCGTGGCGAGCTGACGTCGATTGTGACCGCTTCTGGAGAGGTTAAGCCTAAGACCTACACGAACTTAGGGGCTAACGCGCAAGGTCGCGTCATGGAACTGATGGTCAAGGAAGGGGACCACGTTCACAAAGGCCAGGTGGTTGCCCGAATCGAAAGCATCCAGGCCACTGCGGACGTCGATCAGCAGCGGGCCACGATCGCGTCGGCCGAAGCCGACTCGACCGCCTCCGAAGCCGGCTTGAAGATGCAGGACGATACCATTAAGACCCAGCGGGCCACCATTGATCGGACCAAAGCGGATCTGGACTTGGCCAGGATCAATAATGAGCGCTATGAGCAACTCTACAAAGCGGGCGTGGTTGCAAAAGCGGACTTGGACCAGCGCAAATCCACCTACGATTCCCAGCTGGCCGGGCTCCGGGAAGCCGAGTTGCGGATGGACCAGCTCGTTTCGCAACGCATCCAGACCGTGGCCAATTTACAATCTGCCCAGCGGCGGGTCACCCAGGCGCAGGCAGGACTGACCCGGTTAGCCGACATCCTGGAAAAGCACGACGTGGTCACCACTTCGGACGGGATCGTCACAACTTTGCCGGTGCAGATCGGCGAGACGGTAGTGCCCGGAATCCAGAACTCGGCCGCATCGAGCATCATGACCGTGGCGGACATGTCGCTGGTCACCGCGGAAGTGCACGTGGATGAGACCGACATTGTCAACCTGCAAATCGGCCAGAAGGCCGATGTGACTGTCGACGCCATTCCCAACCGCACCTTTACCGGGCACGTGACCCAGATCGGAAATGAAGCCATTTTGAGATCCACCGGCCAGGTGGCTTCGGCCAGCGCGACCTCTTCCACGGAGGCCAAGGACTTCAAGGTTGTTGTGACGCTGGATAATCCGCCCCCAGAGGTCCGCCCGGGGCTTTCCTGCACGGCTAAGATTGTCACGGCGACGCGCCACGATGTGCTTTCCATCCCGATTCAGGCACTGACGGTTCGGCAAAAAGGCGAGCTGGATGATGCGGCGGCTGCCGCCAAGAAGAAGCAAAAGGACAGTGGCCAGGCGCCCCTCAATCTGGTAACCGAGAAACAGCGCCGGGAGGAAGTCACCGGCGTGTTCGTCATTGTGAATCAAAAGGCCGAGTTCCGCAAGGTGGAAACCGGGATCACCGGCGCTACCGATGTCGAGATTCTGAACGGCGTGCAGCCGGGCGAGCAGATTGTCGTCGGCAGCTACCAGGCGATTCGCACCATGCGGCCCGGATCCCGGGTGAAGGTGGACAACCGCAACGCAGTGATTGGAACCGGGGGCTAGAGTCTATGGCGCAGGCCGCGGTGCTGGACAAAACGGAACGGGGCGAGCAGCTCCGGCGCGAGGGAGTCATCATTCGCACCTGGGATCTGATGAAGACCTACGTCATGGGCGACCAGACCATCCATGCCGTGGCGGGTATCGATATCGAGATCAAGAGGGGCGAATACGTTGCCATCATGGGTCCGTCCGGCTCCGGGAAATCGACTCTGATGAACCTGATCGGCTGTCTGGACAGTCCCTCCGCCGGGGTGTACTACCTGAACGGCAACCTGGTCAGCGACATGGACGACGACGAGCTGGCGCGCATCCGCAACAAGGAAATCGGATTCGTGTTTCAGACCTTCAATCTGCTGGCGCGCGCCACGGCGCTGCACAACGTGGAGCTCCCGCTGATCTACGCGGGGGTTTCCTCCCACCAGCGCGCGGACATGGCCAAGGCGGCTCTCAAAGAAGTGGACCTGTCCGACCGCATGCTGCACAAGCCCAGCGAGCTATCGGGCGGGCAGCGCCAGCGCGTGGCCATCGCCCGGGCGCTGGTAAACCATCCGTCGCTTCTGCTGGCCGACGAGCCTACCGGAGCGCTCGATACGGCCACGGGAAACGACATCATGGCGCTGTTCGCGAAGCTGCACACGGAGGGCAACACCATCGTGCTGGTGACGCACGAGCACGATATCGCCATGCACGCGCACCGCGTGATCCACATCCGCGACGGAAAAGTGGAAAGAGACGAGAAGGTTCGGTCGTAGTTTTCACGCGGGCAAGTGTCGAGATGAGTCTCGACACGGCACGCAAGAGTGCGTGCGCCACGTGTGGCGCGAACTTCAGTTTGCCGCGTCGGCACTTATGCCGACGCCTCTCACGGGATCGCTATTTCCTACTTTGCCGACGCCGCGGCCGCTTTTTTGAAGTCGCCCGCCTTGAAGTAGGAAATCGTCGCTGGGTCGATCCACTTTTTGAAGATCGCCGAAAGTTGTTCCGGAGTGGTATCGTTGATTTTCTTTTCCAGATCGCTCTCCCGCTGCATGGTCCGGCCGAGCTCGGCCTGACTCACGAACATCCCCACCAACTGGTTATCCTGCGAGCGGGTCAGCTGCCGCTCCTGCATGAGCGCCGTCTTGGCCGTGGCGACTTCTTCCGCGGTGAATCCGGTGGTGGTTGCTTTCGTAATCTCGTCTTTGAACGCGGCCTCGACCTTGGCGGTGTTTTCATTCTTGGCCGACGCCACGGCGGCGAACACTCCGTACTTCTCCTGCGGGCCTGCGCGGAAGTTGCTATTCACGCCGTAGCTTAACCCTTCTTTTTCGCGGATACGAACCCACAGGCGGCTCTTCTCGTCGCCGCCCATGATGCGGTCGGCCAGCACCATCGCCGGGTAGTCCGGATCCTGCTGATCCATGTTGACCGGGGTCACTGCGTACAAATAGGCGTTGGCTTTGTCAGGAGCTTCGAGCGAAGTGTTCGCCGGAGCCAGCTTCCTCCACTCTCTTTTGACCACCGCATAAGGCTTCGGACTCTTCCAGGAACTGAACAGCTCCTCCGCCACCTTCCGGACTTCGGCGGGATCAAAATCCCCGACCACTGCCAGCTCGCCATTTGATGCGCCGTAGAAATCGGCGTAGAACTTCTTGGCTTCTTCGAGCGTGACCTTTTTCAACTGATCGATGTTCTCATCGATGGTCAACGTGTATCGCGGATCGCCCGCAGGATAAGCAGCGTTCAGGAACCGGTTCATCGCGATATTGGCCATGTTCTGAGGCTCGCTGCGCCCAGCTTCAAGCTGCGCGATGGCCGCTTGGCGGATTTGTTCGAAATCGGACTCCGGGAAGGAAGGCTCCCGCAAAATCTCGGCGGCTAAACGCAGCGCCGGGATCAATCCGGCTCGCAGGGTATCGATCGAGGCTCCGGCGCCGATGAGCGTGCCGTTCACATTGACGCGGGCCTTGATCTTGTCGAACTCGTCCTGCAATTGCTGCCGCGTGTGCTTCTGAGTGCCCCGCATCAGCAGGGCGCCGGCTAGGCGGGGCGCCGCGCCTTTGCCTGCCAGACTTTTCTCGTCGCCAAAATGCAACTGAAGGTTCGCAACCACCGTTCCGCCGCGGGTTTTCTTAGGCAGCAGAACCAGCTTCAAGCCGCTGGGCAGCGTCACGCGCGTCACCCGAGCTTCGATGTTGGCTGGAGACGGATCGAACGCCTCGCCTTCCTCGACTGCGGCCTTGCCCTTGTAGTCCTTGAGCTCGGCGACAATGTCCGGGCTGGGCGGAATCACCGATCGGTCCGGCTGAGCGGTCGGCAAGTACCGCCCGATGGTCCGATTGTCGGGTTTCAGATACTGCTTCGCCACGCGCGCGATATCTTCGGGAGTCACTTTCTCGACCTGATCGCGGTTCAGGTAGATCAGGCGCCAATCGCCCATGGAGCCCCATTCGCTGAGGGCCAGTCCCACGCGTTCGGAATTGTTCAGCTCCAGATCGATGTTTTTCAGAATGCGTGTCTTGGCGCGATCCACTTCTTCCTTATTGGGCGGTTCCTTGATCAGGCCGTCGATCACGCTCAACATGGTTTTTTCCGCATCGTCCAGGGACTTGTCCTTGGCCACGGTGGCGCTGAACATCTCTACGCCCGGATCGTGCAGCGAGTAATTCTCGGCGTCGGCGGAGACGGCTTTCTTGCTCTCGACCAGGGCTTTATAAAGGCGGCCCGAAGGGGCTTCCGACAAGATGCCCGAAAGCACATCCAATGCCGGCGAATCCGCATGCGACCCCGAGGGGACGTGAAACGCCATCATGACCGACTGGTGATCGCCCACGCGCCGCAGAACCACCTCGCGTTCGCCGTCCTGCGTGGGCTCTTCGGTATAAGTGGGAAGTAGCTTGCGGGTCGGCTTAGGAATGGTCCCAAACAGTTCCGTGACCCAGGCCAGAGCTTTCGCGGGATCGAACTTGCCCGCGATCAGCAGCATGGCGTCATCCGGCTGGTAGTAGTTGCGATAGAAAGCTTGCAATTTCTCGATGGGAACTTTTTCGATATCGCTAAGCGTGCCAATGGGGCTGCGTCCGTAGGAGTGCCATAGGTAGGCGGTCGAGAGCACACGCTCTTCGAGCACGCCATCCGGGTTGTTCTCGCCCCGTTCGAATTCATTGCGAACCACCGTCATCTCCGTATCCAGATCGCTTTTCGCGACCCGCGAATTCACCATGCGGTCCGATTCCATTTCGAGCGCCCAACGCAGATCGGCGTCAGTACCGGGCACGGTCTCGAAATAGTTGGTGCGATCCCAAGAGGTGCTCCCGTTGAAGTCGTTGCCGTGAGCGCTAAGCTCGCCCATGATCTCTTTGTGCTTCTGGGTTCCCTTGAACAGCATGTGCTCGAGCAGATGCGCCATGCCGGTTTCTCCCGCGCCTTCGTGCCGCGATCCCACCATGTAGGTCACGTTGACCGTGACTTTGGCCTTAGAGTTATCCGGGAACAGCAGCACTTGGAGACCGTTATCCAGCCGGTACTCGGTGATGCCCTCAACCGAGGTAACCTTCGTTTGTGCGGGAGCCGTGGGGGCCAGAATCAGGCCCAGAATCAGAGCGAGGGATGCCAGGTTTCGCATGGTTACTAGACTATCATCCTGAAAATTAGACGCGGGGCGGCCGAAAACGAAAGGCCCATCTGCTTGACTTTACTGGTGTCACTGGATTAACTTAACGATTCGACGTGGGCCGCTCAACCGGCCGCTCGTATTATGGCGGAACACGACCGCGTGGCGGGACAAACCGTCGAGGAACAGCTCGAATCCAGCCTGGAAAGCGTGGATCAGGCGGAAGACACCGTATTGCGGCTGGCAACAGCAATGGGCTTCGATGAAGACGACCAGCATAGGATTGGCATCGCTGTACGGGAATGCATGGTTAACGCCGTGGTGCATGGCAACCGTTATCACTCGCGTAAGAAGGTGCACCTGACCGTCTCGCGTAACGGGGAACGGTTGGAGATCCTGGTGGGAGACGAGGGCGGAAGCTTCGACGCATCGAAAATACCCGATCCGCTGGCCGACGAGAATCTGCTGCGGCAGTCCGGCCGGGGATTGCTGATGATGCGGGCGTTTATGGACGAGTTTCAGGTGCGGGCGCGCGAGCCGCTGGGCACCGAAGTCAGAATGGTGAAGTACCTCGCGAAAGCCGGGTAGGTATCCGCGAGCCAAAAGGAGGCAAGACGTGAGTGTGAAAATGACCACCCGACAGGTGGGTGACGTGACCGTAGTCGACGCGGTGGGCCGGATCACGCTGGGCGATGGCGCCAGCACTTTCCGGGACACAATTCGGGATTTGGCCGCCGGTGGCAAGAAGAAGCTCTTGCTGAACCTGGCCGAAGTGTCCTATATCGACAGTTCGGGTATCGGGGAAATGGTCTCCGGCTTTACGACTGTGACCAACGGGGGCGGGCAGGTAAAGCTCCTGAACCTGACCAAGCGGGTGAAGGATCTCCTGCAGATCACCAAGCTATATACCGTCTTTGAGGTGTTTGAGGACGAGGCGGCGGCCGTCCGCAGCTATTCCTAAGCGGGAACAGCCGTAAATCCCGTCTCCCACAAAGAAACGGGGAGAATTACGGCGGCGGCGGCTCACTGTTTAGTGAGATGTTAAGTGAGATGCTTCCGGGCGAGGTCGCCTTAGGAACACTGCTTATGGTCCCCATCCGCGAACGCAAACCGTATTCGGTACTGCTGGCCGACGACCTCACGCTGGTCCGGGAGGGGCTGGCAGCGCTGTGCGCGGTACATGCCCAATTCAAGGTAGTGGGCCAGTGTTCGGATGGGGCCTCGGCACTGCGCATGATCGAGAGCCAGAAGCCGGATCTGGCCGTGCTGGACCTGAACCTGCCGGACCTGTTCACCATGGAAATCGTACGGCGGGTCCGGGAAGCCGACCTGCCCACCAAGATCGTGGTGCTATCCGTGCGGCGGGACCGGAAGACGGTGGTGGAGGCCCTGCGCTGCGGAGTGAGCGGATTTCTGCTGAAGTCGGCCCCTTCCAGTGAGCTGCTGGAGGCCCTGGAGCAGGTTCTCGAAGGCAGCATCTACGTTTCCCCCCAGCTGGAGCTCAGTAAGATCTTCAGCACCAACCACAAAAACGCTCCCGATGACCCCCTGGATCTGCTGAGCGCCCGCGAGTATCAGGTGTTTTCGCTGTTGATCGAGGGAGTGCGCGCCAAGGAAATCGCGGCCCGGCTGGAATTGAGTCCCAAAACGATCGACACGTACCGTGCGAGTCTCATGCGCAAGCTCGACATCCACGATGTGGCCGGTTTGGTAAAGTTTGCCATCAACCGCGATTTGACATCCACGTAAGCGGGACGCTTGCTGAAAAAGGGGACAGGCTACTCTGTCCCCTCCACTAGACTCCTGACTTGGCCCGCCAGCGTGGGAGTGGACAGAGCTGCCTGTCCCCTTTTTCTTTTCCAGGCTTATATCCGGCCCCACATGATACCCTGATACACTGAGATTTAAAGCCATGGATCGTCACACCCGCAAAGAACTGAAAACCGACAAGTTTGCACAGGGAGTCGGGTCTGGGTTCGAATTTCTCTCCGAACATCGCGGCCAGGCCACGCGCTGGGGTCTCATCGCCATCGCGGTAGTCGTCATCGTAGGAGGTGTATGGCTCTACCGCAGCCACCAAGCCACGCTACGCACGGACCTGCTCTCCAAGGCCATGCAGATTGACGATGCGCCTGTGGGCCCGCCCCAGCCTCCGCGGCAGAGTTTCCCCACCGCCGAGGAGAAGGAAAAGGCTCGCCTGGCGGCTTTCACCGATGTGGCGGTCAAATATCCCGGGAGCCAGGAGGCTGCCATTGCCCAGCTCGCCGTGGCGTCCGCGCAGGCGGATAAAGGCCAGATCGACCAGGCGGTCAAGACCTTCACGGACATCCTAAACACAGCACCGGAACCGTATGATTCGGTTGCCAGGTTATCGATCGCTCAGATCGACGCATCCCAGGGCAAGAACGACGAAGCCGAAAAGCTGCTGAAGCAACTGATCGACAAGCCCAGCGTGTTCGTTTCCAAGGACCAGGCCACTTTGGAGCTCGCACAAGTTGTCGCCAAGAGGGATCCGGCGGAGGCGCGCAAGCTCGTAGATCCCCTGAGCAAGAGCTCGCGCCCCGCGGTAACCCGGGCTGCCGTTACCGTACTGGGCATCATCGCGGCCAGCCCAGCTGCGGCGAAGTCCAACTGACTTGCCCGGCGGTACTCAGGACAATAACCACAACGGTGTGCTCGCGCGGCTGCGCTTTCCCGTGGAGCGTTCCCGCGGCCGCCGTTATCCCGAACTGGCGCACCCTTATCGCAACGAGTTTCGCCGCGATCGCGACCGCGTAGTTCATGCCCGGGCATTTCGGCGGCTGGAAAACAAGACGCAGGTCTTCACCCCCGGACTATCCGACCACTTCCGCAACCGCCTCACCCACACCATCGAGGTCTCGCAGATCGCGCGGACCGTCGCTTCGGTTCTGGGTTTGAGCGAGGATCTGACGGAAGCCCTGGCGCTGGCGCACGATATCGGTCATCCTCCCTTCGGGCATGCCGGCGAAGCGGAGCTCGATTCCATGATGCGCCGCTTCGGCGAGCGGTTCGATCACAACCTGCATGCCCTGCGGATCGTCGAATCGTTTGAAAATCCCTATCCACGATTTCCGGGGCTGAACCTGACCTTCGAAGTGCGCGAAGGCATCGTGAAGCATTCCCGGGATTTCGCGCCCGGCGAGTTTCCGGTGCTGGACGAATATCTGCCGGGCTTGCGTCCGCCGCTCGAAGCGCAGTTGATCGATTTGTGCGACGAGATCGCCTACAACACCTCAGATCTGGACGATGGTTATAGCGCTGGAATGATCGTCGTTGAAAAAGCGTGTTCCGCTGTGAATCGCTTCGCCGAACTTTACGAAACTACCGAATATCAATTCCCCGGATTGTCGGATCGAGTGCGCTTGAAAGAAGTCGTGCGCGGCCTGATCGACGGGTTGGTTACGGGGCTGATGGAGGGAACGGTTGCGGCTTGCGCCAGTCTGACCAGCGTTGAGGCCGTCAGGCTGTATCCTGCAAGGGCCGCTCGCTTCACACCGGAGGCGGCCAAGACCAGCGTGCAACTCAAGAAGTTCCTGCGCGAAAGCGTGTACGAGTCGCCCGCACTGGTTCGGGCGCGAAGCGAGTCTGTTTCGCAAATCGCGGGCTTGTTTGAGCTCCTGCTAAAGCATCCGGAGCGGATGCCGGCCGCATACCTCGCGGAATCCGCCGGACAACCGCTGCACCGCCAGGTGTGCGACTACATCGCCGGGATGACGGACGGGTTTTTCCTGCGCACCGCCGCGCAACTGCGGTCTCTATCGGGTTAGGACTATACTCGACCAAGTGTCCTGGAAATCATGCTTATGATCTCGATCCGCGTCGGATTCCTGGTAGCGTTGACCGCCGTTGCTCAGAGCCCAACTCAAATCGAATTCGTGAAGATCCCTCCCGGCGAATTCACGATGGGCTGCGTACCGGGCGACACGGATTGCATAGAAGATGAAGTGCCTCGCCATAAAGTGCAGCTGACGAAGGGCTTCGAAATGGGCAAATACGAAGTCACTCAGGCCCAGTGGCAAGCTGTGATGGGTTCGAACCCCAGCGATAATAAGGGCCCGAGGAATCCCGTCGACAACGTGAGCAAGAACGACATGCACGCGTTCCTGGACAAGCTCAACGCGCAAAACGACGGCTATAAGTACCGGCTGCCTACCGAAGCGGAGTGGGAATACGCCGCTCGCGCGGGTGCGCCCGACCCTCCGAAGGCGTCTCTCGGCGATTATGCCTGGTTCGCCGATAACTCTAACGACGAGTCGCATCCGGTGGGCTTGAAGAAGCCCAACGCCTGGGGTCTCTACGACATGCTCGGCAATGTGCGGGAATGCGTCGAGGACCGGGCGGCCTACTACGACTACGCCCCGCTCGCCGAAGTTAGCATAGATCCCAAAGGGCCCCAAGGCGGCCGCGGTGGAGGCGGGGGCGGTGGTGGAGGCCGAGGCGGCGGTCGTGGACCTGGTGGTGCAGGTCGCGGTGCGGCCAAGGGTGATGGCCCGCCCAGAGGTTACGATGCTCAGGGTAGGCTCGTGATCAACGGCGCGGAGATGCCGATCTTCCGCGGCGGCGGTTGGGATAATTTCGCTCCCTACGTGCGGAACTCCGCGCGTTATTACTATTACGATACGAGTTTTAAAGCCAACGACATCGGCTTCCGAGTGGTGCGGGAAGCGCAATAGCGCGTGTTTACTGGAAAGAATTCTCTGGGGGATCTCATGAAGAAACTAAGATTGCTGCTCTCGCTCGGTGCGTGCTCACTAGTCGGCTGGATTCCGATGTACGCGCATCACTCCTTCCAGGCCGAATATGACGATGGGAAGCCGATCACCTTGACCGGCAAGGTGACCAAGGTGTCGCCGGATAACCCGCACGGCTGGATTTATATGGATGTGAATAACGACAACGGCAAAGTCATCCACTGGGCGGTCGAACTGCCTCCGCCGAACGTTCTCCAAAAGAACGGCTTCAGCACCTCCGTGTACAAAGCCATGGAGGAGGCCCATGAGGAGATCACGGTGCAGGCGTTCCTGTCCAAGGATGGCTCGAAGCACGCCTGGGCCGCGGGCCTGACGCGTGGCGATGGCAAAACAGTCATTACGTTGGGCGGCCTTCCCGCGCAGCCCTTCAACGTCAAGCCGAACGGCGACCGCAAAGTCAAACAGTAATCAGGCGCCGGAAGCTATTCGCGGAGCCTGCACCGCCAGGTGTGCGATTACATCGCCGGGATGACGGACGGATTCTTCCTGCGCACCGGGGCCCAGCTGGGCATTTCCTAAACCCGGCATGGATCGGGCTCAGCCCGCCCCGCGAGGAACTCTCCTGCAGTGCGTGGTGTCAAACAGAGTGCTCGATTTCGAGTTCCGGCGGGGTAACCCATAGGTGAGGACGATCAAGAGACTGCTGCTGTCTGCGAAGGAGCTTGCGGTCTTCATCCTGGGGCTTGTTCTTTCGTTCGTGTTTGCAGGCACCGCCTCGCAATGGGATTACCGTGGAGCCGACCTTCCTTTGGCGGTCCTGTTTTCCGGATTGCTGCTCGCGTCTTTTTTGGTTTCGTCAGTTCGTCGAAAACACGCGCCGCGGAAACGTTTATTCCTCGTACTGGGGGTTATCTTTTCTTTTGCACTTGTGATCATTTCTCTTACACTTGCAGTCACTGTCTCTGAGTCGGAACGCCCCGCAATCGATGTTCCATCGGTCATCCTGTTTTCTGGGTTGGTATTCACCTCGTTCTTAGTCCGGTGGGTTCGTCGAAGACACGCACCACAGAAATTTGCATACGACGTTGCTGGTTGGACGCTGGATCAAGCCGAGCGCGAACACAATCCCCAGCGAAGAAAGTGCAAGCGAATTCTTGTCGCATCGTTGGTTACGCTGCCGAGCCTGCTCGCGGCGTTCGTGTTGTTCTTTTTTCCTGCGGCGTCACATCTACGCCATCCTGGCTCACGTTACTTCCCGCACTATCGCGTCCCCATACCGTGGACAATCACGGTGTTATTTCCCGCACAGCTAGACGGAGGAGATACATTCAGATTTCTCACCGGGATTGTTAGTAGCAACCCTTGGAGTCGATTCGGAATGGCCACGTTTTGGGATAGAGAGTCGCTGTCCGCGATCGTGACTTTTGGAACTCGCCACCTGAGTGACGACACCAGTGACGTGCCAGAATCGGTCAGGCTGGGCGACACAGCCGACCTCGTTCGCCGGGAATTTCGTTCCAATTCGCTTGCTTTGACCTGTTGGCAGTGGCGGTATTCGTCGTCTGCTCTACGCCGCCAGTTGCGTAACGAATTGGTTTGGAACGTCTCGTGCCGGGCTCCCGCGGACGTCTATCAGCAGCGATTCGAAGCTTCCTTCTATGGCCGCAGGGAGTCGATGCCAGGTTTCTACAAAATTATTGAAGGTGTAGCTTTCGTCGAATAGCCAGTCGCAGAAGCCTCCCGGAGATCCGTCCCACCCGTCCGTCCTAAGCTCCAAATAAATTCTCCATCCCATCCTTTCAGCCACATCGATCTTTCATCCCTCCTCGTCCGCCCGTCCTGACGCTAAACCTCGAATTGGAACCCATTCCGCAACCTCGCGGGAAAGGAACGTCGGAAGGAGGCAATTTGGTGCGACCATTTGTAAAAAACCACGCCCTCAAAATGCTCGCCTCTGTGGTTTCAATGACTTCCTGGGTTCGTTTGGTCTTACGGTTCTAAGTAAGGCTATCCGCTGTACAACTTTCACCACCTTCCGGCGTTATTAACAGTAGACCCATGAAGAAGTTTGCTATTTCGGTCATGCTCGTCGCCGGCATGGCCGCCTTCAGTGCGGAGACTCCGTTCAATCAGCCGCTCGATAAAGACCAGCAGATTCTCCACGCGCTCAACCGGCTGACCTTCGGCCCCCGTTCGGGCGATGTCGAAACCGTCCGGAAAATGGGTGTGAAGAAGTGGATCGACCTGCAGCTTCATCCCGAGCGCATCGCGGAAAATCCGGAATTGGCGCAGCGGCTCCAGCCTTTAGACTCGCTGCACATGAGTTCTGCGCAGATCGCGACGAATTATCCGCCGCCGCAATTGATAAGGGCGATGATGAACCGGTCCCTGCCGCTTCCGGCGGATCCGGAGGCTCGGCAAAGAGCGCAGATGGAGATCCAGCGCTTACGGGCGAGGCAGGATGCTAAGGGACAAGATGCGCAGGGAGATGACCAGAGCAAGGCAAATGTGCAGGGCAAGCAAGGCAAGGCTGCCGCGTCCTTGCCAGTGCTCGCTGCCACCGATCCAGTGGCCCGCCGCAAACTGGTGGCCAACAGAACACCCCAGCAGGTGCTCCCCTACGATCTGGACGAAGCCAAGCTGTATCGCGCGATTTACAGCAATCGGCAACTGGAAGAGCAGATGGCCGACTTCTGGTTTAACCACTTCAACGTGTACATC
>Ga0209415_10015044_pt1 | contig 12591 bp, 8 predicted proteins | sample PeaSoiSIISIP2007_FD_187696 | JGI IMG/M metagenome (GOLD analysis project Ga0209415, IMG submission 187696) | Peat soil microbial communities from Weissenstadt, Germany - SII-SIP-2007 (SPAdes) (version 2) | ecosystem: Environmental > Terrestrial > Soil > Wetlands > Peat | place: Germany...
GGGCGGACGCCCTCGTCCGCGCCGGACCCCCTGGTCCGGCTTTTCGCCTGCAAACCAAGGCCGACGAGGGCGTCGGCCGCGGACCAGGGGGTCCGCCCCACCTTGCGCTAAACGGATCAGGATTTCTGACGCACTACACTTCTGACGCACTACACTAATGTTGCGCTCTCCCGCTCTGCGGGCTCGGAATGACTAGGGCAGGCTAGAACCCGCCCTTGGGGCGATAGCCGGGCCGGGACTGGACGCGATACTTCTTGCCGGGGTCGGAAAGAACTTCGACGGTGATCTTGCGGAAACCCTCGTTCGGGTTCGGTTGCGGATAGTAAGTGACGGTGTAGGAGTTGCCGAGATCTTCGCGGATCGCCTCAAACGCCTCCACTTGCTTCTGCCAGGTCTTGGCGAAGTAGGATTTTCCACCGGTTCGGGTCGAAATGCGCTTGAAAATGTTGGAGGACATTGGATCCTTGTTTATCTCGTTGGTCGAGATGACGTAAATCGGGATCCCTTCGTCTTCCGCCACGGCGCGAACATCGTCGGGCGCCACCATGCTCGCGTTGTCCGGCCCATTCGAAAATACGATAACCACTTTTCGCCCCGGAACCCGCGCGGCGTCCCGTAGTGTCAGCAGCAGGCAGTTGTAGAGCGCCGAATCGTCGCCGGCCACGGCTTTGCGCAGCCCGAAAATCGCGTCGGTGCGTTCCTTGGTCAGGGGCGCGGCCCGTGACAGATTGCGGCTGTAGGTGTAGACCGCCACCGAATCCGCGCGATCCAGGCCGCGGATGAAATCGGCGATGGCGTCGGAGGCGTACACGAATCCGCGATACATGTAATTGCTGGTGTCGAACAGCACGAATACGTTGGTACCGACGAAAGCGTCGGCCCGGCCCTCGGCCTTGCTTTCCTCGGAAATGGTGGCCGCCCTGAGCGAGCCGTCGTCGGCGATCTGAACGGGCGGCTTGTTGCCATCGGCAAACGTGACCATCTTCTGCGGAATGCCGTCCTCGAGAATACGGAAATCCTTGGGCTTGAGGCCGCTGATGTAATGACCCTTGTTGTCGGTGATCTGGTAGCTCAACACCACCATGTCGACCTTCACGCTGAACGTGGGACGCTCCTGCGCCAGCGCGAGTGCCACCACTAATAGGGAAAGACCTGCTCTGCGGATCAAAGTCATATCCTCCGGATCAATTCACCGCCACTATCTGCTTGTGGCTCTTCAGGCGCACGTCGTCGCCCACCGTTCTCAAGGAGCGCAGCAGCGCCGGCCAGTCCTCCAGGTGGGAAGCAAAGATGTTTTCCACGGTCTTCTGCGTCCAGGCGGGAACCAGTATGTTCAGTTCCACGGGCCGAATATGCATCTCGTCGGCCAGCGCGGCGTAGTACAGCAAATTGGATTCCCAGCTCTCAGCCAGAATGCGGCTGGAGTAGCCCATCAGCGTGGGGAACGTCCGCAGATTCAGCAATTCCGGCTCATAGGAATTGGCCAGCGTTGGTTTCGGGGTGCCGAACGCGTGGGAAATGGCGCCCGGGCTGACCTCGTCCGGCGCCTCCGCCGCCAGCTTGCGGATCTCCGCCGCGATGGGAGATTCCCGGTCGCCCGCCGCAATTTCGATCGCCAGCAGATACATCTCCGAAGGAACCACATTCTCCTCGGCGCCGCGCACGTCGCCTGAGGCCATCAGCGACTCCACGTTCTTCAGCCGCGCGGGAGGCAGATAGTGGTCGAGCGCCGAAAGCACCTGTTTGCGGGATGTTTCGCTCAGGGCGCCCTCCGCCAGCAACGTTTCGGCGTAGGCCATATGCAGCCCCACCCAATGCAGTTGGAGAGGCGTAACGCTCCACCATCGAGGCACCACGGCGCTCAGAATCATTTGAGGAACCAAGTCGCCCCAGATCAGCGCCTGCTCCCGTGAAGGGATCAGGAAATTTTGCTCGGCCTCGGCCAGCGCATAGGGAAGCCCCGCCAGCGAGCCGGTCAGGCGTCCCCCGGCGTTCGCCGGCCAGCCACTCCCGAACACCTGCGTCTCCTTCCAGGTCTGGCGCATTTCCGTGACGCCGATGAAATCGTGACTACGGACGAACAACGGATTGGTATGCAGCACCTGCGCCCCGGGGGGCGCATAGTGGATGTAGTTGTATCCCACCAGCGTGTCGCGCAGGAACGGAGTCAGCGTGCCGCGCAAATCCTGAAGCTTCTGCGCGTCGTTCGCGCCTTTATCAATGGCCGATCGAAGGTTTACCCGGCGTTCGACGTCGATGTGCTTTTCGGCCCAGAATCCGTAGGCCTCGCTATTCTTGTCGATCAGATTCAGCGAATTCCGCGGCAACTGAATATCCGAGATTCGCGAAGCGAGCTTGGCGGCGAGCGCCACGTCGAGTTTTTTTCCATGAGCCACGCTTTCGAGGTTGTCGGCCAGATCCAAGATCGTCGAAAGCGATACCAGCCGTTGCGCCTCGAACACACGGATCATATCCTCCAGCACCTGCTGATGGGCCACCGACGAATCGGCGGCGCCGGTTCCCGCCAGCAGATCGATCATGCGGTCTTGCGCATTCTCGCTCGAAGGCGAATGGGTGGCCTTGAGGAGAGTTTGCACGCCCCCTCGGCCCGCGTCAAAAGCATCCCGCTCGTTTTGGATCTTGGCAAACGGCGCCATAAGACCCGCCAGAGCCGCATCCGCGTCGCCCTCAGGGATGGTCCTTTGCCGCAAGAAGATCTGCCACAGCCCGGCCAGGGCCTGCATCATGCCGACGGATTCGGAACGCAGCAGCGGGTCGCGGATCTGGTTGAGGGCCCGCGCGGTATCGAGATAGGAAAGGATCACCTTGTCGGAAATCCCCGGCGCTTCCGAGAACATCCGGTATTGCGCGCTCATGGTAGTGTAATCCCGAGCCAAGGCGGAAACGGTGCCCGCTTCCAGGGGCCGGGCGCGATTGCGCTCCACATCGCCCAGCGCCATGAAGATTTTGAGCGGCTCGTTATCCACCGCCTTGCGGGACAATCCGAACATCGCCTCGAGTACGTCGTCGGCATCCCGCCAGCTGGGAGCGGCCTTCTGCAACCGGGCGTCATTCTTGGCCTGCACCTTCTGGCCAAACAAACTCTTCCAGACGTCGAGTCCGCCGGGCAGATGCGGCTTGCCGCCGGGATCCATCCGCAGCCGCGTGGTGAGAAGCAGCACGTCGGTATTGGCGCGAAATACCGGGCGAGCCGGACCCGGGCTGGTGACGCGGCCCCGCATGGCCGCGTAAAAGCGCTTCATCCGTTCGGGTTCGGTCAGGTAGTCCTTGGCCGGACCGTTGATCCGCGCCAGTGCGTCGAAGTAGCTGGCCATCCAGCCGTCGTCGCGAACGATGATTCGTTCGAAGAAGGCCGCTCCCCGCTCCGGGGAGGTTCCCGCCAAATCGGACCAGGCCCTCTCTGAACGGGCGCCGCCCGGGACCACCGCCCGGCCATCGCGAATCTGGAACATGCCCCCAAAAAAATCCAGAACGTGCGCGTAGACTTTCAACCGCGGGGCCGGAATCGCCTTACGAAGGTCTTCCGCGGTCTCCGGGTCCAGCTTCGAAAGGCCCAGGTACAAGCGGCATAGCGACGGATCGGATAGGAAATAATCGATGAACGATCCGGTGGTCTTGTCTTTCGCGGATTGCCAGTATTCGACGGTGTAGAGCACCGGCACCTGAGACGGACGATAGTCGAGCGTGAAAGGCCGGTTGGTGCGCAGCGCGGCTTCGAGTTCGGCCAGCGGGAACCCGGAGTCGATGGTCAGAAAGGCGCGGGATGCGTTTACCGTTTCGAGCACGACGTCGGAGCCGCAGCCCCCGCGCATGCGGTAGCCCAGAATGCGGAGCAGGTCGCCGGTCTCGGTGGATTCGCAGGTTTCGATGTGGACCGTCTTGCCCGTCCCGCCCAGCCGTTCGATTTCACGGGCCTGTGCCAGGTAGCGGATCACCAGTTTCAGGTACTCGGTCTGCTCCAGGGATTCGGTCGCGCTGGCGGCCTGGTACCCGTTGGTGACCACATTGCGAGCGAGCGCCGTCAAGAGTTCATCAGGCTTCAGATCCGGCGAGAGACCGGCCATCCGCAAGAAGCTACGCATGGGTCCCGGAATTTCAATCAGGGCCGGCGCCGGCCTGGGGGCGGTTTGGGGAAGCGTCAGACCGGCGCCACCGGCCGCGCGGAACTCCTCGAAATGGCGGGCCGCCGCGGCACGATCTCCCTGAATGAGATCGAGCACCACCAGACGCCGGGCGATCCGCGCACGCTCCACCGGGCTAGCCGCGTTTCGCGCCAGAACTCCGTCTAATTGGGAATAGATCGCTCGCGCCTCCGGATCGCGGTGACGATCCAGGAATTCCGCGTAGGCGAGCAGCACGCTCGCGTTGCCAGGGGCCGATTCCGCCGCCTGTCGCAGACGATCGTGTGCTTCGGCCGAGTCCCCGCTGCGCTCAAGCTGCCAAGCCTCTTGCGCCAGGTCCTGCGCGGACACAACCATAACCGACGAGCACACGGTGACGAAAACCCAAAAGAGCCGCATCGCTCCAGTCTCCTTCGCCATCGTTGAGCGTCCGCCCGAGCCGCTTGTCAATCCCAATCGAAGTAACGCGCGCAGTCCGCTCTTGGCTACCTAATGTATCATCCCGGAGCGCCGTAGGCCACCGTGCGAGCCTCCCCGGTGGGATATGGCACTGCGAGGGCGCCTGAGGCCGCGCACACCGATCGACATCGGGCCCGCCTGGAGCCGGGAGATTCGATTTGGACTGCTTGCGATATACGAACACGATTCTTCAGGAGAAGAAGAATCGGTTGGCCGTGCCTCTGGGAATATCGCAGGTCGCGAATGCGCTGGGATTCTTTTGGGAATCGGCCGCGGGGCACCGGTGAAGAATGGGAGTTCTTCAAAAGCGCAAAGGGTGCGGCGCACACCGCCAAAACCATAAGGAACTTCTTTGCGCCGCACTCCGTTTTGCGCGAGTTCCTTAGAAGACGGCGGCCCAGGGCTCTCTCCTGTGATTCGCGCCACAACGGAAGGCCGTAGCAGCGATTGCTGATCCGAGCAAGGAGGCCACGGCCTCCTGTGGCGCTCGCGTCGAAAAAAAAGGCCCGGAGGGATGAACCCACCGGGCCATTGAGGGAAGAAGAAAATCTAAATCCGTTACCTATGCCCACCGTGCGAACCGCCGCCGCCGTGCGAGCCGCCGCTACTGTGTGACGCGCCACTGCTGTGCGAGCCGCCGCTGGGCGCACTCGGACGCGTCCCGCCGAAGTTGCTGTTCCGGGGCTGGCTGTAAGATCCGCCACTCGGAGCGCTGCGTTGCTGCACGATCGAAGGACTGATCCGAACCGGCTGCGATCCACCGAAACCACGGGGCTGAGCCGCGGCGCCCGGTGAAGTGTAGCTGCGCGGCGCCGACTGCGCAATGCCGCTGCCCGAGCCGTTACCCTGGCCCGAGCCGTTACCCTGGAAGGTTCTCCAGCCGCCATTCGACCCGCTGTTGTTCACTGAATTGTTCACTGAATTGGACACGGAGTTGGATCCGGTGACGCTCCGGCTGATCTGCCCGGCATTCCCCTGCCCGGCCCCCTGTCCGGCGTTTCCTCGCACCGCGCCTGCCGGTGCGGCACCGGCCGAGGGATCCACCCGGCGCCAGCCCCCACTCCCTGAGGTGCCCGCGCCGCTATTCGGGCCGTTCGCAGCGCCGTTCCCAACAACGCCACGCGACGCGGAGCCAGCGCCCGCGACTCCCGTGCCGGCAGATCCGGGGCTCGAGAAGAAGTGAGAATTTTGATTGCTCCGAGGCATGCCTTGCGCGCTCGCGGCCCGGCTCGAGAACTGCCGGCTTTCGCTCGACGGCGCAATCGGCATTTGGCCGCGCACCATGCCGGCCCGTGAAATATCCGAAGCCGAAGCGCGAACAAAATTGCCGCTGTTGACGCTCGCGCGGCCGAACTCCCCGGCGCGCATACTGGTAACGCCGTTGGCGGAGGCGGCATTACGATAAGTGCTCGCGATGTTCGCGTTATTCACTACCGTGAAATTCCGCCCGCCGGCTACAAATCCCCGCCCATACCACGGATGGAAGGCTTCAAACGGAGCAAGCGGACACCACCCGATGTTGCCGAATCCGAATCCCACTCCAAAACCGGGGCCCCATCCGAAGAACCCGACCAGCGCGGGCGACCAGTAGTAGGGGTAACCGATCGGTCCCGGATACCAGGCCCAACCAAAGCCGCCGCGATACCAGCGTCCATAGTGATAAGGCGCCCAGCCCCACGGGTCATAGCTCACCCAGGTCCAACCATAGTAGTCTTCCCACACCCAACGCCCGTCGCGATAAGGGGCCCAATCCGGCGGCACCTGCGGCACCCACACATCGCCGTACTGGGGATCGTTCTGCCACTGCCCATAACCGTTCAGATCTTCCGTGCCCGTGATATCGGGACTCGCGTGGCGATAACCCTGGTCTCCCGCCCGAAGCAACTGGCTGTCGCGATCCGCATTCCAGCGATCCCATTCGTCGTTCGGAATCGCGGCGATGGTTTGAAATTCCGGATCGGAGGGCGACCCGCGCGACAGCATGGTCTGGCCCGCGCCTAGTTGCTCGGATCCGCTGGGACTGAAAATAGTCGCCCCGCCGGAGCGAACCGTGACTTGGCTGATGCCGTCCGCACTCACGCTGATGCGGTAGATTCCGCGCTGCGCCGGCTGAACCGAAACGCTGGGGGTGCTGATCTCCACCTGCGCGTCGGAATCGCGAAGTACACGGAAGGTCACCATGCCCTGCGCGATCTGTACCTGGTAATGATGATACCCGAGCTCGCCAATTCGCACTTCCGTCGAGGGAGCCAGGCGCACCATGTTAGACCAGTCGAATTCGATTTCGGCGCGCGCGCCTTCGCCCGTCACCAGGCGATCGGTGGCGAGCATCGGAGCGTTCAGGGAAGCCGCAACCAGATCGCCCGAGTCGCCACGCCGAACCGAGACGTTGCCATTGACGATACTGATCCGGGCTACTCCATGGTCGCGGGCGTCGGCGGCGGGATCGTACTGGCCTCCGCCCTGGGCGGGCTGACCCTGCGGCGGGTACTGGCCCTGGGGATATTGACCTTGCGGAGCCGGGCCCTGCGCCCACAGCGGTGTGCCGATTCCCGTCCCGCCGATCGCTGTCGCCAGGACGAGTGCCAGTACCGTTCGCGTGGTGATCGATTCCATACGCCGAGCTTCCGGTTTCTGTATGGCAATCCCGAGGCCAATCGATAACTCCATGATTCCCGATGGCTTTCCCCGCTCGCGACCTCTATTGCGGGTGGCCGAAAACCACCACACTGATTGGAAACAAGCAGAGGAGGGACGGTGGTTCCTAATCCGTCTTGGTAGAAGCGGGCGTCGATGGTGCGGCCGGTTCGGAGGCTGCGGGCTTCGACTCGGACTTGCTGCCGTCCGCTTTCGCGTCGGACGTTTTGCTGTCGGACGCTTTTCCGTCGGTCGTGGAATCGGAAGAGCCTTCGCCGCCGGTTTTCGAATCGCCGCCCGCGGGATCGCTCTTGCCGGCCACCGGGGCCGACGTTTTCTTGTAGTCGGTCGCGTACCAGCCGGTGCCTTTCAGATGAAACGCCGGCGCGGAAATCAGCTGCTCGACCTCGCCTCCGCATCCGTCATGAACAGTGAGCGGCGCTTCGGCGAACTTTTGGAGCACTTCAAAAACACGGCCGCACTTGGAACACCGGTATTCGTACAGCGGCATCTTCTACTTTGGCGTGACAGTAGCCCCGGGGAGTTCAGGCTCAAGCGCTTTCCTCAACAAGAGATCGATACCGTTCTTGGCTGGAGGAAGATAATCGGGCCTGGCGTCGGGAAGGCTGTCGTCATCGAGTGAATCATCGGCGGCGGCATCTGCTTCCATCTGCACCACGCCGGGGGTCACGCCGTTGTCCTGGATCGATTTGCCATCGGGCGCGTAGAATTTCGCCACGGAAAGAATCACGGCGCTGCCGTCATCAAGCGTGATGGTCTTGCGCACGGCCGCATCCCCGTAGGTATGTTCGCCCACCACAGTGGCGCGTTTCGATTCCATCAGCGCAGCCGCGGCGATCTCCGAGGCTCCAGCCGTGGATCGATTCACAATGACCACCAGCGGCAGTTTGGTCACGGCCTTCGATGCCACAGCCTGAAAGTCCTGCCGGCTGACCTTTTGGCCTTGCGTGTAGGTGATCAGACCTTTGTCCATGAACAGATTCGCCAGCGCGACGCCTTCTTCGTCGGGACCCGTCGAGCAATGCCGCAAGTCCAAGACCAGGCGCGTGACGCCTTGCCTCTCAAGCTCGGCAATCTTCCCGGCAACTTCTTTGGCGCGACCCGGCGCGAGGGTCACCGTTTCGATGATACCGGCCTGATCCTGGATCCGTCCCGTGACTGGCGGGTAAACGAGCGCGGCACGCGTCACCGATATCTTCTGGGCTTCGGAATGGCGAGCCCGGAGCACACCGAATTCAATGGACGTCCCGGCGTCACCCTGCAGCAGGAGCTGCGCGAAGGCGAGGGGCATATCGCGGGTAGAGACGTTGTTGATCGATTCGAGCACATCACCCGTGGAGAAGCCGGCTTTCGCGGCCGGCGAACCCGGCAGCGCGTCCACCACGGCCATGTAGCCGAAACGCTTGGCGAGAACCAGACCCACATCCGCCTTGCCCGTATCCTTGGTCTTCTGATACTGCTTGTACTGATCCGCGTTCAGGTAGCTGGCGTAGGGATCGATCGACTCGAGCATTCCGTTGATCGCGCCCAGCGTGACTGCCTTCATATCCGGCTCTTCCACATAGTCGGCCTTGATGCGCGCCAGCACTTCGCTGTACACGCCCAGTTGGCTGTAAGGGTTATCGGTGGACGCGCTCCGGCCGTAAACGGCGCCGAATAGAAGAAGAGCGACCACACAGGTGGACGAAGCGACGACAGCGAATTGAAAACGGCGATTCATAGGGTGGATGGGCTGGGGCCTACCTCTCTAACTTCAGCATACCAGAAGCCCGTGGAAACGACCGCTGGCCGGCCCGGGCTCAAAGTCCGGGGGACTTTTCGCCGCTCTTTACACTCAGTCCCGGTAATACTCGCCGTAAATGCATGCGAGCGAAACACAGGCGGCCACCAACACCAGTGCGACACCGCAGGCCACGGCGATGCTCGCTTTCAAGCGCATCTTTCCGTTCGTGGCCAGTAGAAGCAATATCGGGGCAAATGGGATGAAGTAGCGGCCCTGGACGCTATGAATGAGGCCGCGATGAGTGCCGAGAATTTCCTGCGCGAAATACAGTCTTGGCGTCTCCGTGGTCCACTGGAACACGAATATGGAAAGCATGCTGGCGCATACGACAATAGCGCAAACCGTCCGTTGCGCCGAGCTAAAACGCACCCCGGTATCGACCGAAACAGCCATCAATAAAAAACCGATGTAGCACCACACGATCCAGCTTGGGAGGTCGATCGTAAGCCATCCCAGCGCACCCACGAACTCACGTGCGTACATGCTCGCGTTGGAGCCCCACGTTCTGGAAAGAACGCTTACGAATTCGACCGGATGATAAACCACAAAATGGATGTTGGCGCCTAAGAAGATCCCCGCCGCGGTCTTGGCCGCCACGAAAACCGCAAGGTTCTGCCGGTTGACCATTTGCCATAGCGCGGAAACGAGCAAAAGCGCTGCCAGCGTGGCGGACGCGGCAACCAATTTCTTTCTCATAGTCCCAATTCGCGCGGCTGGGATCAGCAGTACCAATAGAGAAAACCATAGGTTGAATTTGCAGAGCGACGCGAACACGAGCAACGCTCCGGCAAGGATCAATTGGCGTGTGGAGATGATGGTGGATCGAGGATCGAAAGCCAGGTATGAGACATAGGCGACGAAGAGGAAAGCACTGGCGATGGTGGGCGAATCGGCCGAGACGGAGGCCGCTTGGTGCAGCGTCATCGGCATCAGCGCCAGGCAGAACATCCCTAATCGGCCAACCGGCAGGATACGGAGAGCCACGTAAATCAGAGCGAGATAAAAAACCAGGTTCGCCAGCCGGGCGCTATACATGAGGACGATTGCGGACCGGGATACGGTATTCGTGAATGCGATGGCCGCCGCCGCGACCAGGTAAGGCGCGCAGCTGTAGGTGTTGGCCGCAACGTTTGAAATGTGCATCTGTCCGTCCAGCCGGGTGTGCGCGGTCCTCCAGTAGTCGGGGAAATGAATGGTGCGAATGTTCTCCACGCGCTCCGGGAACTCATCTTGCAACTGGCTGATGGAGGCGGGAACCGTTTGGTCCGCCGGCGGCACGCAGGTTCCCTCCGCGACGGAGTAGCCGCGATAAAAATGCCCCATTTCATCCGGCACCTGCAGCGGGGGCATGAGGAAGGCGAAAAGCAGGCCCAGAGGACAGCCCAGAATCAAAAAGAGGATCGGGAGCGATCGGCTGGCGTCCCAAGCGAGGAAACGAGCGACCCGGCCCGGATTCGGCATCGCCGGGGTCGTACTCGCACACCGGCTCAGACCGTTTCCTTTACGTTCCATCCGTCAAAAAGAAAACGTACAGGCCGCAATGGTGGCCCTTGTACGCGAGTTCCTCGGAAGGCGGAGCGCTTTCGACGCTACGGCCCGACGCTGCAATCAGTTGAGTTTAACACTCGGTCCGTACCTGATGCTCAATGCTTAGGCGTAAGACGGGTCGTCAGTTATGAAGGGAGAATCCGCCAACCTCAACCTCAATAGTGCGCAGTCTCGGAGGGCGCGTCGCCTGCGGCGGCTCGAAGTGTAGCTCTAGCGCCTCCTTCAGATTGGCGAGGCCTCTTCCTCACTCTCTCCTTGGCTTGCGACGTCGACTTCGAGGCACTGAGATACGTACCAGTCCCCTTCCCGCCAAACGGTCGCGGCGAATGGTCGCTTCATAACCACATTCTTTCACACCTGGGATCGCTGACGAGGCGCTCGGCCTTACGGATCAGGCGTTTATCGCCGAAGTGCCTGAGTTGGCCGGCTGCGCTGCCGACGGTGCCACTCGTCAGGAAGCCCTGGCCAACGCCGAAACCGTGATATCGGAATGGCTCGAAACCGCCCGCGAACGCGGACGCCCCATTCCGGAAACCCAAAGGCCGGCTCCTTTTCGCCTGAGGGTACGATCAGAATCGCGATGGCTCAGAATGTCCCTATTTTCAGCCTGAGGGATGAAAACACTGCTACTTGCCGTGCGAAACCGTTCCAGCCGATTCAAGAAATGCTCAGGGTCTTCCGATGGATCAATGGTGCGCATTCTATTCTCGCTTTCAAGAAACTCGCGCAAAACGGAGTGCGGCGCGAAACAGCTCCTGGTCTCCTTGTCGGCGTGCGCCGCACCCTTTGCGCTCCTTGCCAGCGCGACATTACTCGCCGCTGAATCCTACCCGAGCTGGTGGAATTATGCGTCGCCGGACGCGACGGCGGTCGTCGGAATCCAATGGGAGAACGTCCGCCAATCGGAATTCGCGGACGCCGTGACGGGCGAGCTCTTCGGTTCAGGCAGCCTCGGGCTTCCGGAGCTGCGGTTGATCCAGGAGGCCCGGCAGGTTCTGATCTCCGGACCGGATCTGCTGGTGGCGGCGGCCGGCGCATTTCCGGCGATCGCGATTCGAACTCAGGCGGTGCGAGAGAAGTTCAAGCCGGCTACTTATCGCGAAGTGGAGCTTTGGATTTCGCCGGTTCAAACCACGTTGAGCGTGGCTCGACTGAGCGACGCGATCCTACTGATGGGAACCCGGAAGACTTTAGAGGCGGCCATCGATCGGAGTCTCCTCGAATCAGGGCGTCGATACTGTCCGCTGCTCGCTCGAGCGGCAAGGATCGCTCCGGGACGTGACGTGTGGATCGTCGCGGCCGAATTGCCGGACCCTCTGGCGAGCCGCTTCGTACCCCTGGACACCGCCGCCGTCAACTTTGAAGGGGCTGTCGCAATCGGTGATGGGATCGCCTTGGACGCGACGTTCCAAGCCGGATCCACGCCGGCGGCGAATGCGTTCGCCGAGCAATTCCGGAAATCTATTCCGGAACTTCCCGCGGTCGCGCAAAGTCTTGAGGTAACGGCCGATGCCGGCGCCGTGCGCCTCGCGCTCCATGTGAGCCAAAACCAGATGACCGCGAATCTTAGTCAAGGCGCCCAGCGTCAAAGTGCCGCGCCTCAAGCCGAGCCGCATCGAGCCGGGGACGATCGGCCGGTGGCCGCCCCGGTGGCAGAAGAGCTGGCCGCGGAGCCCGCGAGGGCCGCGAAAGAAGTGGCCTCCGCGCCGGCCGAGAAACCGATCGAGAAACCGGCCGGTCCACAAGTGATTCGGATCTTCGGCCTCGATGAAGGCGTTCGCGAAATCGTACTGCCGCCCTTGCAGTAGGTTATCTGCCGCCCCTTTGCTAGCGCCCTGAGTCATTCATTCGCCATACGAATCGCGGTGGGGCGGACGCCCCCGTCCGCGCCGGACCCCCTGGTCCGGCTCTGCCTACGCACTCTAACGGAGGCCGACGAGGGCGTCGGCCGCGGTCCAGGGGGACCGCCCCACCTGCCGATTTCTTAGACGAACTAATGAC
>Ga0209415_10015045_pt1 | contig 12591 bp, 9 predicted proteins | sample PeaSoiSIISIP2007_FD_187696 | JGI IMG/M metagenome (GOLD analysis project Ga0209415, IMG submission 187696) | Peat soil microbial communities from Weissenstadt, Germany - SII-SIP-2007 (SPAdes) (version 2) | ecosystem: Environmental > Terrestrial > Soil > Wetlands > Peat | place: Germany...
ACATGAACCAATTGGTGTTCTGAAGCGGCGGGGTGCGCAGTCGCTCAATCGAGCACGCAGCGGACGCCGTTGCGATCCATTTCGGCGACGCACTTGTTGCACGAGGTGCAGCGCGAGCGGGTCGCCTCGCCTCGTCGCATCCGGTTGATCAGATCGGGATCGGCGATTAGCGCGCGGCCCATCGCTACGAACTCGAAACTTTCGCGCATCGCGGTCTCCAGGTTGTCGAGCGAGAGGATACCGCCGAGCAGCACCAGCGGCACGCGCACCGCCCGCCGCACCGCGCGCGCCTGATCGAGAAAAAACAGCTCATGAAACGGATACTCCTTGATCACCCGGCTGCCGAAGAAACGCAGCACGAGCTTTTGCAGCCGGTTCTTTTCGACCTCGATCATTTCCTTGAGCGGGCGCGCGCCGCGAAACAGGTAAAAGGGCGTCTTGCTGGTGAAGCCGCCGCTCAGCACGATCGCGTCCACACCGGCGGCTTCCAACCGCTGCGCCACGCCGATGGATTCCTCGAGCTCGAGACCGCCCTTGAAGCCGTCGCGCAGATTGGTCTTGGCCAGAATCGGGAAGTCCGGCCCGACTTGCTCCCGGACCCGGCGCAGCACCGCGAGCGGAAATCGCATCCGGTTGTCCAGGCTGCCGCCCCATTGATCGCGCCGGCGGTTGGTAGCCGGGCAGAGGAACTGGCTCAGAAGATAACCGTGGCCCAGATGCAACTCGACCGCATCAAATTTCGCCCGCACGGCAAGTGCGGCCGCAGTTGCAAATTCCTCGACGGTGGCGGCGATATCCGCCATGGTCATCGCGCGGGCAAACGGGACTCCCGACATCAGCCCGTACTCGTTGATTCGGAACGACGGCCCGATCGAGCGCCGTCCCGGCAGAGCCGTGTTCCGGCTGAAGTAGCCGCAGTGGCCCAACTGGATAGACACCGCGGCGCCCTCCGAGTGCACCGCGTCGGTCAGCTCGCGCAGCTTGGGAACGATCTCTGCGCGCATGTACATCTGTTCCTTGAACGTGCGGCCGTTCGGCGACACCGCACAATAGGCGACCGTCGTCATCCCGACTCCGCCGGCGGCCAGATCGCGATGATGGCGGATGAGCGCATCGGACGGCACGCCACCGGGAGACATGCCCTCGTAGGTGGCCGTCTTGATCACCCGGTTGCGCAGCTCCAGCGCACGAAGCCGCGCCGGACTGAACACTTTGCCTATGTCATCCACAAGACCGCCCTGATCCGTAGCCGGCTATCGCCACTGCGGCGATACTCGCCGTTTCGACAGCGGCAGAAACTCGCGCTGCACCCTACAGCATGAAGGTGATCGGATTGGTCGCCGCGAGAAGCCAGGCGAACCATGCCGTTTCCATCAGCGCGATCAGAAACAGGTTGCGCGAGGTGCTGTATGCCGACGCCGCCAGGACTTCGAGCGCGACGAACTGGAGCGCGATGATCGGGACGATCAGCAACAGTACGCCGGGAAAAATCCGCGCCATCACGCCCACGAGTATCAGGCCCAGGATGATCACTCGCCCCAACGATCCGAGCACGGTCGAGATGATCATTCCGCCGCGCCGAACCAGAAATTCGAAGCCGAGCCAGAACGGGAACGTCATCGCGGCGGCGAAGATCCAGGCCAGCAGTCTTTCCGGCGTGAACGCGAGGCGATGGAACGTCACGGAATACGAGTTCTGGCAGACGTAGAGCGTTGCGATCGCGAGCGCCGCGGCAAGCAGCGTCGGCAATGTGGTGGCGCCGAATCTGACCCATTCGAGCCTGCCCCAGATCACCAGCACGGCGATCACCAAGATGCTCGCCGCGGCGAGCCACGACACCTCGCTGTCGCCGATGACCAGCGACAGGAACGCGGCCGGCGCGTCATTCGCCACCAGCGGCATCACCGCGAGCAGCGCACCGGCAAGTATCGCGAGCCCGATCCAGCCTTCGGCCCCGGCCGGCCGCTCCAGCCAGTCAGTCGCGATCCAGCCCGCGATGCGTCCGATCGGAATCAGCATGATCAGGAACAGGATTCCGATGATCGACACCACGCGCAGGCGCGGATCGGACAGCGTGATATCGGCGGTTCGGGAGGTTCCAAAGGCGCTGTCGAGCCATTTCACGATGGTCGTAGCGGCTTCTTTCGAAGTGATGATCTGCACGTGATTGACGTGCGGAACCTGGATCGCTTCGATCGCGGTTTGCTGCGCGAAGTCGCCGTAGGTTTTCCCCAGCTCGATCTGGTCGACGCCCGCCAAATGCGCCGCGATCCTGCTCGCGCTATCGCGGATAAAGTCCGGATCGTTCTGGGCGAAAATGAACAGCGCATTTTTCGGGCGTCCCGGGCCGAGGTTCCATCCGCCGGAGATCATCACCGCGCCCCGCAGATCGGGATCGTTGGACGCGTAGTCAAGCGTCGCGCCCGCGCCCATCGAATGCCCCATCACGACGATCCGCGAACCATCCACCAGATCCGATCCGCGCAGGAAATCGACCGCCGCCTTGAGATCGGGGCGCAGCGCCGCGCGGGTGAAATCGTTGACGAACGGATTGCGGTTCGCGCCGTGACCGCGCACGTCGATGGTCAGCACCGCGTAACCGTTCTGGGTGATCCATCGCGCCAGCGCGCTCATTATCTCGCGATCGGCCGTGAAGCCGTGAACCAACACCACCGCGGGGGCGCGTTGCGCCGGCGGCGGCCCGAAAAACGGATTGCTCTCGCCCGGGATATAGAGTGTACCCGGGATCGCGCCCGGCAGAACTACGTCCGTGTGAGACGGGCCGCCCTTGTCGAGCACAGCGAGACGCGCGATGGCGAGGATGAACAAAATCGCGACTGCGAGTGCAGCGTAACGAAGAATTTTCATGGCCTAACCAGTACCTCGCATGCGACCGATAGTCCAATGCTGAGTGGTGCATGCGTGCGCGAGCGATTCGGATTGTTGAAGCGGCAGGTTTCGACTATCGTGCTCGCCAAGGCACGCTGGCAATGAGCGAGATCGCGGGGAACAAAGTGGCCGACTATATCGATCGCGTCGGCCGGCTTGCACCTCTCATCCGCGCGCATGCCGCCGAGTCGGAAGCCAGGGCACAGCTCTCACCCGAGGTCGCGGAGGCCTTTCACGCAGCCGGCCTGTTCCGGATGCTGCTTCCCTCCCGCATGAACGGCGGCGATCTCACGATGCCGGAATCGCTGCGAGTTTTCGAGGCTGCGGCGGCGGTGGAGGGATCGGTGGGCTGGAACCTGGCGATCTGTGCGGGCGGTCCGATCTTCGGACACTTTATCGCGCGTCACGCCTTCGAGGAGATTTTCGCCGATCCGCGGGCCGTCATCGCCGGCTCGCTCAACGCCGCGACCACGCAGGCATTTCTGTGCGAGGGCGGCTATCGCTTCACGGGCAAAGCCACCAACGCGAGCGGTTCCGCGCAGGCGAGCTGGCTGATGGTCGCCGGACTCGTGCTGAAGGACGGAGCGCCACAGTTTGCGGGCGAAATGCCGCTGATGCGGGCCGGATTGTTTCCGATCACGGAGGCGAAGATCCTCAACACCTGGTCGGTTTCAGGAATGCGCGGCACCGGCAGCAACGACTGCGCTTTCGAAAGCGCGTTTGCACCGGAGGAACTCACGTTCGAGTGGCCCGAGCCGCGGCCAGCCTGGCATGGCGGACCTTTCGGCAACATCCCGCTGCTGGTCCAACTCGGAGGCGGGATCGCATCGGTGGCGCTCGGAGTCGCCCGCCATGCGATCGACGCGCTCAAAGAAGTCGCCGGCGCCAAGGTGCCGGTGGCCAGCCGCTCGCTGCTCCGCGAACGACCTCAAACGCAGATCCAGATCGCGCAGGCCGAAGGATTGCTTCAGGCCGCAAGAGCTTACCTGTATCAAGCGAGTGACGATGTCTGGCGGCGCGGCGAGCAGGGCGCAACGTTCGATTTGGAAGCGCGGGCGGCCGCGCGCCTGGCGGTTGTAACAGCGGTGAAGCTGGCCGCTCAGTCGGTGGACATCGTATATGATGCGGCCGGCCTCAGCTCGATCCAGACCTCGTGCCCGATCGAGCGATGCTGGCGTGACGTGCATGCGGTTACGCAACACATCACGGCGAGCAGCGGCCGTTACGAGAACGTCGGCCGCATTCTGCTCGGTCTGCAACCCGGCTTCGGCGTCATCTGAGCGGTGAGTTCCGAACCAGCTCTTCCGGCCGAGCCGCGCGAGCTGACCGTCCGCGCGTTCGTTCTTGGCGCCGCGCTGGCGTTGATCCTCGGCGCCGCCAACGCCTATCTCGGTCTCTACGCGGGGCTGACCGTCTCGGCGAGCATCCCGGCCGCGGTCATCTCGATGGCGCTGCTGCGGATCCTTGGCCGCGCCACGATTCTCGAAAACAACGTCGTGCAAACGATCGCTTCCGCGGGCGAGGCGGTCGCCGCCGGCGCGATCTTCACTTTTCCCGCACTCGTCATCCTTGGGCAGAGCGGCCCGCTGCCGTATTGGACGGTGACGCTGCTTTGCCTCGCGGGCGGCACGATGGGCAGTCTGTTGGTCGTCTTCCTGCGCCGCGCTTATATCGTGGAGGAGCGCCTGCCGTATCCCGAAGGTCTGGCCTGCGCCGAAGTCCTGCGTGCCGGCGGGACCGCGAGCGCGGCGCCGCTGGCATGGGGCGGCGCGTGCTCGGCGATGCTCAAGGCTTCGCAGGACATCCTGGGACTGATTCCCGCGACGCTCTCGGGCGCGCGATGGGCCGGCAGCGCCGTGTTCGCCGGCTCGGCCAATCTCTCGGCGGCGCTATTGGGCGTGGGATACATCATCGGTCCCGCGATCGGGAGCCTGGTCTTTGTGGGCGGAGCGTTCGCCTGGCTGGTCGCGATTCCGATCGCCAGCGCCTGGCATCCTGAACTTCGCGCGATGAGGCCCGGCGACGCCGCGCATCAGGTCTGGAGCGGACAGACCCGCTATCTGGGAGTCGGCGCGATGCTGGTCGGCGGCGTGGTGACGCTCTGGCGGCTGCGCGGCGCGATCACACGCGGACTCGCGGAGAGCGCACGCATGATAGGCACGCGCGACAGTTCGCCGCGTCCGCGCGAAGATCGCGACCTATCGGCCGCCGCTGTCCTGGGCGCGGTCGCGTTGTGCATCCCGTTGATCTTCGGCTTGTCCTACCTGCTCAGCCGCAATCTCTGGCTCAGCGCCGCGCTCGCTCTGGCGCTCTGCTTGATCGGATTCTTTGCCACCGCGGTCGCGGGTTACCTTACCGGGATCGTCGGCGCGTCCAGCAACCCGGTCTCCGGCATCACGATCATCGTGCTGCTCGCGATCGCGGTCATCCTGAAGGTGCTAGGGGTCGATATCGCGATCGGGCCGCGCCTGGCGATCATGGCCGGCGCGGTGGTCTGCACGGCCGCCGCGATGGCGGGCGACTCGCTGCACGATCTTGCCACCGGTTTCCATGTCGGTGCCACGCCGCGCTCGCTCGAAATCGCGGTCCTGTTCGGCGCCGCGCTGTCCGCGTTCGCGATGGCGCCGGTGCTTAACCTGCTGATACGCGGCTACGGAATCGCCGGCACGCCGACCGCGCGCGCCCAGGCGTTGGCCGCGCCGCAGGCGTTCCTGATGGCCAAGGTCGCGCAAGGGGTCTTCAAGGGCGGCATTCCGCTCGGCACGATCGCGGCCGGCGCCATCCTTGCGGCGATTCTCGCCGCATTCGACGGATGGCTCGAAGCCCGCCACGCGCGATGGCGCACGCCCGTGATGCCGGTCGCGCTGGGACTCTACCTGCCCTTCGGGCTAAGCGTCGCGATATTCGCGGGATCGATCGTGCGAAAGATGCTTCCGGCGGACAAGGACGCCGGCGACCGCGGCCCGGGACTGCTCTTGGCCGCTGGATTAGTCGCGGGTGAAGCGCTGATGGGCGTCGCGAGCGGCGCCCTGGTCACGCTCGGCGTCAAACTCCCGATACTCTAGCAAGTGCGACAAACCCGCAGCTTCGCCGGCGCGCAAATGCTGAGATAATGGTGGTGCGGTTCCGGGATTCCAAATCGCTGGGAGGTGGGAGAGAGGCTATGCGGTCGAATACCTGCGCTTTCGCACTCTTGCTGTCTATTGCCGTAACCGGCTTGACGCCCGGTTTGACGTTTGCGCAGGGCCGGCCGCCCGGCGCTTCGCGCATCCTGAAGCCAATCGACGAGGCGAATCTGGTCCGGCTCGAGGGCAATACGCATCCGCTGGCGCTCCCGGAATACGATCAGGGGCGGCTGACGGACGCCTTTCCGATGGAGCATATGCTGCTTCTGCTCAAGCGGAGTCCGGATCAGGAGCAGGCGCTCCAAAAGCTGAACGCGGAACTGTATAACCCACGTTCGCCACACTATCATAAGTGGCTAACGGCGCAGGAATTCGGCCAGCTATTCGGTCCATCGCAGCAGGATATCGAAACCATTACCAAGTGGCTACAGTCACGCGGTTTCCAGGTCAACCTAGTGTACACCAGCGGCATGCTGATCGATATCTCGGGCACCGCAGGTCTGGTGCGCGATGCCTTTCACACGGAAATGCACAAGTACAATGTCAGGGGCGTGAAGCACATCGCCAACGCAAGCGACCCGCAAATAGCCGCAGCGCTTGCGCCGGTGGTCGAGGGTTTCGCCTCGTTGAACGACTTTGTGCCCCGTCCGGCGATGGCCAAGCGCGGCAGGCCGGAACCTCAATTCGTCTCTTTTGTATTGGATGTCGGTCCGCAGGACTTCGCCACGATCTACAACCTCACTCCGCTCTGGAATGCGAGCACGCCCATTACGGGACAAGGGCAGACGATCGCGGTACTCGAGGACACGGACATCAATCCGGCTGACCGGGACACCTTCCGCTCGGCGTTTGGACTGTCGTCCTTTTCGGGCACCTTTGCCCAGATTCATCCGGCGCCTCGGAAGGGCAAAGACAATTGTAAAGATCCGTTTACGAATCCTGACGAGTCGGAGGCCGCTCTCGATGCCGAATGGTCCGGAGCGGTGGCGCCCGACGCGGCTATCGAGCTCGTGTCGTGCGCGGACACCGCGACCACCTTCGGTGTCCTGGTCGCCGCCCACAATCTTCTGAACAGCAACTCGCCGCCGCCAATCATCAGCGTCAGCTACCAGGAAAGCGAAACCAACCTGGGTGCGAGTGGCAGCGCCGCTTTCAAAAACGCCTGGGAGCAGGCCGCGACGGAAGGTATTTCGGTATTCGTAGCCGCCGGAGATGCCGGCGCGGCGGACCGCGATGTCGGTGGACTCGACGCAACCCGAGGTATCGCGGTGAACGGGCTTGCCTCGACTCAGTACAATGTCGCGGTTGGCGGTACCGATTTCCAGGATGTCGTCAACGGCACCGCCAGTAGCTATTGGGCAACGTCCGACGGCGCCGGAGACAGGTCGGCCTTGTCCTACATTCCAGAGATGACCTGGAACGACACCTGCGCCAGCGGCGTGCTCTCCACTTACGAAGGCTTTTCCAGCGGTGTGGATTTCTGCAGCAGCCCTTTAGGCGAGCAGTTCCTGGGCGTTGACGCCGGCGGCGGCGGCCCCAGTTCCCGATACGCCAAGCCCTCATGGCAAACCGGCGTGGTCGGGATCGAGAACGATCGCAAGCGCGATCTGCCCGACGCTTCCTTGTTTTCCGCAAACGGCCTGTATACCCATTCCCTTCTGTACTGCATGTCGGACACCGTGGAGGGAGGCTTCCCCTGCGTCTATACCAATCCGATCGATGCCTTTTCGAGCAGCGCCGGCGGGACTTCCTTCGCTTCGCCTTCCTTCGCCGGCATCCAGGCGCTGGTGAACCAGAAGACCAATACCACCTGGGGCAACCCCGATAGCGTGTTGTATACTTTGGCTGCTACTGAATACGGCAGCAATAGCAGTCCGAACCAGAGCAATCTGAACAGTTGTAATTCCATTAATGGTAATGCAGTGGGCAGTGCTTGCGTGTTCTACGATGTAACGACGGGAGATAGCGACGTGGTGTGCTCGGGCAAAAAAGACTGCTACAGATTTCCGCATAACAGCTTGGGCGTGCTATCCACTTCTTCCAGTACCCTGGATGTGGCGTACCCGGCCGCGACTGGCTGGGATTTCGCGACAGGGCTGGGTACCGTCAACATCAGCAATTTGGTGAACAGTTGGCCCTGATGAGTAAACCGGCCCGAAGTTGAGCATGACAATCCGACCCTGAGGCCAAGCATTTGGAGGAAGTCCGCGATGAAAGCTGCCGTCTATTACAAAAATGGTAACCCCGATGTCCTCAAATACGAGGACGTTCCCGATCCGGCATGCTATCCCGGTGGCGTGTTGATTCGCGTCGAGGCAGTGAGTATCGAGGGCGGCGACACCCTTAACCGATGGCACGGCCCGCTCCTTGGCACGCCTCATATCGTCGGCTACCAAGCCGCGGGCGAGATCGTCGAGGTCGGTTCGGGGGTCACCAACCTGCGAGTCGGCCAGAAGGTCACGACGGTCAATATGGCCGGCTCGCACGCCGCCCTGCGAGTAGTTCCAGCGCGGGCGGCGTGGCCCGTGCCCCAGGGCTTCGATATCAAACTGGCCGCGGCCATCCCGGTGCCGTGGGGTACGGCCGACGATTGCCTGTTCGAGTTCGGCCGTCTGAAGGCCGGCGAAACCGTTCTGGTACAAGCCGGCGCGAGCGGTGTCGGAGTTGCGGCTATCCAGTTGGCCAAGCGCGCCGGCGCGACTGTACTAGCTACTGCCTCCAGCGACGAGCGGTTGGAACGGCTGAAGCCGCTGGGCCTCGATCACGGGATTAACTATCGGACCAACGACACCGTGCAGTCCGTGATGAAGCTGACCGGGAACAAGGGCGTCGATCTGGTAGTCGATCCGGTCGGCGGGGCGACTTTGCAAAGCAGTATTCTAGCGCTCGCCTACCGGGGCCGGATCTCGATGGTCGGTTCGGCGGGACGCGAGGCGATGACGGTCGATGTCTCGCCGCTGATGGCGGGCAATCGATCGCTGACCGGCGTCTTCCTGGGCGCCGAGATCGGCACTGACCGGGGGCACAATATGATTCAGCGCCTGATCGAAGAAGCGGCACGAGGCGAAATCAAAGTAGTGATCGATCGGACTTTTCCGCTGGCCGAGGCCGCTGCCGCCCACGCCTATATCGAGAGCCGCCAAGCGGTCGGCCGGGTCCTCCTGATTCCGTAGCCTGATTCCGCGGGCGACGATCCAGGACGCCTCGCGCGTCCGTCGTACATTCGTACATTTTGTACGGCATGACTATTGCGTGTGGATATCCGGCCGGAGGCCTTCTTGGATAGCAAGCAACGCCCCGAATCACTCAGTGTGCAGAGTTGCGACAAAGGCGGTGAATCGCCCGATGACGCTCGTGTTGTGATGGCGCTCGCAGGCCTGAACAGCGAACTCGCGAATGCTCAACGTGAACTGGAGCGCAGGAATGCCGAACTGGACGCCGCCATCCGCGAGAAGAATCAACTGCTCGGGATGGCGGCGCATGACCTGCGCAATCCGCTCGGCATCATAGTTGGAGTGGTGGATCTGCTGCGGGAGGAGTTGGCCGATTCGCTGAGCGAGGAGAACCGCGAGCTGTTCTCTCGCGTGGCGAGTTCGGCCGAGTACATGCTGGGACTCATCGACGACATGCTCGACTATTCAAAGATCGACGCGGGCCGGCTCGAACTCCAATTGCATCCCGTAGATGTAGCCGAGCTGATCCGCCAAAACCTCGCCTTCAACTCGATCCTCGCGAGCAAGAAGGGAATCAAACTGCGCTTCGATAGCGAGGGCCCGCCGCCGCTGCTCAATCTCGATTCGAGGCGCATCCAGCAGGTGCTCAACAATCTCATCAGCAACGCGCTGAAGTTTTCCCATGGTGGCAGTACGGTCACGGTCACTCTGGCATGCGGCGCCCCGGAGGTGACGATAGCGGTGGCGGACCAGGGGCAGGGAATCGCGGCCGATGAGCTTGGCAAGCTGTTTAAGCCATACTCGCGCACCAGCACCATGAGCACCGCCAACGAGAAGAGTACCGGACTGGGTCTCGCGATCGTGCGCCGGATCGTCGAAGCGCATGGCGGCCGCATTCGGGTCGAAAGCGAGCTCGGCCGGGGCTCGACCTTCTACGTGTCGCTGCCGGCCGCTCCGCTTGCCGCCGGATGAATCATCGCCCGACTAGTCGGAGATAGGCTTTCACCTTTGCACGGCGCTCCCATCGCGCGATGGGATCACGCGGGCTGCGCCACCAGTGCGTTTGCAATCGCGAGAGCTGCCTCGGCGTCGTCGGCGCATCCGTCAGCACCCAGCCGCGCGGCCAGGCTGGGGCTTCCGTCGAAGAGATAGCCGCCGACCATGATCGGAACCAAAACAGGAATGTTCGAACCCTCGCGGATAGCCGCGATGGTGGATGCCAGCTGCGACAAGTGTGCCGGCATCGTCGCGGAAAGTGCGATCAGGTCCGGCGGGCGACGGGCCTGCCTTATCAGCGTGACCAGGTCGCGCGACGGCAAGTTGGCGCCCAGGAAGCTCGTGCGCCACCCATTGAGCTCGAAGACGTCCGCGACGGTGCGCGCTCCGAGCTCATGTTGCTCACCCTCGACGCAAGCGACCAGCATCGAGCGCCCGGAAGGTGTCGTGCCGCCGAACATTCGGCCATAGAAGCCGCCCAGGATAGACTGCACAGCCGCGCTGCAATAGTGTTCGTGCCCAACGCTAATCTCGTTCATCTGCCACCGGCGTCCGATCTCGCGCATCAGCGGCGGAACTACTCCGGTGTAGATCCGCACCAGCGGCATGCCGGCCGCGACCGCTTGCTCCAATATCTGGCGCCCCGCACAGGCGTCGAGGCGAAGCAGCGCCTCCAGGCAGCGCTGCGCGACGGTGTGGTCCTCGCTCGGCGCTTCGATAAAGCTCTCTACCACAGTGGGCATCGAATCAAGCTGCTCCAGTGCTGTCTGCACGTGGGACGCGGCGATCGAATGATCGCCGGCCGCATCGTCGATCAGCGCGGACGCCATGCAGCGCAGGCTTTCAGCGATGTCATCGGGATCGACACCACGATGGACCAGCACAATCTTCAGCCACGCGACGTAGCGGAGGAAGATTCCCGAATCGTCCGCATCAAGCGCAGCCGACAGCGCCGCCACATCAGATAGGACGCCCTGCCGATACTTCGTCCTGCCCTCTTCACCGTAACGATCGAGCAGGAATGGACGCCGCGCGTAGTCGCGCGCGAGCGTGGCTTCCGCAATGAGATTTGCCGCCGCCCGCAATCGATCTCCCGATTCGAACTTCAGCACGCGCGTTCCTCCGGCAGCCGTCCTCCGTCGGTGCTCAATCCCCGTGTATTTGAGAGTCGCTCCCAGAGCAAGCTCGTATCGACCCGATGAGTCACTTAGCTCGGTTAAGGCAAAAGATTCTTCCCCTGGAATGCTGCGTGGCGTCGAGCGGCGCCGGTCGGAGGCGGGCTACTTGCTAGCCGTTGTGCGGCATCGAGACCCGCGACGCTGGATAGAATGCTTTCTCGAATGACGGCCGCGCTCTCATACGGTCGTACCACCCCCGCATATTCGGCAGGTCCGCCCAGATGCTTTCGAGACGAATGTCGGACATGCGGACGATGGTCGGGAGCACGCATAAATCCGCGAGTGAGATCTCATCGCCGGCCAGCCACGATCCTTTTGCTACTGCCGCGTCGATTCTCTCGACGGTCTGGCGCAATCGTTCGGTCGATTCGTCAATCTGTTCTTTCGAGAAACCTTCCGTCCCGAAACGCCTGTAGTGCCCTTTGCGAAGCGGCGTCGCTTCGATGTAACCGGCGCGCGCCTGATCGCTGAGCTGGCGCCATCCGCTCAAGAAGAGCCCGTTGAAGGACGGGATACGTATCGCCGCGGTCGGCACCTCTTCGATGTAGCGCAGCCACGCCCGAACGTTCGCCCGTCCAAGGGCTGTATCCGGCATAAGGCGCGTCCCGCTTTGCGGCGCGATCTCTTCCAGGTATTCGCAGATGACCGACGAATCGATCACCGGGCGCCCATCGTGCACCAGCGTCGGCACAACCCCGTTCGGATTGAGCGCAAGATAGGCGGGCGTCAGATGCTCGGCGCGGGAAAACTCCAACGCATGACTGGTCCAAGCCAGGTTCTTCTCGGCGAGGCATAGACGAACCTTCTGGCTGCAAGTCGAAATGTGTGCGTGATAGAGCTCGATCATATTTGCCCCCGCGCTAGGCGCGTGCGGCCGCGTAGCGCGCCTCAAGCTGCATCATGCGGCTGAACAGCTCCATGAGATTGCGCGGCGAATTGTCGGCGTCGATCTCGCGGTAGATCGTTTCCACCGTCACCGCGAGGCGGCCGGCATCTTCCCATGCGCCGAACGAGCCAAGCGCGACGTCCTGTGCCGCTTCCCAGGAGTTCATGCCCGCCGCGTGCCGCTTGCGGGTCTCCCGATCGACATGCACGAGGTAGTCCTGCACCCGTTTGACTCCGGCCTTGTCGGTAATCGGGCCGTGCCCCGGTACGATCGCATCGACGTCCATCGCCATGATTCGGTCGCAGGCCTTGATCCAATTGGTCACCGGACCGGCCCACGCGATC
>Ga0209415_10015046_pt1 | contig 12590 bp, 9 predicted proteins | sample PeaSoiSIISIP2007_FD_187696 | JGI IMG/M metagenome (GOLD analysis project Ga0209415, IMG submission 187696) | Peat soil microbial communities from Weissenstadt, Germany - SII-SIP-2007 (SPAdes) (version 2) | ecosystem: Environmental > Terrestrial > Soil > Wetlands > Peat | place: Germany...
CCGAGAAAATGCAATGCCAATCGATAAATAATGAAGGCATCCCGGAGCCCGGAACCGGGCGGCGCGGCGATGCCTGCGCCCACAGTGGCCGCGCAGGTCCGCCAAGGGAGGTAAGGCCCAGGTGACACGGGTGTCCACCCACTCGGCCGACCCGCCCGAAGCTATCCGGCCAGCCGGCCGGACCAGGACGTATCGTCCGCTCGAAGGACCCGGCCCTTCCGGGCCGATCGAGCGGCTCATGAGCACGGTAATCCGCAAGCTCTCCTGGAGCAGGCTCTCAGAACCCAGGGTCGCCATCACCGTGTCCGGCGTCGGCCTGCTGCTCAGCATGCTCGTCGGGGCGATGGCGCCGAACCCAGAGACGCTGCCGATCAGGCTGCCGCTCTCCTACCTCCTGCCGTCGCTTGGCCACCACAACGTCGTCGCGGCGGTGGTCCTGTATGTCGGGAACATCCTCGCCTGCCTGGGGCTCGCCGGGATGCTGTGGGCGCACAGCCAGGGCTGGCGCCCCGACCCGGCCCGCCTGCTGCTGGTCAGCGCGGCCATCGTCGCGGTCATGGTCTGCCTCACGCCGGTGGGCTCCTCGGATACCGCCAGCTACGCGGCATACGGCCGGATAGCGTCGCAGGGCGGCAATCCCTACCTGACGAACCCCCAGGCGTGGGGCGATCACGCCTACAGCTTCCCGATCGGCTCGGCGTGGAAGCATCAGCTGTCCGTATACGGCCCGATCGCCACCGTGATCCAGGCGTTCGCGGCATCGATCGGCGGCGCGAACGCCAGCACCACCATCTGGATCCTGATGATCCTCAACGGGGTCGTGTTCATCGGCGTGGGACTGCTGCTGCTCAAGACCTCTGAGGACCCGGTCCGCGCGACGCTGTTCTGGGCGGCGAACCCGGTGCTGATCCAGCAGCTGGTGAGCGGCGGACATCTCGATACCTTCGTGGCCGCGGCGGCGATCTGCTCGATCCAGGTGGCCCGCCGTGTGTACGGCAGATGGGGAGACATCCTCACCGGCACGCTGATCGGCCTCGCCTGCGGGGTGAAGATCAGCGCGGTGCTGATCGGCATCGGACTCGCGTGGCCGCTGCTGCGCCGGCACGAATGGATGCGCACCGCCAGGATCGCGCTGGTGGCGCTGGTCGTGATCGCCCTGGAGTACAGCTACTACGGGCTCACCGTGCTGAAGCCGCTGTCCGACGCCTCGAAGCTGGTCGCGCTGCCGTCGCCATGGCGGTTCGTCCAGATGATCGGCGACGCGCTCGGCGTCAATGCGAACACCATGGCGGCGATCATCGGCATCCTCTGGCCGATCGCGATGATCGTGGTCGCCTGGCTCATCTACCAGCGGATCTCATCAGACCAGCCGCGCGAGGTGGTGGCGCCGTTCGCGCTGACCTTCGCCTGGATCCTGGTCGCCCCGTGGGTGCTGCCCTGGTACACCGCGATCGCATGGGTCGCGCTGACCCAGGTGCCGCGCAACCGGATGACCCGCTGGCTGGCGATCGTCACGGTGTTCATCGCCCTGCTGCGTTCCGGCGGCGGCCACGGCCCGCCGTAGCGATCACGAGCCGGCAATCGTTCCGCCGGCTACCGCGAAGCCACCCCGGCCCGGTCCGGGCCTGACCCGGCAAGCCGGCTCGCCATCTTAAGGTGCAATGCATGCGACAGGTGATGCCCCCAGGCGTGGCGGACGGGGCCGGGCAGACCCAGCACGGCCAGCCGGCGCGCCGGCCCGCGATCGCGGCCGCGGCCGTCGTCCGGCGGCACTGGCTGGCCGCCGCACTGCTGGCCGCCGGGCTGGTGCTCCGCGTCCTGGCCCAGTTCGCCTACCGCCCGGCATTGTTCTACATCGACACGACGCGGTACCTCTACAACGCCGAGGGCATGGATCCAGTCGGCTATAAGGGACCGCTGCGGGCGATCCTGTTCGTCGCCAACTTCGACGCGGTCGCCGCCGTCCAGCACCTGCTCGGCCTGGCGATGGCCGTCGTGATCTACCTGCTCCTGCTGCGCCGCGGCACGCCCCGGTGGCTTGCCGCGGTCGCGATCGCGCCGGTCCTGCTCGACGCGTACCAGGTTCAGACGGAGCAGGCGATCATGCCGGGCACCTGGTTCGAGGCCCTGATCGTGGCCGGCCTCGCCGTGCTGGCCTGGCAGCCAAGCGCCGGCTGGCGGCGCACCGTCATCGCCGGGATCGTGCTGGGAACCTCGGCTACCTTCGCCCAGGTGGGCGAGGCCATGATCCTGCCGGCGATCGCCTTCCTGCTCGCGGCCGGCGGCGGCTGGCGGCACGCGATCGGCAGGACGGCCGCGCTGTGCGCGGCCTTCGCGCTGCCGATCCTGGCCTACTGCACCGGCTCCTACCTGCTCGCCGGAGATTTCTTCCTGTCGCACACCGGCGTCACGTCCTTCTACGGCAGGACCGCGGCGGCCGCGGACTGCGCCACCATCAGGCTGCCGGCCGCGGAGCGGGGGATGTGCCCGACCAGGGCAGAGCAGGCCCAGGGCCCAGACTGGCTCGAGTACAACCCGGCTTCGCCGATAGAGCGGCTCTACTACAACCGCCTGTCGCGCGCCGAGACCGACCGGCTGATCACCCATTTCAATCATTCGGTGCTGACCCAGCAGCCGGTCCGCGTGCTCGGCGCGTACTCCCGTGACGTGCTGAAGCTGTTCGCGCTGACCCGCACGGGCAGCCCAGGTGACACGCCCATCTCCCGATGGCAGTTCCAGACGACGTTCCCGTACTTCCCGCCGCATTCCTCACGGCAGGCGGTCAGGGCCGAGGTCGGCCAGTTCGGCGGCGGCGCGCCCGCCCTCTGGCGGCCGGTCGCCGCCTTCCTGCGCTCCTACCAGCTAGACGGCGGCTATCTGCCCGGTCCGCTGTTCGCGCTCTTCGCTCTGGCCGGCCTGATTGGGTCGGCGGCCCTGCTGCGCCGCCGGGCGGACCCCGCGATCCGTCAGCTCGCCCTCGCCTGCCTGCTGTTCTTCGTCTCGGCGCTGTCCGTGCTGCTGATTTCCGACCTGTTCGAGTTCTCCTGGCGGTACCAGCTGCCCGCGCTCGTCACCCTCGGGCCGGCCGGTGCGCTCGGGATCGGCGTCATCATCAGCTTGATCACGAGCAGGCGCCGTCCCGGCCGGCCGGCCCCAGGGGACGCGCCGGCCGCCCCGCCGGAGGACCCGCCCGCCGAAGCAGCGGGGAGCGCGAACCTCGCCGGGCTGACCGGCACTCCACGGGCGGCCTCGGCCGACTAGGAAGGCGGCCGGGCCAGTGTGCCGCGGGGCCGGCCCGGGTCGGCCGGGCCGCGCCCGCGGTGGTGCCTGCCGCTGGCGGTCAGGCCGGGCCGGGTCGCCCGGGCTCGTCATCGGCCGGGTCCATCATCCGCTCGGCCCGGCTGATCAGCAGGTCAGCCCGCTCCCGAACGCGCCCGAAACGCCGCATGACCCGCTCGACCCGGTCCTGAAGGTCGTCCTGGCCCCAGCCGCGCCCAGGACGATCCCGCCCGAGCCAGTCCCAGCCCGTGCCGCCCCGAGTCCAGGCCTCGCCGTCCGCGCCGTCGGCGAGCTCCTCGGCCAGCGCCTGCGCCTCCTCGGCCGCTTCTTCCGCCTCGTCGGCGGCCTCCTGCGCCTCGTCAGCCTGCTCCTGAGCCAGCTCGGCCGCGGCCTGGGCCTTGTCCGCGGCCTCCTGTGCCTGGTCAGCCCGCCGCCGCGCTCGCTCCTGCTCGTGCTCGTCGGCCCATTCCTCGGTCATGTCGGCGGCCTCCATCGCGAGATCGGCGGCCTCCTGCGCCATCATGGCCGCCTCTTCGGCCTGGTCCGCTCGCTCTTGCGCCCGTTCGGCGCGTTCTTGCGCCTGGCCGGCCGCGTCCTGGAGGTTCGCGGCCTGCTCCTGCGCCCTGAACTCGGCAACGGAGATGCCCGCTTCCTCGGCCATGCTGGCATACCAGGCATCACCGCGCGGCGCAGCAGCCTGGCCAGCACTGGGTGAGCCGGCCGCGACGTCGGCGACCGGCTCGTGCTCGGCCGCGCGCCTGGCGACGCTGTACGGCTCGCCGGTCTCGGCCATGCGGCGGCGGGCGGCAGTTTTCTGGGCCTTGTTCTGGGTCATCGTCAGCTCTTCCCGGCGAGTCCGCCCGCGTCCGCTCGCCAAGGTGAATGGCGTGACCAGAAGATGCACGCGAGTCGTGGACCCTTGTCCTCGTTGCCATCGTCGGCGCGGGCCGGTCGCTGGCTCGGAAGCGGGCAAGCTGTGCGTTGCCTCTGCACGACAGGGTATCCACCGGCATCAGGCGGGGCAAGGAATCGGGCGGAGTCCGAGCGCGCAGGCCGGCCAGCCAGACGGCCGCGGAGATGCCGGGCAGGGCCCGCCGCCGAGATCTGACCAGCCGCGTTCGTGACCAGCGCGGCACTCCGCCCCCGGGACGAGATTCGATATTCGAGTTTCTGTGCATGAGATGTTCGAATAACGAGGCATATAGCATTAACTATTGCGTAATGCGAACTGACGTGCGTAGCATCCGACCAAATGTCGAGACCAGGCCCTGGGGGAGACCCGTGAGCGACGCACTTGACGCGCGGACCGATGCCGCACCGGACGATGTCAGTGATGGCGAATACCTGCGACAGCTCGGCGTGGAACCGCGATTCAAGCGAGCGCTCGGATTCTTCACCGGCTCGCTGTTCGCCGTCGCATTCCAGGGTCCCACCACCGGCGCGCTGCTGATCACCGGGTCCACGCTGGCGCTCGGCGGCCCCACGTTCATCTGGGCCATTCCCGTCATCTTCGCGTTCCAGCTGCTGCTGGCGCTGGCCTGGGCCGAGCTGAGCTCCCACTACCCGCTGACCGGGGGCATCTACCAGTGGGCGCGCCAGCTCGCCGGTGACTTCACCGGCTGGATGACCGGCCTGTTCTACGTCATCGCGATCATCCTGGTGATGCCGGCCGTCGGCACGGTGATGAACGTCGTGCTGGCCGGCCTGTTCACCAGCCTTCCGGTCACGCTGACCAGCCAGGTGATCGTCTCGATCATCACCACCGTGGTCGCCGCCGTCGTGATCGCGACCAGCGTCCGGGCGGTGTCGATCATCAACAGCATCGGGGTCGTGCTCGAGCTGGGCGTCCTCCTCGTCGCCGCCGTCGGCCTGCTGTTCCACCAGCATCAGTCGATCTCGGTGCTCGGCAGCACCGGCGGCGTCCAGGGCCACAGCAGCTACTTCTTCCCGTTCCTCGTGGTGGTCGCCCTCGTGGTGACCCAGCTGGTCGGCTTCGAGACGGCCGGGGCGTTCGCCGAGGAGACGCACAAGGCCAGGATCAAGCCGAGTCAGGCGATCATCGCGGGCCTGGCCGGGACGGCACTCGTCCTGTTCGTCTTCGACTTCGCGCTGCTGCTCGCGATTCCCGGCGTCAGCAAGGCGATGGCCGACCCGAGCCTGATTCCCGACGTGCTCACCTCGGCGCTGGGCTCGACCTTCACCAAGGTGTTCCTGGCAGGCGCGCTGATCTCGGTATTCAGCACGGCGATCGCGACGCTGGCCACGATCGTCCGGATGATCTACGGCATGGCACGCAACGGGCAGCTGCCGGGATCGGCATTCCTCACCAGGCTGTCGGCGAAGACCACGGAGCCGCTTGGCACGATCCTGGTGGCCGCGGTCCTGTCGATCGTGCCGCTGATCTTCATCAAGCGGATCCCGGTCATCGTCGCCGCGATCACCGCGCTGATCATCATCCCGTACATCGCCGTGCTCGGCTCCCTCCTGATGCGCCGGCTGCGCGGCTGGCCGCATGCGCCGTCGCAGTTCAAGCTCGGCAAGTGGGGCATGCCGGTCACGGTGGTCGCGCTGATCTGGACCGTGTTCATCCTGCTCGACGCCGCCTGGCCGCGCGAGGTCACCAACCCGCACCTCGGCCCGCTGCCGGTGATCGAGGACCTTGCCATCGGCACCGCGATCGTCGGCCTGTTCTGGTGGTTCTTCCGGCTGCGTAACCAGCCCGACCCGGCCGGAGCGGCCGTTGTCGAGCAGGACGCGGTGCGATGACGCAGACTGAACCTGCCCGTGGCACGTGCCACGGCCGGGCAAGCTAGGAGATCTGCGCGATGAACTTCGACGACGCCCTGGCCTGCATAGACGGCGTCGACGGCGCGGGATTCGAGCTGGGCGAGCGCACGCCCGTGTGGCCCGACTTCCCGATGCCCGAGTACCGGGGCCGGTACGCGCGCCTGGCGGCCCTGATGGACGCCCACGGCCTCGACGCGCTGGTGCTCACCCAGGAGGAGGCCGTCCGCTACCTGGCCGGCTACAACTCCGTGATCTGGGCGGTCGGACGGTGGCTGCCGACGGTCCTGATAGCGGCGCGAGATCCGCGCCGGGCCGTGCTGATCGCGTCGCAGTTCGACGCGGGATGCGCGGCCGGCACCTCGTGGGTCGCCGAGGTCGACACCTATCACGGCGCCGAGGAGCTGCCGGCCAAGGTGACCGTGCACCTGGCCGCGATCGGCGCCGCGCCAGGGCGGGTGGGGTTCGAGCTGAGCCCGGGCAGCATCATGGCGCTGCCGCAGCAGCTCATCGCCGCGATCATGGGTTCGCTGCCCGCGCCGCCGCGAGATGCCAGCCGGATCATCTCGGCACTGCGGATGGTGAAGAGCCCGCCGGAGATCGAGCGGGTCAGGCGCTCGGTCGGCGCCGCGGTCGCCGGGTACCGGGCCGGGCTGGAGGCCGCGAAGGCCGGGATGACCGAGAAGGAGCTCGTCGCGATCATCAGCTCGACCATGTACCGCAGCGGCGCCACCGCTGGCACCAAGCCGCTGTTCGTGAACTGCGTGTCCGGCCGGGTGCGCTACCCGCTGGTCGACTCGCCGGCCTCGGACAACGTGATCGGCGAGGGCGACATCGTCTTCGTGGACGGCGGCGGCGCCAGCGACGGCTACGTGTCCGACATCCTGCGGCTGATCGGAGTCGGCCGCCTGCGTCCGGAGGACCGGCGCTACGCCGAGGTCGCCGCGGACGCGACCAGGGCGATGATCGACGCCGTGCGGCCGGGCGTCCGGGTGTCCGAGCTGATCACCGCCGCCGCGGATCATGTGGCCGCCGCCGGGCTGACCGAGCAGGTCGGCGAGATCGCCGGGCACGGCATCGGGCTGGAGCTGTGGGAACGCCCGCTGATCAGGGTGCACGACGATCCCGATGACGATGTCGCCGTCCGGCCCGGCATGGTGCTGTGCCTGGAGCCGATCCTGGCCCCGGCTCACCCAGCGGGCGGCCTGGCCGGCGTCTTCGTCTTCGAGCAGCAGGTCCTGGTCACCGCGGACGGATGCGAGGTGCTGTCCGGCGAGCTGCCCGCCACGCTGTGGCACGCGGCCGGCTAGGGGACGCGGCAGGGAGGGGAGGGTGGGGCTAGAAATGCTGCGCGTTCTGTATGTCAGCCCGATGCCCTACGGGGCGAACGCGGCGGTCGACGCCATCAGTCACGGCATCGATCACCGGCTGGCCGGGTCAGGCGCCGAGCTGCGGGTCGCTTACGCCGACTTCGCCGACCCTGGCTGGCGGGATCTGGCTGACCGCGCCGTCCGGGCCGGCCCGGACGCCGGATTCGACGCGATCGTGATCTGGGTGATCGACCCCGCGACACCAGGCGACGCGGTCCGGTACGCCCGCGCAGGCGGCGTGCCGGTGGTCAGCCTCGAGCGCCCGAGGTTCGCCGTCGACGCCTCGGTCGTCTACCCGAACTTCAATCACGGCGTCTACATGGCCGAGTACCTGGCGACGCTGGTGCCGCCCGGCGCCAGGGTCGCCGTGGTCGGCGGGCCGGACGTCGTCGACGACATCGAGCTGATGCTCGGCATCCTGCACGGCATCGAGATCTCAGGGATGACCCGGGTCAACGATCCCGAGGACCCCCGGTACAAGAACACCACCGATGTCGCCTCCGGCGGCCGGGAGAAGACGGCCAACCTGCTCGCCGACTTCGCCAGCCTGGACGCGCTGATCCCGTTCAACGACGAGACCCTGCTCGGCGCGGTCGAGGCGCTCCGCGCGGCCGGCCGCCTCGGCGAGGTCAAGATGGTATCCCGCAACGGGACGCCGGCCGCGGTCGAGCTGGTCCGGGCCGGCCTGCACCACGGGACCTGGGACATCGACCCGCTCGGAATCGGCCAGACCATCGCGGGACTGGCCGTCAGGGCCGCGAGCGGCGAGGCGCTCGACGGCCTCTGCCTGTCCAGCCCGATCGGCCGCATGATCACCCGGGAGCGCGCCGCCGCCTGGGTCCCCTGGCAAGAACGAATCCCCTATAACAGCCTAGAGACGTTCAAACCCTAACCATCCCTCCGCCGCAGCTACCACGTACCGCTGTCCCTCCTGCCACAACTGCCACTTAGCACGGATTTGAGTGATGTTAACACCCGTTTTATACTGTTATCTGGCCACGAAATCCATGCTATGTGCCTTCACTCGCAGGAGGATCGCGGTTTTCGGCGTGGTATCGCCTCGCGGGCGCTCGCTCAACTGGGGTATTTTGCCTGGTATGCCCGTTCCGCGGCCTCGAAGCACTCGATCGGGGCGCGCAGGATGCCGGCGCCGACCTGGCCGCCGTCCTTGCCGGCCAGCCCGCCGTCGATCACCGGGGTGATCTGAGTCCGGTTTACCCGGAAGATGTCGATGCCGACCGGGGAGCCGCGGAAGCCGAAGTACGGGATCAGGAAGTCCGGGTGCTCGGCCACCGTGATGTCGTACATCAGCGAGTTCATCCGCACCATCTCCGCCGCCGAGCCGCCCTGGTAGGCCTGCAGCCCGAAGGCCGCGGCCTGAGCGAAGCCGCCGAGGCCGACCGTCTCGGTGATGTGGCTCTCGCCGCCGATCCACTCCACGTCCTGCGCGGTAAAGCCGTCGAAGAGCTTGCAGGACACCTCGGGCAGCGGGCCGCGGAACCACTCATCACCGAGCCCGCTGACCCGGATCGCGAAGTTGCGGCAGCTGATCGTCATCGCAGTCACCACGCTGGACGCGGGAACGTCCCTGGCCGCGTCCGCCATCGCCTTGGCGGCGGCCATCGACAGCCGGAGGAACGAGTAGTCGCTGCCGAAGAAGAACCGCAGCGCGCCGAGCGCCCGCTCGCTCGACACGCCGACGGCATAGTCAAGGAACTGCGGCGTCAGCTCCCTGACGAACAGAGTGGTCGCGGCCGTGTTCCTGCTGTGCAGCTCGTCGCCCATCCGCAGCGCCCGGCCGATCAGCGGCTTCAGCGGAACGCCGCCCGAGGCCCGGACCACGGCCCCGAGCACGGGCGCGAGCTCGTCGCGCAGGTAGTCAAGACCGCGGCGCACGTCGTCGTTATACGAGCCGTAGTTCAGCCGGTGCCGTGACTCGCCCTCGTAGAAGTTGCAGTAAGCGCGGGCGCCGCCGGCGCCGTTCTCGACCACGAACACCGGCATCGATGCCGTGTAGATCCCGGCTACCGACCCCACGCAGCCGTGGTCGTGCGTGGCGGCCAGGACGATCCTGCCGTCCCGCAGCCTGGCGTCGGCGTCATCGGCATCGCTGGCGAGCCCTTCGTACAGCGCGCCGTAGATCACGGCATTGCGCTGGCCGCCGTAGTACTCCGGCCACGGCATCGGCGGCCCGGACGTCAGGACCGTGTTCGGAGTCATGCCAGGGACCGCGTCCCCCGCGGTCTGCACGTCGATCAGGACCGGCTCCGCGCCGGTCATCCGCCTGACCGCGGCATCGTTGGCCGCGGCACGGCTCTCGGCCGCGGCACAGCTCTCGGCCACGGCCCGGCTCGCGGCCACGGCCCGGCTCGCGGCCACGGCCCGGCTCGCGGCCACGACTTGCCCGCCGCGACCTGGCTGCTCAACCACCTCGCTCACGCCCGCGTCCTCCCGTCGTCCCTGTCCCAGGCCGTCGCCCGCGCGGCGGCTCACCACAGCCGCAGGTACCTGGCCTGCTCCCACTCGCCGACGACCGTGTTGTACTCCTGCCACTCCGCCCGCTTGAGCTCGGCGTAGGACGCGTGCAGCTCGGAGCCGAGCACCTTCTGCGCGAAGTCGCTCTGCTCGAACGCGGCGATCGCCTCACCGAGCGTCCACGGCAGCCGCCGCACGCCCATCGCCGCCAGCTCGGGCTCGCTGACCTTGTAGGTGTCGATGTTGACCGGCTCGGGCGCGGCAAGCTCGCGGCGGACGCCGTCCAGCCCGGCGGCCAGGACCAGCGCGGCGGCCAGGTAGAAGTTGACCGCGCTGTCCGCCGTCCGGACCTCCAGGCACCGGCGGTTCATCGGCAGCCGGCACATCAGCGTGCGGTTGTTGTAGCCCCACGCCTGGAATACCGGGGCCCAGGAGATCTCCTGCATCAGCCCGCGCGGCATCAGCCGCTTGTAGGAGTTCACCGTCGGGCTGAGCACGGCCATCAGCGCGTCGGCGTGCGCGAGCACCCCGGCCGTGAACTGGTAGCCGACGACGCCATAGGCCTGGTCGTGCGGGATCTCGGACATGCTGCCGCCCGCCGCCGGCGCCGTGCCCTCGAACACGTTCCGGCCGGTCGCGATCTCCGCCAGGCTGACGTTCAGGTGCGCGCCCGAGCCGAACGAGGACTGGAACGGCTTGGGCATGAACGAGGCGAAGCAGCCGAGCGTGCGCGCGACGTGCTTGGCCATCAGCCGGAAGATCAGCATCCGGTCGGCCATCTGGAGCGCGTTGGTGTACCCGAAATCGAACTCGTACTGCCCGTCCCCGCCCTCGTGATCGAAGGAGTACACGTCCCAGCCGAGCTCGTTGATGTAGCCGACCATGGGCTCGAGGAACCGGTCGGCCAGGATCGTGGTCTCCAGGTCGTAGCCGCGAGTCGGCGGGTTCGCCAGGTCCTCGGGAATCCAGGGGACCGCGCCCTGCGGCGTGTCGCGCAGCACGTAGAGCTCCGGCTCGACCCCCATGTTCATCTGGTAGCCCAGCGCGGCCGCCTCGGTCATCTGGTTCTGCAGGATCCGGCGGAAGTCGTGACTGTACGGCTCGGAGTGCAGGTACAGGTTGGCCGGCGCGACCGCGTAGCGCGGGTCCCAGGGCAGGACCGTCACCTCGGCCAGATCGGGGATGCCCACGCACTCGTCCTCGTTCGGCCCGAGGTCGCCCATCCCCTCCAGCGCGCCCACCGTGTACAGCTCCGACCCGGCAGCGGCGTCGGCGAGGTGCGCGATCGGCACGCACTTGGACTTCGGCACGCCGTTGATGTCGGTGTACGCCCCGAAGAAGTACTTCACGCCCTTGGCCTGCAGCTCCTGCCTGAGCCGGTCGATGCCGCCGGAATCGATACGCCGCTGACCGGCACCGTGCTGATCGATATTCGTCACTCGCGCTCCTCGCTGCGCCGACCGCCTGACATTCCCGCCTCGCCGGCGCCTGCCCCCGGCCGCCGGCGCCTGCCCCGCCCAGCCACGCCTGCCCCGCCCAGCCACGCCTGCCCGCCCGACCGTCTCGCCCCGCCACCTTCTGCCCCGCCCGTCTCGCCCATCCCTTAGCCGCTGACCGCCTGATAGCCGAGCAGCTTGCCGTCACCCACGGTGAGCAGCACGCCGCGCAGCACACCCTCGCCGTACTCCGACCCCACGTTGATCGCCGTCGTCCGGCCGATCCTGACCGAGCCGCCCGATTCGTGAATGTGGCCATGCAGGCCGACCAGCGGCTGAACCTGCTCGATCGCCTCGCGGACGGCCACCGATCCGACCGGCGCCGTCATCACCGCGCCGGCCGCCGTCTTGACCTTGAGGTCCTGGCCGAGCAGGGGAGCGGTGTCCAGCCTGGAGTTGTACGGCGGCACGTGAATGTTGAAGATCGCGGTCGCCGGGTGCTCGAGCCGGTCCGTCATCGCCCTCAGATGATCGCGGATCTGGTCCTCGGAGTACTCCCGGTGCGTGTCCCAGGGAGTCACGTTCGTGTAGCCGGTGCTCAGCATCTCCATGCCAGGGGCAACTTCGACAATCTTTCCTTCAACGAATCGCACCCGGCCATCGCCGTGGGCTAGCAGCACCTCGTCCACCGCCAGCGGATCGTCGTTGCCCGGCGCGTTGTAGATGACGACCGGGCTGTCCGCCAGCCTGGTCTTGGCGTACTCGATCCACCGCTGCACCGTCCGGCGCATCACCCGGTCGAACAGCACCTCGACGTCGTCAGGATGGTCGACGTAGTGCTGATACTCATCCGGCTCCATCCGCTCGGTGTACAGGCCGCTGTTCCACGCCCGCCGCTCGAAGTCATCGACGGTGGAGTCGTCGATCTTCTCCTCGTGGCCGTGGAACTGAGCGCGGTACCGCCCGCTACCTGTGCTGACCACCGGAACGACGATCTTCGCGCTGATGTCGCCCCCGAGCAGCAGGACATCAGCGGAGTAGAACTTCGCCGCCGCCACGAACTTCTTGAAGCAGATCTCAGATCCGTGCAGGTCCGAGGCGAAGAAGATGGTGCGCTCGGTCTCGCTGCGCGGCGCGGGCCGCCTCGGTTTCAGCCAGCCCATCAGTAGGTGGCCTCCTTGTCGTCCACGTCCTGCCACCACTGCTTGCGCTCGCCGATCCGGTCCCTGATCCGCCAGGTCCGGCT
>Ga0209415_10015047_pt1 | contig 12590 bp, 12 predicted proteins | sample PeaSoiSIISIP2007_FD_187696 | JGI IMG/M metagenome (GOLD analysis project Ga0209415, IMG submission 187696) | Peat soil microbial communities from Weissenstadt, Germany - SII-SIP-2007 (SPAdes) (version 2) | ecosystem: Environmental > Terrestrial > Soil > Wetlands > Peat | place: Germany...
CCGGCTCGGACCCGGGCGACGAGGTCGCGCAGACAAGCCTGCACCTCGGTGAGGCTCTTTGCGTCGAGGTCGTGGATCGCCGGCGCGACCAGGCCGCCCCGTCGCAGGGATATCGCCACGCCGACGTGCACCGCCGCCGAGGGGCGAAAGACGCCGTCCACGAAGAAGCCATTGACCTCCGGCACCTCTCGCGCCGCGAGCGCAGTGGCCTTGAGCAACAGCGATGCCGGCAAGAGGCGCTCGGTGACCGGTCGGCGGGTATTCTCGGCTTCGAGCCACGCCATGGCCCGCGCGACGTCGATGTCGGTGGACAGGTAGTAGTGGGGGATCTCCCGCTTCGAGCGCGCCATGGCGGCGGCGATCGCGCGTCGCATGGCCGTGCCGTCGTCGGACGATTGCGCGGCAGCGGGAGGGGGGGCGGGCACGGTGACGGGGACATCCTGCGCAGGTGATGCCACGCAGGCCCTCTCTACGTCCTGGCGCGTCACCGACGCGTGCGGACCGGTGCCCTGCACCTTCTCGAGGTCCACCCCGCGTTCGCGAGCAAGCTCTCTGGCCGCGGGAGAAGCTCGGACCCTCGGTGACACCGTGGCTGCAGGGGCCGCAAGAGCCGCAGGAGCTGCCGGAGCTGCAGGAGGGGGCGGGGCAGGGGTGGGCTCGCGCTTCGCCGCGCCGTCTGCACGCGTGGTGGCCAGCACCGTGCCCACCGGCACCTTCGCGCCCGGTCCGACGAGGAGCGTGTCGATCACGCCGCCCTCCCAGATCTCCACCTCGACGAGGCCCTTGTCGGTCTCCACGACGACGACGATGTCGCCACGCTTGACCGTGTCCCCCGGTTTGACGTGCCACTCGACCAGAGTGCCCGCGTCCATGTCGGCCCCGAGCGAGGGCATCCTGAACTCACCCATGACCGCGCACCGTGGCGAACGCCGCGTCGACGATCTTCGCCGGCTGCGGCAGCGCCGCTTCCTCCATGTGCTTGGCATACGGGATGGGGACCTCTTCCGAGCACACGCGGGCGATCGGGGCGTCCAGCTCGTAGAACGCCTTTTCGACGATTCGGGCGCACACCTCCCCGGCCAGACTCCCGGTCTTCCAGCCCTCGTCGACGACCACGGCGCGCCGCGTCTTCGACACCGACTCGATGATCGTGGCATCGTCGAGCGGTCGGAGCGTGCGAAGGTCGATGACTTCGGCGTCGACCCCGCGCTCCGCCAGGACGCGTGCGGCCTCCAGGGCCTTGCCCACCGTCCCCCCGTAGGCGATGACCGTCACGTCCTTCCCGGCTCGACGCACGGCCGCGCGATCGATGGGAACTGCGCCTGCATTCGGGGCAAGCTCTCCTTCGGTGCCGTAGAGCGTCGCGTGCTCGAAGAGGATGACGGGGTCGGGGTCCAGCAGCGCGGTCCAGAGCATGCCGCGCGCGTCCTCGAGCGTGGCCGGAGCCAGGACCTTCAGGCCGGGAATGTGCGCGTAGTAGTTCTCGAGGCTGTGGGAGTGCTGCGCCGCGACCTGTCGTCCCGCGCCCGTCGCCATCCGGATGACGAGCGGCACGCCGATCTGGCCGCCCGACATGTGACGGAGGGTAGCCGCGTTGTTCAGGATCTGGTCGAGCGCCAGCAGGCTGAAGTTCACGGTCATGATCTCCACGATGGGGCGCATGCCCGCCATCGCCGCGCCGATCCCGATCCCCACGAACGCCGCCTCCGAGAGCGGCGTGTCACGCACTCTCTCCGGACCGAACTCCTGGAGTAGTCCCAGGCTGCACGCATAGCTGCCACCGTAGCGGCCCACGTCCTCCCCCATGAGGAAGACCCGCTCGTCCTTCTGCAGGGCTTCCCGCAGGGCCGCACGGACGGCTTCCCGATAGGTGGTCATGACGCGGCCTCCGGCGCGTAGACGTGCCGGGTCAGATCGGCCACCGGCTCGAGCTCACCGGCCTCGGCGAAGGCGACTGCGGCCGCGATCTCCTCGTCGCTCTCGTGCTCGAGCGCCGTCGCGTCCTCGGTGCCGAGCCAGCCTCGCTCCGTCGCCAGCGCCTCGAACAGCACGATTGGATCGCGCTTCTTCCAGCGGGCGACCTCTTCCTTGGAGCGGTACAGCTCCGGGTCGTAGGCCGAGTGCGCGCGGAAGCGGTAAGTCAGGTACTCGATGAACCACGGACCGCCGCCATCCCGCACGTACTCCACGGCCCGGCGCGTGGCGGCGCGGACCGCCAAGACGTCCATGCCATCTACGCGCTCGACCTCCATCTTGTAGCTCTGCGCCTTGAGGGCGAGGTTCTGCTGTGACTGATATCGCTCGATGGCGGTGCCCATGGCGTACTGGTTGTTCTCACAGAGAAAGAGCACGGGCAGCTTCCAGAGCGCCGCGAGGTTCATCGATTCGTGGAACACGCCCTCGGCCACGGCGCCGTCGCCGAAGATGCACGCCGTCACGCGCTTGCGCCCTTGCATCCTGTCGGCGAGGGCCATGCCGACCGCGAGCGGCAGCCCGCCCGCGACGATGGCGTTTCCGCCGTAGAAGCGACGAGAGACGTCGAACAGGTGCATGGAGCCGCCGCGCCCGCCGCAGCACCCGTTCGCCTTGCCGAACATCTCGGCCATGATGGCCCCTGCGGGTACTCCTCGAAGCAGCGCGTGCCCATGCTCCCTGTACGTGGAGACGATGGCGTCCTCTGTCGACAACAGGGGCAAGGCGCCAGCCGCGATGGCCTCCTCGCCCACGTACAGGTGCAGGAAGCCGCGGATCTTGCCGGCGCCGTAGAGCTCCGCGCACTTCTCCTCGAAGCGGCGAATCCGGATCATGGCACGCAGCAGCTCCAGGGCCTGCGACCGATCGAGCTCCAGGAAGTCCGAGGAGGCCTCTGCCGTCGTCATGGCGTCGGTCCCTCCATCGTCGAGGTGTCGCCCTCGGGCAAGCCCAGCTCGCGCGCCTTGAGCACGCGCCTCATGATCTTGCCGCTCCGGGTGCGCGGCAACGATGGCAAGAAGGCGATCTCCTTGGGGGCGACCACGGCACCGAGTCGCTTCCGGGCGAACCCGATCAGCTCGCGCGCGAGGGCGTCGCCCGCGGTGAACCCGGGCTTGAGGGACACGAACGCCTTGACCACCTCGAATGCGATGGGATCCGGCTTTCCGATGACGCCCGCCTCGGCGACGGCCGGGTGCTCGAGCAGCGCGCTCTCGACCTCGAAGGGACCGATGAGGTGCCCGGAGGACTTGATGACGTCGTCGGCCCGTCCGACGAACCAGAAGTACCCATCGCCGTCGCGGCGCGCGAGGTCGCCGGTCAGGTACCAGCCGCCGGCGAAGCACTTGGCATAGCGCTCCGAGTCGTCCAGGTATGCGCGGAACATCGACGGCCAGCCGGGTCGAAGGGCGAGCTCGCCCTCTTGTCCGTCGCCGACGACCGCGACCCCGCCGTCGTCGAGACGCCGTACGATCGCCGCCTCGACCCCCGGCAGCGGGCGCCCCATCGACCCGGGGCGAATGTCCATGGACGCGAAGTTGGCGATCATGATGCCGCCGGTCTCGGTCTGCCACCAGTTGTCGTGGATCGGCATTCCGAAGGCTTCCTCGCCCCAGAAGACGGCCTCCGGATTGAGCGGCTCGCCCACGCTCGCGATGAATCGCAGGTCCGCGGGCGCGTAGCGCCGGGCGGCCTCGACGCCGGCGCGCATCATCATGCGCACGGCCGTGGGCGCGGTGTACCAGACGCTCACCTTCTCGTCGCGCAGGATCCCGTACCAGCGCTCTGCGTCGAAGTCGGCCTCGTCGACGATGCACGTCACGCCCACAGTCAGTGGCGAAACGATCCCGTACGACGTTCCAGTCACCCAGCCCGGGTCGGCAGTGCACCAGAAGATGTCTTCGGGGTGCAGGTCCAGAGCGAGAACGCCGGTGGCGTGATGCGCGACGACCGCGCCGTGCACGTGCACCGCGCCCTTCGGTCTGCCGGTCGTCCCGCTCGTGAAGTGGAGCAGCGCCATCTGGTCTGCGCTCGTGGGAGGGATCTCGAAGTCGTCCGAGGCGGCCTCCATCAGGGCGCCCAGGTCTCGCGTTCCCGCCCCGTCGGCGCCGTCCACCAGGAGCACGTGCTCCAGCGACGGGAGCCGGCTGCGCACCGGGGCGACCTTCTTGTCGTAGAGCGCCCGGGTCGTCACGAGCACCTTGCCCAGTCCCGGACCGATGCGCGCGGCGATCGGCTCCGGTCCGAAGGCGGAAAAGAGCGGGGAGAAGACGCTGCCGTTCTTCAGGGTCCCCAGGCATGCCACGTACAGCTCCGGGATGCGCCCCGCGAGCGCGAACACGCGGTCTCCGGCGCCGACGCCGAGCGAACGCAGGACGTTCGCGAAGCGATTGGTCAGCCCGCGCAGCTGCCGGTACGTGATGACGCTCCGCTCGCCGGACTTGCCCAGCCAGACGATGGCGACCCGGTCCGCCCGCGGACCCAGCGCGTGCCGGTCGACGGCTTCGTGCGCGATGTTCAGGCCACGACCACCCGGCAGCCCGTCGAGCCAGCGGCGGGCGTCCTCCCAGCGGAAGCGATCTCGCTCGAGCTGGTAGTCGAGCATGTTGGGCTGGACCTTCCAGCCGCCGGGAGCTTTCTGGACGACCGCGGGGCGCACGAGGCCAGATCCCTGCGATCTTCGTACCGGACGTCTTGTGCGCCACAGGGGTCCCGCGTGATGCGCTGGCAGCCGCACGTTCGTGCGCAAGCGCGCAGGGCCTGCGTGATGGTCGGGACCTCAGCCTGACGGCTGCCGAGACAGGAGCGGGCGCACCACCCTGGCCTGTTCGATGCACGCTTCCGTTCGCCATCATGAGCCTCCAGCACGCCTCCGTCGCCACGTTTGCCGAGGAAGGCGCCCCCCCCAGCGAGGCGGTCGAGGTCGAGGCCGAGCCTACCCGTGGGGGAGCCTTCCTCGTTTCCGACGTCATGACGCCGCTCGTCTACTCGTGCAGCCTCGGCGACACGCTCGATCGCCCGGCGCGCCTCATGTGGGAGCACGATTGCGGGGCCATCCCCGTGCTCGACGAACGCCAGCACACCGTGGGGATGATCACCGATCGCGACATCTGCATGGCGGCCTACATCCAGGGGCGGCCTCTCGCCCACATCGCGGTCGCGAGCGCGGCGTCCAAGCACGTCTACTCCGTCCTCCCGGGTGCGCCTCTCAGCGAGGCCCACCATCTCATGAAGATGCATCGCGTGCGCCGGCTGCCCGTCGTCGACATCGGCGGCAACCTCGTCGGCATGCTCTCGCTCGCCGACGTGCTCCGGCACTCCGGCGGCTCGCTGGATCTTCACCACCCGCTCCACGTCGAGAACGTCCTGACGACGCTCGCCGACGCGTTCCGTCCCGGCGCGTCGCGTAGGCCGGAAGACCGAGGATGACGCTCAAAGCGGAGGCACGGCCATGAGGGTAGAAGAGGTGATGAACCGGCGCGTCATGGTGTGCGGGCCGAACGATTCGCTCGGCCACGCGGCCCAGATCATGTGGGACGCCGACTGTGGCTGCGTGCCCGTGGTGGACGAGGGCGGCAAGCCGGTCGCCATGATCACCGATCGCGACATCTGCATTGCGGCTTACACGCGCGGAAAGACGCTCTCCGAGCTCATGGTCTCGGGAGCGGCATCGCATCACATCTTCACGGTGCGGCCCGACGACGAGATCGCGACGGCCGAGCAGCGGATGCGACAGTTCCGGGTCCGGCGTCTTCCCGTGGTGGACCAGGAGGGGAAGCTGGTGGGCATCCTGTCGGTGAACGATCTGGCCCGCCACGCCCGCGCGGGTCAGCGGCGCGAAGAGCTCAGCGCCGAGGGCGTCGTCAAGACCCTGGCGGCCGTGTGCTCGCCCCGGGCAGGGTGTGACCTCGCTCGGTGAGCAGTTCGTCGACGACGTGCAGGGATTGCGCGCGTGGGTCCGGCGCGCCTTCTCGATCGTGCCCGTTCGCGATGCTCTCGAGTTGCTGAGCCCGCCGGTTCTCGTCGCGTGGTTCGCCCGCTACGCGATGGCGGGCCACAAGCGTGACGTCCCGTCCGACGATCCGTCCCTGCGCGACCCCGAGCTCGTCCGTCTGCTGATGGACCTGTTCCGGGCGGCCGGTCGCTACTACTTCAGGCTCGAGATCCGTGGCGTCGAGAACGTGCCGGCCGAAGGCCCGGTCCTGCTCGTCGGCAACCACAACGGGGGCTTCCTTCCGACCGACGGCTTCTTCACGACGCTCGCCATCTGGGACAGATTCGGCCCATCGCGCTCCGTCTACGCTCTTGCGCACGATTTTCTCTTCCACGTCCCGACCCTACGCCGCTACGCGCTCCGGCTCGGTGCTCTGCGGGCAGGGCACGACAGCGCCCGCCGGGCGCTGGCCCGCGGCGGCATCGTGCTCGTCTACCCGGGCTCCGACCTGGAGGTCTTCCGGCCCTGGCGGGAACGCGGACGCGTCGTGCTCGGCGGCCGGAAAGGATTCCTCCGGCTCGCGCTCGGTGCGCGCGTGCCCATCGTCCCGGTGGTGAGCGTGGGCACGCACGAGCAGCTCATCGTGCTGACGCGCGGCGACGCGCTTGCGAAGCGGCTTCACATGCACGCGTGGGCGCGCACCACCGTCTGTCCCATCGTGCTTTCGGTCCCCTGGGGCATCACGAGCGGATTCGTGCCCTACCTGCCGTTGCCCGCGCAGACGAGCGTCGTGTTCGGGGCGCCGATGACGTGGTCCGAGCTGTCACCGCAGGACGCCGACGATCCGGCGACCCTGGAGCGTTGCTACGCCGAGGTAGAGGCCAGGATGCAGGAGATGCTGGATGAGCTCACCGCGGGACGCCGCCCGTTTCTGGGACACCGCGATAGAGTGCGATCGCCGTAGTGACACCCGCGCCAACCGTCACGAAGAGCACGTTGCGCGCCCGTGCAAACCGGTCGGACACGATGGCCGACTCGAGGGCGGCTATCGGCCCCGCGGTGTGCGCGCAGCCGAGCTCGGGGCGTGCCTCCGGCGCGCGATCGGGGGAGATGCCGAGGGCACGCGCGAGATCAGCCGAGAACGCCGGAGGGTACTGGCTGGCGATCACGAGGTCGATCTCGCCGATGCGCAGCCCGATCGGGCCGAGAAAGCCGATTGTCGCCTCGGTTGCGCACTCCACGCAGCGCTTCGCGAAGTCGGCGTGCTCGCGCACCTCGAGGACGTTGCGGCGCGAGCGAGCCTCCCAGTGCAAACGCACCTCGAAGAGGTCGGCGTGTTGCGGGAACGTGCGGAACGCGAAGCGCGCGAAGCCCTCGTCCGGATCGGGATTCCCGAGCAGGATCGCGCCGCCTACGGGCGGGAAGGCGAAGCCGCGCGAGGTGCTCGGCGACGGATCGGCATCGCCGGCGACGATCAGCCCCAGGTGCGCGGCGCCCGTGCCGACGAACGCGTCGACCAGGTGAGCCGCGGAGAGCACGCCGCACCCACCGTTGATGACGTCGAACGAGAACGTGCCATGACGGTCGATGCGCGGCGGGTGTCCCGGGTTTGCGCCGATGTCTTCCTGAATGATGGAGGCGAGGGCAGGCTCCGCCATGTTGCGGTCCTTGTAGAGGCCGGCGTTCACCAGCAAGTCGATGTCGCTCGCGCGGCGGCCGCCTCGATCGAGGCACTTGCGAGCGGCCACGTCCGACAGGTGCAGCGCGCCCCGCGCGAGGGGACCCCCGTGCGAGCGCGAGGTCGCGACGGATTCAATGCGTGCGCCCATGGCTCTCCACCAGGTCATCCATCACGAGCAGGACCACGCCGACCTCCAGCCCCGATGCGAGCGCCAGGAGCGCGATCCTGTCCCCCCGCTGGAATCGTCCCTCCGTCAGGTACCTGTGCAGGGCGACGAAGTGCGTGGTCGACGCCGTGTTCCCGTATTCCTCGACGTTCATGACCACGCGCTTCGGCCCTTCCCCGAAGCGCTCCGCGAGTTCGCGCGCGCCCGCCTTGATCGCACGCGCCGAGGTCTGGTGCGGGATCAGCCAGTCGATGTCCGAGAGATGCAGCCCGGCCCGGCCCAGGACCGCTCCGAGCAGAGGGGGCGTGTCCTGTATTGCGACCTTGTGGATCGTGCGCGCCTTGGTGAACATCCGCGCGCCGGGGCTGTGCGGCGCCGGCAGCCCGAGGCAGAGGCGGCTGTGTTCGCAGAGCGTGGTGAAACCGGCCAGCGAGATGCCTGGCTTGCCATCCGCAGCACGCTCCACGATGACGGCTGCCCCCGCGTCGCCGAGCGTGAGCGACGCGAGCTGGCGGCTGTAGAGGCCATGGATGTCGTGAGCGGCGTTCGTGCCGAGGCCGGAGATGTACTCCCCGCTCACGACCATCCCGCAGCGGATGACGCCGTGACGGACGAAGTGATTGAGCAGGAAGACGCCGGTCAGCATCCCGGCGCAGGCGTTGGAGATGTCGAGGTTGATGGCGCCAGGCGCGCCGATGGCCTCCTTGATCGACAGGCTGAGGGGTGGCTCGAACCGGTATGAGAGCCCGCCGGTGTAGCGGGTGATGCTCGCGCAGACGACCATCTCGAGATCCGACCGAGCGTGCCGCGAGCGGGCCAGGCAATCGCGCGCGGCGCCGACGGCGAGCGTGTACGAGTCCTCTCCTTCGGAGCACACGCGCCGCTCGCGGATGCCCGTGAGGTGCTCCAGGTCGATGGACGTGTGGTGGCGCGTGCTGCCCATCAGGGCGTCCGTGGTCAGTCGACGCTCGGGCAGCTTCACGCCGACGCTGTCGAACCGTGCCGTGTGCTGCGCTGCGTCGGGGATGTCCCCAGGTTCGAGCAGCATCCATGAGGGCGCGCTGTGCACGACGCGCTGGTGATGCACGGGGCGAACCGCGCCAGGGTCGCAGGGAGTCTGTCGGTCGCCGTCAGGACGGCGTGCACGCTGCGCGTTGCGACGCAGAGCATGCGCCCTCGGCACGTGCCTTGAGGGCGCGATTCATCGCCTCGAAGCCCCGTCGGGCCTCGCGTTCGAGCAGCTTGCCTGCGAGTCGTGGCAGGACGCCCCCGAAGACCTCGCGCTGCACGAAGCGGACACCCCCCGCGGCCAGCGGCTCGACCGTGAACGTGTGCTCCCCGCTGGCGAGCCAGGGGGTCAGCACGTGCCCGCGCCACCGCAGCTCGCGTGGCTGCTCGCACGCGAGCACCTGCGCGCGGAATACCAGGGGAACGCCGAGCGATGGCCGCACGCGGACGCGGACACGACCGCCGGCGCGGAGATCCCCGCGACCCTCGCGGATGAACGGGTTCCACTCACCGAACCTGGGCAGATCGGTCAGCGCGTCCCAGACGACCTGCGCCGGCGCCCGGATGTCGATGGAGCAGAGCAGCATGGCACCGTCCTCAGCAACCGCCGTTCCAACGGAGGCGACATCCCTAGCCCCGGACGGTCCGGATCGGCAGTCGCCGCACGCGCACGCCACACGCGTCGAACACGGCATTCGCGATTGCCGGCGCCACGGGGACGGCGGGAGGCTCGCCGAGCCCGGCGCTCGGCGTCGAGTCGTCCCCGGTGAAGACCGTGTCGATCGCACGAGGCGCGTCGCAGAACGTGGCGATGGGATAATCGTCCCAGGTTGCTGTGAGGACCTCGCCGTCGCGCTGTGGCAGCTCCTCGATCAGCGTCCAGCTGGCCGCCATCTGCACGGCGCCCTCGACCTGGTTGCGCGCGCCGTCCGGATGAACGATGTGCCCCGCGTCGATCGCGCACCACACTCGCTCCAGGTGCACCCGCCCGCCCGGATCGATGGAAACCTCGATGACCAGAGCGCAGTACGTCGCCCGGTACAGGACGCAGGCGACGCCGAGCCCTCGGCCCTCGTCGTGCGGCGGGCCCGGCCATCCGCTCCGGTCTCTCACGGTCTCGAGCACGCGCCGGAGCCGCGCGTCGGTCGTGTGGCGCAGCCGGAGCTCGATGGGATCGACGCTCGCCGCGTGAGCCAGCTCGTCGACGAACGACTCGATCGCGAAGACGTTCGGCGATGCCCCGAGTGACCGCAGGGCCCCGGTGCGCACCCTGGCAGGCGCAACGTGAAGCCGAACCTCGGCGGCGCCCAGGTCGTACGGGGGAACGGCACACCGTCCGGCCATCATCGCGGTCATCTGGGCCGGGTCCCAGCCTCCGGGGCGGCCGGACCGAAGCGCCCCGTCGTACGTGTAGGGATTCGTCCACGCCTCGTAGCGCCAGGCGACGATCCGGCCCGATGCGTCGAGTGCGGCCTCGATCGCGGCGTCCATCTGCGGCCGGTTGGTAGCTCCGTGCAGCTCGTCGGCCCGGCCCCACTGCACGAGCACAGGCCTGCCCACGGCCTTGGACAGGCGCGCCGCCTCGAGGGCGGCGTCGCTCGAGCCGTGCCGACCGTAGCCGCCGCTCATCGCCCTGGGGCGGAAGTGAACGCGCTCGGGCGGCAGGCCCGCGATGCGGGCGACGGCATCGCGCAGGCCGAAGGGGACCTGTGTCGTCCCGTAGACGAACGCCTCGTCGGGTCGGATGTCTGCGATGCCCACGCTCGGACCGATCGGGGCGTTGGCCACGTGCGGGGTGAAGTACCGGTGCGAGAGACGCGTGGAGCCGCTCGCGAGCGCCTCGTCGACCCCCGGGTCGCGGCGCATGACCACGTCCGTGCTCGTCGGCTGGGGCGGGGACGGTGGATCCCACGCAGGAAGCAGGGCACCCAGCGCCCGGAGCGCCTGGTGGCGTCGCTCGGCGACGACCCCGGCGAAGTCGCCCTCGACGACGACCACCAGGACGCCCGGCATCGCCATCGCGCCGGCCCGGTCCACCGCGCGCAGCCGCGCGCCGTGCAACGCGGGATGAAGGACGCACCCGTAGAGCATCCCCGGCAGGCGCACGTCTGCGACGAACTGGGTGCGTCCGGTCACCAGATCGACGTCGCCCCCCGGCTCGTCGTGACAGGTCGGCGTCGGCGTCGCGAGTCGTATGTCCTCCGGAACCTCGCCCACGACGGGCGCTCCCTCGGTCAGCTCCACGAGGCTCAACGAGCGCGCATCGGTCGTGCAGACGACGCGGCCGTCCTCGATCGCGAGCTCGGTCTGGGCCCTTCCGAGCTTCGCGGCGGCGCGGGCGAGGAGCTCGGAGCGCAGGAAGGCCGCCGCGCGCCGCAGCTGCAGGCCATCCATCTCGACCGACATGCTCCCGAACGTCCCCATGTCCCAGGGCGCGACGTCGGTGTCGCCGAGCACCACCCGTACGCCCGACGGCGCAATCCCCAGCTCCTCCGCGACGATCCGCGGGTAAGTGGCGCGCAGACCCTGGCCGTACTCCATCTTGCCGGAGAGGGCCGTGATGCTGCCGTCGGGCTCGATGCGCAGGCGCTCCTCGACGCGGCTCATCGCGCGGCCCTCTGCACGGCGTGAATGGCACGCAGGTAGACTCCGCATCGACAGAGGTGTGCCGAGAGCGCCCGCCTGATCTCGTCTTCGGACGGGGCAGGATTGCGATGCAGCAGTGCGGCGGCCGCGAGGATCATCCCGCTCGTGCAGTAGCCACATTGCATCGCCCCCTCCTCGAGGAAGGCGCGCTGGACCGGATGGAGCTCGCCATCACGCGCGAGCCCTTCGATCGTCACGATCGACCGGCCAGCGACGTCTCCGATCTTGGTCGTGCACGAGGCAGCGGGGGCGCCGTCGACGAGCACGACGCATGCGCCGCACGTGCCGTGCCCGCATCCGAAGCGGGCGCCCGTGAGACCGAGAGAGTCTCGCAACACGGAGAGAAGCGGTGCGTCGACGGGCGCGTCGACGTCCTCCGAGCGACCGTTGACTTCGAGGCGCGTTGGCATGGCCTCTCTGCGGAGCAATGGCCGGGCCAAAGGAAGACTGCGCACGATTTGCAGCTCGAGAAAGAGGCGGCGCCCGTTGTGGCGGGGGCGGCGGCATCCCCTGTGCAAGCCCAACTTCAAGCAGAGCAAAGGAAGGACGGTTCCCCATGGCCTGGACAATCGACGCCACGCATACGCACCTCGGCTTTTCGGTGAAGCACATGATGGTGACCACCGTCCGGGGTCAGTTCAGGAAGTACAGCGGCAAGGTGCGCATCGACCCCAAGGACTTCACACGATCGTCGATCGAGGGTGAGGTCGAGGTTGCGAGCATCGACACCGGCGTGCTCGACCGCGACAACCACCTGCGGACCGGCGACTTCTTCGACACCGCCGCGCACCCGAAGATCACTTTCAAGAGCACGCGCATCGAGCACAAGGAAGACAACCTGTACCGGGTTCTGGGCGACCTGACGATCCGCGGCGTGACCAAGCCGGTCACCTTCGAGGTCGACTACTCGGGCACGACGAAGAACCCCTGGGGCAAGACGATTGCCGGCATCTCGGCCGAGGCGACCATTCATCGCAAGGACTTCGGCATCACCTTCAACGCCCCGCTCGAGAACGGCGGAGTGCTCGTGGGTGAGAAGGTCAAGATCGAGATCGAGTGCGAGCTCCTTCTGACCGAAGACACCGCGGCAACTGCGAGCGCTTCCGCCTAGAGCGCCGAACATGATGACTTCGCTGTGATTGCCTGTGGTTACGCGGCGCGCGCCAGCCGATGGATGTTCTCGA
>Ga0209415_10015048_pt1 | contig 12590 bp, 8 predicted proteins | sample PeaSoiSIISIP2007_FD_187696 | JGI IMG/M metagenome (GOLD analysis project Ga0209415, IMG submission 187696) | Peat soil microbial communities from Weissenstadt, Germany - SII-SIP-2007 (SPAdes) (version 2) | ecosystem: Environmental > Terrestrial > Soil > Wetlands > Peat | place: Germany...
GCCGGATGCGGAAAACCGCATGTCCGGTGGTGTGGGAGGGTGACCGGGCCGAAAGTCCCGGTCACTCGACCCGATCGCGTGAGATGGCCGTTAGCCGGCGGTCCGCGCGATCAACATGCGGCGCACGGCCGCATAGATCCGCTCGACTGCGCCCCGCCGGTAGGCCCACTTCTCCTCCGGCTCGGGCGGATTGACCACCATGGTTGCGTTGGCCTCGAAGAGCAGAATCTCGCCGCCGGTATTCAATCCGAAGTCGATGCCCGCGTAGTCGAGTCCGAGCCGCGATTGAATCTCCGCCAGCGCCGCCATGGCACGCGGCCCCAGTACAGCCGGCATGTTTTCGAGGAACTCCGCGTCTTCGGCGCGATGCTCGGGATTGTCCGCCATGTCCGCCGTGAAGTAGTGAATCTTCCAGTGGCTGGAGATCGCGAGATGCAGCGGGTACAGGCCGCCATCGATCATCATCACGCGGTATTTGCGCACTTTGCCATCCGCCCCGCGTGCATCGAGGTAGCGGATGACAGTCAGATGCTCGCCGGGGAGTTCAGCCAATGCCGCGGGCAGCTCCGCGATGGCTTCGACTCGAAGGAAATGACGCCCGGTGTGGAAGCCGGGTGTCCGTATCAGAAGTGGAGCCTCGAAGCCGTGCCGGGCGAGCGTTGCGGCGGCGTCCGCAGCGGCCAGCAGCACGCGCGGTAAAGTGACCGTCTCCGGAATAATCAGTCCCGCAATGCCGGTGAGATGAAGCGCGTTGTCGCTGCGTCCGGTGGCCGCGACAGAAGCGGGCGGATTGATCACTGGCGCGCGTGTCAGCGCCAGTACGGACTGGGCCGCGGTAAGGGCCGCACCCGCGAGGTCGGCGTCGCCGATGGCATTGAAGACGATCCGGTGCGGCGGCAGCGGAATGGCGGAGTTGTAAAACTCCGCGAAAACGATATAGGTCTGAAAGACTCGATCGTCCAGGAGATGGCGCATGGGGATGTTGCCACCCTCGCACGCGGCCAGAAGGAGCACCGAGATTGGCGTTCGCTCCCCGCGATACGGCAACTGGACTACGGGACGGCTCTCGAACCCCAGTCGCCGATGGCGCGCGGCGCCGGCTGAATCGCCGGACTCCGCGAAGATCAAGGCCAGGCCCTGGTGTGCCTCGGCATGGTGCGCCTCGGCATGACCAGGGTGTAAGCACAGGGCCGCCTCGTAATGTTCACGCGCCTCCGTCAGGCCGCCGTTCTCACGCAGCGCATTGGCCAGGTTGACGCGGCTCATCGGGTCGTCTGGGTGCCTGGCCACGGCTTCGGCGTAGGCGGTGCGAGCCGCGGTCCGGTATCCCGTTTCATACAGCAGCGTGCCGAGATTGTTCAACGCCGCAAGATGCGCCGGTTCCCGCGTAAGCAATTCGAGATAAGCGTCTCTGGCAGCGGCAGTGCGGCCGACTTCGGCCAGCAGGCAGGCGCGCTCAAAGCGTAAATGCGCTGCATCGTCGCCAGACGCAATTTGCGCCTCCAACTCCCGCAGCCGGGATTCTCTCGCCCTCCGCGGCCTCCAGTCCTCCGTTTCCGGCGGCTGTTCCTGACGGCTCCGCAGCGCGCTTTGTTCGATCGCTCGGCCCGCCGCGACGATCTTTTCAACCAGAGTGTCGATCTCGGCGCGGCCCGTCCGGTGATTCACGATGGCGGCGCGGATCGCCAGGCGGCCGTCAATGACAGTGGTGGACGGAGCGACGTCTCCGGCTTCATGAAGATCGGCCACGATCCGTGCGTTGACACGATGAGCGTCGTCGCCGGCACGATAACGGAAGCACACAATGTTCAGTTCCACGGGCGCCAGCAGCTCCAGTTCCGGCGTTTCCTTTATGCGGCTCTCTAGATAGCGCGCCAGACCGCAGGTCCGCGAGATCGCGGCGCCCAGCGCATCGACCCCATAAACCTTCAGCGTGAACCACGTCTTCAGAGCGCGAAAACCGCGTGAGAGATCGGGTCCAAAGTCGCAGGGCCAGGGTGAGCCGCCGGCCAGTCCCCACGCTTCACGGCGTAGGTAAGCGGCGGAAGTGGCGAAGGCCTGACGGTGCAGCAGGCCGTCGCGCACCAGGACGAAACCCGCATCGTACGGGACTTGGCCCCATTTATGAAAGTCGAACGCGAGCGAATCCGCGCGCTCGATTCCACTCAGGCGCGGAGCCAGATCGGGCGCCAGTACGGCGAGCGCCCCGCAAGCTCCATCGACATGAAACCAGAGCCGCTCGCGGCGCGAGAGATCGGCCAGCGCGCTGAGAGCGTCGATGGCGCCGGTATCCACGGTTCCGGCGGTGCCCACCAGCAGGAACGGCGTAAATCCGCCGCGGCGATCCGCGTCGATGGCCTTCTCCAATTCCGCCAGATCCAACCCGCGGCCGGGACGCGCCGGAATCAGACGAAGAGCGTCGCTGCCGATCCCGGAGAAATCCATCGCCCGCGCAACGCAGGTATGAACGGCCGCCGAAGCGTACGCAGTCAACCTGCGGGAACTCGCCGCGACGCCCGCGCAACGCGTTTCGAATCCCAGGGCTACATCGCGGGCGATCAGTACGGCGATGAAGTTCGCCATCGAGGCGCCCGTCACAAATAAACCAGTGGCGCTCTCGGGAAAGCCGAAGATGGTTTGCATCCAGCGTACAATCTGGCGCTCCACTTCGATGGGGACGTGATCGCGTCCGCCCAGATTCGCGTTGAGACTGCCGGCAAGCATCTCGGCCAGCATGCCCACGGGAGTTCCGCCGCCATGTACCCAGCCCATAAAACCGGGGTGCGAATTGCCCGTGGCGTAGGGAAGGATATCATCCAGGAATCGGCCGTGAACCTCGCTTAGAGCCGATGGCCCGCGGGGGACGGGCTCGCGAAAATGCGCCCGCACGTCATCCGGGATGGGTTGCCAGACGGGACGATCGCGGATGTGCTCGATGTAGTCCAGCGCATCGTCGAGCATTTGGTGAGCCTGACTGCGGAACGGCGGCCAGTCGGCGGGATCGAGCGATTCGCTTGCCATATCCTTATATCTTCACCCGACGCCAGAATCTCTCGTAACGCCCGCGGGAATAATCGCGGAGAGCCGGAACCAGGGCAGGTGCCTCCGCACGCGCACTTCCGCGCTTCCTGCCGCTCGCGCGAGAGCGCCGATTTCTTCGGGACGAAATGCGGCAGCCACCGAAATGACGCCGTCATGCACTGTCATCTCGCTCCAGCGCAGCAAGCGCCGCGTGAGCGGCAGAAAGTAGTAGGGAACCGGATGACGTTCCAGATCCAGCACGATCACGGCCTTCCTGGCGATCTCCCGCAAGGCTCCGATCAACTCCGCAGCCTGGCCATCCGAGAAATGATGCAGAAACAAGGAGCACAGTACGAAGTCAAAAGATTTCGGCCGGAAAGGGAGCTGGAATGCGTTAGCGGCAACTCGCAGCCCGCGCCCCAGGCAAAGATGAGACGCCCGGTAATCGAGCGAGACCACATGAGCGCCGGGAAAGTGATTGCGAATGACGCCGCCCATATCGCCCGAAGCCGCGCCTACATCCAGAATCGAGAACCGTTCCTCAGGCGTGAGCAGCGTCCGCAAAACTTGAACCAGCGCGCGGTGTCCGCCGAGCCACCGGTTGATCCGCGCTAGATCGCGCAGACACACGGCCGCTTCCGCGGGATCTGCATCGTCCATCAGTTCCGGCTTCAGAACGCGCGCGGCAGTTATGGACACGTTATCGACATCGTTCACGCCGCCACCAGTCTCCAGCTCAAGGCAGCCGCGATTCTGGCGAAATTGAACGCACTTTCGAAATTGATGGCGCTCTTATGCGAGCCCGTATGCAGCGCCAGCAAATCGGCGAACAGCGCGGGCCTGGACGCCAGCGCCCGAAGCGCTCGCGCACGCAGGCGCGGATATCGATCCAATATCAGCAACAGATCCCCCATGTATGCTGGCCGGAAAGAAATGCGCCGATGCTCGGCCTGGTAGAGATTCAAGTCGTCCGCCGCCAGCGCCTCAGCCAACGCCTCGGCTTGCTGGAAGGCCATCGTGATTCCGTCTCCGGTGATGGCGTCCACTGAGCCGGAAGCATCGCCCACCAGCGCTACGCGCCCCTGCGTAACGCGTTCGAGGCGTCGCGCCGACGAACAACCGCCGCGTTCACGCGAAGTCGCCTCCGCTTTCGCAAGCTTACGCGCTAAATCGGGAAATCGAGGCAAAGCATCCTGAACCCGCAGATGCGAATCGAGCGACAGCAGCGCCACTCCGACTTCCTGGCGCGATACGGGCGTGATGTAAAACTGGCATCCATCGCCCCAGTGGATTTCCACGTGCGAAGTCCAAGGCTGGATGGCGTAATGCCGGCGAAAGCCGAAGCGGGTTTTGTCGCAGCGGAACTTGTCGAGGCCCGCCCAACGCCGGATGCTGGAAGCTCCGCCATCCGCGCCAACGATCCAACGCGAGCGGATTCGCCGCCCGCCGACCTCAACGCTATCGCCGTCGTATGCAGACGCCGCGCTATCCCAAAACAATTCGACGCCGCTCCGTGCGGCCTGATCGGCGAGCAGCGCGTGCAGGGCGGTGCGGCGGATGGCCAGCCCCACGCCCTCTGGGAAATTCGCCGCCACAGAATCCCGAGGCCCGATGAAATGGATCCCTCGCAGCGGAAATCCTACGCCCTCCGGAAATTCGATCCCCAGACGATCGGCGACGGCGAGCGCAACCGGCATCAAACCTTCCCCACAGGCCTTATCGTGCGGCGGCGGGCAGGGATCCGCCACCATTACACGGAATCCCTTGCGGCGCGCCGCGATCGCCGCAACCAGACCGGCAGGCCCGCCGCCAACAATCAGAACGTCCAGAACGTCCGTGTCAAGCATCCCCGCTCTTCGCCGCGGCCGCTAAACAGTTTTCTTCGTGAGTTCCTGGTAGACCACTTCCGTGAAGGTGGCAAACGCGGGACCACCGCGGCCGCCGCCCTTGGCCTGAGCCGGAGGCGGGTCACCCACCGCGGCCTTGATTTGATCCAGGGACTTGCCCTGCGCCACCAGCTCCTTGATCTTCTCCCGCTTAGCGGCCACATCGGTGGCCTTCTTTTGAACCGCGGCTTTGGTCTGCACATCTCCGTGCCCCGGCACGAACTGATCCGCATTGAGCGCGGCGATCCCCTTCGCAGTGGTGATCCAGCCTTCCGAGGAGCCGTTCTTCTCCAAATGAATCAGCGCGTCGGGCTGCGTCGAAATGATGTCTCCCGTGAACACGATCTTCTCGGAGGGAAGATAGACCACCAGATCGCCGCTGGTGTGCGCGGGCGCCCAGTGGAGCACCTCAAGCTTCACTCCGTCGATCTTGAGATCCTCTTTGTTCTTCGAAATGATCTGCGTGGGGAGATGACCGGCGGGAGGTGCGCCCCGCCCACCGGCTGCGAGCGCGGTGTCCTGCTCCTTTTTATTGTTCTCGTGGGCGATGATCGTGATGCCCGCCGGGAAGGACGCCAGCCCATTCACGTGATCTCCATCGCTGTGCGTCTCGATAACGGTGGTGACCGGCTTCTTGGTGATTTTGGCGATATCGTCCAGCAATTCTTTCCCTGCCGCCGGAGTCGTTTTGGCGTCCACCACAATCACGCCCTTGTCGCCGATGATGACGCCGCTGTTTCCGCCGCCGCCTTCAATCCAGTAAACGTTCGGCTTCAATTGGTGGACCATCAGCGCCGCCGGCGCGGGCGCTTGCGCAAGGGCCAAGGTGGCCAGCGCGCTCATACTTACGGCCATCGCAAACGCAAAGGAAAAACAATTTCGATGAATCATACGCAGAATTCTCCTGTCTTCAAGAAACTGTATCATGCCTGCGATCCCGCGGCGCTGGGCGCGCCGATTCAGACGGAGGCTCCACTAATCCCGGCTCGCGGCCGCATCCGCGCCGGGCAGTTTGTAATCCTCGAACTGCTCCCGCAGTGCGCGCTTGTTGAATTTGCCGACGCTGGTCTTGGGAACCGCTTCGATGAACACCACGTCGTCAGGCAGCCACCACTTGGCCACCCGCCCCGTCAAGAAATCGAGGATCTCTTGCTTCGTGATTTGGCCCCGGTGCTCCGGCAGCGCAACGACGCACGCCAGGGGACGCTCCTGCCACTTGGGATGAAACACGCCCACCACGGCGGCTTCCGCCACTTTCGGATGCGCCATGATAGCGTTTTCCAGATCGACGCTCGAAATCCATTCGCCGCCGCTCTTCACCAGATCCTTGGTGCGGTCCGTGATCTGGATGTAGCCCTCCGAATCGATGGTGGCGACGTCGCCGGTCCGCAGCCAGCCATCCATGAACGATTCATGGTTGTGTGGGTTGTTGTAGTAGCCACCCGTGACCCACGGTCCGCGAGCTTGCAGTTCGCCCATCGCGATTCCGTCCCACGGCAGTTCCTTGCCTTCCGCGTCCACGATTCGAAGATCCACGCCCGCAAGCGGAATCCCGTGGCGAGCCATCAGATCGAACCGTTGTTCTTCCGGCAGCGATGCGAGGTGGCTCTTCAGCGATGTCATCGCTCCGATGGGAGTGATTTCGGTCATGCCCCACCCCAGCATCATATGGATTCCGTATTTCTTCTGGTACAGCTCAACGAACTGACGCGGCAGCGCGGATCCCGCCACAACAATCATGCGCATGCTGGAGATGTCCCGCGGGTGCGATTCGAGATGGTTGTAGAGCGTCATCCATACCGTCGGCACACCGGTGCTGATGGTGACGCGCTCTTTCTCGATCAGCATTGCAATGTCGGCGGGCTGCGGATGAGGGCCGCTGAACACCAGCCGCGAGCCGGTCATGATCCCGGCGTACGGAGTGCCCCAGCCGTTGGCGTGGAACATCGGCACCACTTGAAGAATCGTGTCCCGCTCACTCAACGCGAACGTGTCCGCCATGCAGAGTCCATAGCTATGGAGGAACAAGGATCGGTGACTGTAGACGACTCCCTTGGGATCGCCCGTGGTCGCGGAAGTGTAGCACATCGCAGCCGCGTTGTTCTCATCAAGCCTCGGCCATGCGTATGGCTCCTCCGACGCCGCTTCAAGTAAGATTTCGTAATCGAGAGTACCGGGAATCGACCTGTCGCCCGCATCGTTGATTGGGACGATGCATTCCACTGAATTCAGCTCGCCGCGGATGGATTCGAGAAGCGGAAGCAGCGAAGCGTCGGCGAAGATGATGCGGTCCTCGGCATGGTTGATGACGTATGCTAACTGATCGGCCGCAAGCCGCAGGTTGATGGTGTGCAGCACGCCGCCGGAGCAGGGAACTGCGAAATACAATTCCAGATGGCGGTAGCTGTTCCAGCACAGCGACCCGATGCGATCCCCGCTTTGCACGCCCAGGCTCTTTAGCGCGTGAGCGAGACGATGAACGCGTCGGTGGAAATCGCGATACGTGTAGCGGTACATCGAGCCGTCTGGCTCGCGGCTCGCGATTTCCCTGCTCGGATAGATCCTGGCGGAACGCTCCAGGATATGCGTGAGCGTCAGCGGATAATCCATCATTAATCCGGTCATGTATGTTTTCCAATGATCTGTTTCGCGATGGTCATTCTCTGCATATTGCTAGTGCCTTCGTAAATGCGCCCGATCTTAGCATCGCGATACAGCTTTTCCACCGGATAATCCTTCGTGAACCCGACTCCGCCCAGGATCTCGATCGCGCGCGAAGCCGCACGCTCCGCTACCTGCGATGCAAAATACTTGCACATCGCGGCCTCGGTCAGGAATGGGAGGCCGGCGTCATCGAGGCGCGCCGCGTTGTACACCAGCAGGCGCGCGGCTTCGACATCCACGGCCATCTCGGCCAGCTCAAACTGGATTCCCTGGAATTCCGAAATCGATTTTCCGAATTGTTTGCGCTCCTTGGCATACGCCAGCGCATGATCGAGCGCTCCCTGCGCCAGCCCCAGCATCTGCGCGCCGATGCCGATGCGGCCTTCATTCAGCGTCTCGATGGCGATCTTGTATCCCTTGCCCACTTCACCGACAACATTCGCCTTGGGAACGAGACAGTCGTCCAGAATCAACTCGCAGGTGGAAGACGCGCGAATGCCCAGCTTGTCCTCCTTCTTGCCGACACGGAACCCGGCAAACTCGCGCTCGATGAGAAACGCCGTGATGCCCTTGTATCCCAACTCCGGATTCACGGTTGCGAACAACAGGAACAATCCCGCTTCAGCCGCGTTGGTGATCCATAGCTTGCGTCCGGTTAGCCGGTAGGACTCTCCGTCCTCGGTCGCGCGCGTGCTCAGAGCGAATGCATCCGAGCCGGAGCCGGCTTCCGACAGAGCGTAACTCGTCACCGTGTCCTTGGCCGCGCGAGGAAGCCAGCGGCGCTTCTGTTCGGCATCGCCCCAGCACTGGACGGCATTGTTGAACAGCGTGTTCTGCACATCGACGATCACCGACGCCGACGGGTCCACCGCCGCCAGCTCCTGAATCGCCAGAATGGACTGGAAGAAAGATCCGCCCTGCCCGCCATACTCCTCGGGAACCTCGATGCTCATCAACCCCAGCTCGAACATCTCCGCGATCAGGTCTTTGCGGAACACGCCCGCTTCGTCCATGGCGCGTGTGTGCGGAGCCAGGCGCTCGCGCGCAAAGCGCCGCACCGAGGCCTGGAAGAGAGTCTCCTCTTCGCTTAATTGCGTGAGCGGCGAGGGAACCATGTCGGCCATCGCCTGATTGTACGTCATGTCCTGCTTTGATCGGTTAAACTTGAGTTAAGTCCCGCCTTGGCCCTCCTCCTCAATACCAACAAGGTTTCGAAACAATTCGGCATGACGCCGTTGTTTCGCAACTTGTCCCTCAGCATTCAGGAAGGCGACCGCCTGGGCCTGATCGGACCCAACGGTTCCGGCAAGTCCACCTTGCTACAAATTCTGGCCGGGCTCGTCCCGCCGGACTCTGGGGAACTGGTGCTCCGCGGAGGCACGAAGCTCGTCTATGTTCCGCAGGATTCGCAGTTCGAAGCGGGCGAATCCATTCGCGAAGTAATGCGGCGCGCTCTGCGCTCCGCGGGCGTAGCGGAATCGGAATGGCAAGCTCGCGAGGCGGAGACCTTGGGCCGCGCGGGCTTCCGGAATTTCGATGCCGAAGCCGCGGCGCTTTCCGGAGGCTGGCGCAAGCGCCTCTCCATCGCCGAGGCTCTGGTGCAGAATCCGGAAATCGTCCTGCTCGACGAACCCACCAACCATCTTGATCTGGCGGGAATCGAGTGGCTCGAAAAATTGCTGCAAGCCGCGCCGTTCGCGTGCGTGATCATCAGTCACGATCGCTACTTTCTCGAAAATGTCCCCACCAGAATGGCGGAGCTGAACCGCGTTTATCCCGACGGCCTTTTCTATGTCGCCGGCAATTACAGCGCCTTCCTGGAACAGAAAGCCGAGTTCCTGCACGCCCAGGCCAAGCGCCAAAGCGCTCTGGAGAATCGCGTGCGCACCGAAGTGGAGTGGCTGCGCCGCGGACCCAAGGCGCGCGCCACCAAGGCCAAAGCGCGCATCGACAACGCCGGCGGGCTGATCGCCGAATTGTCCGATCTCAAGTCCCGGAGCCAGACCGCCAGCGCCGGAATCGATTTCGCGGCAACCGGCCGTAAGACCAAGCGCCTGATCCATCTCGAAGGCGTCGGCTTTGGGTACGACGGCGCCCCGTTATTCGAGAACCTCAATTTCACCATCACCTCCGGAATGCGCGTCGGTTTGGTGGGCGCCAACGGCAGCGGCAAGACCACTCTGCTTCAGTTGCTGCGCGGTGAAATCGAGCCCCTCCAAGGTGAGATTCAACGCGCCGACGCTTTGCGCATCGTCTACTTCGACCAGCGCCGTGAGATCGATCCGAAGCTCACGCTGCGGCGAGCCCTCGCACCTGAAAGCGATTCGGTGATCTATCGCGGCCAAGTGATTCACGTCGCCTCCTGGGCAGCCCGTTTCCTGTTTACCAGCGAGCAACTCGATCAACCCGCAGGCAAGCTGTCGGGAGGCGAGCGGGCGCGCGTCCTGATCGCGAATCTGATGCTGGAGCCCGCCGACGTGCTCCTTCTCGATGAGCCCACCAACGATCTCGACATCCCCACGCTCGAAATCCTCGAAGAAAGTCTGCTCGAATTCGAGGGCGCGCTGGTTCTGGTGACTCACGATCGCTATTTGTTGGATCGCGTTTCGACCATCGTTCTCGGCCTCGACGGCGGACGAGCCGAAGCGTTCGCCGATTACTCGCAGTGGGCGGCGGAAACGGCCGTTCGCAAGCCGGTGAAACCCAAAGCCGCCGTGCAAGCAACACCCTCCGCCGCGCCCCAGAAGAAGAAATTGTCGTATATCGAAAGCCGCGAGTTCGAAGGACTCGAAGAGAAAATTGCTGCGCTAGAGCAAGCCCTCGAAGCCAAGCGAGCGTCCCTCCACGAAGCCGGAGTCAAAGATGGGCGCATTCTGGAGCAGATCTATCGCGAGATCCAAGCCGCCGAGCAAGAAATCGACCTGCTCTACGCGAGGTGGACGGAACTGGAAGAAAAAGTCCGATAGTTTTCCCGCTAGACCTTACGGTCACGGCTCCGTTCCGAGCCGCCATGCGTTAGCATGCGGTGACTGCTCGAAGCATCATGACGACAGCGCGACGAGCGCGCCTATGCCGCCGAGAACAGGAGCTGTTGCTCCGCGTACGCCGGGTCGAACGGCGACAACTCCACTGGATACTTCCGCCGCAAGTCCCTCGGCGCCGACCCGCGCACTCCGGTCATCGCCGCGCGGAGTTGCAGTGCGTTCACGAAGCTCTTGCCGGCGGCGTCGTTGTTGAACACCACGAAGGTCCGTTCGGCGAAGCGCTGGATGTGGGCTATGCGCTTGGCCCACGCCTCCAGTTCCGCTTCTGTATAAAGATAATCGTGCTGCCGCAGCCGCGCGACATTCTTATTTTGAATCTTGTCGTGAATCGGAGCTCCCAGCGCGTTGGCCGGATTGCGGCCGTGTAGCCGCACATAGCCCACACCCGAGGTCAGCAGCGAGGTCGGAGGCATCGCCCGCGTGTATTCCGGCTGATCGATATTGCAAAAACCGATACGGTAATCGAGGAACGTGCCGACCGCCTCTTCCGCCGTCCAACTGCTATGGCGCATCTCGGCTGCCAGCGGAAACTCGTGAAACGCACGCCGCAAGCGGATTAGGAAGTCCTGGTTCTCCGCGGTAAAGCGGAAGGACCAAGGGAACTGCATCAACACCGCCCCCAGCCTCCCCGAGTTCAGCAGCGGCCACAAGCCGTCTTTGAACCCCCGGATCTCGGAATCCTCCAGCAGGCGCATGTGCGTGAACCGCTGGTGCAGTTTGGCGGTAAACAGAAACTTCGGATGCTCCGACACCTTCTTAATCCATAACTTCACCAACTCCGGTTTAAGAAATTGATAAAAGGAGCTATTGATCTCGACCAGATCGAGATGTTTGGACACCAGCTCCAGGGCGTGGCTCCCCGGAGCTGGCTTGTTTGGATAGACCGCGCCGTTCCAGTGTGGATACGCCCATCCTGCGGTTCCGATGTAAAGGGAAGACGTTTCTTGAATCATGCCAACTCCATATTCGTCTTTTGTTCGCTAATTGATGATAGCGAAGAAGAGGCGAATATGTCAAGCCCTAAGTAATTATCCCTTGACAGTAGGTACACATGATAGCATATACTGAGACTAGAAACTTTGACTTCGTGCAGCTTCTGATTAACGACAGAAAGCGAAGGGGTGTGGCCTACGTTTCAGTAGAGACTCAGCGAGGGCTCTTCCCGGTCGGTACAGCATTTTTTGTTCAAATTGATTGGGGTGAAAATCGCTGGATCACCTACGCCGTAACGGCCCGGCACTGTATCGATGAGCAGGGTGAGATTTTCCTTGAATGGACAGATTCGTCTGGATATAAGAGTCGCAAGACCACCAATGCCGATTGGGTCTGTTCTGAGACGACAGACTTGGCCTGTTATATGCTTATAGATGGCCCGCTGTGGAACGCAATTGATGCAGAATGGATGTTTTCCGGCTCGGAAGATTGGAAGCCGGGCTTAGATGTCTTCATAGTTGGACTGTTCTCGGAGTATGCGTATGATCCACAGGGCCCGATTGAGCCAATCGTAAGATTTGGCAAATTGGTCCATCCGGGTACTGTAATGGCTACTCTATGCGTAGCTAAGTCCAACAACAAATGCACCAAGAAATTGCGTGCAAGAGTGCGTCTCATAGAGTCTATTTCATTCGGCGGGGAGAGCGGGGCCCCCGTTTTTCTATATAAGGAACATCGAAGGATCAATACAGATCCAGCTGAAATTCTATATTCCCATTCCGACCTCCCGGAGGATTCAAGGACGGATGCCGATGTTCATACCCCATTATTCGGTATGATTTCCAGCCATTGGCTTATCGAATCGCAAGTTAGGGGCAGCAGGGGTAAGCGAGTTGGAAGTGTGGGATTAAATTCTGGTATCGCTGCGGTTGTTCCATCCGAGGAGATACGCGACTTTATATTAAATGATTCTAGGCTACAGAATAGAAGGAATCGACTTCCCACTTCGGTCAACAAGTCGCCAGTTCCACTCTCGGTGGAT
>Ga0209415_10015049_pt1 | contig 12589 bp, 11 predicted proteins | sample PeaSoiSIISIP2007_FD_187696 | JGI IMG/M metagenome (GOLD analysis project Ga0209415, IMG submission 187696) | Peat soil microbial communities from Weissenstadt, Germany - SII-SIP-2007 (SPAdes) (version 2) | ecosystem: Environmental > Terrestrial > Soil > Wetlands > Peat | place: Germany...
ATGTAGCGAATGTCCGCGCCGCCTTCTAGCATTAACGTCGCCATGGTGTGGCGGAAGATGTGGCACGCCCCGCCCTTACCGATTCCAGCAGATTTCACGTATTGGCGAGCAAGCCAGCTCAGGTGGTTGGGTGTGAACGGGACGCCATTCGAAGCGAGAAATACGATGCTATTGTCTGGCTGCCGAACGATTTCAGGTCTCAAAGTATTCAGATACATGTCCAGCCAAGCTAGAGCGCGTTCACCGATCGGAACCACGCGGTCCCTCTTGCCTTTTCCTTCTCGTACGGTTATCAGGCCGTGCTTTTGATCCACGTCGTACAGCTTCAAATGCAGAAGTTCCATGCGGCGCAACCCGCTGGAATAAAGAATTTCGAGCATCGCCCGATCCCGGATGCCTAACGGGACTTCTATCTTCGGTCGACTCAGAACTCGTTCAGCTTCGTCTTTGTTCATTACGTTTGGTAGTTTGTAGCCAACCCGGGGTAACTCCAACTCGGCAGCCGGGTCTTTCGGAATATACTTTCGTTGGGTCAGCCACTTGAACCAAACCTTGAGAGGCGCGAGCCTGGAGTGCTGGCTGGCGACTGCCAACGGCTGGCCGTCTTTTTTCTTATACTGGAACAAATATCGCTGATAGCTTTCGAGGGATGCCCGCGTAATTTGGTTCGCCGCGGTGGCTCGACATCTTCGACACCATTTCAGAAACATCTCCATTTGAACACGTCGAACTCTCAGCGTGCTCTCGCTGAAACCCTTCACAGCCAGATGTTGCAGATATTTATCGAGAAGCTGGGCAAGTGTACGCCTTGGTGAGGTGTTTAGCCTTTGCTGAGACGATGTGATGCCATGTTCTTGTCTGCTGTTTTTTTCATGAAGCCTCCAAGCACGGCATCTTGCCATGCCCGCGCGCTGATTCGCTCGGTTTGCTTTGTTCGAGGCGTAGGCATAAGCACACTGCCATACTCCTCAGGATTGACTTTCATCTCTTGAACACGGTGGTCGGCTTGCCATCCGCACCGCAAAATTTGACCCGAAGCCGACCTCGTGTTTTGGGCAGCGAGAAAAAACACTGCGAAGGAATCTAAGCACTGAAAAAATGAGGGGCCATTGAGGGGCCAATAAGGATTCCGTTGCATTCCCTATTGTTCCTTTTCAATAACTTAGAGCTCCCCAGCATTTCTTCTAAGTCCTTTAGATTCCAGTCACTGTTGTTTTCGATCCCCACCGCCCCTACCAACATCTCCTTCATAAATAACAGCTTGTAACTTTTCGACGGGCCACGAAGAATCCAAGCATCGTGAATTCGCGCCCTGCTCCCGCGCAATTTGGCGTACGCTCGATACAGTTTGTTCTGGAGGACTCATTGCTCGCGGTGACCAACATTACTCCGCGTCGTGACACAGGTCACCTTACTCGTTCATTTGTTATAGTGCAGCATTACGAATGACATGACGGCCCAACATCAAACCTATGACTACATCATCGTCGGCGCGGGCTCTGCAGGCTGCGTGCTCGCGGCGCGGCTCACTGAACAGCCGGGGACGCGCATCCTGCTGCTAGAGGCGGGCGGCTCCGACGCCGCGCGCGAAATACAGATTCCGGCGGCGTTCTCGAAGCTTTTCAAGGGCCCACTCGACTGGAACTACTCAACGGATCCCGAGCCGCACCTTCACAACCGCCAACTCTACTGGCCGCGTGGAAAGCTACTGGGTGGTTCAAGTTCCATCAATGCGATGATCTACATCCGAGGCAACCCGCGCGATTATGAGCACTGGAAAAGTCTCGGCAATGATGGCTGGGGCTTCAGCGATGTTCTTCCGTACTTCCTCAAGTCCGAGAATCAGGAGCGCGGCGTGTCGAAATATCACGGCCGCGGCGGACCGATGTGCGTCAGCGACTTGCGCTATGTCAACCCTATTACGCGCGCCTTTCTCGCGGCGGCGAACGAGCTCGGCATTCCAAGTAATCCCGATTTTAATGCCGCCACGCAGGAAGGCGCGGGCCTCCATCAAGTGACGCAGCGCAACGGTCGCCGGCACAGCGCTGCCGACGCATTTCTCAAGCCTGCCCTCGCCCGCCCCAACCTGACCGTGTTGACGGGAGCGCACGCTACACGAGTGCTTGTCGAGAAGGACCGCGCCATCGGCGTTGAGTACGTTTTGAACGGCGCGATTCAGATAGCGTCAGCCGGCTCCGAAGTGATTCTTACAGGCGGTGCCGTCAATTCCCCGCAGCTCCTCCTGCTCTCTGGCATCGGCCCGGCAGACGAGTTGAATAGGGTCGGAATTCGCCCCATGCGGGATCTTTCCGGAGTCGGCAAAAATCTGCACGATCACCCGATGGTTTCAGTCGGTTACCTGTGCACACAGCCGGTAAGCCTCGCAAGCGCTCAATCGCTCCCGAACGTGTTGCGCTATCTTTGCTTCAAACGCGGGCCGCTGGTTTCCAACGTCGCCGAAGCTGGGATTTTTCTGCATACATGCACCGGACTCGAAGTTCCCGATTTGCAACTGATTTTCGGCCCTGCCTACTACGTGAATCATGGACTCGATACCCGCAAGGATCACTGTTTCGGATTCGGTCCCACGCTTATCACGCCCGAGAGTCGCGGCGAAATCTCGCTTCGTTCCGCGGACCCGCTCGCACCTCCTGCCATCCGCGCAAACTATCTTTCGACTAAGCAAGACCTGCGCGTGATTATGGAAGGAGTGCGTATCTGTCGCCGGCTCGCGGACACCAAAGCGTTTCAGCCCTATCGTGGCGCCGAATTGCACCCTGGTGCGGAAGTCACGTCGGATGCCGGCATCACCGACTTCCTCCGCAACTCGGTCCAAACTCTCTACCATCCCGTCGGCACTTGCAAGATGGGCAACGACGACATGGCTGTCGTGGATTCACGCCTCCGCGTTCACGGCATCGAAAGGCTGCGTGTTGCCGATGCCTCCATCATGCCGCGCATCATCGCGGGCAACACCAACGCGCCAACCATCATGATTGCCGAAAAAGCCGCCGACATGATTCTTCACGGTTCATGAGGTTGCGAAGCCGCGAAATGCGTTCTGGGTTGGGCCGTTTGCAACTTCGCTGCTTTGCTCATAAAATGTGAGAGACGATAAGCAGGGCCACACGCAAGGTCTCTCCCGCGTAAACCGGAACTGCACATTGCAAACGCGCTCCACCCTTCAGGAGGGAAATTCATGTTACGAATCAACGACGACGCCCCCAATTTCAGCGCCGAAACATCCCAGGGCGTGATCCATTTTCACGAATGGATTGGCAGTGGCTGGGCTATTTTGTTCTCGCATCCAAAGGACTTCACTCCCGTCTGCACCACGGAGCTTGGCTACATGGCGCGCCTGAAGCCGGAATTTGAAAAGCGCAATTGCAAAATCATCGGACTGAGCGTCGACCCGATCACCAGCCACAGCAAGTGGATCACCGACATCGAAGAGACACAGGGCGCCAAAGTGACCTATCCGATGATCGGCGATCCCGAACTGAAAGTGGCGAAACTGTACGACATGCTCCCCGCCGAGGCAGGCGAGACCTGCGAAGGCCGCACCGCGGTGAACAATCAGACCGTGCGGACGGTGTTCATCATCGGTCCGGACAAAAAGATCAAGTTGATGCTTGTCTACCCAATGAGCACCGGCCGCAATTTCGACGAAGTGTTGCGCGTGCTTGATTCCATGCAACTCACCGCCCAGCACAAAGTAGCCACGCCGGTGAACTGGAAACCGGGCGACGATGTCATCATCGTCCCGGCCGTTTCCGACGACGACGCTAAGAAAATCTACCCGAACGGATGGAAGGCAGTTCGTCCTTACTTGCGCATCGTTGCGCAGCCGAAGAGCTAGCCGCGTCTGCATTCTCTAGCGTCAAAGCCCCGTAATTCGGAGCATGTGAAGTTATGGCCGACAGAAGCAAGATTATTTACTGGCACCGCGAATTGCCTCCGGTCGATGCTCAAATGATGGGAGAGCACGTAGTGGAAGCCACGGGCGCGCGTGTGGCAGGCTCGCTAGCCCATCGAGACGAGTTGTGGAATCAGCGCTATGAGGAATTAATGGTTTTAGTCCGTGCCCGCATAGAGCAGGAGGTAGCCCGCCTCGGCGGTGCCTACGCTCATGTGCTTAGCGAATCAGTGGACAGTAAACACGACGACCTCAACGGTCAGGCTTGGTTACACGGTAGGTTTACATACATGCTTTACCGGAATGCCCAGGCCAATGCGGCAGATGGCCTCGAAACTTAGTTTCCCGCCATGCGAAATCGGTCTCCCCGCTTAGGAGAAGATCGAGAAAATCTTGGCGCCTTTAAGCTGGCCGACCGGGAGCTAGGCTGACGCGGCGGTGGCGCCTTTGATGAAGGCGAGCAAATCGGCGTTGATGGTGTCGGCTTCTGTCGTTGGCATGCCGTGCGGCTCTGGACTTTGCCTTAGACAAAGGTGAAAGGAGTAGCGAGATGAGTGCCCAAGCACAAGTGAGTTTGGTAGCGCCGTTTACGCGCGAGAAGGCGATTTTGAAGGTGCGCAGAGCGGAAGATGCGTGGAATTCGCGTGACCCGCACCGCGTTTCGCTTGGCTACACCCTGGACAGCAAGTGGCGCAATCGCGCGGAATTTGTCACAGGGCGAGAGGAGATTGTGGCATTCCTTGTCCGCAAGTGGAACCGCGAGCTCGATTATCGCTTGATCAAGGAACTCTGGGCATTTGACAACGCCAGAATTGCAGTCCGATTCGCCTACGAATATCATGACGACTCCGGGCAATGGTTTCGCGCCTATGGCAATGAGAATTGGGAATTTGACGCTGCGGGCGTCATGCATCACCGGTATGCCAGCATTAACGATTTGCTGATTAAAGAAGCGGACCGCAAATATCATTGGCCGCTCGGGCCGCGTCCTGAGGGACATCCCGGACTGAGTGATCTCGGCCTCTAGAAGCCTTAATTATTTTAGATGTTTAGTGACGGAGTCGCACGCACAACAAACGCGCTGATCAAACTTCGACGAGCTCGCGCTTTTCTACGCGCGCTTTAGCCGATCTGCTAGAGGAAGCAGCCGCTACAGCCGGTCTGCGGCTCAGGGAATAGAGATAGCCCAGAACGGCCACTGGGAACAGTATGGCCGCGCCTTGCCACATCACGGAACGGATGAAGGCGCCACTGACGATGCCGGCAAAAGCGACGCCGCCCATGAAATACGGAAAGACATGTTCGTAGCAGGTTCTCGCGACTTGCAACACCGGCCTGCCTTCCACCAACCCGATTACTGCTGATATGAGGGCCGTGTTGATGGGGAGGTACAGGGTCCCAGCAAGGACCGCAAACACCAGTACTGAACTGGCAGAGCTTGCACCGAGCAGCAGGCGCGTGGATGCAAAGGCAGCGGCCGCACTCAAGACCAGCGCCGCGGCGCTGAAAGCGACCTGGACCAGTCGGGGCGCCCTGGCCGCCCACAAAGACTGTACGAGTGCAGCGACTAGCGCGATGACGACCAGTTCAGAGAAACTGCAACAGAGCATCGCGAGCAACAGGAAAATAAAGTTCGGCGAAAGCGTGCTCTCAATGCCGGGTATCCGAACTTTAAGGGCAGAGGAGACTGCCGCGAAACCCATCAGAATCAGGAACTGGGGCAGGCTGGAGGAAGACCACGATCCTGCGGCGAAGAGCAGGACCCCGGCGCCAGCGCATATAATCAGCGAGATGTAGATTTTAGCAGTTCGTGGCATCAATTCTTCTCCGGCGACATGTGATTAAGTCCGTGCACCGGACTGATTAGTTGCCCCAAACCACGGAGTTACCCCAAACAACAGAGTTACCCCAGACGACGGAGTTGCCCCAGACTACAGAATTGCCCCAGACGACGGAGTTACCCCAAACCACGGAGTTACCCCAAACGACGGAATTGCCCCAGACTGCTGTGTTTGTCCAAACGGTCCCGGGGGCTCCGGTGACAGTCACCGTATTGGATGTCGGGTCGTAGGCGACTGCGGGTGACATAGCCGAGCCAAATGTAGCGGGAGCCAGGTCTGTGTTGGAGAGAGCGGCAGAAGCATCCACGGCTCCGGCGCCAACCGCGAACATATCCTGTTCAATCGTGAAAGTTACGCCGGTACCCAGATCCGTTGCAGTCGTTGTCTGTCCAAAGCCCTTCCATGCCGTCTTCATCAATCGAGCTTTGACCTGATCTGGGGTGAGCGAGGGATTTTGTTGCACAAGCAGAGCTACAACGCCGCTTACGACTGGCGTAGCCATGCTCGTGCCGCTCATGGTCATGTAATTCGCGGCCCCGTACTGCGGACCGCAACTGTTTCCAGACGAATTGCAAGGATAGACGGCGAGTGAAGGATATTCGGTGATGAGCGTGGAATTTGTTGAGGCTAAGAGAGATACCACCGAATTGCCCGGAGCGGCGAGATCCGGCTTGACGATGTGGTCGAACGTGGTCGGACCCTTTGAGCTGTAGCTCGTCACCGTCTGTGCGGCTTGCGAGCCCGTGCCGTGGGTGTTGGTTGCCCCAACTGTGATCACATAAGGGTCGTTGCCGGGCGCGCCGATGGTTGCATACCCGTTCGTTCCGGCGCCATTATACTCGCCCATGTTACCGGCCGCGGCCACCACAACGATGCCAGCTTGCCAGGCGGATTCGACGGCCTGGCACAGCGGATCGAGCGTGTAACTCTCGAAGACGCCGCGAGATAGCGACAGATTAATGACTCGAATGTTGTAGGTGTTTTGGAGGCTGATGGCCTGCTGAATCGCGGCGATGACGGCGCTGTCCACGCTGGCGCCTGTGCCATCCAGGACCCGCAAGCTGATGATATTGGCTTCCGGGGCGATGCCGCGATAGACGTTCGGGTAGTTTTGCTGCGTGGAGCTGTAAGCATTTCCAGCGATGATGCCAGACACATGCGTTCCATGACCGTAGGCGTCCGTAATAGAAGTGTCGCCGGGTACAAAGCTCTGATTATAAACGACGCGAGAGGGAGCCGCGTTTCCATCGGAGTTGAGGTCAGAAACATAGTTGACGCCGCTATCGAGAACGGCGACCCCAACGCCAGTGCCATCCCAACCATTTGAATAAGCGATGTCCGCGTTGACGGCGGTGACCACGGGGTCTACCGCGCCTCTCAGTTTGCGGTTTGGAGAGATGTATGCCACTTCAGAGTGAGAAGCGAGACTACTGAGATTAGAACCCTGCACGGTGACTAACTGTGCGTGGATCAAAGAGAGATCAGACTTAACCGCAGCGCCATCAGCAGATAGGTCGGCTGACCCGGCTGATTTCTTGTATTGAACGATGACGTCGACCGGCTTTTCCGGGTCGATTCCCCGCAGGTCAGGAGCAATCTTGGCGGCTATTAGGTTCTGAGGAGTCGTGCCTCCATTCGACGCAGCGCCAGCCCCAGGGTCTTGCTGGGCGGGAGCTTGATCCTTAATAGAGGCAGAAGAGCTCTTGCCGGAGACGAAGTTGCCGCCGGCTTGCGCGGCCATTTGAGAAGTAAGTCCACTGTTATCAATAATTCCGGACTGAGAGGCCAGGGACGAGGGACCGTAGGTCGCGCGCCGCCCTGAGCCGAACTCGCGAGATGAGAGCGCTCCAGATGGAAGCCCTGCGCTGCGGCCGGGCGCAATATTAGCCGCCGTTTGAACGGCTTGCGGCGTTCCGCCAGTGGGAGAGAGGTGGCCGGTAAGCCCCAGACCAGCGATCAGGAGGGATAGGGCGATTAGGGTGCCCCATGTAGTCGTCTTCAAGATTCCACTGTTCTTATTCTCGGGGTTCCGGGAGTGGCTGGGCTGCATTTGGTCTCACTTTCCTCTAAGGCAGGGGTTGCTGTGGGCCTGATGCAAAAAGCTGTATTTCTCGCTTCCGAAGTTTTAAGGGTTGGAGGGTATTCCGGTCGATGGTACGGGGGAGGGGGTGGACTAGTACCAAAGTGGGGCAGGTTTGAGGGGTGGACTTGAGCCTGGAGCACCGAATTGGAACCGGGTTTCGGAACCACCTGTTCCACCCCGGGCACCGAGCTGAAATGGGCTGTTTATAGGGTTAATCTTGGGACAAAACTCCCCAGTCGTACTATGGGCATTCCCTCTTCTATTAAGGACACTACCATCAAGAAAAGGAATCGGTGGAATTCAAGCCGCTGGTCCGATAAAGCATGCCCACAGAGAACGCCAACAATGGGAATGATCCGCTGAAGCCTGCTTGCCAGCCGGAAGTTGCGGGCGATGGTCCAGCCAGCGGCAGCCCAAAGTCCGGGCGCGTCCGAGCGTTTCGGCATATCGCAACTGCGCTCCGCGAAATCTGGTCCACTCCTGGCAAGAAAGGCCAGAGGCTGGGTTGGTCCGCGACCGCCTTCATCTTGCTGCAAGTCGTAATCGGCCTTCCGCTGCTACCTTATGCACTCCTGCACTGGCACACGCAGAGTGATCTTCGGTTCGCATGTTTCTTTGGGGTAGCGTTGGCCGCTTCGTTGTTCAAGGTACGGCTTCCCGGGATTGAAGCGACGATGTCCGCCAATTTCCTGTTCATCCTCGTAGGCATTCTGGACTTGTCGTACCCGGAGACATTGCTGATGGGATGTTTCGGGGGGCTTGTGCAGTCCATTTGGCAGTCCAAGCCGCGGCCGCGCCTCATCCAGCTTTTGTTCAATTTTGCGAACTTGTCGATTTCGATTACCGCGGCAAATCTCGTTTTTCACAGCAAGTCGGCAGCCCAGATAGGGCTGGGGTGGCCGCTGCTGTTGGTTGCGGCTTCCACGACGTACTTCGCGATCAACACAATGTCCGTTTCAGGGATCATCGCACTGGCGGAGCGGCGCAATCCTCTCTTGGTGTGGAAAGAATGTTATTTGTGGTCGTTCCCCTACTATTTGTTGGGGGCGATGATCGCCGGAGGCGTGAGCATTATCAATCGAACCTTCGGTTGGCAGTTTGCGATTCTTGTCCTTCCGCTAGTGTATTGGATGTACCGGTCTTATCGCGTGTATCTGGACCGTTTAGAGGCGGAAAAGAAACACACCGAGGAAATTGCGGACCTCCATCTCCGCACGATCGAGGCACTTTCTCTCGCTATCGAGGCGAAAGACCACAGCACGCATGATCATTTGAGGCGCGTTCAGACCTACGCGGTACAACTCGGCAAAGACTTGGGGTTGAGCGACGCGGAACTAAACGCGTTGCGCGCCGCTTCCATGCTGCACGACATCGGCAAGCTCGCCGTTCCAGAGCAGATCCTATCGAAGCCCGGAAAGCTGACGCCGGAAGAATTCGATCGAATGAAGATTCATCCCGTCGTAGGCGCGGAGATCCTGGACCGCGTGCAATTTCCCTACCCGGTAGTCCCGATTGTGCTGTCGCATCACGAGAAGTGGGATGGCAGCGGATATCCGTATGGACTGAAAAAGGAAGCGATCCCCATCGGCGCGAGAATCCTATCGGTGGTGGACTGTTTTGACGCGCTCACATCGGAACGGCCGTACCGCCGCGCGATGACCGCGGATGAGGCGATGAAGCACCTCCAATCGGAAATGGAGAAGAGCTTTGACCCGCGAGTCGTGGCGGCGATCGAAAAAAGGTACCTGGAACTCGAGCAAGTCGTAAGCAGGTCTGAAAGCACAAAGAGTCCCTTTCCAACAGTCGCTAACCAAAATCGATCTGTCGCGCCGTCGGCAGGATTCGCGGAAGTGCCGAACGCCGCCGAGGTGCGAGCGACTTCTTTTCTTGCCTCGATTGTCTCCGCGCGGCAGGAAGCGCAGCTTTTGTTTGAACTGGCGCAGACGCTGGGCAATTCCCTGAGCTTGCGCGAGACGCTATCGGTCGTAGCGGTGCGGTTGAAGGAGATGATTCCCCACGATTTGATCGTTTTCTATGTGTGTGACGGTGAGAAGCTGAGTCCGCGCTACGTGCATGGAGTAGATTACGAGCTCTTCCGAACGCTGGAGATGCCGATCGGGCAGGGAATCTCGGGCTGGGTCGCGCAGCACCAGAAGCCGATTATCAATGGTGATCCCGTCGCGGAATCGAAGCACCTGGGCGATCCCTCGCGCGTCTCGACGCTGCGGTCGACGTTGTCCATTCCCCTGCAAGGAAGGGATGGAGTGGCGGGAGTTCTCACCCTGTACCGAAAAGAGAAGCAGGCATTTGCCAAAGACCATCTGCGAATGCTGCTTGCCGCCAGCTCAAAGCTGGGATTGTCAGTGGAGAACTCGCTGCAATTTGAAAAGGCGCAGGATTCCGCGAGTACCGATTTCCTTACTGGTTTGCCGAATGCCCGCTCGATCTGCGCGCACCTGGATAGCGAGTTGGCGCGTTCGCATCGAAGCGGTACACCCCTGGCGGTCCTGCTTTGTGACCTTAATGGATTCAAGAACGTAAACGACCACTACGGTCACCTGGTGGGAAACAAGTTGTTGGAAGAGATTGCAAAGAACCTCCGCACCGTTTGCCGGGAGTACGACTTGGTTGGACGCTTGGGAGGGGATGAATTCATTCTGGTTCTTCCAGAATTCACCACTGCCACAGTAAAGGAGCTGCTGCCGAGAGTACAACTTGCCGTGGGAGACGCTGGACAGACGGTTTGCGGCAAGAAGGTTGTCTCGGCGAGCGTCGGCGCTTCGTATTATCCAATAGATGGAACGACAGCAGAAGAACTGCTATCCGAGGCGGACCGCGCGATGTATGAAGCGAAGGAAACGCATTATCGAGGAAGAGGCGCGGTCCCCGTGCCTCAGCTTTTGGTCACCTCCGAGGGCTAAGGTGGCGCGGAAAGGTTTCGCGTTGCAATTCGATCATGACTCGCTGGATTCTAAAACTCGCGCAGAGACTCCTTCTGCTCACGGCTCTGGGGATTGTTGGCGCGCTGTTTTGCGCGACCATGGTGCGCTTCGCCCCTGGTTACGGTGTGGATGAAAGCGAGCTTGATTTTCGGCTCTCGCAGGCCTCCAGAGATGCCATCCGGCACGAGCATCAACTGAGCGGCGGACTGGTTTCCTATTACGGCGGGTATATCTGGGGACTGTTGCACGGAAACCTGGGAACATCCGCATTTCTGCAACGGCCCGTTGCCGAACTCCTGAAAGAAAGAGCTTTTTTCACCGCGCGCGCGGTATTTCTGGGATTGTTGACGGCGTGGATGGCAGCTTCGATTTTGTCGCTGCTAACCGTTCGCTGGCCTTCTTGGGCATTGGAGTATTCCGCGACGGCTTTCACAGGTTTTCTAATTGCCTTGCCGACGGCGGTCGTTGCGCTACTGTGTTTGTACCTTCGCGCTCCCGTCTTCCTGGGCATTGCTGCGATAACGCTGCCAAAACTTTTTCGCTATCAACACAACATCCTTGCCCAGGCCAACGCGCAGCCTTTTGTACTGGCAGCGCGTGCGCGAGGGGTGAGCAGCAATCGCATCCTTTTTGCGCATGTGATCCCGGTGGCATGGCCGCCCCTGGTGGCGCTTCTTGGTGTCTCCGCGGCGATGGCGATTGGTGCGGCTATTCCGCTCGAAGCACTTTCGGATTCGCCCGGCGTGGGGCAATTGGCATGGCAAGCGGCGCTGAATCGCGATCTCCCTTTGCTCACCAGCATCACGCTTTTTGTGACCCTACTGACGGCAGGAGTTAATTGCGTTGCCGGAGCTCTGCAAGAGAGGCGAGCGTGAAGGCCCGGCGGACACTTCGGCTTGTTTGCCGCATCGCTCTGGTTGTGATTTTTGCTCTGGGATTGTTTGCGGGGAGCGTGACGCGCTACTCCTATGCCCACCAATTTAGAGAGAGTCCCAATACGACGCCATCGGCGGATCATTTTCTGGGGACGGACAGTCTGGGAAGAGACCTTTTCACCCGGCTGGTATTTGGGACTCGTGTTTCCTTGTTGCTCGCTCCGGCGGCGGCCTTGCTTGCCACTTGCATTGCGGCGATTGTAGGGGGAATTGCGGGACTGCGCGGAGGATGGATCGAAAAGATCATTCTGGCTTCCGCCGACCTCTCGATGTCCTTGCCATTGCTCTTCGTTTTGATCGCGCTGCGTGCCTTGTTGCCGCTCGATGTATCACCTTTGGTTTCCGTTGTCGCAACATTCCTGACGCTGGGCGTACTTGGGTGGCCTTCGTCGCTGCGCGTAATTTGGGCGGCGGCACGAGAGCTGCGCGATTCGGACCACATCCTGCTGGCAAAAGCGCAGGGTTATCGACGCTCGCAAATATTGTTCCGTCAGGTAATTCCTTGCCTCCGGCCTATTTGTCTAGCCCAGTTTTGGATAGCGATTCCGCTTTTCATTCTTACGGAAGCGACGTTGAGCATGCTGGGGCTGGGCGTGATGGAGCCGCTGCCATCGTGGGGAAATCTCCTGCGTGGAGCCGAAGACTTCGGGGCGATGGCGGCCAATCCGTGGCGGTTGGTGCCGTTGGTTGTGCTGGTGTTCACAGTGATCTGTTTTCAATTTATTTTTCCCAGTTCGGAGGAACTCGCGTGATCCGCTATTTTCTGAGATATGGCGTGGTGCTACTTTGCCTTTGCGTGCTTGCAGGCGCGGCGCCGTCCGGGCGCTCCCAGACTGGAGCTGAACTGCATTTTTGCCTTCATGGCGAGCCCA
>Ga0209415_10015050_pt1 | contig 12589 bp, 10 predicted proteins | sample PeaSoiSIISIP2007_FD_187696 | JGI IMG/M metagenome (GOLD analysis project Ga0209415, IMG submission 187696) | Peat soil microbial communities from Weissenstadt, Germany - SII-SIP-2007 (SPAdes) (version 2) | ecosystem: Environmental > Terrestrial > Soil > Wetlands > Peat | place: Germany...
TCTCGCCCCTTTCATCCACGTCCTTTCGGTCATCGAGAAGTTCAGGAAGCCGAGCCGCGAGCAGGCTGCCGCGATGCGGCGGCTCCCAAGGTGGGCCGCGACCGCTGGCGGCCCGCCGGGTTCGGATTTCGGATTTCGGTCCTTCGGATTTCGGCGGGCCGTCATTGGGGATGGCAGGCACGCCCCGGCGTAGCCGGGGCCTGGGGCCGCCGAAATCCCGTCCCGTCGCGATGCGTCAGGCTGAGTGGCCGGGAACATAAAGGGAGCCTGACTCAGAAGCTGCGATGCCTGACCTCGCTCGTCCCGATTCCGAATCGGGACGACGAAGGTGCGCGACAATGCCTGCCGCTCGCGCGGCTTTTGGGACAGGCCCCAAACCGCGCTCGGCCCCCCCCTGGGGAGCGGCGATGGATGGGCCTTCAACCCCAACGGCCTCAAAAAAAGGCCGAGCACAAGCCATGCCCGGCGTGATGAGCACCTTCCCAAAATGAATTGGGAGAGGATGCTTACTTGTTCGTGCTGGCCGGAGCGTTGGTTGACGTTGTTCCGGCCGCAGGAGGGGTCGAGGTGTCGCTGCTATTGCAGCCAGTCAAGACCGCGCATGTAACCAGACCCAACAGTACCATAAGAGCAATTATCCGTTTCATAGATGCGGGTAGGTTGGCATAAAGGCAACAAAGGACAAGCGAAATCTTTAGAAAAACTTTCCGGCGATTTCGAGCCCGGAGATTTCGCGATTGGCGAGGGTTGCCTTTGGGGCGGCGAACCGCCAGAATCCGAAGCAAAGCGAGTGGCAGGAGCGAGCATGAGAAACGTCGTATTCGAGGGGCTGGTTGAGGCGACGCGCAACGGGGAACCGGTGGTTCTGGGCATCATCACCCGGGCCCAGGGGTCGAGCCCGCAAAGCGTGGGGGCCAAGGCGCTGTTCCACGCGGACGGGCGGATTCGGGGCACGCTGGGAGGAGGTTGTCTGGAGGCTGAGATTCAGCGACGCGCGCTTCAAGCCTTGCGAACCGGCCAGGGGGCGAGCTTCGAGTTGGTGCTCGACCATGATTTCGGGTGGGATGACGGCTTGGTCTGTGGCGGAAAGGTGAGCGGTCTGATTCTGCCCAATGCCCAAAGGGCCGGAGAGCACTTCTGGAGGGACCTGGCGGAGGCGAAGGGGGTCCGGAGGTGGGGCGTCAGGGCAGATTATTCGCTCGCTGCGGTTACCGCGCAGGCGGATGGAATCGTGGAGCAGACCTCCGCGGGGAGTCTTGCCCAGGACTGGCTTTATCAGGAAAAGGTGGCTCCGCCTTGCGCGTTGTGGATAGCGGGCGCGGGGCACATCGCCCAGGCGGCGGCCCCGCTGGCGCTGGGGCTGGACTTCGAGGTGACCGTTTTCGACGACCGGCCCGCGCTTGCCAACCGGCGGTATTTTCCGGCGGCGGTCGCGTTGCACGCGGAGGTCTGGGAAAAACTGCTGGCCGTGCCTCTGCCCTCGACCCCCAGTTTTGGGCTTATTGTCACGCGCGGTCATCGCCACGATGCCCTGGTGCTGGCCAATTGGATTCACAAGCCGTTCCACTTTCTCGGCATGATCGGCAGCCAACGCAAGGCGCGCACAATCTTCGAGCATTTTGCCCAGGAGAAGCTCGCCACGGCGGAGGAACTTCAACGCGTCGCCTGCCCGGTCGGGGTGGGTATCCGCTGCCAAAGCGTGATGGAGATTGCGGTGAGCATCATGGCCCAGTTCATCGATAAGCGGGCGGCCTTGGAATAAGTCACATCGGGTCGCGATTGACGTCCTGATAACAAAGGCAACTCGCGGGCACGGCGCCGAGGGCGGCAAACCATCGGGGACAATAGGAGGCGATCCAGAGCACGTCGCCGGCCTGGACGGGGAGCCAGTGGGTATCGAGGCGGAAGATCCCGTGGCCTCGCAGGATGAGCAGTCCCTGTTCCATGACCGGGGTTGCCACTGCGGGCAGGGTGGCGCCGGGTTGGAACGTAAGGATGTTGACCGCCATGTCGAAGGCGGCTTCGGCGGGCAGCAGGGCCTGGATGCGCACGGCCGGGTTGCCGAGGAAGGGTTGGCCTTTGATCTCGCGCTCGTGGGTGACAAAAGCGGCGGGGGTGGGAATGCCGGGCTGGGGTTGATATTCCTTCTGGAAGATAAGGAGGCGGGCGGCGGGGCTTCCACTCGTGATCTGAATATCGTTGCCGGGAGGGATATAGCCGCAACCGCCGGCCTCGAGCCGGTGCCGGTGATTCTCGGACTGGAGGCTGACGGCGCCTTCGAGCACGTACACGCAAAACTGGTTGCGGCCGGTATTGCCCTGGCCCAGACCGCCGCTCGGCAGCGTGACGAGCAACTGCGAGAAGCGCGCGCCCAGGGCCGGGGAGATCGCGACCTGACAGGTCGCCTTTTCCCAACCGGGCAAAGAACTGGACGCTAAGCCGCCGGGCGTCAGCAAGGCGTAACGGCCAGCCACGAGGCTGCGCGCCGAATCAAAAAACTCTTGCATGGCGGCTTCCAGGATCATCACGCACCGCCAGACTGTCAAATCAAACGGGTTCATCACGGCAGGTTCCCTGGCGGAAAAAAGAATGTCCGGTTCTCATGCCGGCGGTCATATATAGGTAGATGCAGGCGCTGGATGACATGGAATTGCTGCGGGCCTACGCGACTCGGGATTCCGAGGCGGCATTCGAGACGCTGGTGGCTCGCCACGTCCACTGGGTTTATTCGGCGGCGTTGCGGCAAGTCCGTGATCCGCAGGTGGCCGAGGAGGTGGCCCAGGCGGTTTTCACCATTTTGGCCCGCAAGGCCTCCACCCTGAAGACGGGAACGATTGTGGGCGGCTGGCTCTTCAACACCGTGCGCCTTACCGCCGCGGCTGAACTGAGGACCGCCGCCCGGCGGCGACGACGTGAACAGGAGGCACAAATGGAACCTGCGATCCAAGCTCAAGCGGACACCCATCGCGAGTGGGAGCAAATCGCGCCGCTCCTGGACGAAGCCCTGGCCCAGCTCAGCCAGGCGGACCGCAACGCGGTGCTGCTCCGCTATTTCGAGCAGAGAAACCTGGCGGAGGTGGGCGCGGCGCTGGGCGCCAGCGAAGAGGCGGCCCGAAAGCGGGTTTCTCGCGCAGTGGAAAAGTTGAGAGCGTTTTTCGTCCGCCACGGCAGCGTGATGCCCGCCGGTGTGGTGATTGGCCTTCTCTCCACCCAAGCGGTTCAGGCGGCGCCGGCCGGGCTGGCCACCGCTTTGGCCGCGGCCGCCGCGTTCAAAGGGACCGCCGCCGCCGGCTCGACCGCAACCCTCGTCAAAGCAACGCTCGAACTTATGGCCTGGACAAAACTCAAGCTCGCGGCGGTGGTTGGCGCCGGTGTGCTGCTCGCAGCCGGAACCGCCACCGTCACCCTTTCCTCTCATTGGACGCCGGACCCGCTATCCGGGCGCGTCGAGCGGATTCTCAGGGAGAAGATGTTGCCCGGCAAAGATCCGTGGCAGGAGGGCATGGACGAGCTCTGGTCGCTCGGACCCGACGTCATTCCCCACCTCGCCTCAAAAGCACGCCGCAAGGATCCTGTCCTGTCGCAGGCCTACGCGTGGCTGTGGAAGAATACGCCGGCCGCACTACGGCGTCGCTGGCCAAGGCCCGTCAACCTGGCCGAAGTGCGACAGGCGGCGATGCAGGCTATCGCCGAGTTTGGTCCCTTGGCAGTCCGCCGCGCCGCGCCCCAGGTGATTGACGGGATGACGGACACTACTGCCGACATCGATACCTACGCCCTGAGGGGCGCGAAGTGGCTCCTGCCGGAGGATGCAAAACCGCTGCTCGCGATCCTTGAGGCCGGACTCGCGGGCACGAACGCACATTGGTCCCCGCCGCCAACTTTCCTGGGCGTTGTTGACTTCGTCAACGTTGGCAGGCGCAGGTCCATCCTGGGCTACGACAAGTCCTTCTGGGCCTCACTCGGTCCCAAGATATCCGAAGTGCTCCCGTTGCTCACCAACCTCTTGGGAAATGCCGGGGTGGCTTACAACGCGGCGGTTATCCTCGGCAACATTGGGCCCGATGCCGCCCCCGCCATCCCGGCCCTCATCCAGACCGCTGACGTGGGCGTGGCCGGTTCCTTCCCCGATGCCGAAGCCGCCCGCATGCACCTGGCAAAGGTCTATTCCAGTCCCATCGCGTGGCATACGGCCAAAGTCCGGCGGGACGACAAAGGGATGAACGCCAACCGCGCGATGGCCGCGTTGGCCCTGGGACGAATCGGCATCGCGACTCCCGAAGTGCGCGCTGCACTGGCACGGGCCTGGAATGCCCCGGATGGCCGGGTGCGTCATAATGCCGCGGATGCGGTCCTCCGCTTGGGGCTATCCGTGACCAACGATATGCCCGAACTGCTGCGCGGCCTGTTGGACCCCGACAACGGGGCCCTCGAGAGTAAGCTGGCCGCGATCGGGAAGCTGGGACCCGCCGCGAGGGACGGTCTAGGAACCTTGCGCGAGTTGGCGCAAACCAACCGGCTGCGATCTCTAGTCACGAATCTGGAGCCCAAAGGGGCCGACTCGCGCATCGAGTATCTGGCCGTCTCAGCCAAAATGGCCATCTGCCGGATTGATCCCCAGGAAGGCCGTCCTTTCCTCCCCGCTATCGCCAGCCAAATCGGACTTGGGTGGGACCCAGTGGAATTCCTGGCCGAGCCAGGCCCGTTGTCCAATGACGTGATGCGCGCCGTCGAGCCCTTATTGGAACAAACCGAAAACACGCCTCAATTCATCACGCGCCAATCCAAGGCGGCTTACGTCATCCTGCATCACGCTCGGAACCATTCCAAGGCGCTGGCGGTGCTCCGGCGCAATGAGTCCGCTAGAGAGCTGCATGAGAGGCTCCTGGCTGGTGAGTGGCTCTTTGAATCGCTGGGAGAAACCAACGGCTTGTGCTCGTTGATCGCTGAGGGGTTGAGGGCCCCGGAACCATTTACAGGCCAAATTGCCGGTCAAATCGCCGAACAAATGGGCGACGCCGCGTTGCCAGCCTTGCCCGCTTTCAAGGCGGCGTTGTGGCATCGAGACCCGGGTGTCCGTGAGTACGCCGGCTGCCTCATACTCAAACTGGCGCCCCAGGAACTCCCAATACAAAAGCGGGCGGGAACGAATTGACCAACCCAGCCGGTGAGGCCAATATAGGGGCATGAACGTTGAGCGTCTGTTGGAGTTCGCCCGGGCCGTCCCGTTTGTGCCTTTTTCCGTTCTGCTGCCCAACGGCGAAAAAATGCGCGTTAAGCATCCGGATTTCATCTGGGTGCATCCGGACCGGCGGACGATCATTGTCGTGGCGGAAAATGGCCAAACGCGCTATTTGAACCGCCAGATGCTCCTGGAAGTGGAACTTGACGAAGTGCATGAGGCCTGAGGCCCTGGTCTCTCGAAAGAGGGCAAAGAGAACCGCGCGTCTTCTTTCTCTGCGCTCTTTGCGTTCTCTGCGGTTAACTACGCAGCTTTCCTGCTGCCCTCGGCCATCGGACAAGGTTTGCGACAAAGGTTCCGACCAAGCTCCCGACAGAGGTTCCGACAAAGGTTTCCGTTCGCCGTGCAACCCAAGAGCTTCATGCTAGTCGCGGGGGAGGCCAGCGGGGACCTGCTGGCGGCGGAGTTGGTCCGGGCCTTGCGCGGGGAGCTTGCCGGCGCGGAAGCCCGCCCTACGCCGGATTACCAGCCGTTGCACGCCAGCCTCGAGCCGCGCTTTTTCGGGGCCGGCGGTCCCGCCATGGCCGCCGCTGGGGTGGACCTCGCCTTTGACCTGACGGCGCATTCGGTCATCGGGCTGTCGGACGTGCTCGGCAATTATCTGACGTTCCGGCGGCTGTTCAGCCGGCTCTATGAGCTCGCCCTCGAGCGCCAGCCCGTCGCGATTATCTGCGTGGACTTCTCGGGGTTCAACCGCCGTTTCGCCCGCGCAATCAAGCAGTACGTGCGCTCCCACCGGGATTGGTTTCATGACTGGGACCCGAAGCTCATCCAATATGTCTCGCCGCAGGTCTGGGCTTCGCGTGAAGGCCGCGCAAACCAAATGGCCCGCGATTATGATCTGTTGCTGAGCATCATTCCTTTCGAGCGCGCTTGGTTTGCCAAACAACTGCCGGGATTCCGCGTCGAGTTCGTGGGCCACCCCCTGGTGGACCGCTATCGCAACCTGCCGCCCCCCGCGGTCTCCTCTGGCCATCCTCCCGCCGCCCCCGCATCCGTCCCACGGAGCGCCGCCTTCAGGCGGCAGGCCGGCGCATCCCCTGACCATCCTGCACCCCCCCCCAGCTTCGTGCTCCTGCCGGGCAGCCGACCCGACGAATTGCGCCGTCATTTGCCGGTCCTCCTCGAGGCGGCAAAACGGATCGGAGCCGAGACCGCGGCCCGCTTCCGCATGGTTCTGCCGAACGAGGCCCTGGCCCGCTCTGCCGAGCCCCTCACGGTCGAGGTCCCGCGCCTCACTATCCAGGTTGGCGGGCTGGCCGAAGCCCTCGCCCAGGCAGACCTGGCGTTGACCAAGTCCGGCACCATTACCCTGGAGTGCGCTTTCTTTGGCCTGCCGGCCGTGGTGTTCTACAAAACCTCGCCGCTCACCTATCTGGTCGGCAAGCAGCTCGTCAAAGTGAAGTACCTCGCGATGCCCAACCTCCTCGCCGGCGAGCCGCTTTTCCCCGAGTTCGTCCAAGGCGCAGCCACGGCCGAGAATCTCGCGCGCGCCGCGCTCGAGCTGTGGCGCGATGAAAACCGCCGAGCCGGGATCAAAGCCCGCCTTGCGGAGATCGTTGCCTCGTTGGGCCCCCCGGGCGCCAGCCGCCGGGCGGCGCGCGCCATCGTGGGCCTGATCAAGCCGGACGCGGCCTCGGCTCCGCATCAAGGCCCCACAGACGCACTCCGCTTATTTGGGTAGCCTCTCTTAATCTTAATCTTAATCTTAATCTTAATCCTGCCCCCTAATCTCCCTCGTGCAACCGGTAATCAGAATTGATTAAGATTAAGATTAAGATTAAGATTAAGATTAAGAGCCAGAAACGGCCACCCAAAAAAGTGAAATGCCTCCCGGCCCCAACCTCTCGCGCAGCGATGCCGCGCTCGCGCAAAGCCGCGCTGACCGGACCTTCGCCAGCAACCGCAGATGATCTACCTGGACATGGACTTCAGGCAAAGGCCGCTTTAGCCTTGGATTATGAAGTGGTCCTTCCAGGCAGGCATTGACGCCTCGCCCAACCTTGTCGCAGCCTTCCTGTTTCTTGAGGGCGACTTTGCGCTTGTCATGCCGCTCAGCAGTACCGAAATAGATTGAACCGGAAACGATTTTTGCTTAAATGGGGGCGAATTGGACACGACATTATGAAAAGCTTCACACGCCGGGATTTTCTCAAGACGGCCGCGCTCGGCGCCGCCGCATTCAGCATCGACGCTCGTTCCTGGAGCCGGGCGGCCGGGGCGAACAGCGATATTCGCGTCGGGCAGATCGGTTTTCACGGCCAGGGGGGCAGCCATATCCAAAGCCTGAGCCAGCTCAAAGGGGTGCGCCTGGTGGCGCTCTGCGACGTGGATCGGCACGTGCTGGACCATAAGGCGCAACAACTGGGCGGCGGGATCGCCACTTACACGGATATCCGCAAGCTGCTCGAGAACAAGGAAGTGGACGCAGTTTCGATCGCGGTGCCCAACCATTGGCATGCGCTGGCCACGGTTTGGGCCTGCCAGGCGGGCAAAGACGTCTATGTCGAGAAGCCGGCCTGCCACAATTTGTTCGAAGGCCGCAAGATGGTCGAGGCGGCCCGCAAGCACAAGCGGATCGTTCAGACCGGCACTCAATGCCGCTCCTCGGTGGGCCTCCAGGAAGCTGTCCAATACGTCCGGGAGGGTCGCCTGGGCAAGCTGGTGCTGGCTCGGGGCTTCTGCTACAAGGCGCGCAAGAGCATCGGCCTGGTGGACGGACCGCAGCCCGTGCCCGATTACATCGATTATGAATTGTGGTGCGGTCCTGCGCCCCATGACCTGCCCCTCCGCAACGGCGGCAACGGCCCGGTGCATTATGACTGGCACTGGTTCTGGGCCTACGGCAACGGCGACTTCGGCAACCAGGGTCCGCACCAGGTGGACATCTGCCGCTGGTTCCTGGGCGAGCAGGCCATCGCCCCGTTCTCGATGGCCGCCGGCGGGCGCCTGGGTTACAAAGACTCGGCCGAAACGCCCAACACGCTGGTGGTCTATCACGGATACCAGACGCCGATGATCTTCGAGGTGCGCGGCCTGCCGCGCGACAAAGAGTCGCAGAGCCAGGGATGGAAGATGGACCAATACAAAGGCGTGGGTGTGGGCAACGTTATCGAGTGCGAGCACGGTTACGTCGTCGTCCCCAGCTATACCGAGGCGATCATCCATGATAACGACGGCAAGGAAATCACTCGGTTCAACGGCAAGAAAAAGAAAGGCGCGGCCGGGGAGGTGACCACTCCGACGGGGCTGTCGGCGGAATCCGGGAGCCACCACGGCAACTGGATCGCCGCCATTCGCAGCCGCAATTACCAGGAGCTCCATGCCGACATTCTCGAAGGCCACCTCTCGGCGGGGCTGGTTCACACCGGCAATATCTCCTACCGGTTGGGGGCGCCCAAACCGCCGGGTGAAATCAAAGAAGCCCTCCAAGCCAACAAGGGCCTGGCCGAGGCCTACGGCCGGATGGCCGGCCATCTCGAAGCCAACGGGGTGGACCTCGCCAAAGACAACGTCCAACTGGGAATGCCCCTCAAGTTCGATCCCCAAAAGGAGCGTTTCGTGGACAACTCGGAGGCCAACCAACTCGTCTCACGCAAATACTGCAAACCCTTCGTCGTGCCGGAAAACGTCTGAAATAACGGATTGGCTCTATAGCAGGATTCGTGGGTCAAAATGGCCCTCTGGCCGGGGTGTTTCATGCTCCGGCCAGACGTTTCATTAACACCGTGGCTTCAGCCCGGTGTAAAGGGGCGGCAGGGGCGCTGCAACCGTTTTCAACGGTTTGCCTCCGAAGCGGAAAAAAGCCGTTAAAACGGCTGGGACGGCTGGCGGCCTACGTACACCGCGCTGAAGCGGCGGTGTTAATGAAATGGGCTCCTGGGCCGGCGTCGGAGCAACGCCGCCGCCGGAACCAGCGGACGCGGCTCCGTGAGAGCAGCCTCTATGATTCGTTGCAGCACATCCCGGCTCGCCGCGGTGGCCTTGGCTTCGTGATCCTCGAGCAGGCGGAGGCCGGCACGGATGACCTCGGATTTATTGTTGAAGCGGCCGCTGGCAATAAAACGATCGATCAGTTCCTCGAAATGGGGCGTAATCACTTTGCTCATGCCGGCCGTACCTTGCCATTGTTTCAAACTGTTGTCGACCAGAGTGGTGACGCGGGCAGCTTTGCCTGAATTGGCGTCTTGACAGAAGGCCGCGAACCCGTCTGACTGGCCCGCGTGAGACCCCTGATGATTTGCATCACGATGGCCACGCTGCTCGCCGGGGCAGCGGGGGCGAAAGTCAACGCCGCAGACCTCGCCGATGGCCAGCCGGGATGGGACCGGGAAAGGGCTGCCCAATACCTGGATGACAGGATGGATCTATGGTTCGCCAAGGCAACGAAACTCGAGACGGGCGAAGGGAAGACCTCGTGCATTTCCTGCCATTCGGCGGTCCCTTACTTGCTGGCCCGCCCGGCGTTGCGCAAGGCGATGGGCGTGAGCCGTCCGACACCCCAGGAAGGGAAGCTTTTGGACGAGATTGCTCAACGAGTGGACACCTTCGACAGCAACCGGCCGCTCTACGAGCACCAGGAAAAACAGGCGCGAGGGACCGAAGCGGTGCTCAACCTCTTGATCCTCGCCGGGGCGGATGCGCGCGAGCACCGGCAGCAGCCGAGCGAGCTTGCCCGCAAGGCGCTGCATCAGTTGCTCGAGGAACAGCGTCCCGACGGGGCTTGGGACTGGCTGGATACCACCCTCGAGCCGGATGAATCCGCCGACGCCCGATATGGCGGAGCGGCCAGGGCGGCCTTCGCCCTGGGCAGCGTGCCCGGTCTCCTTGCCGCGGGACCAGCGGACGCCCATATCACGAAGTTATGTGCCTATCTTAACGGCAACTATGCCAGCCAGAATCTTTACCATCGAGCCTGGCTGCTCCTGGCTTCCACCCGGCTCAAGAACCTCCTAAGCCACGAACAGCGCGCCGATTTGATAGCCGAGTTGAAGGGCCGCCAGCATGAGGACGGGGGCTGGTCGCTTTACGAGTTGGGGCCGTGGCGATGGTCCAAAACCGCCGCGCAATCGGCGCCCGTCGGCAATGCCAAGCCCTCCGTGTTGGCAAAGCCGGACGGCTACGCCACCGGCCTGCTTGCCTACGTGCTGCGCCAGGCCGGACTGCCCGCCGGCGACGCCGGCTTGAAACGCGCGACTGACTGGCTCAAAGCCAATCAACGGGAATGCCAGATCGATGAGCACCGCTGGAAATGCTGGCGGTCTCATTCCCTCAATTACGACCGTGAAGCCGGCGGCGCGCACGGCGAACCCTTCAACCGGATGCTGATGTCGGATCTGGCAACGGCCTTCGCGGTGCTGGCCCTCTCGCCGCCGGACTAAGGGACCGGTCAATTCATCAAGGTCGCTTCCGTGGCTCTCAAATAGACCGCCAGCGCATCCGTCCGGATGAGGCGGGTCATCACCACCGGCTGCCGCGGGTCTTTCATCAGCTTGTAATGGATCAGCTTCCTCCCCAGTTCGACAATCTGAAGGTAAGTATTGTCAGTCTTCCACACTTGGCCCTGCGCCAATCCCGGTGGCCTCTGCTGGCTGTTCGTATCCATATCGCACAGTCAGACGGCCACGAGCGCGGTTCTGTTCACTGGAATTTGATTACATTTTTGTAATCCGTCAGAATCACTTCCGCGGCAAGCCCTCGAGGTACGTGCTGGCATCGCCTGACCCGTCGTGGGCGGCTTTGTTCATCCAGAGCAAACCGAGCTTCTCGTCTTTCGCGGTGCCGATCCCTTCCAGGAAGGCCTTAGCCAGCAGGTATTCCATAAACGGCGAGGTCTCCGTAGCCCTGGCCTTCAAGTCTTCGAAATCCTGTTTGGCTGTGGTTCCGGCGCGTGGCTGAGCCAGGACCGGCGCCGCACTGTTGGATTCGGCCACGGCCTGGTTGACCGGAGCCGGGTTCGTTTGAGAAGCGGCTATCGCCTGGCCCAGCAGTGCCGCCTCCCGCTGAAATGCAGCCACCGCCTGGTTGAGCGCCGCGGTCTCTGCCGCGGTGAGCCCCGCGTCGGTGAAAGCCTCGACCGTTTTGCGCTCGTTGCTCTGCGTCGAGTAAGTCCTCATTCCCTCCTTAATCAGCACGGCATTGGTGCGGTATGCATCGCTGGCGCCGCGGCCAAAGCCCATGACGCAGCAAACCGTTTCCCCGGCCCGGATGATCGTGTCGTCCTCCGGCGGCAAGGGGCCAAGCACCGAATACCGCTCGACCCACTGCACGGGCCGGTCCAGGACGGGAGTCAGATAGCGGTTGGTCGCGGCGTAGGGCACGAGGAGTTTCGTTTGCCAATCGGCGCCGAGGCAGCTCTCGGCGAGGATCTTCGCGACAAATTGATGCCGCGTTTCGCGGTTCGTGAAGGCCACATACGCTTCTCGCGCCGCGCTCATCGCGGCGATCTGCTGGCGCTGGGAGTCGTTCCGGGGCATGAAATAGAGCCGGTTGTCATAGCTGATCCACAGCGCGGGGTCATAGACATAGACCAGGCATTCGGCGAAGCGTTTCTGCTCGGCGAGCATCTGTCCGTCGAAGCTGACGGCCGCCCCGGCGCCGAAAACGGCATCCCCCGCCAACCCCAAGTCCACGCCCAGGGCCAGGACGACGACCAAGCTCATAATGGCCTTTTGCATCCAGCCTTTACTTCACCACATGCCCCTCACGCTGTCAATTAGGCGCTTTCGTGAGCCGGACGCTCCAGCTTCGACGCTCCAACGAAGGGCTCGGTGTCCTGCGCTCCCTGCGTGGCATGGGGCAATGCCGAACCCGGGCGCTGGGCTTGTGTCAATGGCCTTGGCTGACCCCTGCTTAGGGCTTGTTTTGGGCGGTCTCCCGGAGGAGGTGGTCCCCGATCTTGTCAGGATTCCATAATCCAATTCTCGCCGGAAACCGCATCCGGCACGAGCAAACGAGCAATTTGCGTTCCGACCGCGAGATGAAGCTGGTCGGTCATGACCCAGTAGGCTCTTTTTAAAATTGCCCGGGGCTTTGGTTCGTATTTACCAATCGGTAAAATGTGCTGCCTTGCGAACAGTCATTGGTCACAGCGTATTGGCCTTCGACGTTAACCCAATTAGCCAGGTTGGTCGAGGATTGCAGCGTGAACCCGACCGCGTTGGTTGACCGCGAAACAATGAATTGTGCCGCGGCCCTGCTGTAACTCAAAGAGGCCGGGGTCCCCAACGAAGACACGGTTCCCGCCCCGGAGCCGTCCCTCGTGGGATAGCTGCCACCGGTCGTGTTCGTGGTCCCGAACGAAAACACGGTTCCCGCCCCCCAGGTGCCGCCTTGGGAAGTGGTGCC
>Ga0209415_10015051_pt1 | contig 12588 bp, 10 predicted proteins | sample PeaSoiSIISIP2007_FD_187696 | JGI IMG/M metagenome (GOLD analysis project Ga0209415, IMG submission 187696) | Peat soil microbial communities from Weissenstadt, Germany - SII-SIP-2007 (SPAdes) (version 2) | ecosystem: Environmental > Terrestrial > Soil > Wetlands > Peat | place: Germany...
CGTCGCTCCGTTTACCGTGCCCTTCAAGCTGGCGCTCGTCCTCGCCATCGGTATCGCCATTCCCGTCGTGCTGTATCAAGCCTGGGCGTTCGTCGCGCCCGGATTGTACAAACACGAAAAGAGGCTGGCCGTGCCGCTGCTGATCTCCAGCATTTTGCTGTTCTATTTGGGCGCCGCCTTCGCCTATTACGTGGTGTTCCCGGTGATGCTGAGCTTCTTCGTCGCGACCACGCCGCACGGTGTGCAGATGATGACCGACATGGGCAGTTACCTGGATTTCGTCATGATCTTGCTGCTTGCATTCGGTTTGGCGTTCGAGGTCCCGGTGGCTACTGTATTATTGGTGTGGACCGGATTCGTGAGATTGGCGACGCTCAAGAAAAACCGCGGATTCGTGCTGCTCGGGATATTCATCTTCGCGGCTTTCGTGACGCCGCCGGACGCCGTTTCGCAGAGCGCGATGGCGGTCCCGATGTATCTTTTGTACGAGATTGGGATAATCATGGCGGGCTTATTGCTCAAAGACAAAATCGCGGCCCGCGCCAAACAGGACGCCGAGGACGCCAAGCGCGAGGCCGGCGCCTAGTGAATTCGATACCCGCGCCGCAGCTCACGCTGAAGGCGATCCTTCTTTCAATCGTTCTGACGGTGATCCTGGCGTCCGCCAACGCTTATGTAGGCTTGTTCGCCGGCCTCACCGTCGCCACCGCGATTCCCGCGGCGGTCATTTCGATGGCGGTGCTGCCGCTGTTCGGCCGGCCCAATATTCTTGAAAACAACATCGTGGCGACCGGCGCGTCGGCCGGCAGCTCGATCGCCGCGGGTGCGATCTTCACGCTGCCCGCCCTCATTCTGCTGCATCATTGGTCGAGCTTCGATTATTGGTGGACGCTCGCCATGGTCGGCTTGGGCGGACTGCTCGGCGTACTGTTCTCGGTGCCCTTGCGGCGCACGCTGATCATCGAGCAAAAGCTGCAGTTTCCCGAAGGCGTCGCCGCGGCCGAGGTGCTCAAGGTGGGCGCCAATCCCGGCATCGGCGCAAAATTTCTCGGGATCGCAGCCCTCGTCGGCGGTGCGTTTAAGTTGGTCACATCGGGGTTGCGCTGGCTGCCCGAGACGTTCACCGCCCAGGGTTTCGTCGGTCAACGAGGCATCGCCTTTTTCAGCTACGGCTTCTCGCCCGCGCTGCTCGCGGTCGGCTACATCGTCGGACTCAACGTCGCCATCTTGATAGCGGCCGGCGGCCTGTTTTCCTGGTGGCTGGCTATTCCGCTGTACAACAGCGTCTTCTTCGAACATGACCCGGCGCTGATGCACAAATTGATCGGCCTCGACGCCGAGAGTGCGGCGTTCGCCATTTGGCGCGCGCAGGTGCGCTACATCGGCGTCGGCTGCATGTTGACCGGCGCCCTGTGGGCACTGTGGTCGCTGCGCAAGTCGCTGTGGTCGGCGATCCGCAGCGGTCTCAAGGTCAGCGGAAACAGATCCCTCGACATACCTCACACCGAGCGCGATTTGCCGATGGGCGGCGTACTCATCTGCATTGCGTTGTTCGTCGTGCCGCTGTTCACGCTGTATTACCTGGTGGTCGGCAGCTTCGGCGTCAGTCTCGCGATGGCGGTCATCATGATCGTCGCGGGATTCTTGTTTTCCTCCGTCAGCGGTTATATGGCCGGCCTCGTCGGATCTTCCAACAACCCGGTGTCGGGCATCACGATTTGCACGATTTTGTTCGCCTCTCTGGTGCTGATGTGGATGGTCGGCGGCAACTCCTCGATCGGCGCCGTCGCCGTCGTGTTCATCGGCGCAGTGGTATGCAACGCCGCCGCGGTTGCCGGCGACAACCTGCAGGATCTCAAAGCCGGGCAACTGATCGGGGCCACCCCGTGGCGCCAGCAAGTGATGCTCGGCATCGGCGTGATCGCGAGTGCCGCCGTCATGGCGCCGGTGATGAATGTTCTGCAGTTCGCCTATGGCATCGGCGAACCGGCGCACCCCGGGGTGAAGGCCCTGCCGGCGCCTCAAGCGAATTTGGTCAAGTCGGTCGCGGAGGGCATGTTCGGCGGCACGCTGCCGAGCGGCATGATTGCGATTGGCGCCGCGATCGGCGTCGTGATCATCGTTTTGGATCTGTACCTCAAGCGTCGTGGTTCGCGCTGGAGCGCACCGGTGCTCGCGGTCGCCGTGGGAATCTATCTGCCGCTCGACGTATCGACGCCGATATTGGCGGGCGGCATCGTGGCCGAGCTGGTCGGGCGTTGGCACCTCACGCACAGCCGCGGCGGCGATCTCGACAAACTCGCGCAGAACGGCATGTTGTTCGCGGCCGGATTGATCACCGGCGAAGCGCTGGTGGGGATATTCATCGCGATGTGCATTTGGGTCAGCCGGAACCCCGATGTGCTCGCCTCGAGCGCCGAACTGCCGGGCGGCAAGTGGTGGGCGGCCGCGCTATTGCTGGGTGTCTGCTATTGGATATTTCGCGCTGGAACACCGCGACATCCGGCTTAAGTCGGCCCGAGCGGTAGCCTTCCATGCGCGATTCCCGCTCTACCGCGAAGCTCATGGTGTGCCTCGGCACCATTTACCTCGTGTGGGGTTCGAGTTTCTTGTTCTCGAAGATCGCGGTCAACAACCTCCCCATAGCGCTGTTTTCCGCGATTCGATTCCTGACCGCGGGTGCGCTGCTCGCGCTGATCGCGCGCTTCTGGAGCGGCCACCCCTTTCCCAACCGATTGATCGAGTGGCGCCACGTGATCATCGGCGGGTTTTTCATGGTATTCGCCAGCAACGGGCTCAACACCTGGGCCATTCACTATATTCCAACCAATCAGTCGGCCCTGCTCAATGGCACAGCGGCTTTTTGGATAGCCGGACTCGGGGTCTTCGGCCGGCGCGGCCATCCGCTCACCCGCTGGGCCGTACTCGGCATGCTCACCGGATTCGCGGGCACCGTCCTGATGCTGATTCCGAAGGGCGATTGGCGGGCATCGAGCCTGTTGGCGCAGTTCGGCGTGCTGACCGCATGCTGTGCGTGGTCGCTCGGTACGCTGTACTACCGCAGCATCGACACCAACTTGAGCTCCCTCATGTTCATGGCCATGCAAATGTGCATGGGAGGTCTCATGCTGTTGGCGGTTGCGATCGGCCACGGCGATCCGGCGCATTGGACCCCCAACTTCCCGGGCTTGGCGGCGCTCATTTATCTCACCTTCTTCAGCTCGTGCCTCGCCTATACCGCCTACGGCTGGCTCAGTCTCAACGCGACGCCGGCGCTGATCGGCACTTACGGCTACGTGAACCCGGCCATTGCGGCCTTTCTCGGCTGGCTGTTTCTCAACGAGCATTTGTCGAATTTGCAGCTGGTCGGCATGGTGATCATCATCGCCGCGGTATGCATCTTGACGTTGCCCGGCGGCACCCTGACCGACCCTAAGACGCTCGGGGAACCGAAGGCGCAGTGAGTCCGCTCGGCGGCGCGCGATCAGCGGCGCTTGACGATCACTTCGATTTTGCCCTTGGGTCCGACAAACCAAGAACCCAGCATGCTCACCAGACTCACCAGCACGGCTGCCCAGAAAGCCGCCCAAAACCCCGCCACGTGCATGCCCGGCAGCATCCACGCGACCAGCGCCACCATGCCCGCGTTGATCACCAACAGGAACAATCCGAGAGTGACGATGGTCATCGGCAGAGTCAGCACGATGGCGATGGGCCGCACGATGGAATTGACGATCCCCAGCGACACGCCGGCAAGAATCAGCGTGACCGGGCTGTCGATGTGAACGCCCTGCACCCACACGGTAGCCAACCATAGACCGAGCGCCACTAGGGCCGCACGAACTAAGAAGCCCTGCATGCTCTCTCCATGCGTATGTTATGCCACCCGCGCGCCGCGCGTGCAATCAATAGTCCAATCCCGGTAGCGGCGGATCCTTGGGCTCGGCCGGCGGCTTTTTGCGCGGCGGCGGGCTATCGAGGGTCACTTTGATTCGGGCCATCAGCCGCTCCCACCCCAGGCGCAGCCGCACGTAGGTCTGATCCCAATTGGGCGACTCGGGCACCCCCGAACCCAAGAGGCGCAGCGAGGTGGTGCCTTCGCCCTTGCGCACGTCGAGCAAAAAGTCGTCCACGACGGCACTGTCGCCCGTGGGCATGTCGGGGCCGTTCAGATAAATCAAGCGCAGCCGGCGGTTCACCTCGAAAATATCGATGTGCGCTTCGCGGCCGCCTTCGTTGCGTTTGCCGATGCGGTACAGGCCGCCCTCGCGAGGATCGATCTCGGCTTCCTGTCCCGACCAGATTCGGATCAATCCCGGGTCGGTGAGCGCACGCCATACGCGCGCCACCGGAGCGCCCACCTCGATCAAATGGGCATAGCCGCGGGTGCCGGAATGGGTGGACTTTAAGGGTAAGCTCATTGCAGATCTCGAGCCTCTTGGCCAATGGAATGTCGGGAGTTTGGCGCAAGCCAAGCCGCGACGGAGTGCTAGAATCCAACAAGATCGGAGGAACATCCATGGCTTATGTCGATATCGTGACTGCGCTCGCACTTCTTCAATTCATGGTCTTCGGCTTCAAGGTCGGCGGCGCCCGCGGCAAATACGGGGTCAAGGCCCCCGCCACCGCCGGAAACGAGATTTTCGAACGGCACTTTCGCGTTCAACAGAATACTTTGGAGCAGTTGATTGCTTTTATTCCCGGATTGTATCTATACAGCCATTATTTCAACCCCCTCTGGGGCGCCGGCCTTGGCGTCGTCTATTTGATAGGCCGCGAACTGTACTCGGCCAGCTATGTCAAAGATCCCGCAAAACGCGGCCCCGGCTTCGGCCTGACCTTTCTGCCCACGGTCGTCTTGGTCGCAGGCGGACTGATAGGCGCGGCGATGCGCCTCGCCGGGCATTGAAAATCAGAGCCAAAAGCCTAGAGTAAGGTCTCGAACAAGCTGGGGTGGCCTTGAGGGCCTGAGATGCCGGCTGCGTCCTTAAGGACGCGCACCGGCAAACCCATTGAACCTGATCCGGTTAGTACCGGCGGAGGGAGCGTGGGTAGGATTTGCGGTTTTCTGGGGCTCGCCTGCCTCCTCGGGAATTGGGCTCCGGCATCGCCGCTGCCGGCGGCCGCGGTGGCGGGCACCGACGGCACGCAACTCGATGAGATCATCGTGACGGCCACCTTGAAGCCCGTGCCGGAATCCGAACTGCCGGGCAGCGTTTCGGTGCTCAACTCGAACACACTGCGCGACGCCGGACAGCAAAATTTCGAGGATGTCCTCGCGCTGGTGCCGAACCTCAACTGGGCCGGCGACACCTCGTTGCCCAGATATTTTCAGATTCGCGGCATCGGCGAGCTCCAGCAGTATCAAGGCGCTCCGAACCCTTCCGTGGGCTTTCTGATCGACGACATCGATTTCAGCGGGCTCGGCATGGCTGCAACCTTGTTCGATGTGGATCACATCGAGGTGCTGCACGGCCCTCAGGGCACCCTCTATGGAGCGAACGCGCTCGCCGGACTCATCTACGTCAAAAGCGCCGCGCCGGCCGATACATTCGGCGGCCGCGCGGAATTCGACGCCGGAGACTACGGCGAGCGCTCCTACGGCGCCGTGATCACCGGGCCGGTGCCTGCGCTCGACTCGGCCTTCAGGCTGGCCGCGCAGCAATATACGAGCGACGGGTTCTATCGCAATGTGTACCTAGGGCGCGATACCGACAATCGCAACGAACTCACCCTGCGCGGCAGGTGGCGCTATGAACCCAACAACCAATGGCGCGTCGACCTCGCGGTGCTGCGCGTGCAGATCGACAACGGCTACGACGCCTGGTCGATCTACAACGGCAGCCGCATCACCGAGTCCAATCAGCCGGGCGTCGATCGGCAATACTCCACCGGTATTTCGCTGCGCGCCGACTATACCGGCTGGTCGCCCGCCACCCTGACCGCGATCACGACCTATGCGGACACGACCGTCAACTACAGTTATGACGGCGATTGGGGAAATCCCGTTTTTTGGGCACCGTATACCTACGATTACACCGAGTTTCAGGTTCGCTACCGCTCGACCCGCAGTGCGGAGATACGCCTGAGCGACTCGCGGGAGCACGGCCTCTCCTGGCTCTTCGGAGCCTATGCGTTTCAGCTGCGCGAGAGTTTGAGCGACACCAGCAGCGGCATCTATCTGGATCCATTCGACGCATCGCAGAACTCCACCAGCTTGAGCGTCGTGCAAAGCCAGTATCGCGCGTTGAACAGCGCGCTGTACGGCCAACTCGACGGCGATCTCGGCGCCAGAGCGCGCTGGTCGCTCGGCCTGCGCGGCGAGCGGCGCACCACGCACTACGATGACACGACCACGAATCTCGATGCGCCGACGGTGAGTAACGCGTTCGATCCGGAAAACAATCTGTGGGGCGGTCACGCCTCTTTGGACTACACACTGGCCAAGGGCCGGCAGATCTACGCGCTGATCGCGCGCGGTTACAAGGCGGGCGGCTTCAACTTGAGCCAGGGGTTGCCGGCAAACCAAATTCTCTTCGGCCCGGAAAACGATGTGAACTATGAGATCGGGTACAAGGCGCAAGCGCCAGACGGCAGTTGGCGGACCGACTCATCGCTTTTTTACATGGCGCGGCACGCCCCGCAACTGCTGACCGGCGAGCAGCTGATTCCCGATAACCCCGACACGTTCATCTTTTACACGGGCAATGCCCAGTCGGGCTACAACTATGGTTTGGAAGACAGCCTCGCGTGGCGCGCGACCTCGAAACTCGAATTCGGCGCCTCATTGGGCTTGCTGCAGACGCTGTACCGCGGATTCGTGCAGAACGGCATGCTCTTCCCGAATCGCGCGCTGCCGAATGCAGCGGCGTGGCAGGCGGCGATCAACGCCACCTGGCGCGATCCACGCGGCCCGTTTGCACGTGTGGATTTGACCGGCATGGGATCCTACTTCTACGACCTGCCGCCCAATTGGACCCGCTCGAATCCCTACGGCCTGGTTAACGCCAAGTTGGGCTGGGAAACGCAACGCTACCAGGTGTATTGGTGGGGCAGGAATTTGCTCAACAAGGACTACACCGTGCGCGGCTTTTATTTCGGCGACCAGCCGCCGAATTTTCCGAACACGCTCTATACGCAGTTGGGTCAACCCCGCAATTGGGGGGTGCACGTCACGGTCAAGTTCTAGCGGTGGGCGGCGATCAAGCGGTCAATGAGCACAACTCGCGCTAACCGGCCCCCGCCGGGGCGGAACGCTCAACCGGCGCTGTGCCGCACTTGGTACCGCACGGTCACGTTCGCATGCGCAGGGATTGCGAGCCGGAAAATAGGACGGCCATTTTTCTGGCCCAACGGGTGGTCGGCGCGCATCAGGCGCGCACCCTCCGGGAGCCGCAAACGCAGCTCGAATTGAATCGGCGTTGAGCGGGCGTTCGAAATCTCGATGCGCTCGCTGACATCGCGCTGTGCCGCAGGCGCGGACGTGGCATCGATGCCCTCCCGAATCGCCGTGATCTCGACGTCCGGACTCGCGCCCATGTTGATTTCCAGCTCCTCGCCGACCGCGAGATCGCGGATGCCCGATTCGCGCTCCAGCAACCGTTCGCCCCGATGTTCGGCAAATACCGCGACACTTCCGGAGGGCAGCGGCAATCCGAGGTGATTGGCCGCATCGTTCGTGGACCGCAGCAGCTTGACGGCCGGGAATGCTTCGGCGGCGGCATCCGCCGCCACATCGGCGCCGTAAACGATCTTTATGGGAATGGCCGCCCGATCCATCAGGCGCACCTGCTTTGATTGACGGCCGGCCACGGTGGTGCGCTCCGGCACCCGATAGAGTTTCAGATCGCCGAGTTGTTCCTGCTCCACGCGTTGCGCCTCCTGCATCATGTCGGCCAGCTGCGGCGCCGCCAGTGCCATGGGTGCAATGCCCTTGCGGGCCCCGAGTTGGCCGCCGCCCAGAGAGGTGAGATCGATTTGCAGCAGTTGGGGCGAATCGCTGGTCGTAGCGCGCGGCCAGCAGTGCGCCAAAATCGGGCCGCCGGCATCGAGCGGCTCGACCTCGCCGCTTTCGCGATTCACTCTACCCGCAACCGCCTGGGTACGAGCCCCCGGAAACCCGACGCCGTTGCCGTTGGCGAGCGTGACCCAGGCGCCCAGATCCATGGTCGCGTCGTCGCGCGACAGGGTCGCCGTGTAGTCCGCGGCCCAATCGAAGCCGCGCGCAAGATACGACAGCGTCACGGTTGTCGCCGCAGGCTCGCGGCTCTGCACCAGCACGGACAATGTCGGCGTCGCCGACAGACCGGCGACGGGGTCAAAACTGAAACTTTCCGCCAGACCCGAACAGCGCAGCGCCTCGATTCCCGCCGCGGTTTCGAACACCACGCCGCCACCGGCGTCCGCCAGTATCTTGCCGGGCAGCCGCTCGGATTTGCCGGTCCTTGGGTTCGACCGCAGCAGCGTCACGGGTCGGCCGGCGGCGGATTCGATCAGCGCGGACGGACTGAGTAACGCGCCTTCGCGATTCTTCTCGATGATACCTTCGGGCAGGCCCGTCACGATCGCGCTGGCGGGTTCGATGCCCTCGGCCACTCCTTCGAAGCGCACCCGGCTTATGCCCGCAGGCAAGCGAACGGTGCGGGTTTCGCTGATCAGCGCAAAGCCGCCGAGCCGATCGAGGTTGATCGATCCGGAACCGCGATAGGGTGAACGATAGACGGTGACGGAAAGGTCGGTGGGAGCGTCCGCCGATACTTCGGCCCCGCCGGCCGACGCCGCCGCAATCCCGCCTGCGAGGAGCAGCCACATCGAGCACCGCGGACACACGGCTGCTTAAGCCTAATAGCGCGTGTCGAAGGTGGCGCTGAGATCGGCCCTGCCGTTGGCGGGAACCGTCACCGCCCACTCGGCGACCTCGGCGCTGCGCCGAGTGCTCTTCTGACTCTCGGCGGTGATCCGGGCATCACCCCACAGGCCCTCTTGAAGCAATCTGACCGTGACGGCCTTCGGCAGCGCATTGCTCAATTCATAACGCATGTCGGTCTGCCAATCGAACGGTCCCAAGCGCGTGCGCCTGTCGACCACGGCACGCACCTTGACATCGAACGCATCCCCGGTGGCGAGCGACAGGGTCGAGCCCATCGGCGTGTGCTCGATGCGGCTCTCGCCGATGAACTGCGGGTTGCCGCGCTTGTCGCGCATGTAAAAGCGCAGCACCCCCGCGGGCAGCTGGTCTCCCAAACCGGCGTGCGCGCTGGTTGAAAAGGCGTAGATGGTTTTGGCGCTTTGCGGCGCATCGGCACTGCCCAGCCAGTGATTGCGAAATTCATAGCCGTGCTCGGCGGGCACCCCGCGCACGTCGAGGAAGCTCACCTGCTTGGTCTGTAGATTGGCGATGGTGGTGCGCTCGGCGAGCGGATAAAGATAATAATCGCCCAAGCGCTCGCGACTGCCGCTTTCCGTGCCGGCCTGCTGCACGGTGGGCCGCGGGGGCGGCGAGTACCTCATGTTGGTCGGCCTCGCGGTCCCATCGACCTGGGCGGGCGAGCCCGCCACCAGCAGCGTTTGCGCATTTTCATACGTGCTGCCGCTCGAGTTGGTCAGCGTCACCCAACCCTGTACGTCGATCTTGTTCTCGCTCTCGTCGTACAGCGCCACATAGTCGGCCCGCCAACTTAAGCCCGGGGTGAGGTAACTCAAGGTGGCCGGCCGTATTCCCGCATGACCGCCCGTGATCGTCACCGATAGGGTCGGGCGGGCGCGCAGATTATCCGGCACTTTATCGAAAATCACGCGCACCGGCAGGCCATCATCGCGCAACACCTCGATTCGCTGGCCGATCTTCAGGACCACTCCGCCGTTCGTGGCGAGCACCTGCGCCTGCTCGCGCGTCTCCGCGCCGGTCGCCGGATTGACACGCACGATGGTGATCTCTCGACCCACGGCCTTTTCCATCAGCTTGGCGGGCGTCAGCAGATCGAAATCGAAGTTCTGCTCGACGATACCGATGTCCGCGGCGCTCAGCGACACAGTCTCCGGGCGAATTTGCGCCGACACATCCTGGAATTCAATGCGCTGCCGGCCGCCTTTGACGTCGATGTCCCGATGGTCGGTTATCAGCGCGAGATCGTCGGCATAAATGGTCACCGACAAAGTCCGATCGGCGGCGCAAACGCTCGAACCCGCCACGAGCCACATCGGCCACAGGAGCCAGCCAATCGCGAGGAGATGAGCGCGCATGAGCCGACTCCAGTTGCAATGAATTAACGCATCGACACCCGGACGCGGTCGATCGCGCCCTCTTCCATCCAGCTCTTCACGCGCTTGGCATCGGCGACGCGCGTGTACTTGCCCAGTGAATCGAGCAACACGATCACCACGTCGCGGCCTTCAATTACGGCTTCCATGACCAGGCACCTGCCGGCCTCGGCGATATACCCGGTCTTCTGGACAATGATGTTCCAGGTGGGATTGGCCACCAGGTTATCGGTATTGCGAAACTCCACCAGATGCCTGCGGACACGCACCTTGTAGCGCCTGTCGGTGGAGTACTCCCGGATGGTCGGATTCTGCGAAGCGGCGATGACCAGCTTCGACAGGTCCTCGGGGCTCGCGACGTTCTCACTGGACAAGCCGGTCGGATCGACGAAGTGCGCGGTCGTCATCCCGAGCGCGGCGGCCTTCGCGTTCATGGCACTCACCATAGCCGGCATGCCGCCCGGATAATGGTTACCGAGCGCGTGGGCGGCGCGATTTTCGGATGACATCAGCGCCAGGTGCATCAGATCGCCGCGCGTCAACACCGTGCCTATGGTCAGGCGCGAATATCCGCCCTTCGGCAGATCCTGTTCCGCCTGCGTGATCTCGAGCGGTTCATCCAGCGGCTGTTTCGCGTCCAGCACCACCAAGGCGGTCATCAGCTTCGTGATCGACGCGATGGGCGCTGCCACGTCCGAATTACGCGAATACAGAACGGACGAATCGCTGGGGTCGAAGATGAGCACCGAAGTCGATTTGAGCTTCGGAACGGGCATAGGCTTCGCGGTCGCATTTACGGCGCATACCGTCAGGAGTATTCCGGCTAACGCCGCCGGCGCATAGCGCGCTTGATCGATGAATCTCATGAATCTCCTAAGGTATTACTTCAAGTTATGCAAGGTAAGCATATGTTAATCCAGCGCCGACGTGATCCAGTGCTAACTTTGCCACCATTCCGGCCAAAGTCCAACCTGCGGCTTGAGCCGCGCCCCGCCAGGGTCCACCGGCACCGGCCAAGGCCCAACACCGTACCTCAAGCGTTGGCCTCGGCACCGGGAGCGCGGCGCAATTCTTTGTCGCGATACATATTGCGATCGGCAATGGAGAGCAATTCGCGCGTGTCGCGCCCGTCCTGCGGGTAATTCACGACGCCGACGCCGACGCTGCAGCGGATCATCTGCGAGCGAAGGTCGAGGGTCGTTTTGTATACGTTGTGGCGGACGCGCTTGACCACCGCCTCCGCAACCTCGGGCGAAGCCCCGGGTAGCAATACCGCAAACTCGTCTCCACCGAAGCGAGCGGCGGTGTCGGTGCCGCGAATGCTTCGTTGCAGGCATTGAGCGACCAGGATAATGGCGCTGTTGCCGGCCTCGTGGCCGAAACTGTCGTTGATGTCCTTGAGCCGATCCATGTCGATCAGCAGCACGGCGTAGGTCCCGCCGTCGCGCTCGCGGGCGGCGTGTTCGTGCTGCCATACCTCGTTGAACTTGCGCAAATTCAACAGCCCGGTCAAGGAGTCGGTTTGAGCCAAGTTCTCGATGCGCTCACGCGCTTCGGTGACGTCCGCGGACAGGGTGGTCGTGAGATAGGCGACCAGCAGGAACGGCGCCAGTTGACCGACGACGCGACTGGCGTACACCAGAGAAATCACATCGAGGCCCGGGGTCGCCGCCGCCAGCATGAGGTGGCATAGCGCAATCGCCGCGACTTGAGTCAGCGTCACCAGGCGCCCCAGAGTGAGCGCGCTCAAGATGATCGGCAGTAGGTACAAATTGAGCAGCGGGCTCGAACTCTTGCCGGTAAACCACAGGACGGCCGTGATGAATATCACCATGGACCAGGATTCGATCAGCAGCCTGGTTCGTGTGCGGCCCGGAAAGAAACGCCGGGCCCGGAAAGCGACGATCGCCGCGGCAAAGCCGCCCAGCAGCCCAAGCACGGGCCACAGCTGCGTTACCGGCGAATTAGACCAAACGAGCACCAGCGCGGCCAAGACCAAACAGAGGATTTCAATCGATTGCGTACTGCGCACGATGCTATACGCTACCTTACCGCCGCCGAGACCGCCCCGCGGCCGCTGACCGTGGGTACCTTCAGCTCTTGAATGGCGCGCTTCACCTCGGAGTCACGCTCGAGCAGCGGCGCATCGGCAGGCGCCGGCGACAGCTGCTTCGGATCGCGCTCGAGCTCGATGTCGGGCGCGATGCCGCGGTGATTGATCGATACACCCGAAGGCGTGTAGTAAAGCGAAGTGGTGAGTTTGATGGCGCGGTCGCCGGACAGCGGCATCACCGTTTGCACCGAGCCCTTGCCGAAGGTGGTACGCCC
>Ga0209415_10015053_pt1 | contig 12587 bp, 11 predicted proteins | sample PeaSoiSIISIP2007_FD_187696 | JGI IMG/M metagenome (GOLD analysis project Ga0209415, IMG submission 187696) | Peat soil microbial communities from Weissenstadt, Germany - SII-SIP-2007 (SPAdes) (version 2) | ecosystem: Environmental > Terrestrial > Soil > Wetlands > Peat | place: Germany...
GGTGGCACCCTCGCTGGCCGACCGGGGTGCGCTCGCGAAGCGCATCGACGACGGCGAGCTCGATGGCTACCTCGTGCTTCCTGCCGACGTCGCCACCGGGGGCCTCGTCGTCTACCGCGGCACCAACGCGTCCTCCAGCGTCGACATGGCCATCCTCGAGCATTCGCTGAGGACCGCCATCGTCCATGCTCGCGCCCACGACCTCGGCCTCAGCGCCCCCCAGACCTCGGCGCTCCTCGCTCCGGTGGCGTTCGATGCGCGGCAGGCCGCCGCGGGCGGCGAAGAGGTCACCGGCGAGGCGGCCTTCATCGTCGCCTACATCATCTCGTTCCTCCTCTACATGGGCATCCTCCTCTACGGCGTGAGCGTGATGCGCTCGGTCGTCCTGGAGAAGTCGAGCCGGGTCATGGAGGTCGTCGTCTCGTGCGCGCGGCCGTGGGATCTGATGCTCGGAAAGGTCGTCGGCATCGGCATGCTCGGTCTCACGCAGCTCGGGCTGTGGACGGCGCTGGCCGTCGTGGTGTCGAGCTTCAAGGGCCCCATCCTCACGCACTTTCTCGGAGCGGGCGCCGCCTCCATCGCGATGCCCAGCGTCGGCCCGGGGCAGCTCGCCTGCATCGTCGTCTTCTTCCTCGGCGGGTACTTCCTCTACTCGGCGATCTTCGCCGCGGTGGGCGCGGCCAACGACTCCGAGCGGGACGCGCAGCAGGCTCAGATGCCCGTCATGATGGTGCTCATCGTCGCGTCGATGTGCTTTCCGATCATCAGCGGCGCCCCGCGCGATCCGCTCGCGGTCGTCTTGACGACCATCCCGTTCTTCTCGCCGGTGCTGATGCCAATGCGCGTGCTCCTAACGCCGGTTCCAGCCTGGCAGATCGCGCTCTCCCTGGTGTCGCTGCTCGGGACGATCGCGCTCGCGCTCTGGTGCGCCGCGAGGATCTTTCGCGTCGGCATCCTGATGTACGGCAAGCGCTCGACGCTGCGCGAGCTGGGGCGCTGGGTACGCGAAGGCTGAAAGGCGCGGACGAGGTCCTCCGGACGGGGAGAGTTGCGCGGACTGCGCCCATGGGCTTCGATGCCGCCATGCGCCCGCACTCGATGGTCGTCCTCCTTCTCGCCGCCGGTTGCTCCAAGGCCCCCGCCGCCACCACGGCGACGCCGAGCGCCACGGCACCGGCGTCCGACACCCCACCGGCGCCGGCCGCCGTGTCCGCCTCGCCGCGTACGTCCTCCGTACCGACCGACCACTTCGCCACGGCGAAGGGCGATCTCGCCGTCACGCCCCTGCAGCACGCGTCGGTCCTGTTCGAGTGGCACGGGCAGGCGATCTACGTCGATCCCACGACCCCCGCCCTCGCCGACGCGGCCCTCCCCAAGGCCGACGTGGTCTTCATCACCGACATCCACCCGGACCACCTCGACCCGCCCGCGCTGGAGCGCATTCGCAAGTCCGGCATGCTCGTTGTCGGACCCCAAGCGGTGGCCGACAAGACCCACGTCGACACCGTCATGAAGAACGGTGACACGCGGCAGGTGGGCGAGGTCGTGGCGACGGCCGTCCCCATGTACAACCTGAAGCGCGGACCCGACGCGGGGAAGCTCTATCACGACAAGGGCCGCGGCGACGGCTACGAGCTCGACTTCGGTGGGACGCGCGTCTACCTGTCCGGCGACACGGAGTGCACGCCGGAGATGAAGGCGCTCGAGAAGATCGACGTCGCCTTCGTGTGCATGAACTTGCCGTACACGATGCCTCCGAGCGAGGCCGCCGAGTGCGTCGTGGCCTTCAAGCCGAAGGTGCTCTTCCCCTATCACTACCGCGGGTCGGACCTGGCCGAGCTCGACCGCGGCCTGGCGGACAAGGGGATCGAGATCCGCAAGCGGGCCTGGTATCCCGCCTCGCCGTGAGCTCCTCGAAGCGGCCGATGGCCTCGCGCCCGAGGGCGCGGCCGAGGGCGTAGTCGCGCTCGAGGGCGGCGCGGTCGCGCGAGGTCCGCGACGTCGCCAGCGCCGTGGAGGGAGCCACCTGGATGACCGAGCAATCGGCCGGGGGAGCGCGAAGGAACGACACCGCGTCGCGGTAGGCGACAGGCGTCGTCCGGCAGGCACGCGCGATGGGCGGCTTCGAGCGCATCGTCCACGCGCCGAAGCGGTTCACCAGGCGGTCCTTCTTCACGAAGTCCGCGGCCCGCGAGCGCAGGACCACGAGCGTGCGGGCGCCGCGGCGGTACGCCTCGCGGACGGGGAGGGGATCGCTGATGCCGCCGTCCACCAGCTCATCGTGTCCGACGCGCACGGTGCGGCGGTAGAGGAAGGGCAGCGCGCAGGAGGCCTTAAGCGCCTCGAGCATGTCGTCCGCTTCGGGGGTGAGGTACCGCGGCTCGCCGGTCTTCGCGCACGTGGCGACGACGGTGTAGTCGACGCTGCTGGCGGCCGCGGCGCGGCAGTCGAGCGGGTCGTCGCGCGTGATGGCGCGCCAGAGCCAGTCGAGATCGAGCCAGTGTCCTCCCCGCAGCATGCGCCAGGGATCGATGAACTCCGGCCGGGACATCTGGTCGAGGAAGCAGCGGCGCGCGCGCCCGTGCTGACCGGCGAGGTAGGAGAGGACGTTCGAGGCGCCGACCGAGACGCCGAACGCCATGTCGAACGGGCGGAAGCGCTGCTCGAGGAACACATCCAGAACGCCGGCCGAGAAGATGCCGCGCATGGCGCCGCCTTCGACGACGAGGGCGACGCGGCCGGGCTCGCGGGGCGACATGGGGGCACCCGTTCTTTCGCGATCACCGCCTCGTGTCAACCGCGTCGGCGCCGGCCCTTTCGGCGCAGGCTGACCACCAGCGCGGCGAGCCCTGCCGCGAGAGCGGGCGCACGTGGTCCGCCGGTCCGACTGCGCCCCGTCGAGCACCCGCCCGGGATCGTTTGGTCATGCGCCGTGGTCGCGTCGTTCGTCGCTGCCGGGGCGCTCGTCGTGACGACCACCTCCCCGGGGGTCGTGTGGCGTACGCGGACCACCGCGTCGCCGGACGCGAGAGGCTGCACGACGTAGCCCTCGCCATCCAGGAGCTCCCGCTCGCCCAGGACCTCGCCGGCCGCAGTGACGGTCTCCGGTCGCGAGACCAGGCGAAGGGTCTCTGTCGCGTCCGCGTCGAACGTGGTCCACGACACGCGGCCCGGCGCGTAGTCTACCTGGCTCACCACGGACGTCGATCGGAGCAGGTGGTTCTCCCGCGGCGGCGCCCACTCGGGGACCGCCGCCATCGCCACGACGAAGTGCCGGACGTAGTCGCCGTACCCGTCGCTGAACCACCAGCCCTCGGTCGAGTCCTCGCCCACGGCGACGATGCCGTCGCCATTGCACGTGTAGGTCGCCCACGCGAGCGACCGCGCCGCCCGATCGCGAGCGCTCGGCTCGCCCGTAGCCTCGTACCAGAGCGCGGTCGTCGCGCCGAAGCGCGCCGTATGGCTTCCCATCTTCGCCATGTCCGCCGTCTGCTCGCTGAGGACAGTGGCGCCCCACTGCGTGCCGCGCTCGTTGGCGGTGTCGCCGCCGAACGTCTGCGCGACCCACGCGAGCAGATGGGCGACATCGTCGCGCCAGCGTGGGTCGACCTCCGGGTGCTGGAGCAGCCAGCGCGCGGTGCGCATGGCCGCGTACTGGTTCGCGTTGGCGGCAGGATCCGTCTGGATCTCGATGTCCTCGAAGTAGCCGCTCCAGGCGTCGTTCCTCATCGGCACGCGCATCATCCAGTCGAAGGCCATGGTGCGGGCGCGTCGGTACGCGTCGACGTCGCCCAGGTCGAGGCGAGCCAGCTCGTCGAAGAGCATGAGCGCGCCGACGACGTTGGACGAGTACTCCTCGCGCGCCACGTTCGTCTGGGCATAGACGCGGAACGGCCACGGGGACATGGCCTCGTCGCCCTCGCGCACGTGCCTCGCCAGCGCGTCGCCGCAGGCGATCCCCGCCTCGCGGTAACGTGCGTCGCCGGTCAGCTCGAAGAGCTGCATGTAGGCGAAGCCGAGCTCCCCCACCTTGTCCGGTTCGATGACGCCGACACCGTCGCCGCGACCACAGAAGTCGCACCACTCGTCGTCCGCACCACGATAATCCACGTCGCCGGGGTTCGAGCTCGCGTACGGCACGCTCGCCCAGTCCCAGTCCGCGGGCGTCGTCCCGTGGGACAGGTGATGGTCGACCGCCGTCCGGACGAGGTCCACCGCGGCCCTGTCGCCGCTGAAGGCGTACCAGAGCACCGCCGAGTCGGTGAGCATCGCGTAGAGCCCCGCCGGGTTGTGCGGCCAGCCTACGCCCGAGAGGTCCTCCGGATCGAAGCGCGAGTAGGCGAGGTACGTCGGAAGGCCGTTGTCCTGCAGCGGGAACTTCGTCTCCAGGGCGGTGAAGGCGAGTCGGGCCACCTCGGCGTACTGGGCAGGCGCCGCAGACCAGGGGAGCAGCTTGCGCTCCGCGTCGACGCGGATCGCGCGGCCCACGATGGTCGGTGGCGAGCTCGTCGCGGTCGGGCGCTCGCACGACGTGTCGAAGACGACACCCACGCACGCCACGGCCATCGAGAGGACGAGCGTCCGGGCGCGGTGCGGGGCCATCCGGGGCAGAATACAATCGCCGGCGTGCGGCGAGAACGCGGGCTGGCGATCATCATCGGCTACAAGCTCATCAAGGGCGGCCTGTGGCTCGTCCTCGCGGTGACGCTGCTGGTCCTGATGCAGATGGGCATCGGCGACGAGATCCTGGGGATCTCCGAGCACGTGCGGCACCACTCCGGGGCCTGGAGCCTCGAGCTCGCGGATCTTCTGGTGCGCGCATCGACGCGGCGCGGCCTGTGGACGCTGTTCGTCGCGCTGATCGCCGACGGCGCCCTGACGCTGGTCGAGGCCTGGGCGCTGATCCGGGGGCACTGGTGGGGCCCGTGGCTCGTCGTCGTGGCGACGGGATCGCTCCTGCCCTTCGAGGTCGTCGCGCTGCTGCGCCATCCCCACGTGTCGCGGGTCCTTCTCTTCGCGGTCAATCTGCTGATCGTGTGGTACCTGGGGCGCAAGGCGCTGCGCGAGCACAGGGAGCGGGTGTCACAGCGGGCCACGCTGGAGCGATGAAGAAGGGATGAGGCTCGCGCTCGCCCTGCTCCTCGCGTCGTGCACCCGCGCCGCGCCCACGCCCACTCCCGCGCCTACGCCCGCGCCCACGCCCACGCCCGCGCCCCCACCCACGCCTCCTCCCCTCACCGCCTTCTTCGAGTCCCTCCCCGTCGCAGGCCATCCCGACGCGTTCGTGTCTCTCCCCACCGGCGCGACCGGCAAGCGCCCGGTCGTCGTCGTCATCCACGGCGCCGGCGATCGGCCCGACTGGCAGTGCGGCGGATGGCGCCGTGCCACCGCCGAGCACGCGTTCATCGTCTGCCCCACCGGCCGCGTGGATCCGGGGAATTCGACCAAGGGCGACACGCGCTACACGCACGTCGGCGGTCCCGCGCTCCTCGCGTACATCGACGCATCGCTGGCCGCGCTGGCCGCGCGCTATCCCGACTACGCCGACACAGACACGCCCCTGCTCGCCGGGTTCTCCCTCGGCTCGTGGGCGGTGCTCGCGCTCGCCGTCCAGCAGCCCGCCCGCTTCCCCCGCATCGCGCTCGTCGAAGGCGTCACCGACAAGCTCGACGACGCGCGCGCTCGCGCCTTCGTGCAAGGCGGCGGAGTGCGCGTGCTCTTCGGCTGCGGCCAGAAGGGCTGCGAGCTCGCCGCGAAGGCGACGGCGCAGCGCCTCGAAGCCCGCGACCACCTGGCGGCGCACGTCGCGTTCGCCCCGGTGAACCACACCTTCGATCCGCCGCTCGAGGACGCCATCCACGCCGAGCTCACCTGGCTCGTCGAAGGGGACCCTCGCTGGAAGACGGACTGAAGGAGGCGCTTCGGCGCTACCTGAACCACGCGTCGGCGAGGTCGTCCCCGAGGGCGGCCTCGCCGGCGGAAGGAGCCGGCGCGGGCACGCCGGAGCGACGAAGGCGCGGCTGCGAGGCGGTCGAGTGGGCCAGCCAACGCTCGAAGAGCGAGTCGCGGCTGTCCTCTGGCCGACCTTCGGGAGGCTGTGGGATGTGATCCATATCCCCCTCCTCCGCGGCAGGCCGCGGGGCGGGTGTCTCCGGTTCGAAGCGGGTCATGAGGGCTCCCCTGGCGTTCTTGTCCTGTGGGATGCGGGAGCCCGGGCGGACGTTCACTCCGTCGGCGTGCAGGTTCGCACGCCGACATTCGTGGGCGGCACTTCAGTCGTAGTGCTTCACCTTCGGCCAGCGCTCGCCGAGGGGCTCGAGCGGGTGGCGGCAGACGTAGACGCCGAGGTGGTTCTCGTAGGGCATCACCCAGGGGTTCTCGAAGGCGCCGCGCCGCTCGCACTCGCCGTACACCTCGCGCATCCAGCCGTGGTCGCCCTCGTCGTCCTCGCGCCCGAGCAGGCGCACCTCGACGTCGGGGCTCGGGTCGCCCGGTCCCCAGAGCCAGAAGCTGTTGTGCCCGCAGGCGACCGGCGGCAGCCCCCGTCCGAAGCGCTCGAACGCGCTCGCCTGCCCGTAGTCGTTCGCGCGGATGACGGCGTGCGCGCGCTCCTCCGGCGACAGCGTCGCGACGACGCCCGACACGACGTCGGTCATCTCCCGCCAGCCGAACATGTCGGCGTAGAACTGCGGGAGCGGGCCCATCTCCTTCTTCTCCTCGCTCTCGGGCGTCTGCCCGAGCGTCGCGGCGTAGGCCACGTACGTCTCGATGGGCAGCACCGGAAGGGCCATGGGGGCGATCACGGCGCCGGTGAGGACGAGGAGGGCGGCGAAGGCGGGCGCGATCCAGCGGCGCGGGCGGGTCAACTCCTCGAAGTTGACCGAGCCCGCCGCGAACAGCACCGGGTACATCGGCGAGAGGTACCCCGGGCGGCTCTTCTGGTTGATGACGAGGAGCGCGAAGATGGCGACGTACGCGATGCCGAGCGGACGGAACGCCGCGAGCCGCTTCCACGAGAGCAGCGCGGCGAGCCCCGGGACCCAGAGGAGCGCGTTGAGCGGGTGCATGTCGTCCACCTGCGAGCGCAGGAACGACAGCGGGGACACGGCGGCCATCTTGTCCTCCGTGGCGTGCTGGATGAACTCGCGCGTCGGCCAGCCGTTGTCCATCTGCCAGAGCAGGTGCGGCGCCAGGAACACGGTCGCCAGGCCGAGGGCGAGCCACGGTCCGGGCGTCGCGAGCAGCCGCCGCTGCCGCGTGAGCACGAGGCCGACGAAGAGCCCGCCGATGAGCCACAGGACGCTCGCCTTGTTCAGGAGCCCCAGGCCGAGCACCAGCCCCAGCAGCGCCCACGGTCGCGGCGTGGCGGCGGGCGGATCGCGCAGGACGCGCGCCACGAGGCACACGGCCGCGGTCCAGAAGAGCGTGTCGAGCGCGTTCATCGAGTAGTAGTGATTCACCGCCAGGTAACCGGGCGCGACGAGCGCCGCGACCGCCGCCAGCACCATCGCCACGCGGCCGCCGCCGAGCTCCCGCGCGAGCCACCCCGTGAGCATCACCACCGCCGTCCCCGCGAGGGCCGGGACGAGGCGCATCGCGAGCCGCGACTCGCCGAGCGCCGCGCCATCGAGGGCGAGCACGGCGATGGAGAGGGGAGGGTGGTCGACGTAGCCCCAGGCGAGGTGGCGGGCGCAGGCGAGGTAGTAGAGCTCGTCGCGGAAGTAGCCGTAGCCGTCCGCCCAGAGGAGGTGGAGGACGAGCTTGGCCAGGGCGACGGGGGCGACGAAGCGAAGGAGGGAGAGGCGGGGCGCGGTCACGGGGACCACGCTACGCTCGGTCGCCATGGAACGCTTTCGTCATGCGATCGAGTCGGGAGACATCGAGGGGGCCATCGCCATGCTCGCCGTCGACGTGGTCTTCCAGAGCCCCGTGGTCTTCAAGCCGTACGTCGGGCACGGCGCGGTGGGGATGCTCCTTCGCGTGGTGGCGACGGTCTTCGAGGATTTCCACTACGTGAGCGAGCTTCACGGCGGAGGCGAGACGGCGCTCGTGTTCCGGGCGCGCGTGGGAGATAAGACGCTGGAGGGCGTGGACTGGCTGCGCGTCGGGGCGGACGGGCTCGTCACGCACCTCACGGTGTTCGTGCGGCCCATGTCGGGGCTGATGGCGCTCGCGGAGGCGATGAGGGCGCGGCTCGGTGGAGGGTGAGCGTCAGCGGGCGCCGGCGAGCCAGCGGCGATGGTCGACCATGAGGCAGCGGCTCTGCACGACGTCGATACCGGCGGCGGCGAGGCGCCCGGCGACGGCGTCGTTGCGGATGCCGAGCTGGAACCAGACGGCGCACGGGTGCTTGGCGAGGATGTCGTCGACGTGGGCCTCGAGGTCCTTCGCGCGGCGGAAGACGTCGACGAGGTCGATGTCGCCGGGGATGTCGGCGAGGCGCCGGTACACGGGCTTGCCGAGGAGCGTGGTGACCTCGGGGTAGTAGACGGGGACGGGGACGACGTCGAAGCCGGCGACGGAGGAGAGGTAGAGGGGGACGTCGTAGGCGGGCTGGCCGGACTGCGCCTCCGTCTTGATGCCGAGGACGGCGATGCGGTGGATACGGGAGAGGAGGGCGTCGATGGCGGCGTCGTCGGTGAGGAGGTGGGGGGAGGGCATGCCTACTTGCAGTAACCCTTCATGTTGCACTGGGTCGGCGTGCAGCCGGCGTCCTCGATGCCCACGCAATCCGTGTTGCCGGCGCACGCCTTGGTACACCAGGCACCCATCCCGCCGACGAAGCAGTCCGGGTAGTTCGGTCCATCACGTTCGCCGAGTCGGACGCGGCGGTGCCGGTGTCCGACGCGGAGCTCGCGTCCTGGCAAGCGGCGCCCTCGCACGCACCTCCGGGGCCGGAGCTGCTCGAGCTGCTGCAGCCGAGAGGCGTCGCGACGGCGATCGAGGCGCATCCGACGGAGAGCGCGAGCTGGACGAGGACCGGTGTCGCCTTCATGGAGTCACCTCCTTCGAGACAACAACGATTCGCGGCGGCAGACAACGGCGGTCGCGCGTCATGGAACATCGAGACGTTGCGGACCGCCCGCGGGCATCATCCGTCTCGAAGCGGCCCTCGTCGGTTCGAAAAGGGACCGTGTTCGTCTGGCACCCGTCCTTGTTCGTTCCAAGAAGGGCCTTGTTGGTCCGACGACGGTCCTTCTTCGTTCGGAGAAGGACCTTTTCGCAATCGCTCTCTCCCTCTCCCTACGGCGCGATCCCCCCGCTGCACCCCTTCGACTTGCACGCCACCTCATCCCCGGCGTCGCACGCCTGCCGGAACAGGACCCCGCTTCGCTCCACGTCCCGCGGCGCCCCGCGCCCCATGCAGTACATCGTCGCCAGGTCCGTGCACGCGTCCGCCCTTGCGCTGTCGCACGCCTTCCGGAACAGCTTCATCGCCAGATCATCGTTCGGCGCCACTCCCTCTCCCTGCAAGTACGCCCTCCCCAGCTGCTCGCACGCCGACGGGTCTCCCAGCGTGCACGCCCTCTCCAGCGTGCTCGCCCCCTCCTTCTGATCCCGCGCCATCCCCGACCCCTTCGACTGCATCGCCCCCAGCGCCGCGCACGCCCTTGGCTGCGCCGCCGACACGCACGCGTCCGTCATCGCCAGCACGGCGCGCCCCACCGCGTCCGGCGGGTGGTCCCCCCACGTCCGCGACGTCGCCAGGTTCGCGCACCCCATCACGCTCCCCCGGTCGCAAGCCACCGCGTACAGCGCCTCCGCGCGGTCGTAGTCGACGGGAAACCCGATCCCCTTGCCGTGCAGCACGCCGAGGTCGTTGCACGCCGCGCCGTCCCCCGCGGCGCACGCCTTGTCGAAGAGCCGCGCCGCGTACGTCGTATTCGGCGCCGTCTCCAGCGCCAGCTGGTGCACCAGCGCGAGCGACGTGCACGCCGGCGTGTCCCCCTTCTGGCACAGCTCGTCGCACTCGCGCGCACCCGAGTTGCGGCACGACGCGAGCGCGTCGGGCGAGAAGGCCAGCTCCTCATCCACGCAACCCACGTGCTCCACCCGCTGTGAGCCCGCGCGGCAGACCCCGTTGGGCGCATCCGCGACCGCCCGGCCCAGCGCCTCCGCCTCCGTCCGCGGGGCCGGCGGGATCGGGCTCTGAGCACAGGCGGGACACACGACCCCGAGGAGGGCCACCAGGAGCGACGCATTTCGCGATCGGGAGCTCATGCCTCCCCGTACAGCATGGCTCGTACCAGCGTGCGCTCAGCCCCCCGCGCGCCCCGCCGTCTCGATGGCGCAGAGGACCCCGCGCGCCTTGCTCCGCGTCTCTTCGGCCTCGCTCGCCGGATCGCTCGCCTCCACGATCCCCGCCCCGGCCGTCACGACGAAGCGCTCGTCCTTGCAGACCGCCGTGCGGATGGCGATGGCGAAATCGAGGTCTCCCGTCCTCGACACGTACCCCACGGCGCCGCCGTAGATACCCCGCGGCGCCGTCTCGAGCTCCCGGATGATCTGCATCGCGCGCACCTTCGGCGCGCCGGACAGCGTCCCCGCCGGGAAGGCCGCACGCAGCACCTCGAGCGGCGGCGTCGTGGGCGGAACGTGCCCGGTGACCTCGCTGACGATGTGCATCACGTGCGAGTACCGCTCGATCTCCATCTGCCGCACGAGCTTCACCGTGCCCGTCTCGGCCACGCGGCCCACGTCGTTGCGCCCGAGGTCGATGAGCATCACGTGCTCGGCGCGCTCCTTGGGATCGGCGAGCAGCTCGTGCCCGAGCGCCTCGTCCTCCTCCGGCGTCTTGCCGCGGCGGCGCGTGCCCGCGAGGGGGCGCACCGTCATCGTCCCACCCTCCAGGCGCACCAGCGTCTCCGGGCTCGCCCCGGCGATCTGCGTGCGCGTCCGCTCGCCGGGGCCGGGCGGCAGGTCGAGGAAGTACATGTACGGGCTCGGGTTGAGCACGCGCATCGCGCGGTACGCGTCGAACGGATCGCGACCGGCGCGCGGCACGCTGAACTGCCGCGCCAGAACGATCTGGAACGCATCGCCCGCGGCGATGTACTCCTGCGCGCGCCGGACCCTCTTCATGTACTCGGCGTCGTCGACGTCGACCTGCACGTCCGCCGGGATGCGCGCGCGGTCGGGCAGCGCGAGCGGCGCCAGCGGGGTCATGCGATCGAGCTGGGCGCGGGCGCGCTCGACGTCGGCCGCGTCCTCGGCGGCGATGGTCACCGTGTGCGAAAGCCCGTCGAAGACGACGATGGTCGCGCCGCCGAAGAAGCGCGCGAGCGGCGAGGTGATGCGGGGCCCCCAGCCGGGCACCTTGTCGATGACGTGCACCATGTCCCACGCCAGGTAGCCGACGTAGCTCTTCACGAAGCGCGCGGCGGGGTGGCTCGCGTCGGCCGGGTCCGCCGACCCTTCGAACAGCGAGCGCGCCGCGTCGAGGGGATCCTTCGCGCCGTCCGCGGAGCGCATCCCGTGCCGCAGCCCATGAGCGCCCACCCAGTGGCCGCTCGGCTGCAGCGTGACCTCGTGCTTCGGCTCGTAGCCGAGGATCGAGTAGCGCCCCCACCGCTCGCCCCCCACGACGCTCTCGAGGAGGAACGACGCGCTGTCCCCGGCCGCACGACGGAGGGCGGCGTACGCCCGGACCGGCGTCATCGTGTCGGCGACGAAGGTGAGCGTGGCGACCACGTTCACGCTCCGAGGCCGAGCAGCTGCCGGGCGCGCTGGGGGTCGACCGGCGTGCGTCCGATGGACCGCGCGTAGCCGGCCGCGCGCGCCACCAGCGGCGCGCTCCCCTCCGACAGCACCCCCTTGGACAGGTAGATGTTGTCCTCGAGCCCCACCCGCGCGTGACCGCCGAGGCGCATCGCGAGCTCCGTCATCGGCTGCTGGAATCGGCCCGTGGCGGCGACCGCCCACGTGGCATCTGCCGGCACGAGGGAGCGCAGGTAGTGCACCACGTCCTCCCGCGCCGGGATGGCGCCCTTCACCCCCAGCACGAACTGGAAGTGCAGCGGCTTGACGATGACCCCTTCCGCCGCGAGCGCGAGGGCCTCCTCCACGTGTCCCACCTCGTAGCACTCGAGCTCCGGCATCGCGCCCGCCGCGCGCAGCTTCGCCGCGAGCAGGCGGATGTCGGGTCGCGAGTTGACGAAGACGTCGTCGCCGAAGTTGATGGTCCCGCAGTTGAGCGTCGCCATCTCGGGCTTGCACGCGAGCGGTCCGGAGCGCTCGTCGATGGACATGCCGACCGCGCCGCCCGTCGTCGGCTGGATGATGCAGTCGCACTTCTTGCGGATGGCCTCGATGACCTCGGCGAAGCGGGCGCTCGACTGGGTGTTCGAGCCGTCGGCGTTGCGCACGTGGAGGTGGATGACCGCCGCCCCCGCCTCCCGGCAGCGCGCCGCTTCGTCGGCCACCTCCTGCGGGCTGATGGGCAGGTACGGCGTCTGCGCGCGCGTCAGCTCGGCCCCCACGATGGCGGCGGTGAGGATCAGCTCCTCGGAGCCGAAGGCGGCGTCGGGCGTGACGATGGCCTCCGGAGAAGGGGCGGGGCCGGCGGGGAGGCCGGGCATGTAGAGCTC
>Ga0209415_10015054_pt1 | contig 12587 bp, 10 predicted proteins | sample PeaSoiSIISIP2007_FD_187696 | JGI IMG/M metagenome (GOLD analysis project Ga0209415, IMG submission 187696) | Peat soil microbial communities from Weissenstadt, Germany - SII-SIP-2007 (SPAdes) (version 2) | ecosystem: Environmental > Terrestrial > Soil > Wetlands > Peat | place: Germany...
GGGCGACGGCCTCGTTGATGCGCGCGAGCACCTCGTCGCGCCTGCCGGCGTCGTCGCCGTGCATCTGCAGCCGCAGGAAGGCCCGGCCTCGACGGACGAGCTCCAGGTCCGCCCCGCGCGCACGCGCCTCGTCCAGGTCGCGGTAGGCGAAGAAGCGGGTGCGCGAGGCGTCGCGGACCCAGACGCCGTCGATGCCGACCGCGATGCGCGAGGCCCGGCGGAAGACGAACGGCGCGGCCACGGCAGCGGCCAAGTAGGCTGCGAGCACGGCCAGGAAGCGTGAGTCGTTGGCTGCTAACAGGGTGCCGGCGATCATCGCGACGGTGACGACCGCGGCGGCGCCCACCGCGGCGCGCGTCCGGGCCGTGACGGCGACCGCCGAGAACCCGAGCTCGCCGGCATCCTTCGGCGGCGTCACCTCGCTGCCGAGGGGCGCCAGCAGGGCGCGCATGGCGACGCGCGTCAGGAAGAACAGGAGCGCCGTGATGCCGCCGGTCACGAGGAGCTGCGCGCCCGCCTCGGCCAGCCACCAGGACGGGTCCTCGCCTCGCGCCACCCGGAGGAGATCCCCGACCACCGCGGCCGATCCGACGGCCGAAGCCAGCGCGGCGGGCGCGGCGGTCAACCCGTTCCGCAGCCGGTGGCGCGAGCGCAGGCCGTCGAGCGGGTCCGCCTTGCCGTCGCGCACGCGCGCCCAGGCCACGAAACGGCCGGCGACCGTGCCGACCGCGGCCAGGCCGGCCAGCACGAGCAGGGGTCCGTAGAGTCCCAGGAGGCCCTGAACGCAGTAGTCCATGGTCCGCCACGCGAGCTGGCCGAGCCACGAGTGCGGCGCGTAGTACGCCTCGTGCCTCACCGCGTCCATGAACCGCACGAAGAGCGAGCGCCCGAGGGCCGTCTCGTACCCGATGAGGATCGCGAGCGCCGCGCCGAAGCCGACGAGGACCGAGCCGAGCCCGCGTCGCCGCATCCTCGAAGACTAGCAGGTCGCCGGATGGGCTACGTTCCTCCCCACCATGCCCGGCCCCCGTGGCGCGCTCCTCCTCGCCGCCCCCCTCGCGCTCTTCGCCTGCCAGCCCGCGACTCCTCCGGCGATCCCTCCCTCGGTCACGCCCGCGGCTCCGGCGACGCCGTCCGCGACCACCACGACCCCGAGTACGACGCCGATGCTCGCCGCGCCCCCGCCCGCGCTCGGCGGCGATCACTTCGCCTTCAAGCTCTACAAGATCCTCGCCGAGGTGGGCGCGGAGCGGGACACCGTCGTGGCGCTCCCGGGCGGCGGCACCGAGGCCAAGGCGATCTTCTCGTACCGCGATCGCAAGACCACGGTGCCCGTGGCGGCCTCGTACGCCTTCGGCGCCGACGGGGCCCTGAGGAGCTACGTGGCGTGGGGGAGGACGTCGCGCTTCACGGAGATCGACGACCGCGTGATGGCGCGGAGCGACGGCGCGTTCGACGTGACGCGCGGGGGCGCCGCCGCGAGGCGCGTGAAGCCCGACGGCCTCGCGGTCGCGCTGTCCGGCTTCGCGCCGATGCTCGGGCAGGACCTGATGCTCCGCGCGTGGAACCAGCACGGACGGCCCCCGAGGATGGCGATGCTCCCGGAGGGCGAGGTGGCCATCGAGTCGCGCGGCAAGGAGACCTACCCGCGCGACGCCGGAAACGTGATGCTGGAGCACGTGGCGGTGAGCGGCCTCGTGTGGGGGCGCGAGGACGCCTGGCTCGACGACAAGGGCCAGCTCACGGCGGTGGTGACGCGCGACGCGGAGTTCGACCATCACGCGGCGGTGCGCGAGGGCTACGACGCGCTGCTCCCCGCGCTCGCCCGGAGCGCCGGCGCCGACGGGGTGGCGTGGCTCGCGTCGACGGCGAAGGGCGCCGAGCGCAGCGCCTCCGGCGTCGTGGCGCTGGTGGGCGGGAACCTCATCGACGGGACCGGACGCCCACCGGTGAAGGACGCCGTCGTCGTCCTCGACGGGGACCGCATCGTCGCGGCGGGTCCGCGCGCAACGGTCGCCGTCCCGGCGGGGGCCACGGTCCTCGACGTCACGGGGGAGTCGATCCTCCCCGGCCTGTGGGACATGCACGCGCACGTCGAGCAGGTGGAGCAGGGCATGGTCTATCTCGCCGCCGGCGTCACGACCGTGCGCGACATGGGCAACGTGCTCGAGTTCATCACCGGCGTGCGCGACGCGATCGACGCGGGCAAGGGCCTCGGGCCGCGCGTGCTCGCCGACGGCCTGGTCGACGGCACCGGGGACGCCGCCGTGGGTACGGTGCGCATCGCGACGCGCGAGGACATCGCGCCGACCATCGACCGGCTGAAGAAGGCCGGCTGCCTCGAAGTGAAGATCTACTCGAGCATCGCCCCCGCGCTCGTCAAGCCCATCGTCGCCTACGCGCACGCCCACGGGATGCGTGCCGTGGGGCACGTGCCGGAGGGCATGACCTCGCAGCAGGCCATCGACGCGGGCTACGACTCGATCAGCCACATCCCCTACCTCGTCGACGGCCTCCTTCCGCGCAGCGTCACCGAGCACCTCTCGCGCGCGGAGAGGCTGCAGCGGCTGGGGGCGCTCGACCTCGCGTCGCCGGTGATCACCCGCGAGCTCGCGTCGCTCGTCGCCCACCACGTCGTCGTCGACGACACGGTGTCGCTCTACGAGCAGCTGTTTCATACGCCGGAGGAAGATGCCGCGCGCGAGCCCGGGATCGCGACGTTGCCGCGCGAGCTCGAGGCAACGCTCGGGGGGATCCCGGCGCCGCTCGCCGCGGCCGGGGACGCGGCCTTCGAGAAGTACATGGCGCTGCTCCGCGAGCTTCACAGGCGAGGGGTGGCGATCGTGGCGGGCACCGACATCAACGTGCCAGGACACTCGCTGCACAGGGAGCTCGAGCTCTACGTGAAGGCGGGGTTCACGCCGATGGAGGCCATCCAGGCGGCGACGCTCGTGCCTGCGCGGTTCATGCACCTGGAGAGGGAGTTCGGCACCGTCGAGGCGGGCAAGCGAGCTGACCTCGTCGTCGTGCGCGGGGATCCGCTTGCCGACATCCGCGACATCCGGAAGATGGCGCTCGTCGTGACGCGCGGACGGACGTACGACTGCGCCGCGCTGTGGAAGCTGGCGGGGTTCCGGGCGAGGCCTTGAGCCGCTAGGGGGTGGGCACGTCGCGGGACCGCCGGTCCTGGGGAAGCAAGCTCGCAAGGAGGAAGTCGTGCACCGGGCGAGGCACGCCCGCTTGCCGGCCGAGGCGCACGACGGCGCCGGTCTGCTCGTGGAGCTCGGACGGGCGCCCCTCGACGAGGTCGCGGTGCATGGACGCGGTGGCGCCGGCGGGCAGGGTGTCGACACGGGCGAGGGACTGCGCGACGGCGTCGTCCGGCACGGGCACGCCGCGCCCGACGGCGACCACTTGCACCTCGCGCATGGCCTGCTCCAGCATCGCCCGGGTCTCCGGGATGGAGCGCACCACGTCGGCGGGCGACCGCGTGACAGCGCCGACGCTGCCGAGCGGCTCGACGAAGAGGAGCTTGCTCCAGAGCGCGACGTGGATGTTCTCGGACAGCGTCACGGTGATCCCCGCTCCGCGGAGCGCCATGGCGAGCCGCTCCAAGCGCTCGCTGGAGCCCCCGGCTCGCTCGCCCAGGGTGAGCGACGGCGCCGGCCCCATGGTCCGGACGCGACCGGGGGCCTCGCGGGTCGCGAGCACGTGGCAGAGTCCGCCGATCACGGCCTCTTCCCCGAGGGCCGATGCGAGCTGGTCGGCCGCCTCGACACCGTTCTGCACCGGCACGACCAGCGTCCCCTCGCCGAGCAGCGGTGCGAGGGACGGCGCGAGCGCCTCCACCTGCCAGCTCTTCACAGCGACGAGAACGAGGTCACACACGCCGAGCTCGGAGGCCGATGGCGAGGCCGGAAGAGGACCCGTCGAGAAGGTGTCGGTCGCGGTGACGACGTCGATCCCGCGGGAGCGCAGGATCGCGAGCGACTCTCCGTGGGCGAGAAACGAGACCGCATCGCCTGCGCGTACCAGAAGGCCGCCCAGGAGGCCTCCCACGGCGCCGGCCCCGAGGATCGTGACACGCATGGTCCGCCTCTTCACTAGCATCTTCGACGTGAGCTCGATCGAGTGGATGGCCTGGGGCGCGACGGCTCTGACCGCGGCGTGCGGCGTGGGCTGCGGCGCCTCCGCGTCCCGGCACGAGACAACGACGGCGGTACCCGCCTGGAGCCGAGGACTCGACGCAGACCGCTTCGTCTACGTCGGCACCTACACGGGCCCTGGCGTCGCCCCCGATGGACGGATGCCGAGCACGGCGCGCGGCATCTACGTCTTCCGCATGCGCGCGGGCGACGGCCACCTGACGCTCGTGCAGATCGTGCCCACCGACAACCCGTCCTACCTGGCGTTCGATACGACGCTCGACCACCTCTACTGCACCAACCAGAATGACCTCGTCGATGGGGCCCCCGCCGGCCGGGTCAGCGCCTTTGCCGTCGACGCGACGAGCGGCGGGCTCACGTTCCTCGACACCCGGTCCACCGGCGGCACGCACCCTGCCCACCTGAGCGTGCATCCGTCGGGGCACTACCTGCTGGCATCGAACTACGGCGGCGGGGACTACCCCGTTTACCGGATCCTCGCCGACGGCTCGATCGGGCCGGAGACGGACGACGCGCACGGGAGCGGCACCGGGCCCGACCCGGACCGTCAGGAGGGGCCGCACGCGCACCAGATTGTCACCGGCCCCGATGCGCGCCACGTCTTCGGTGTCGACCTCGGCGCCGACGCGATCCGCATCTGGAACCTGGACCTCGCCACGGGAAAGCTGACCGCGAGCTCTCCGGCCGCGGTCACCCTGGCGCCCGGCTCCGGTCCGCGTCACATGGTGTTCCATCCGGGCGGGAGGTTTGCGTACGTCCTCAACGAGCTGTCGGGATCCATCACGGCGTTCCGGTACGAGCCCGCGCGAGGCACGCTCGTTCCGCAGGGAACCGTGTCCACCCTGCCGGCGAGCTTCACCGGTTCGAGGTCGACCGCCGAGGTTCGCGTCCATCCGAGCGGGCGATTCCTCTACAGCACGAACCGCGGCCAGGGCACCGTCGCGATGTTCGCCATCGACCAGAGCACCGGCGCGCTGACGCCGATGGGCTGGGAGCCGACGCAGGGGGAGTGGCCCCGTGGCATGAACATCGATCCCTCCGGCACGTTCCTCTACGTCGCCAACCAGAACTCGGACACGATGGTCGTCTTCCGCATCGATCCCGCGAGCGGCCGATTGGCGCCGACGGGCGAGACCGTTCGCACCCCGACCCCTGTGGACATCGAGTTTGGCCGCCGACTGTAGCCACTACCGCGGCAGCTCGACCCGCACCCTCACCCGCGGCGGCCCCATCTCCACGAAGCTCACCCGTCCGCCGTGCGCCTCGACGGCGGCGCGCGCGATGGCCAGACCCAGGCCGCTCCCCTTCTGCTTGCCCGACGTGGCGGCGCGCTGGAAGAGCGCGGCGCGCATCGCGCGCGGGACCGACGCCGGCTCGTTCACCACGTCGACGGTGATGGCGTCTCGGGCCCCCCCGTCGAACGAGACCGACACGCGACCTCCGGGGGTCGCGTCCACGGCGTTCTCGAGGAGGTTCCCGAGCGCGCGGGACAGCGCCGCCGGATCGCAGCGAAGGCGCCGGTCCCAGTGGAGCCCCGGGGACACGTCCCTCTCGAGCGCCACCCCGCGTGCGCTCGCCAGCGGGGCCACGCGATCGATGGCGCTCGTGATGAGCGCGCTCACCTGGGTCGTGCGCTCCCCTGCCAGCGTCGACGTCTCCATGCGCGCCAGCGTGACCAGATCGGCGAGCATGCGATCGAGCTCGGCGGCCGAGCGGGCGACGTTGCCGACGAAGCGGCGCGCCGCCTCGGGATCCTCCAGCGCCCCGTCTTCCAAGAGCTCCACGGTGGCGCGGATGGCCGCCAGGGGCGTCTTGAGGTCGTGCCATGCGTCGCGGAGAAACGCGGCGGCGTAAGGCCGGTTCTCCACCTCGCGGCGGAGCGACGCCAGCGCGCGCGTGATGCGACGGGCGTCCCCGTCGCCCGCGGTCGGGAGACACGCGCTGCGCTCCCCCTCGGCGATGCGACCGGCGGCGTCGGCGAGCCGCTCCACCGACCGGGCCAGGCGTCGACCCGCGAGCGCCGCGCCGGCGGCCGCCACCGCGAGCAGCAGGCTGGCGAGCACGAACGCCTTCGGCGCCACGCTGAGGAGCCGGGGCACGAACCCGAGCGAGCTGCCGTCCTCGGCGACCGCGTAGAGCCCCGTGGCGAGCGCGCCGAGCAGGACCGCGGCGGCGAGCGCCGCGAAGAGGCGCATGCGGAGCGACGCTCCCCGGTGGCGGGACCTCCAGAGCCGCGCCCCCACCAGCGCGACGAGCGACATGTCGAACACCGCCGCGATGCCCTCGACGAGCCAGGGGACGCTCAAGAGGCCTCGCAGAGCTTGAAGCCCACGCCGCGCACCGCCGTGATGAGCGAGGGAGCCGCGCCCGCCTCCCCCAGCTTGCGGCGCAGCGCCTTGACGTGCGAGTCGACGGTGCGCTCCGTGAGGGCGTAGTCGCCGCCCCAGACGCGCTGCACGAGCTGGTCGCGCGAGTGCACGCGCCCGGGGCTGCTCGCGAGGGCTGCGAGGAGGTCGAACTCGAGCCGGGTCAGCTCCACGGGATGCCCGCCGTAGGTCACCGTGCGGCGGTCCGGGTCGATGGCGAGCGTCGTCGCGCAGGTCGCGAGAGGGGAAGCGCTGGCCATGCCGCGCCGCAGGACGGCGCGGACGCGAGCGACGAGCGCGCGCGGGGAGAACGGCTTCGCCACGAAGTCGTCGGCGCCGGCCTCGAGCGAGGCGACGCAGTCGACCTCGGCGTCGCGGCTGGTGAGGACGATGACGGCGGGCCCCTTCCCCCGCGCTCGCCACTCGGACAGGAGCGTGAAGCCGCTGCCGTCGGGGAGCCCGAGGTCGAGGATGGCGAGATCCACCCGGGCAGCCCCGGCGCGCGCGGCTTCGAGGCTCGGGGCGGCGACGGCCGTCATCCCGTCACGTTGGAGGGCGTACACGACGGCATCGGCGATGCCGGGGTCGTCCTCGACGACGAGGATCCGCGGACTTGCCCCCATCGCTGCTTTGAACACCGGGAGGCCCTCCTTTGTTTCTACGATCGATCTCCCAACGGCCTCCCCCGAAGAACCTATCGGGCGCACTACCTCTCTTCTTCGAGGAGGCCACCTTGAGCGCAGCCCCACATTTCCCCCAGACCGCGACTTCCCCGGACACGCCGCTGGCGATGCCCACGCCGCCGCTGCCGGCGGAAGAGCGTCCCCTCACGTGGACGGAACGATGGCTCGGGCGAGCCACGTCTCCGACGTGGGCAGGTGAAGCACAGCGACTCCTGCTGGGGGCCGCGCTCGCCGCGATCTTCGGGGTCGCGCTCGGCCTGCGCCACGGGGGCGCTGCCCTCGTCTTCGGGGCGCTCGGGGCGCCCGCGGGCATCGTCGCCGTGGCAGCCGTCGCGGTCCCGGCGTTCGCCATCGTGCTGGCCCTCGCGAACGCCCCGCTCGAGGCCATGGACCTCTTGCACGCGACCTCCCGCTCCGCGCTGCGGGCGGGGCTCTTCCTCGCCGGTGTCGCTCCCGCGGTGGCGATGCTCGTCGTCACCGTCGAGGAGACGGTGACCGTCGACATCATGGGCTTCGGCGCACTCCTGTTCGCGGGCGCCATCGCCGGTCAGGCCTTCGTCACGGAGCTGCGACCCGCGCTCGCCGGCGCTCCTCGCACGACGCGCGCGATCCTGTCGGTGGCGTTGCCGGCGTTCCTCGTGTTCTCCGCGGTGCTCGCCGCCCGCGTCTGGTGGCTCGCGCTCCCCATGCTCACGGAGGTCACATGACCAGCATCGCCATGATGAACCGACTCCTGCGTTCGCCGTCGGAGGTCGCGAAGGATTGCCGCGAGGACCGGGATCTGGCCAGCATCGCGGCGAGCGCGCTCGTGGCCATCGTGGCCGGCGCGCTGCTGTTCGGCGCGGCGGTGGGCTCCTGGCGAGGCAGCACGCAGATCGCTTTCGCCGCGATGAAGCTGCCGGTCGTCACTGTGGGAACGCTGGTCCTCTGCGTGCCCGCGTTCTACGCCATCGCGGCGGTCTTCGGCCGACCCTGGTCGCTCCGCGCGGCCGTCTCCATCATGCTGGTCGCGGGGGCGCGCTTCTCGCTCGTGCTCCTCGCGGCGACGCCGGTCGTATGGCTCTCGGTGAGCCTCGGCGCGTCCTACGACGCGGTGAAGCTCCTGGCAGCGCTGGCCTACGCGCTGGCGGGGCTGGCGGCGCTGGGGCTCATCCTGCGAGGCCTGGGCCCCGGTCCGGGGAGGATGGCGACGGTGGCGACGTTCATCGGTGTCTTCCTGCTCGTGGGTGGGCAATCGGCGTGGATCCTCCGCCCGTACATCGGGACGCCGGGCCGCGACGAGGTCACGCTCTTCACGCGCGAGCACGAGGGCGGGCTCGCCTACCAGCTCTACGTGACCGTGGGGCGGCTGCTGTCGGGCGTCCCGTCGCCGCGGACGGGAGCCTCGCGGTGAGCCTGCGCGATCTCCTCGTGCTCTACGCGGTCATCGGCGTCGCGTGCGCCATCGCCGTCCTGCGACGGACGCCTGCGACCGGAGCGCGCGCCGTGACCTCGGCAGTCGCCACCGTGTTCGTCTGGCCGCTGTGGGCGCCGTTCGCGCTCGGCGCGCCGGGGAACCCTGCCCCTCCACGCGGCCCGGACTCCGCGAGCGTGGGGCGCATCGACCGCGCCCTCGCGGAAGCCGTCGCCGCCGTGGCCGGCACGCCGATGAGCGAGGTCTTCTCGCAGAAGACCGCCGCGCGGATCGCGGCGGAGGTGGCCCGGGTCGCGGCGCGGCTCGACGAGCTGTCGGCGCTCACGACGCGGGCGGCCTTCGACGCCCAGGCCTCCGCGCAGCACCTGAGGGATCTCGAGGCCCGCGGCGCCCCCGAGCGGACGGTCGTGACGGCGAGGCTGCAACACGACAGCCTGACCCGGCTGCAGCAGCTCCGCGGCGCGGACGCGCAGGCGCTCGAGGAGCTCGCCGAGCTGCTCGAGGCGCTGAGGACGCAGCTGCTGCTCGCGCGCTACTCCGGCTCGTCGGCGGACGGCGCGGGGGCCATCGTCGGCGAAGTGTGGGCGCGGCTGGAGGGGCTGGGCGTCGCGTTCGACGTGGGGCTGAGCGAGGCGGCGGGCTAGCGCGAGGTCGCGCGACCCTCGCGATGGCACGCGGGGCCTCGCGCCGGGCCGCGCACCTACATCGTCGATCCCGACGTCCCGTCACACTCTCCGTGCACGATTCGCGTCGTGCTCGCCGGGACACGCGGTACGGGCGTTGCTGCTGCCCCGCCCATGAAACGCCGCCTCCTTGCCCTCCTCGCGCTGCCGCTCGCCGGCTGCATCGCCACGCCTCTCCCTCCGGAGCCGACCGCGTCCACCGAGCAGGCGACGACTGTGTGTGGGCAGACGTCCGTGCAGGGCGTCGACGTCTCGCACTACGACGGCACGGTCGACTGGACGCAGGCGAAGGCCGCGGGCATCTCGTTCGGCTTCGCGAAGGCGACCGAGAGCACCGATTTCGTCGACCCCCAGTTCGCGGCCAACTGGTCCGGCATGAAGGCCGCGGGCATCGCGCGCGGCGCGTATCACTTCTTCCACCCGGAGGTCGACGCGACCCAGCAGGCCGACTACGTGGTCAAGGCGGTCGGGACACTCGAGGCGGGCGATCTGCCGATCGTGTGCGATCTGGAGCAGACGGGGAGCCAGAGCGAACCCGCGATCCTCGCCGATGCGATCACGTTCCTCGCGGCAGTCACCAAGGCGACCGGCAAGACGGCCGTCCTCTACGTGAGCCCGTCGTTCCTCTCCAGCTACGCGGGGCTGGAGAGCTACGGCTTGTGGATCGCCAACTGGAGCGTGAGCTGCCCGACCGTGCCGTCGCCGTGGTCCACGTGGGCCTTCTGGCAGAGCAGCGACACGGGCACCGTGAACGGCATCGCAGGGGGTGGGGCGGTCGATCTCGACGTCTTCAACGGCACGCTGTCCCAGCTCACGGGCAACAGCAGCGGGTCGAGCAGTGGCTCCAGCAGCGGCTCGAGCAGCGGCTCCAGCGGGGGGAGCGGCAGCGGATCGGGGAGCGGCGGTTCGACGAGCGGTGGAAGCTCCGGCGGAGGGAGCGGCAGCACCTCTGGCAGCAGCGGCAGCTCGAGCGGCGGAGGGTCCGGCAGCGGCAGCGGCTCCGGTAGCTCCGGCGGCAGCAGCAGCGGTGGCTCCAGCGGCGGCATCACGGCGGACGGCGGCGGCAGCAGCAGCGGCGCCTCGAAGGACGACGGGGGCTCGGCGTGGAACAGCGACACGGGCTCGAGCGGCGGTTGCAGCGTCGCACCCGCCGGCAGTCGCGGGGACGCGGGCGTGCTGGCGTTCGTGGGTGTCTTGCTCGCGCTGGTGAGGCTCCGTGCGCGTCGGGCGCCCCGGTCGCGGACCTAGCGCCTCCTACTTCGCCACGTCGACCAGCCGGTCCTCGACGAACTGGGAGCTCGCGAGCTTGGCCACCCGCTCGGCGCCGGTGAGACCGCTCGCGATCTCCACGGTCGGCCCGGTGTCGCGCTCGACCACCACCGGGACGAGGTGGATCTTCGACGCCGCGTCGACGATGGCCACGCGCGAGCCGTGCGCGTCGCTCATCAGGGCGGTGGCGGGGATCTCGAACACGCGATGAGACGACGGCAAGGTCAGCGCAACCTCTACGTACATCCCGGCGAGCAGCGCGCCGTCCGCGTTCGGTACGCGGACCTCGGTATTCATCGTCCGTGTCATCGGGTCGAGCTCGCCTGCCGCTCGCGCCACCGTGCCCCCGAATGAGCGGCCCGGGTATTCGCGCAGCGTCACCGCGGCGGGCACCCCGGCGCGCACGCTCCCCGCGACGTCCTGTGGCACCTGCACGAAGACGCGCGCCGGATCCATCGCCGCGACCTTGTACATCGGCTGCCCGTTGCCGGACGTCACGAGCGAGCCCACCTCGACCGTCCGCTGCGTCACGGTGCCGCCGAAGGGCGCGGTGACGCGCGCGAACGACTTGAGCTGCGTGAGCCGTCGCATGTTCGCCTGCTGCGCGGCGATCGACGCCTGGGCGACGCTCACGTTCGCCTCGTCCACCTGAGCCATCGCCTGGCGCTGGTCGAGATCCGCCTGCGACACGACCCCCGAGGGGGCGAGCTTGACGTAGCGCTCGAGGTTCGTCTGCGACAGCACGCGGTTCGCCTTCGACTGCACCAGCGTGGCCTGCGCCTGGAGGAGCTGCGCCCTGGCCTGATCGAGCTCCTGGTCGAGCTCCGGCGTGTCGAGCTCCGCGAGGAGCTGACCGTCCTTCACGCGGTCCCCGATGTCCGCGTACCACTTGCGCACGTAGCCGCTTGCCCGGGCGTAGACCACCGTCTCCTCCAGCGGCTGCACGCTGCCGGGTAGCGAGAGCGCGCGGTCGCTCGAGCTCGCCTTGGGAGTGACCACGTCCACGCTGAGGAGCGCCCCGCCGGCCACCTGGTTCGCCTGAGCCAGCGCCGCTCGGTCGGCACGCCGCGGCAGGTAGCCGACGACGAACGCGGTCCCCAGGACGGTGACGCTCATGAGGCCCAGCACGAGCACGCGGGTCCGGGAGACAACCGCCGGCTGCGGGAGATCGAAGCCGAGCTCGTGACCCTCGGGCGGCAAGGGCGGCGGCGGCGTCATGCCTCCTCCAGCGCGGGATCGGGGGCCGTGGGGGGCCGTCGCCGCAGGATGCTGTACGTCACCGGGACGAAGAACAGCGTCGTTCCGGTCGCCAGGAGCAGCCCTCCGATGACGGCGCGCCCCAGCGGCGCGTTCTGCTCGCCCCCCTCGCCGAGGCCGAGGGACATCGGGAGCATGCCGAGGATCATCGCGAGCGCCGTCATGATGACGGGACGAAGACGCGTCATCCCCGCGGCGAGCGCCGCGCCGGACGCGGTGCGGCCCACGATCCGTTGATCGTTGGCGAAGGTCACGACGAGGATGCTGTTCGCCGTGGCCACCCCGACGCACATGATGGAACCCATCAATGCCGGCACGCTCAGCGTAGTGTGCGACAGAAAGAGCATCCAGGCGATCCCCGCGAGCGCGCCGGGGAGGGCCATCAGGATGACCAGAGGGTCGAGCCACGACTGGAAGTTGACGACCATGAGGAGGTAGACGAGCACGATGGCGAAGAGGAGACCGTAGCCGAGCCCCCGGAAGGACGACTCCATGCTCTCGACCTGGCCCTTGATACGGACCGTCGTCCCGCGCGGGAACGACGGCTTGAGCTCGGCGACGACCCTCTCGACGGCGCTCGATACGGTCCCCAGGTCGGTTCCGTCGACGTTGGTCTGGACGTCGAACGTGCGCGCGACGTTGAAGTGCGTGATGTTCACCGGCCCCTCGGTTCGCGACAGCGTCGCCACGTTCGAGAGGAGCTGGGGCGCCCCCCCGCCGCCGGTCGAGATGGGGGTCGTGTTCAGCGC
>Ga0209415_10015055_pt1 | contig 12586 bp, 7 predicted proteins | sample PeaSoiSIISIP2007_FD_187696 | JGI IMG/M metagenome (GOLD analysis project Ga0209415, IMG submission 187696) | Peat soil microbial communities from Weissenstadt, Germany - SII-SIP-2007 (SPAdes) (version 2) | ecosystem: Environmental > Terrestrial > Soil > Wetlands > Peat | place: Germany...
GAGCCAGTGGATGCGGAGCATCCCGATACGGTTGCGCTGTTGTGCGGTCCGTTGGTGCTGATGCGCTTGCTCGACGATGGCGATGCCGCAGCTGCGCCCTTGGCGCGGGAATCCTGGCTGGCGGCGGCGCGCACCGAGAAGTCGGGACATGCATGGCAGGTCGCCGGTGTGAATCGCGCGATCCGGTTGCGGCCATTTATTGACATCAAGGCTGAGCGCTACAGCGCCTACCAGGATCTGCGCCCAAGTGTGGGTGGTGCCCGAGGAACATGAGCGAACACCACCGGACAATTTCGCGCTGCGCGATCGGGGTTGCCGCCGCGGCTCTGATTGCCGCCGCTTCGTTGACGACGGCCGAAGAAGCCGGCCCGGATCAGCGCCTTTCCTTCGATGTCAGCGAGGGCATGAACCTCAACAGCTTCTTGCGCGAAGGCCCGATCGCTGCACACCTGCTGCTGCGTTCGGGGCAAGACCCGCGCGTCCTCGTCGCGTTTCCTGCGGGCAATAGCGGCGTCGGCCTGTGGTTTTCGCACAATGACCGGCCGATCACCTGGGCCTTGCAAGGCCGGCCGCAGCCGCTCCGCGATCTCGACGAGAAGGGCAGGCGCAGGTACGGCATCGTGGCCGAGGTCAGTGCGACGGGTGCCGATCTCGCGATCAAGCAGGCGGTTCTGTCCAGCATCCGGGTATTGCGAGACTATCAGGGGCTCGGCACCGCTCCTGCGGATGTCGCGGTAAGTCCGCAATTCACGGCACAGAAAATCATTTGGGTGCGCGATCGCCTGGATGGCGCGGCGGGTTACTTTCTGAGTGTCGAGGTGACTCACGGTACGCTTCATGACGCGCAAATCACGGCCGGCAACGACGGCCGGATCGGATTGCGTCTCACGGCGCTGAGCGGCGAGACGCCGTTGACGCCGCTCTCCGGGCTGGACCTGCTCGAACCCGGTCTCGCTACGGATCCCACGGCGCGCAACGCACTGAGTTTCTTGAGCTACCGGGAGAAATTTCTGGCCGGTTCCTGGCGGTTCGATACCTATTTCGGTCGTGACACGCTGATGTCGGTCCGATTGCTGATGCCAGTGCTGACGCCGGTTGCCGTGGAGGCCGGGTTGGGTGCGGTTCTGACGCGCTTGTCACCGGCCGGCGAGGTGGCTCATGAGGAGGACATCGGCGAGTCCGCGGTTCTCACTCATCGGCGCGCCGGCGAACCCATATCGGACGCGCCGATTTACGATTACAAAATGATCGACGGCAATTTCATGCTCGCGCCGGTGATCGCGACGTGGTTGCTCGAGGACCCACGCGGAAGAAGTCGAGCGGCGGCATTCCTCGCGAGCCCGGATCGACGCAATGGCGAGCCGCCACGGGCGCTGGGCGCCGATTTGCTCAGTAATTTGCGGCTGGTGCTGCGCGGCGCGACCGCGTTTGCCGACGACCCGCGCGCCCTGCATCTGGTTGCACTGAAGCCGGGACTCGATGTCGGACAATGGCGCGACAGCGGCGAGGGGCTCGGGCGCGGTCGCTTTCCATATGACGTCAACGCGATTTTCGTGCCGGCGGCGCTCTCCGCGGCAAGCGATCTTTTCCAGAGCGGCCTGCTCGACGCGTACATAACCGCCGCCGATCGCGTCGAGTTCGCGCGCGCGGCGGCGATGGCACGGATTTGGAATGCCAAGGCCGGTGCGCTGTTTGAAGTCGACGTCCCCAACGATGTCGCGACCCAAAAGATTGCATCCTACGCAGCGCAGCTTGGTGTATCCGTCGCGAAAGCCCGCACTTCGATCGGCGCCTCGCCGGTACGATTCCATGCGCTCTCCCTCGCGGCGGACGGCACTGCCGTACCGATCATCAATTCGGATGAAGGCTTTGAGTTGCTTTTTGGCCATCCGAGTACGGCCATGCTGCATCAGGCTATCACCGCGCTGATGCGGCCGTTTCCGGCCGGGTTGCTGACGGACGTCGGCATCGTGGTTGCCAATCCCGTCTATGCGACGCCGGAAGTCCAGGCGCGATTCACCAAGAATGCCTACCACGGTGCGGTCGTTTGGTCATGGCAACAAGCAGTGCTGGCGGCCGGGCTTGATCGTCAGCTCAAGCGACAGGATTTATCGCACGCCGCCAAGCGGCGACTGCTGAGCGCACAAACCGAGCTCTGGAGCGCTATTGATGCGGCAAGAGCCGTCAGAAACTCCGAGCTCTGGTCCTGGAGCTACGCCGACGGGCATTATCAAGTGGCGCCCTTCGGGGCGAGCCAAGCCGATGTCGACGAGTCGAACGCCGCCCAGCTATGGAGCACGGTTTACCTCGCGATTCCCGTTCCTGCGCCGCGCTCCCGATAACTCACCACGATTGAAACTATCCCTCGCCTGACGTCGGCCGCTGTACGAGCCTTTTGGATCTGGCGGCGCCAATTGACCGGAATGCGTCTTGATATCGATAACACACCTGTGTAAGGTCTGCCGCAGCTCATTGCCAGGGGAGAGCTGTTTGGCCGCTGCGCCCAATGCCGGTGTAAATCCACAATCCGCGCCGGAGCGCTGGCGATTGCTGATGCATGACGAAGGCGCGTCGCGCAATGCAGCACAGGCCGAGACGTTGTTTGCGCTCGCCAATGGGATGCTGGGCGTCCGCGGTGGCCGCGAAGAACAGCCAAGCGCGACCGACGGCGCTTTCCTCGCGAGCGTCTATGAGCACCTGCCGATTCAATATCACGAGGCGTTTCCAGGATTCGCACGCGGCTCGGATACACGCATGCCGGTCGCGGACGGTAAACGCATGCGAATTCGATTGGGTCCCGCCGCCAGCGACCTTTGCGCCGGCCGACGATTGCAGTGCGAGCGCGTACTCGATATGCAGCGCGCCACTTTGCATCGCAAGACCTTGTGGCGGGCATTGGATGGTGGAACCGTTGAAGTCACGGCCACACGACTGATTCCGTTGAACGGCGGCCCGTTGCTGGTCATCCGTCTATCGATCCGCTCGGTCGACTATAGCGGCCCGGTCGTGCTCGAGTCCTGTATTGAAGCCAGCGACGCGGCGCTTCGCGCCGACGATCCCCGCATCGGCGCGGGCTTGGGTGCCGCGCTCGTCGTGGGCGAGCGTCGAATCGACGGCAGCTCGGCCTTGATGACCCAATCCGCGCCGCATTCCGGCATTCAGGTTGCCATCGCGCAGGCACACCGCGCGGTAAGCGAATTGTCTGCCGGTAGCCCCATCGTCGCGGAGCCGAGAGCCGTCGGCCAGCGCTTTCACGCCGAGCTGGTTCCAGGCGCTCATGTCACGATTGAGAAGTTCGTGGGCTGGGCCGTCGGCTCGCATCCGTGGATTCTCGCCGAGCAGGCCGTCGGCGCCGTCAACACCGCCGCGATCCTCGGTTTCGACGCGCTCGAGCGCCAGCACGCGGCGGCATGGACCGCCTTCTGGCGCGATGCGGACTTAGGGATCGATGGCGACGCGTCACTGGACCAGGCTCTGCATTTCAATCTTTTCCATGTCCGACAATCGACGCCGTCGGACGGTCGCCACGCACTCGCCGCCAAAGGTCTTACCGGCCAAGGATACGAGGGTCACGTGTTCTGGGACACGGAAATGTTCGCGCTGCCGGTATTGCAAATGACCGCGCCCTCACTCGTGCGGGCGAGTCTTGACTGGCGCATCCATACGCTCGAGCCGGCTCGCGCCCACGCGCGTGAACTCAATCACCCGATCGGCGCGCTCTATCCCTGGCGCACGATTGCAGGCGAGGAGGGGTCCAGTTACTTTCCGTCCGGATCGGCCCAATATCACATCAACGCGGCGGTCGCGTTTGCGCTGCGCATGCATCATCTCGGCAGTGACCCGCTGCCCGTCAAGAGCGAGGACGCGGCGGTACTGTTCGAGACTGCGCGGATTTGGATGCAGATAGGGCATTATGATGCGGCTCGCGACGGCGCATTCTGCATCCATTCAGTAACGGGACCGGACGAATATTCGGCGCTGGTCAACAACGACTGCTACACCAATCGAATGGCGCAGATGCACCTGCGTTATGCCGCCGACGTCGCCGAAAGTCTCGCACAATCGTCACCGGAAATTTACGGCCACTTGGCGCGGAATCTGGATCTGCTCGAGAGCGAGGCCGCCGAATGGCGCCGCGCGGCCGATGCGATGTATTTGCCCGTTGATCCGCGACATCGCGTGCACCCGCAGGACGATTGCTTTCTCGATCGGCCGGCCTGGAATTTCGCGACCGCACCCGGCGACGACCGACCGTTATTGCTGCGATTTCACCCGCTGACGCTGTACCGCCATCAAGTCTGCAAGCAACCCAGCGTCGTGTTGGCCGATGTGCTGCTCGGCGAGAGCATCTCCGCGACGCAGAAGCGCCGCGACTTTGACTACTATGAGCCCTTGACGGTCCACGATTCGTCGCTGTCGGCTTGCACCTGGGCCATACTCGCCGCCGAACTCGGACTGCTGGATTCCGCGCTCGACTATTTCCGCGAAGGCGCGCGCCTCGACCTCGATGACCTGCACGGTAACGCAAGCCATGGCGCGCACATGGCCGCCATGGCGGGAACCTGGCTCGGTTTGGTCTGGGGTTTCGGCGGCCTACGCATCGGCGCTGACGGCGCGCTGCACTTGCGGCCCGTGCTGCCGGCGGGCTGGCAGGGATATCACTTCACGTTGCAATGGCGCGAGCGTCTGCTGAGCGTCGCGGTCACGGGCGGCGGAGTCCGCTACGAACTGCGGCATGGGGCGCCGCTAAGTCTATGGCACAACGGTGTGACGGTGAATCTCACGCCTGGGCAGAAATTGGCGCTGACGCTGGCGCCGATCGTGCCGGTCGTCGCGCCCCGCGATGTCGAGGCGGTCATTTTCGATCTCGATGGCGTGCTCACCGATACGGCGGAGCTGCATTTCAGGGCATGGTCGCGACTGGCCGCAGAGATCGATGTACCGTTTGACCGAAAGACCAACGAGCGACTGAAGGGCGTCGATCGCCTGAGTTCGCTCAACATCATTCTCGAACGTGCGGCGCGCCCCTTTGCCGCGAAGGAGCGGCATGCGCTCGCGGCGCGCAAGAACGGGTACTTTGGAGAACTGCTGCAAACCCTGACGCCGGATTCGCTGCTGCCCGGCGCGCTCGAGGCGCTGCGGGATGTGCGTGAGCGCGGCGTGCGTATCGCACTGGCATCGGCGAGTCATAATGCCATGACGATCATCGCACGCCTCGGCATCGCCGATGCTTTCGATTACATTGCCGATCCGAGCAAAAGCGGTCTACCCAAGCCCGCTCCCGATATTTTTCTCGCGGCCGCCGCAGCGCTCAAGGCCGACCCTAAGCGCTGCATCGGCGTCGAAGATGCGATAGCGGGCATCACGGCGATCAAGCTCGCCGGAATGAAGGCCATCGGCATCGGCGATGCGCGCTTGTTGGCGGAGGCCGACGTAGTCGTCCCGAACATGGCGACGCTGCGCATCAAACGCTTCCTATGAACGTTACGCGCATCGTCATCGCGATCGTGCTCATCTACATGCTGTTCGCCGTGCTGCTCAACAGCGTCGGTACCGTGATCCTCCAATCGATCGCGACCTTCGGCGTCGACAAGCCGGTCGCGAGCCTGCTCGAGGCTTGCAAGGATCTGACGATCGCCGCGAGTTCCTTCGTCGTGGCATCATTCCTGCCCGCGCTCGGCTACCGGCGCGCAATGATGCTCTCGCTCGCGATCGTGGGAAGCGGTTGTGTGCTGATGCCGCTTTACCCGGGCTTTCATACCACGGAATTCCTGTTCGTGTGCGTAGGCGCTTCGTTTGCGATGACCAAGGTTGCCGTCTACTCATCGATCGGACTGCTGACCTCGGATAAGGCGGCGCATTCGCGCCTCACCAATTTGATCGAAGGACTATTCATGGTCGGCGTGCTGCTCGGCGGCTGGCTGTTCAGCGCCTTCATCGATCCCGTTGCGCCCGCCAGTCCGAGCTGGCTGCATGTCTACTGGCTGCTGGCCGCGCTTGCCGCCGTGCTCATGGCCTTGCTGGGAACGGCGCACTTGAATGACACTGCGGTGCGCCTCGCGGCGAAGGCCGCCGGGGGCAAATCCTTCACCGCGATGATCAAGCTCGTCGTGCGGCCGTTGGTTTATTGCTTTCTGATTTCGGCATTCCTCTATGTGCTGATCGAGCAGAGTTTCGGTACTTGGTTGCCGACGTTCAACCGCGAGATACTGATGCTGCCGAACGCGATGAGCGTCCAGATGGCAAGCATTCTTGCGGGAGCCACAGCCTTGGGAAGAATCAGCGCCGGGATGGTTCTTCGGCGCATGCCATGGTATGTGCTGCTCAATATCTGCGTGCTCGCGATGGGGCTTCTGGTCATTTTGACCTTGCCCTTGGCATCGAGCGTCGTGGCACGGCCCGGAGTCGGGTGGTTCAGTGCCCCGATCGCGGCCTACGTCATCCCGCTGATAGGACTGCTGATGGCGCCGATCTATCCGGTCATCAATTCCGTCGCGCTGAGCTCCTTGCCCAAGTCGCTGCACGCGGCCATGACCGGCTTGATCGTCGTTTTCTCGGCGCTGGGCGGCACTTTGGGGTCACGAATCACTGCGATCGTTTTCTCCCGCTTCGACGGCATCCGCGCGTTTTATTTTTCACTCGTGCCGATGGTGCTGCTGCTGATCGCGCTGTTTCTGTTCCGGCGCGAAACGGAGCGAGCGGCCATCACCAGCGGAGTCTGATATGCCTGCCGTGGTCCGCTCCGGTATATTTCTTCCGGCGATCATCGCACTCGCGCGGGAAATATTCGGCCATGAGACACAGTAGACGGCATCCTGGCGGATTGATCATGGCGCTGATCGGCGCGCTTTTGCCGTTCGCCGCTTGCCGATCCGACACCGCGCCGCCCGCAGCATACCCGGATACCCCGCAGACCCTATTCGGTGATCTGTTCGTCGCGGTCCAATCCGCGCCCGTTTTCACCGACGGCAAGGCATTTGCGGACGCGATTCCGCAGGCCGCGCCGGAAGAGATCCTCGCGCAGTATCATAGCCTGCATCCGGAATCGCCGGACGCGCTCAGGCACTTTGTCGAGACGCACTTCGTTCTGGCGGCGCCGGCCGACTCGGCGCAGTCGCCGCCCGCACACGTTTCGATTGTGGCGCATATCGACATGCTCTGGGATCAGCTGACGCGCCGCACGGCCGAGGCGCCGCGTTATGCCTCGCTGCTGCCGCTGCCCGAGCCCTATGTGGTACCGGGCGGCCGATTCCGCGAGATCTATTATTGGGACTCGTACTTCACGATGCTCGGTCTCGAGGAGAGTGGGCGCCACGATCTCGTGACCGATATGGTCACGGATTTCGCGAACTTAATCGATACCTATGGACACATTCCGAATGGCGCGCGCAGCTATTATCTGAGCCGCTCGCAACCGCCGTTCTTTTTCGCCATGGTCGGGCTGCTCTCGCGCGATGATCCGGCTCGCGCGTTCGCACAGTATCTGCCCGAACTCAAGCGCGAGTACGCGTTTTGGATGGAGGGCGAGCACGGCTTGCGAGCCGGAACCGCTCACCGCCGCCTGGTCGCGCTCGGGCCTGGATCGCTGCTCAATCGCTACTGGGATGATCGCGATAGCCCGCGCGACGAGGCTTTCCGCGATGACAACGAGCTGGCACGCACGAGTGGCCGCGAGCCGCGCGAGCTGTTTCGCGATATTCGCGCGGCCGCTGAAAGCGGTTGGGATTTCAGCTCTCGTTGGTTTTCCGACAAGAACACGCGCGCGACCATGGATACCATCGAGATCGTGCCTATCGATCTCAACAGCGTGCTGTTCGGCCTCGAGAACGCGATACACGCGGGTTGCGTGCGCCAGGCCGACGCCAAGTGCGCCAAGGAATTCGCAGCGCGCGCCGCTTCGCGCCGCGCCGCGATCGATCGCTATCTGTGGGACGCAGCACGCGGCGCGTATTTCGATTATCGATGGACGACCGCGGCTCGCGGCACTCAGCTGTCGGCCGCGACGCTGTATCCGCTGTTCGTCCAATTGTCGTCGAGACGCCAAGCCGCGGCGGTCGCGAAGATCGTAACGCAGCAATTGCTGAAGCCGGGCGGTATCGTCACGACGACGATCGATACGGGCCAGCAATGGGATGCACCCAACGGATGGGCGCCGCTGCAATGGATCGCAATCAGCGGATTGCGCGGCTATGGGAACTCCGCGATGGCCGCGTCGATCGCTTGCCGCTGGATCATCAACGTCAACGAGACCTACGAGCGTACCGGCAAGCTCGTGGAAAAATACGATGTGATCGCGCCGGGGCGCGGCGGAGGCGGGGGGGAATATCCGACGCAGGACGGCTTCGGTTGGACCAACGGCGTCATGCGCAAGCTCCTCGCGCTTTATCCGGAGGTCGCTCGCTACACCGACGCATCTCAGTGTCCATCGCCGTGATCAGCGCACCGTCACGCCACTTAGGTGCGCTGGCGTACAGATAGCGACCACGATCGGGTACACATTGCGAACGGGCAGTGGTATGAGCTTCGTTGATGGTCAATTATTGAGCGCTGCCACGGGATTGTCGCGTTGCGACACCGACCAAAACGCATGAGGCAATGCCTGGCAGTCGCTGGGCTCCACGATACGACATGAAGTCCATCCGCTCTCGCCACGCGAACGTGCTAACCAAAGCGCCGACCGGCATTACCGGCTTCGACGAAATCACCGGCGGAGGCTTGCCGCGCGGTCGCACCGCGCTGCTCCTCGGTGGATCAGGCTCCGGCAAGACCATATTCGCGCTGCAGTTTCTCGTCAATGGGGCGGAGGACTACAAGGAGCCGGGTATCTTCGTGAGCTTTGAAGAGACCGCCGAACGCATCGTGGCCAACGCCGAAGGTCTGGGTTGGAACCTCGCGCAGCTGCGGCGCAAGAAGCTGTATTTCATGGATGCACAGCCGACACCCGACCTGATCCAGTCCGGGGATTTCGACCTCAACGGTATGTGCGCGGCGCTTGAAGCGAAAGCCAAGGAAATCGGGGCGCGGCGCATCGTGTTTGACGCTCTCGATGTCGTATTGGAGCATCTGCCCGATCCGGCGGCGAAAAGGCGGGAGGTTTACCGGCTGCACGCGTGGTTATTGGCTCGCGAACTCACGGGTATCATCACCTCGAAGAATGACGGGGCCGAGTCGGGCGCGGGCAACCCGACCGGCCATCAGACATTCGACTTCATGCAATTCATGGTGGATTGCGCCGTGATCCTCAACCAGAGCGTGGTACAGGGCGTGTCGCAACGCAACCTGCGTGTCATGAAGTATCGCGGCTCCGGCTTCGATGAGAATGAATCTCCGTTCGTGATCGGCCGACGCGGGCTGGAAGTCGCAGGCGCGCGAGCCTTGGGCCGAGTGGACATCCGTGTGACCAACGAGCGCGTATCGAGCGGCGTCGAGCGGCTCGATACGATGCTTGGCGGTGGCTATTACCGCGGCGCCTGCGTGCTGATCAGCGGCTTCCCCGGCACGGCAAAGACCACCTTGAGCGGTGCGTTCGCCGAGGCCGCCTGCCGGCGTCGTGAGCGCACCATGTTCGTCAGTTTTGCGTCGGATGGTACCGAGGTGATCCGCAACTTGGCCTCGGTAGGCATTCGATTGGAGCGATACGTTCGCAGCGGCTGCCTGCACATGGTCTCCGCGCGCACCATTTTCGGCAGTGCCGAGACTTTCCTGGCGCACATCAAGACGCTTGCAAAGGAATATAAGACCCGTTGCCTGGTGATCGATCCGGTCACCACGTTGTCCAAATCCGGCAACGAGGTGACCGCGCAAAGCGTCGTGGAGCGTTTGATCGACTGGTCGAAGGCCGACGGCATCACGCTCGTCTGCACGAGTCTGCTCGGCGAGGTTTCCGCCGAAGCTACCTCGCCGCTGCAGATATCGAAAATCGCGGATACCTGGATCCACCTTAACTATCTCGTGCAGGCGGGCGAACGCAACCGTGGCCTGTCCGTGATCAAGTCGCGCGGCACGGCGCATTCCAACCAGGTCCGCGAGCTGATCTTGAGCGACGCGGGCGTAACTCTGACCGACGCCTATACCGCGGGCGGCGAGGTACTGATGGGCACGCTGCGCTGGGAAAAAGAAAGCGCGGAGCGTGCTACCACCGAGGTCAATGAGGTGGCCGGCAAGCTAAAACGGGTCAGGCTTGATGCCGAAGCGGCTGAGCTCGAGGTGCGTGCGAAATCGCTGCAAGTCGAGATCGAGGCCAAGGAAGTCGAGAAGACGTTATTGGCCCGCGCCACAGAGAGTCACAAGGGAGAATTGTCGAGAGGCCGAACCCGGCTCGAGGAATTGCGTGGGGCCGATGTGCCCGTTCCAGGCCGCAAGTAGACTTGCCATGAGTCGAAACGCGCCGTTCAAGTTCCGGCTGTATGTCGCAGGCGACACGCCGAACTCCGCACTGGCGATCGCCAACTTGACCGCGTTCTGCCGCGCAGAGCTCGCCGATCGGCATGCGATCGAGATCGTGAATGTCTTTCAGCAGCCGAGGCGCGCGCTGGCAGACAACATCCTCATGACGCCGACGCTCGTCAAGCTCTCGCCGGGCCCCGTGCGCAGAATCGTCGGCACGCTGAGCCAGACGCCGCCCATATTTGAGGCTTTAGGACTAGGAGCCGCTGTGCTATGAACGCGAAAATAACTTGGTGTCCATGGGAAGCGAATGAAGAAATTGCCGCGCTAATCACGACGCTGCATGAGACCGAGCAACGCCTGGAGAATTTGACGGCGGGCGAAATCGATACGGTCGCGGACCGTACCGGCCGAATGATCTTGTTGAGGCATGCTCAGGAGCAGCTGCGAGCCAACGATGCCGTCAAACAGGCCGCCATTCTCAACGCGCTCCCCGCACAAATCGCTCTGCTCGACGTCCAGGCGCGCATCGTCTCGGCGAATGACGCGTGGCTGCGACTGGCCGGCACGAATGCAGTCGGGGGCGCAGGATATGAAATCGGCCAACAGTGCCTCCAGATTGCTGATGGCTTAACGGGAACCGACTCATCCGATACGCGCCGGATTGCCGCGGGCATACAGTCGGTGTTGAACGGCAGTGCGAAGAGTTATTCAATCGAGTATCCCTGTCATTCGCCGACCGAGCAGAGTTGGTTCCTGACGATCGTTTCGCCGCTAGCTGCCGACCATTCGAATGGCGCCGTCGTCATGCGCATGGATGTTACCGAGCGCCGCCGCCTCGAAACGGAAGTCATCGAGGCGACGAGCCGTGAGCAGCAGCGCTTCGCGCTCGATTTGCACGACGTCCTAGCCCAGGACTTGGTCGGGCTGTCGCTATTGGCCGCAGCCGCAGCCAGGCAAAGTCGCGCGGCCGCGGCGGTCAATGCGTCAGACCTCGAGCAGATCGCGGCGATCGCCGCCAAAACGTGTAACGACGCTCGCACCATGGCGCACGGACTCGCGCCTGTCGGTATCGCGAGCGGCAACTTGGAAACGGCTTTACGCCGCTTGGCCAAGGAGACCCGGGAGCTTCACGCTATTGGCGTGTCGGTCACCGCCGACGGCTACTCTGCGAGCAATATCGAAACGCAGACGGCCGAGCACCTCTACCGTATCGCCCAGGAAGCCGTCTGGAACGCGGTAAAGCATGCGCAATGCCGTAGAGCGGTAATCTCAGTGAACGTCCGTAACGCGTGGGTCTGCTTGACTATCCGCGACGACGGTCGAGGAATCACTCCCGGCAAAAGTACTTCCGGCATAGGTGTAAAACTCATGCACTACCGGGCCAACCTCATCGGCGGTCACCTGTCGATCGATTCACAACGAAATGGGGGAACCCGAATTCGATGCGTGTGTCCGGCGAGTTGAGAAACGAGGGGTTGGGGCAGTCCGACGCCGAGTCTTCGCGCCTAGGACTCCTGGCCACGCGTCGAGGCGACCAGCGAGGCCACGGCCGGGTCCAGCGCTTTGCCGCTGAGCACGTGGCGGGCGCAGGCCTCGACTGCGTCTCGGTCCAGCGAATGGCCCGACATCTGGTGAAGTTCACCGAGTACGAAATCCTCGGCCAGCGCGGCACGATAAGGGCGATAAGATGACATCGCGTCGAAGACGTCGGCCACTGCCAGAATTCGCGCTTCCGTGAGAATCGCAGCCCCCGTTAGGCCCCGCGGATACCCGCTGCCGTCGAGCCGCTCATGATGCTGGAAGATGATTTCCGCAATGGGGAATGGTGCGCGTAGCTGCACAAGAATGTCATGGCCGACCGCAGAATGCGTCTGGATGAGCGCGTATTCGGGATCCGACAGCTTACCCGGCTTTCCGACGATTTCCATCGGCACGCCCAGCTTGCCGATGTCGTGCACGGTTGCTGCGAGGTGCAATATCTCGAGCCGACCGGGAAGTAGTCCCATGATTGCGCCGATCGACACTGCGAGGTCCGCGACACGCTGCTCATGCTGGCAGGTGTAGGTATCCCGGTAACGGTGCGCGCGCGCTAAGGTGTCGATCGCCGGACGCAATGGGGGCGGACCCGGCGCCGGCCCGTATGCGAGCGCCAAGGGCGGTCTCATCGCCTTCACCAAATCGCTGGCCAGGGAAATGG
>Ga0209415_10015056_pt1 | contig 12586 bp, 5 predicted proteins | sample PeaSoiSIISIP2007_FD_187696 | JGI IMG/M metagenome (GOLD analysis project Ga0209415, IMG submission 187696) | Peat soil microbial communities from Weissenstadt, Germany - SII-SIP-2007 (SPAdes) (version 2) | ecosystem: Environmental > Terrestrial > Soil > Wetlands > Peat | place: Germany...
GTTGCTGGAATGATCGAGCTCGCGCGCGAGATTGACGCGCACGTCCACGCCCATGCAGCGAGCCCTTATCTCGAGCCGGTTGCCTCCAGTGATTCGGTCGAGCTTGGCGCCTCTCTCTCTCGGTTGAAGAAGCGGGATGTACGCACCGACCTCGCAGAGCGCCTCGCAGCGTTCGTCGAACAAAGCCCCGACGCCGACGCGATTCGCATGCGCCCGTTCGAGCTCGCGGACGAATGGGGCGAGCCGCGTCGCGAGGTTCTCGCCGCGATGCTCCACGCCGTCCCGGCAGGCCTCGTCGAGCTTCGTTGGGCGATCGTGTGCCCGAGCTGCCGAACGGCGAGCGAGGAAGTCACCGAGCTTGGCAGCATCGGCCTCGAGGGGCATTGTCAGCTTTGCGACATCGCGTTCGAGCTCGAGCTCGATCGCGCAGTCGAGGTGACGTTTCGTCCGCACGAGAAGGTGAGGCAAGTGCCGGCGCAGTTCTTTTGCATGGGTGGTCCGGCAAGGACGCCGCATGTGCTGACGCAAGTCATCGTGCCATCCGGCGACGACGCCGAGCTCGTCGCACCCACGGAAGAAGGCCGTTTTCGCATCTTCGCGCGTGGCGGAGCGCGCGTCTCACTCGAGGTGGTGGCAGGCGGCCCCCAGAGCGTCACGGCGCGCATCCGTGATGATGCCATCACGCCCGTCGACCTGCGCGCTGCCCCCGGCGCGAGCATCACGATCCACAACGACACGGGCGACGAGCGTCACATCAAGCTCGAGCGCCTCGCCTACGCGAGTGCCGCGGCGACGGCCCACGAGCTCTCGACGCTTCCCGAGTTCCGCGCGCTCTTTTCCAGCGATCTGCTCAAACGCGAGACGCCACTCAAGGTAGCGCGGTGTGCGATTCTCTTTTCCGACCTCACGGGATCGACCGCGCTCTACACCGAGGTCGGCGACGCGGCCGCATTTCGCCTCGTAGATGACCATTTCGACGTCTTGCGCCAAGCGGTTGCGTCCCACCGCGGCGCTGTGGTCAAGACGATGGGCGACGCGGTGATGGCTGCGTTCATCGACGAGCGCTCGTGCCTCGACGCCGCGGTCGAGTGCCTCGTGAAGTTCGAAGCCTTTCGTGCGAAGGCCAAAAACGGGGCTCGTACGCAGCTCAAGCTCGGGATGTACGGCGGGCCTTGTTATGTCGTGACCGCGAACGGCGCGCTCGACTACTTCGGGTCGACCGTGAACGTGGCGTCGCGCATGCAGCACCTGGCCGAGGGCGGGGAGATCGTGCTCGAGCGGAGCGCGGCCGAGCACATCGTAAAGGACCAGCGCTTGGTCGTCTCGGCCCCGACCGAGGTCCGCGTGAAAGGCATCGACCACGCGATCGAAGTCGTGCATCTGCGCTTACGCGCTGGCGGGAATTGATTTAGAACGCCCTTCATGCAGACGGACACCATCGCGCAGGCTCTCGAGGCGGTCGTGGCGAGACGCGCAGACGTGGTGGCGCTTCGCCACAAGGTCGCTGGCAAGTGGGTCGAGACGACCTGGAAGCAATATCGTGACAGCACACGCGCCGCCGCGAAGGCGCTCATCGCCGCGGGCGTCGAGCCGCATGAGGGTGTGGCTATCGCGGGGTACAACGCACCCGAGTGGCTTTACGCGGACGTCGGCGCCATCCTCGCGGGTGCAATCCCCGCCGGCATCTACACGACGAGCAGCCCCGAGCAGATGGCGTACATCGTCATGCACTGCGACGCGCGTGTGGTGTTCACCGACTCGGCAGCGCAAACGAACAAGCTCCTCGCCGCACGCAGCACGATGCCCAAGCTCGAGCGCATCGTGCAGTGGGGCTCTGGGGATGTGCCCGCCGATCCCCTCGTCGTCTCGTATGCCGCGTTCGTCGAGCAGGGAGCGAGTGTCGACGATCGCGCGCTCGAAGCGCGCATCGCCGCTCAGAAACCGAATGACGCGTGCACGCTCATTTACACGTCGGGAACCACAGGCAACCCGAAGGGCGTGCTCCTGTCGCACGAGAACCTCACCTGGACGGCGCAGGCGAGCGAGACGCTCGGCCTGGTCGAGACCGATTCGGGCGTGAGCTACTTGCCGCTCAGCCACGTCGCCGAGCAGATGCTGACGATCCACGTTCCCATGCGTCTTGGCGTGATGATCACGTTCGCCGAGAGCCTCGAGAAGATGCCCGAGGCGCTGCTCGATGCGCGCCCGACCTACTTCCTGGGCGTGCCGCGCGTTTGGGAGAAGATGCAGGCCAAGATGCAAGCCGCGGCGGCGAATGGGCCGCCGCTTCGCAAGCGCATCGCACGTTGGGCTCGCGGCGTGGGGTTGCGCGGGGGCTACGCCGATCAACGCGGTGAGTCACGCCCGATGCTCTATGGCCTGGCGAACGCCCTCGTGTTCTCGAAGGTGCGCCCGCGCCTCGGGCTCGATCGCTGTCGCTTCGCGCTCACGGGCGCCGCGCCGATCGCGAAGGACACGCTCGAGTTCTTCCTCAGCCTCGGGATCCCGCTCTACGAGGTGTATGGCATGAGCGAGTGCACGGGGCCCGCCACCCAGTCACTGCCGACGGCGTATCGCACGGGGTCGGTGGGCAAGGTCCTCGCGGGCGCCGAGCTACGCATCGCCGAAGACGGCGAGATCCTCGTGCGCGGCAAGCATGTCTTCGTCGGCTACCTCAAGGACGACGCCGCGACGCGTGAAGCAATCGACGAGGAAGGGTGGCTGCACACGGGCGACGTCGGCGAGCTCGACCAAGACGGCTATCTGCGCATCACCGACCGAAAGAAGGAGCTCTTGATCACGGCAGGCGGTGAGAACGTCGCGCCGCAGCTGGTCGAAGGGCTGCTCAAGTCGATCCCGGTGATCGCTCAGGCAGTCGTCATCGGCGACAGGCAGAAGTATCTGGCCGCGCTCGTCACGCTCGATCCAGAGCGCGTGGCGAGCGAGGCGGAGGTCGCCGGGAGCGTGGCGCGGGACACGCACGCCGCCGCCACGTGCGTTGTCTTCCGCGCGCACGTGGAAAAGCAAATCGACAAGCTCAACGAGCGACTGGCGCGCGTGCAGACCATCAAGCGATTCACGATCCTGCCCAATGAGCTCACGGTCGACAGTGGTGAGCTCACGCCGACGCTCAAGCTGCGCCGAAAGGTCATCATGGCGAAGTACGCCAAGGAGATCGAGTCGATGTACGTGTGATACCGTGCGCCCGTGGACCCTGTCGCACAATTCAAAGAAAACGCTCGCCAGGCATGGGCGTCGTTCATTCCCTTCGAGATGGTCACGGGCACGGCTGCGCCACGCCTCGTCCGCTTTGCCGCGATCAAGACCGGCGCGCGCGTCCTCGACGTGGCCTGTGGCACGGGTGTCGTCGCCCTCACGGCGGCTCGCGCTGGGGCGAAGGCGTCGGGGGTCGATCTCACACCCGAGCTCATCGCGCGAGCGAAGGAAAACGCAGCCCTCACGAAGCAAGAGGTGGACTTCCACGTTGGCGATGCCGAGGAGCTCCCGTTCGGCGAGTCGTCATTCGAGGTCGTCCTCAGTCAATTCGGCCACATGTTCGCGCCGCGGCCCGAGATCGTCGTCCGCGAGATGCTTCGCGTGCTCAAACCGGGTGGCATCATCGCGTTCAGTACGTGGCCCCCGGAGCTGTACACGGGCCGCATGTTCGCGCTCACCGCGAAGTACGCGCCTCCACCGCCGCCAGGCGTGTCGCCACCCATTCAATGGGGCGAGCCGGCGATCGTTCGTGAGCGCCTCGGAACGGCGGTGAAGTCTCTCACGTTCGACCGCGACGTGATGCGTTCTCCCGCGCTCTCACCTCAGCACATGCGCGTGCTGCTCGAGAGCAATCTCGGACCGCTCGGAAAGCTCGTCGCTGCGCTCGGGACTGGCGATCCGTCCAAGCTCGCGTCGCTCAGGCACGAGATCGACGATCTGAACACCGAATATTTCGAGAACAACACGCTACGTCAGGACTTCCTGATGTCACGCGCCATCAAGGCGTGAGGCGCGTCAAGCCCAGCTCGTGCCCATCCGGCGCTTCAAGGCGGCGGCTTCCGGAGTGACCGCGAAGCGAGCGAGGTCACCTGCGTAAGGATGCTCGAGCACCGCCGCGAGCGCTCCGCGTCCGGGCTGCTCGGTTCCCTTGAGGAGCGCTGCGTCCGCGCCGCGTACGTCGTCGATGGTGGCGAGCAAGTCTCCGGTGAGCACATACGCCGTGCGGAGCTCGCCACGCGCGAGCGCTGCGACGAGGTGTGTGACGACAGGTGGCCGGCCTTGCGGCGCGGCGATGTGGCTCGCGAGCTCCTCGAGGAGCTTTCGCTGCCGCCGGGCGATCGTCTTGGCGACCGGACCTTCGTACTGCGCGATGAGCGGCTCGGTCGACAGGTCCAGATCGCGCGCGTAGTTCGGGACGGCGTGGCGCGCGGCCGCGACGAGCAAGGCCTCGATGTGTGGCCCAGGGAGCTCCTCGAGCCACGGCACGCCGAAGGCGATTCGCGCGAGCGCACGACCAATCGCGGCGAGCTGGGCCATCTCGGGCAAGTCGGTCAGCGTCGCCGGCACGACGACCCACGGGACGTCTTGCGTGAGCACGCGCGTTCGAACGACGTTGGGTGTGATGACGAGCTCGACGTCGGAGATGCCGAGCATCTTCATCAACCGGTCGAGGAGGGCGCGCGTCGGGTGCCCCGCGCGCGTCGAGACGCGATCCCGCGACGAGATGCCAATCTCGTTGATGTCGCTCCGCAACATCTTGGCCTCGATGCCGTAGATGGCGGCCGCGACTTCGAGCAGCACGTGGCGCCCTTCGGAGGGAAGGACGTGCGTCACGAGCGTCGCGCGGTCGAGCACGGTTTGGTTGGGCTCGAGCGGGCGAGGGCGCCTTCCGCGCAACCACGCGTAGCGACCATCGTCGAGATCTCCGGCGACGGCTCGAAGCTCGCTGACCGCAAGCGCCTCTTCGTTGCGACGTTCGGCGTTGAGGCTTCGCTCGAGCAGCCCGAGCGCGGTCGCTGGGTCGGCGAGCGACAGGAGCGGCCGCGGATCGGGGCTGAGCATCGCGTGGACGGTGCGGGCCGCGTCCTGATGCGCCTGTGCCTTCGCGAACGCGTTTGCGAGCTCGAACCGCGTCTCGTGCAAGCTCGCGTCGATGGTGACGGCTTGCTGCAAGTGGGCGATGCCCTCGCGAACGCGCATCAGGCGCTCGACCTCGAGCTGGCCGAGCGTCGCAAACCAAGACGCATCCGTGCGGCCGAGGCGCTGACCGACCGCGATCACCTGTTCGAGCGCGCGAGCATAGCTGGCGTCGTCGGTGGCGCCTTGCGGCGTCTTGAAGCCCGCTGCCAGCCTCGCGAACATCTTCGCGTTGCGCGGAGCGTGCGCCACGGCCGTGACGAGCGCGCGCTCGGCCCCGGACATGTCACCGATGCGCGCGCGCATCGATGACAGCTCTGCGAGAAGCTCGCACTTCTGGTCGGGCTCCGGCTCGACGTCGGCGAGCTGCTCGAGCAGCTGCGCCTGCTCGGTGCGAGTGTCCGCCTTGCTGTTTTGCGCCAGGTGGCGAAGAAGCGCCCGAAGAGCGCGTGGATTGAGCGGCTCGATCGACAGCGCTGTGCGCAGCGCGCGCTCGGCGTCGGGCTTGCGGTCGAGGACGCGCTCGTAGACGCTCGCGAGCGCGAACAGCGCCGTGAGGCGAGGACCAGCCTCGCGGCTGGTGGTGACTACGGCCTCGAGCGCATCGACGGCTTCCGCCCACGCGCGCTGCGCGATGCACAGCTCCGACAAAGTGAGCAGCGATGGGATGTGGTCGGGGACGGCGGCTCGAACCCGCTGCATCGCCTCGATCGCGGTGGGCAAGTCCTTGAGCTCGTCTCGAGCCACGCGAGCGACCTCCGAGCCGAGCATCACGATAGCCTCGGCCTCGGTCGCCGTCTTGAGCGCTGAACGGAACACATCGACGAGCCGCTCGGCGTGGCCGTCCTCGCTCCACACGCTCGACAGACGACCCACGGCCACGATGGAGTTCGAATCGGCCTCGACCGCCTGCTGAAGGAGCGCCCCTGCACGCGAGCGGCGCTCGGGAATCGACCCGAGGCCGTCTCGCGCCCCGAGGAGAAGCTCCGCTGCCTCCAGCAAATACCGGGCACGCACCGCGGGTTGGGCGGCGATCTCCGCGAGCGACAGCGCAGCGCTCAGCGCACCCTCGACGTCGCCCAAACGCGCCGACAGACGCGCCAATCCCGTCGCGGCGGTCACCGAGAGTCGATCGATCCCGAGGGCGATGCGATAGCGATCACGAGCTTCGCGTATGAGCTCCGCTCCGGCCGGGTCGGATTCGGCCGCACTCTCCAAGCACAGCGCCAGCCTGAGCTGCTGGGCGATCTTGGTGCCGTCATCCGATGCAAGCGTGATGAGCGCCCGGAGCGCGCCGAGCACGCTGCTGCGGGCTCTCGCATCGCCACGGCGCGACAGCGGTACATCGTGCCGGAGCGTCGCTTCGAGGGCCGCGGGATCGCTTCCGTCGAGGTCGAGAATGCGCGCGTACGTTGGCCCTGGATCGGCAGACGGCAGACGCCACTCTTCGAGCGCCGCGAGCGCCCAGAGAGCACCGAGCCTCGCGCGCACGTCGCGGAGCGCATCGCCCTGTCGAGAGAGCGACTGCGCGAGGGCGGGTAGATCGTTGGAAGAGCGCGCGAGGCTTTCGAGCGTTCGCAACGCAGGCACATGCCGCGGGTCGTCTTTGACGACCGATTCGAGGAGCTGCACGGCCCTCGGCAGATCGTGAGACGCCTGAACGAGGAGCGACGCCGCGGCGAACGTGAACGCCTGAGAGCGATCTCCGTCGCGCGCTTCGCCGTGGGCTCGCTCTGCGCGCTTGAGCGTGTGCGTGAAGACCTCGCCAAACGCGGTCTGCGCGCTCTCTTTCGCTGCCACCCGTCGAGCGAGGACGCGTCCGAGCCTATCTGCGGCGAGCTCGTCATCCGCGTACGTGACGAGGGCGCGGGAATACGTCGCCGCGGCGCGCGCGTCATCGTGCAACCTGAGCTCTTCGACCTCGGCGGCGCGCACGAGATAGTGGGCGCGCTCGATCGCGCTCGGTGCCGTATCGGCGAGCTGGGCGAGCGCATCGCGGTAGGTGGCGGCGTCTCCGTTCGACTCGAGGAGCCTGGCAATCTCCTCGGGAGGCACCGGGTGCGACGGGTCACAAGCGCGAGCAGCTTTGAGCGATGCGAGCGCGTCTCCAGGCGCTCGCAACCGATCGCGCTGCGTTTCGGCCAGCGAGAGCCAGAGCGCGACGATGTCGGCCTTCGGTGCACCTCGGCGCGTTGCCCCCTCGATGCGCGCCCGCATCCCGAGAGCGACCTTCTCCCAGCGACCGGCTTCTTCATGGAGCCGCGTCTCGAGCGAGCGTGCTGCGGCGTGATCTTGATCTTGCGTGAGCACCTCGTCGACCAGAGCGAGCGAGCGCGCGGGATCCGTCTTGGCGAGCGCGCTCGCGGCGCGCGTCTTGAGAGAGAGCACGTCTGCGCCGTCTTCCGCGAGACGCGCCTCCGCGAGGAGCGCTTTCGCAAGCGTCGCGTCGTCGTGGAGCCGCTCGGCACATCGTGCGAGCCCGAGGATCGCGCCGCGACGCTCGGGCTCGACCGTCAGGATCTCCTCGTAGAGCTTGAGCGCACGTGAGGCGTCCCCAAGCACGTCCTCCCATAGGAGAGCGGCCTTCTCGAGGTACGCGACGCGGCGCGCCGCGTCCCGGGCGCGCTCCGCTGCTTGCACGTAGAGCTCGAGGAGCGCGCGCGTGTCTCCGTCGACCTTGTCATTGGGGGGTGCCGACAGCGCGCGTGACAGCGAATCGAGCACCTCGACGTCGCCGGGGTTTGCGATCCAAGCCGCGCGAAGGTGGCGCACGGCATCCTGATGCCGCCCGAGCTTGTCGGCGATCTGCGCCGCACGAAGGAGGGCGCGTGCGCGTTTGCTCGCGTCAGCGTTTCGCGCGGCTTCGGTGACCCAGAGCGCCATGCGCTGGTCGTGCCTCGAAGCACCGTCGAGCAGCCGATCGAGGTAGTCGAGGAGCGTCGGATCATCACCCGACGCGGCCAGCGCAGCTTGAACGTGAGTGACCGCGGCCTCGAGCGTCCCAGCCTTCTCGGCGAGCGCGGCGAGTGTGCGGTGCTCTTGCGCGAGCGCGCTCGCGTCGGTGATGAACTCGAGCTGAGCACGCCGCACACGGGCGATGGCCACCACGTCACCCGAGGCTTCGTGAAGGCGCAAGAGCTCTTGAAGCACGCGCCTGTCGATCGAAGGCTCCGTCGGGGCGCGCGCCGCGGCGCGGTCGAGCAGCGTCGTCGCGCGGGCCGCGTCTCCAAGACGGAACGCCGCCAAGCACGCTGCATCGAGCTCGAGCCGAGCGGCCCTCCCAGCGCTCTTCTCGAGCAGCGCCTCTTCTTCGAGTAGCGCGGCAAGCGCCGATGGATCGTCATGCGCGGCAACGAAGAGCACGCTCACGTCGCGTACGGGCCCGACCGATCCATCGAGCTCGAGGGCTCGCTCGAGCGCCCCGCGCGCTGCATCGACCCGATGCAGATCGTGCTCGAGGATTCGCGCGCGCTCGACGTGGAGCCAAGCGGCGAGCTTCGTGTCGCTCGCATACGCATCGGCCATTCGAGCGAGGTGCGCGGCAAAAGCCTCTTTTGCGCTCGTGTCGCTGCGCTGCGCGCGGTCGGCGAGCTCGCCTTCGAGCCCGCGAAGCGCGGCAGCGTGATGCGGCGCGATCGCGAGCGCTCGCTCCCACGCTTCGATCGCAGCCGGGCCGTCCACCAGACGCGCTCGAAGCGCGAGAAGCTCCACGCGCGCCGCATCTGCGGACGCGGCCGCGAGCTCCACGTCGATGTGCTTGAGCAGCTCCGCGGCGTTCGCACGCCCGTGTCTTCGCGCGCGAAGAAAGTTGTGAGCCGCCGCATACGACGGGTCCACGACGAGCGCGCTCTCCGCGTGCGACACGGCTCCAGCGTCATCACCGAGCACGGCCTCGAGCACCACCGCGAGCTCGACGTGCCCACGCGCGAGCCCCACTTTGTCACCCGCTCCTTCGAGCGTCTCGATGCGCGCGGTGAGCAGCTCCGCGAGCGACTCGGCGCTCATCGGGTCGAGCACCGAGCGCGCACGCTCTCGCGACGGCTCCTGGGCGAGGTCCTTCGCCGACGAATCAGCGGGTGGGGGAGGTGCAGCAGCCGCGGCCTTCTTGGTTGGAAGCGGCGGCTTCTTCGGTAGGGGTGGCGGCGGCTTGGTGACCTTCGGAAGTGGCACCGCTGGAGAGAGCGACTTCGGCTTCGTCGACGGAAGAGGCGGCGGGATGGACTTGCCCCTATCACGGTCACGTGCGTGAGGCTTGGGCAGCGGCGGAGGGATCGACGACTTCTTCGCCGCTGGAGCGAGGTCCTGCGCGCTCGGGAGCACCATCTCGGCCGCGGGCACGTCCCTCATCAGCCTCGACGGTGGGTCGCCCGACGCAATCTGAAGCGTGCGCACCTGCTCGTCGATGTCCCAGCCCTCGTCCGTGAGCGCGAGCAGCTTGTCGATCGAGTTCTTGTCCTCCTCGAGCATGCTCCTCGCCTCGGAGACGGGGGCGGGCGGAACGGGTTTCGACGGTTTCGCGGGCATGTCGCCGTTGGGATGGTGGCACAAGACGCCTGATTAGTTGCACCGTTTTGTTGCTACGCTTGTCGATGTGAGAGCTGCGTTGCGTGACATCGCTTTCTTCGCGGTGCCGCTCACTTCGGCGTGCTCGCTGCTGGTGAACTTCGTGGCCGCACCGGACGGCGGCGATGCTGCCTTCGACGCGTCCTTTGACGTCGCGAACGACGCCCCAGAAGGCAGCACCGACGCCGGGATCGACGTCTACGACGCCTCGAAGGTCTGCAAAGGCCTCGGAGATGGTTGGTACTGCGGGTACAACGGGCTCAACGGGTCGCCCCCGGCGGACTGGCTCGTGGACTGCATCGACGGCTCCGCGATCGTTCGTGTGTGCGATGCCGGGTGCCTCGCGTTTCCATCCGGCACGTCCGACCGCTGCAACGAATGCCCGGGAAAGCCAAACGGCGTCTACTGCGGCTCGCAGTTCTCGACGTACGCGCCGGACAACGCACCGTACTTGATCTCGTGCGGTGAAGGCCTCGCCGCCATTCAGACCGACTGCACCAACGGGTGCAGCCCAGGAAACGGCGACGCAAGCTGCAAATGAGCGCGCGCGTCATCCTCGCACCGGCCGAGCGTGCACGGCGCATCGCCCTCGTGCTGTCGGGGATCGCGGTCGTCTTCTCGTTCGGCTTCGGCATCTTCTTGCGCAAGTGGATGGCGGCGCCCACTGACGCGGACATCGCGCTCTTGTGGCTGCTGATTGCGCTCGTGCTGTTGCTGATTGCGATGCTGCTCCGCATGGGCGCAGCGATCTGCGAGCTTCTATGGCTCGAGCGAACCTGGGCGAACTTGCCCGTGGAGCTGCGCAAGGTCGGCCCCATCGACAACGTCACGCCCGTTCACATCTTCGGCATCGCGTTCATTCCCGTGATCGCGTGGTTCTGGAAGCTAGGCCTCGTCGCGAGCGTATCGAACGGGCTCGAGGAGGTCCGCAAGACGACGCACTTCAAGGCGCCCGTCCCGAAGAACCTCGGCATCACCGCGGTGATGCTCGGCTGGTTTCCGGGCCCGAACATCTACATCGCGCCGTTCCTGTGGGAGATGTTCGCCCGCCGCATCGACGCGGTTTGTCTGGAGCTCGCCCGTCAGTCCCTGCCGACGGTGCCATCCGATTAGAACGGGCGCCCGCGTTGCTCGGCGAGCGGAACGAGGTCCGCGCAGGCTTGTTGACCGAGGTCGTCGAGCTCGTACGGATCGCGCGAGACGTCGAAGCAACCCCAGGCGTGATCTCCCTCGTGCGCGAGGAGCTTGCGCGTGCCGGAGATTGCGCCCCAGTTTCTGAACGCGCACGCCCAAAGCTCGCTGCAGTTCGTCATCGCGATGGGCGTCTCGGGGGCCGAGCCGCCGCGGAGCAAGCTGTGTCCCGGCATCGGCTGCTTCAAAGTGGCGAGGCTCGGATCGTCCCACACACCCATCAGATCGAGCAGCGTCGGGAGCACGTCGAGGTTCGTGAGCGGCGTGCGCTCGAGGGAACGAAGGCTCGCGCTCTCGCTCTCGGTGAGCGTGCCACGGGGAGCGTCGATCCACGCGGGGATGCGGATCTCTTCGTCCCACAGCGTGCCCGTGTGACCGACGGCGCCTTTTTCGCGCATCTGCTCGCCGTGATCGGACACGAAGACAATCACCGTGCGCTCGCTCTCCGGCCTCGAGCGCACCGCGCGAACGAGCCGCGCGACCGCGATGTCCTGAAGGTAGATCGAGTCCTGATAACGGTTCTTGATCTCGTTCTCGTAGCCCGGCCCAGACGCTTCCTCTTGCGGTAGGAAAGGCGAGTAGCGGTCGTCGACCTTGTACGGGAAGTGCGTGTTCGACAGGTGCACGACGGCGACGTAGGGCTCGGGCAGGCTCGGGATGTCGCCGATGACGAAGTCCACGAGCTTGCCGTCATCGGCTCCGATCTCCATCGTGGCTTCGGGCTCGATCTGCGTCGCGTTGATCGTGCGGTCGAGCGGCACCGAGCTGATCCACGTCCCCGAGTTACCGAAGAGCAGGTTCTGCGACGTCCAATACGCCGTGTGGAAGCCAGCGGCCTTCGCGTACTCCCAAAGCAGCGGCGCCGAGTGGAGGTTTGCGCGTGGGGCGGTTGGTAGCAAACCGCCCCACATGATCGCGAGCGAGATTGCGGTCGTCGAGTCGAGCGCGCGCATCTGCGTCAGGCCGTAGCGATCGGGCGTGAGCGCGTTCGAAAACGGCGTCCACTTGCAGTGCGGGTCGTAAGCCACACACACGGATTGCGCGCGGACGGACTCCGTGATGACGAAGAGCACGTTGCGCGCCGCGGGTTGATGCGCGACGAGCGGAGGCACGGCGAACGGCGTGCGAGGTCCCGGGTGAATCCTCTCGACGGTCTCGTTGTGGTCCCAGTGGGCGCGCGTGAGCTGCCCCATCGCGGAAAGATAAAGGACATCCGGGGTCGCGACCTGATCGTCGCCGACGTTGCCAAACAGCGAGACCACGATGGCGAACGTGATCAAATCAAGCGCGAAGAAAGCGTCACCGTTTGATTTCGTTCGGCGCATCAGCAGCGGTGCGATGAAAGGCACGGTGAGCGCAAAGAGCACCGGTGGCGCGAGCGCGGCTGCGAATCCCCACCGGTCGCTCCAGAGCTGCTGGCCGATGCTCGGCAACATCGATGTGCCAACGAGCGCTGCTCTGTGATCGAGGTAGGCCCCGTATCGCGAGAACACGTACGTCTGACCCCCGAGCGCGAGAGCGGCACCAGCGACGAGGAGCAAACGCCCCCACCACTTGAGCCAGGTTCCTCGCGACATCGACAGGAACACGAGCGCTCCCCACAAGGCTGCGCCCAGAAGCGCCCACCAGACGTACATCGCCGTCTGTTTGCGTCCGAAGTGCATGATCTGGTCGTGACGCCGAGCGAAGTAGACCGCGA
>Ga0209415_10015057_pt1 | contig 12585 bp, 9 predicted proteins | sample PeaSoiSIISIP2007_FD_187696 | JGI IMG/M metagenome (GOLD analysis project Ga0209415, IMG submission 187696) | Peat soil microbial communities from Weissenstadt, Germany - SII-SIP-2007 (SPAdes) (version 2) | ecosystem: Environmental > Terrestrial > Soil > Wetlands > Peat | place: Germany...
TGGATGGTCGTCGCCCGGATCGTGCGCGGCGAGGTGCTCCGGTACCGCGGGTTGGACTTCGTCCTTGCCGCCCGCACGCTGGGCGCGACGTCGGGGCGCATTCTGGTTCGTCACATCATGCCGCAGACCGTTCCGTCGATCATCGTGGCGGCCACGTTCGGGGTCGCGAACGCGATTCTGCTCGAGTCGGCGCTGAGCTTCCTCGGGCTGGGGATCCAGCCACCCCAGGCGAGCTGGGGGAACATGCTGTCGAACGCGCAGGCGTACGTCTGGGAGAACCCGCGGCTGCCGTTGTACCCCGGGCTGCTGATCCTGTGCACCGTGCTCGCCTACAACTTTCTCGGCGACGCCCTGCGGGACGCGCTGGATCCGAGATACCGGGAGAGCAACGTCTGACGACTGCGCGGTGACCCGTCCCCGGCGCTGGCCGCCAGGGCGGACGGCGTGGCGGCGTCGAAGATCACCGGCGGCAGCGGAACTTCGAGGCGGAGCGCAAGGAGGCCGAGCGTGGCAAACGCCGGGGCGGGCACCCTGAGTCTGGTCGGAGACGTGATGATCGAGCGTCCGTTCGCTCAGAGCGGGCGCGGCGGCGGCGCCGGGTTTCGAGCAGCGCTTGCGGTCGCGCGCCAGGCCGACCTTGTCGTCGCGAACCTCGAAATGCCGCTGTCGCGCCGCGGCGTCCGGGTGCCGAAGACCGCCAGCCTGCGGTCGGATCCGGACGTGATCCGGGACGTGCGGGCGATGGGGATCGACGCCGTGACGCTCGCCAACAACCACCTGTACGACTACGGTCCGGATGCGCTCTCCGACACGGTCGCCGCGTGCCGCGACGCGGGCATCGCGTGCTGCGGCGCGGGCGCGGATCTGGACGCGGCGCTCGCGCCGGCGCGGCTCCGCGCCGGCGGGGCAGCGGTCGCGCTCCTCAGCGTCGCCTGCACGCTGCCGGTCGAGTCCGCGGCGAGGCCGGGCAAGCCCGGAATCGCGCCGATCGGGGTCGGGCACTCGCTCGAGCCCGACATCAACCTGTTCGTCGAGCAGCCGGGGACCGTGCCGGTCGTCCACACCTGGGCGTCGCCCGCGGACCAGCGGGTCGTGTGCGACCGCGTCGCCGCGCTGCGCGCCGAAGGCCAGGCCGTGATCGTCGGCATCCACTGGGGCGTGCCCGAGCACTGGCTGTCGCCGTCGCTCGGGCGGCTCGCCGAGTACCAGCGCCCCCTCGGGCACGCGCTGATCGACGCCGGGGCCGAGATCGTGTTCGGGCATCATTCGCACTCGCTGCACCCGATCGAGGTGTACCGGGGCAAGCCGATCTTCTACAGCGCCGGGAACTTCTTGTTCGAGGATCCGCGGGCGTTCATGGGGCCTGAGTCGGTGATCGTGCAGGTCGCGCTCGGCGCGCGATTGGGGATCACGCTCGTGCCCGCGCTGGTGGACGCGCAGGGGTTCCCCGAGCTCGCCACGGGGCCGGCCGCCGCCCGCGTGCTCGAGCGACTTGTGGATCTGTCGCGGCCGTTCGGTACGTCGCTCGAAATCGAGGGCGACCTGGCGCGTCTCGTCCTGAGTTGAGTCCAGCGCATCACCAGTTCGGCAGTCGAGAAAGGGGAGAAGTCCGATGAGTCGGGTGGAAGAGATTACCGGATGGAGCGACGGCGCCCTCGAGCGCCGCGTGCTCGATGCCGTTTCGATCAAGGTCCCGTGGCGTCTCGTCGAGCAGTTCTCGAAGCTCGTGCGCCTGTCGGGATCCCCGGAGGAACGGCGGGCGTTCGACCTGCTGACGAAGCAGCTGACGGCGTGGGGCGTGCCCCACCGCCTCCACGAGCCGCTGTGCTTCATCTCGATTCCGGGGCCGTCCGGCGTGCGCTGCAACGGAACGGCGTACCGGGCGAAGACGCCGGCGATGTCGGTGTCCACGAACGGGACGGACGTCTCCGGGGAACTCGTGTACGTCCGCAGCGGCAGCGGGCACAGCGCCTTCGACGTCTTCTCCACCGGGGTGGATTTCGGCGGGACGCGGGTGGCCGGCAAGATCGTCCTGACCGAGGGCATGGCGTCGCCCGGCAAGGTGAGGGATCTCATGGACGCGGGGGCGATCGCCGGCATCTTCATCAACCCGGGGCAGAACATCCACGAGGGCATCTGTACGACGATCTGGGGCACGCCCGACCTCGACGCCGCGGTCCGGCAGCCGACGATTCCGGTCGTCGCGGTCAACCACCCGGACGGCCAGGCGCTCATCCGTGCCGCGGAGCAGGGCAGCCGGGGGGCCGTCTCCACCCAGCTCGACACGGGCTGGCGGACGATTCCGGTGCTCGTCGCGGAGATCCCCGGCCGCCAGGCGCCCGAGGAGTTTGTGCTGCTGCACGGCCACCTCGACGGATGGCACTTCGGCGTCGGGGACAACGCGACCGGCAACGCAACGCTGCTGGAGCTCGCCCGGGTGTTTTGGCGCCACCGGCGGCGGCTCGCGCGCTCGCTGCGCATCGCGTGGTGGTCGGGCCACTCCCACGGCCGGTACGCCGGATCCACCTGGTACGCCGACACGCAGGGGATCGACCTTGCGAGGCACTGCGTCGCCCAGGTGAACTGCGACTCGCCGGGGTGCCGGTGGGCCACGACGTACAATCACCTGACGGCGATGAGCGAGACGGTGCCGCTCGTCGACGCCGTCATCCGCGGGACGACCGGCATTGCCCCCGAGCCGGAGCGGCCGCCGCGCGCGGGCGACTATTCGTTCAACAGCATCGGGTTGTCCTCGTACTTCATGCTGAGCTCCACCATGTCCGAGGAGGACCGTGCGGCGCACCACTACTACGCCGTCGGCGGGTGTGGCGGCAACATCGCGTGGCACACCGAGGATGACCTGATGGACATCGCCGACCGGGACAATCTGCTGCGCGATATGCGCGTGTACGCGGCGGCGGTGCTGCGGACGCTGAACGCCCCGGTCCATCCGCTGGATTGGACCCGGACGGCCGCGGAGTTCCGCTCCACGCTCGAGGGGTACCGCCAGGCCGCGGGCAGCGAGTTCGACTTTGGCCCCGCGCAGGCCGCGCTCAACGGGCTGGACACGGCCCTCGCCGAGTTCTACGCCAAAGCACCCGCCCGCGGCAGCGCCCGCACCGCAGCGGTGAAGCGCTTCAACGCGGTCCAGCGGCGGCTCGGGAGGTTCTTGATCCCGGTGAACTACAGCCGCATGCCGGCATTCTGGCACGACCCCGCGGTGAACGTGCCGCCGCTGCCGGATCTCGCGCCGGCATCGGCGCTGTCGCGGGCCGCCGGGCACGCGGACCAGCTCGGGATGCTTCGGGCGCACCTGACGCGCGGACAAAACCGGCTCGTGTGGACGCTCCAACAGGCCCGCGAGGCCGCGGGCGGGTAGCCGCCCTTCACGGTGATGGCGCACAGTGGTGTGCTGATCCCACCCCGTCGGCTCCGGAATTCGACGGGGAACACCGGACGGCGCGTGGTGTTCGTCGCGGCCGTCTGCTGCGTGACGGGTGTCTGGGCACGGCCGGCGTGGCTGACGTCGATCAACAGGGATGTGGGGAGCGGTTGTGAACATTCTGATCTTGGGGGGAACACGGTTCGTCGGCCGGCACCTCGCCGAGGCGGCGCTGGCCCGCGGCCACACGGTGACGTTGTTCAACCGCGGGCAGTCCGATCCGAACCCGGGGCTTGACGTCGAGCACCTTCGGGGTAACCGTGACGGCGACCTGGGCGCTCTGCGCGGGCGCCGTTGGCATGCGGTCATCGACACGTCGGGCTACGTCCCCCGGATCGTGCGCGCGTCCGTCGAGCTGCTCGCGGACGCGACCGAACACTACACATTCATCTCTACCGCGAGCGTGTATGCGCCGCCTTCGGCTCCCTTGCCGGCGGCGCCGATCACGGAGGATGCTCCGCTGTTGCGGCTCGAGGACCCAACCCGCGAAGACCACACGGATCCCACGGCGTACGGCGGCCTCAAGGTCCTCTGCGAACGCACCGTGATGGATCTGATGCCCGGATGCGCGCTCCTGGCGCGGCTCAGCCTCGTCGTTGGACCGCGCGATCCGACGGATCGGTTCACCTACTGGCCGGCCCGTGTGGCCCGCGGGGGCGAGATCCTTGCCCCGGACCGTCCCGACCGGCCCATCATTCCGTTCATTGACGCCCGAGACGTGGCGGCCTGGATCGTGGGGGGCGTCGAACGACGCCGCACCGGCATCTTCAACGTCGGGGGCCGGACCGGAATCACGATCGGCGAGGTGCTTGCCGCATGCCGCGCCGCAAGCCGAAGGGACGATGTCAGATTCGTCTGGGGCAGCGAGACCTTTCTGCTTGAGCAGGGAGTGACGCCGTGGACGGAGCTCCCGCTCTGGCTCCCGTTGGAGCGTGACTACCTCGTGACGCTCGACTCGGCGAAGGCCGCGGCGGTGGGTTTGCGCCCGAGGCCGCTCGCGGAGACCGCGCGCGATGTCCTGGCGTGGGACCTGACCAGACCCGCCGCGGCGGAGCGGCGCGCGGGGATGAGGGCCGACCGTGAGGCCGAGCTGCTTCGGCGGCGGCGAGCGGTGCAAGACACGTCCAGGTAGTCCTGCCCGTGGGTTGGCCAGACATACTATTCACCGCGGTGGAGGAGCAGCGGCGGCCGCGGCGTGCGGCACGGGCATTGCACGCGCGCAGGGCGGGACGGCGGACTGGCGCGGTCGGCCGATCCCTGAAGGCGTCCCGGGATCAGGGCGAGATCGCTTCGATTGTCGCCTCGATCTCACGGGTGGCGTCTCGCAGGGCCGTGTCGACCCGGTTGGCCTCGCGGAGCACCTGGGCCCGCAGGAACCCGTAGGCCGGTTGGCCGTCGAGGTGCGGCAGCCCGGCGGCCTTGCCGAGGGCCGCGAGGGTGGATTGCGTCGTGGCCCGCATGATGGGCGACCACTCCGCGGGATCATGCTGGAACCGTCCGCCCTGGCTGTAGACCATCGACGTCACGAGGCGGCTGATCCGGATCAGCGCCGTGTTGAGGCGCCGGCGGGCCGGCTCGCTCCGCACCGTCTCTTTGGCCTCTTCCAGGCGCGCGGCGGCGGTGCCAAACGCCTCCGCGTCCGCGCGGAGGCGCGAGAGGTCGAGGTGGGTGCCCGCGTGTTCCTGAATCGAGGCGAGTGTGCGGCAGATTTCTGCTGCCGTGTCGACGTGGTTCAAGGGCAGCACGGTCGCGTTCGCGAGCTCGATCACGGCTGTGAGCGAGACGCGGGTGTCGAGCGCCAGAATGTCGACGTCGGCTTTGTCGAGGGTGTCGAACTCGGTGTGCCACCACCAGGCGTTGGCCGCGCCGCCGGTCCACGGGCGGAAGTCGGCGTGCCCCTCGGGGAGGAACGGGTACGTCGAGAACGCGGGCACGCCGTTCGCCAAGAACGACTGGTCGGCCGCGCGGGAGGGACGGTGGACCGGCGGATCGGTCTGCCCGGTGACGCGGGCGATCGTCGCGCGGCAGAACCGCTCGATCTCCGCGGTGGTGTGGCGCGCGACGTAGCGGGTGGCGCCGCGAACGCCCGGCGAGTCGATGTTGTGGTACGCGAGGCAGTGGTCGGCGAGATCCTGGAAGAACTGGTCCGCGTACCACGTCGACCCGGCGTACCGGCCGTGGGAGTGTCCCGGCCACCAGCACACCCGGACGCTCCGCCGGAGGTCACTCCGCCGCTCCCAGAGGATCCGGGCCATCTCCATGAGACACGCGTCGCCGGTGGCGTTGTCGGTGATGCCGGCGTGCCAGGAGCAGTAGTGCGCGCCAACGAGGACGAACCGCTCGGGCTCGTCGGTGCCCGGGATCCTGACCTCCGGTAGCTGCGACGGCGTCCAGCCGGTCTTGACCTCGGCCGTGACCTTGACCCGCACGCGGTCGCCCCGGCCGAGCAGGCGCTTGAGGGTGTCCCCGCTCTCTTTGTTGACCGAGACCGCGGGGACGTTCGGCAGGCGGTCGAGCTGATCGAGCCCTGGGGTTCCCCAAATCGTCGTGCCGATCATGTTGTGGATCACGCGGTCCTGATTGGCGAAGACGACCGCGGCACACCCCGCCCGCGTGGCGCGCAGGATCGTGACCGGCGTGGCCAGCCCGTCGATCAGCGCGGCCTGGCCCGCCCCCCGCGCGGCGTCGGCGTCCGGCAGGTAGACGAGATCGGCGACGATTCCGTCCGCCCCCGTGCTTCGCCCGAACGAGTGGGTGACGCACCGAAGGTGCGCCGGCTCGGGCTCGAGGACCTCCAGGGTGGCGTGGATCGGGTAGCTCAGGTAGGCCTGGAACTCGTGCACGGTGACGGGCACGCCCGCCGCGCGCATTCGGTCGGCGATGTACGCCGCCGCCTTCGCTTCCCCGGGTCCGCCGGTGTCCCGGCGCACCTCGGCAAACCACTCCAGATCCGTCCGCAGCCGGGCGGTGTTGACCGCCTGCGCCGCTTCCGCCGCCGTGTTCATATCGACCCTCCTTCCGCACCGCGCATCTGGTGTGTCTTCGATCAGCCGTGCGCGCGAAACTCCGCCTTGCGGAGCGTGTACTTCTCGACGAGGCGGTCCACGACCGCGACCCCCAGCCCGGGGCCGGTGGGGACGTCCACGGTGCCGTCGGCGTTCACCTCAAACCACGGCTCGATCAGGTCCTCGTGGAAGTAGCGCCGGCTCGCGCCGAGGTCGGCCGGCAGCGTGAAGTTCGGCAGCGAGCAGAGCGCGACGTTCGCCGCGCGCCCGATCCCCGTCTCGAGAAACCCACCGCACCAGACGGGGACGCTACGCTCCTGGCACAGATCGTGGCAGCGGAGCGCCTCGGCGAGCCCGCCCATGCGGGCGGCTTTGATGTTGATGATCCGGCACGCGCCGAGGTCGTGCGCTTTGCGGGCGTCCTCGGCCGAGCAGATCGACTCGTCGAGACAGATCGGCGTCTCGAGCCGGCGCTGGAGGGTCGCGTGGTCGATGATGTCGTCGTGGTCGAGCGGCTGCTCGATCATGATCAGGTCGTATGCGTCGAGCGCCCGCAGGCGCTCGACGTCCGCGAGCGTGTACGCGGTGTTCGCGTCCACCTGCAGGCCGATCATGCCGAACCGCCCGCGGATCGCGTCGACGACCTCGAGGTCGAACCCCGGCTTGATCTTGATCTTGATGCGCTTGTAGCCCTGCGCCAGCCACGTCTCGATCCGCTTGAGCACCCCGTCGATCGTCGGCTCGATGCCGACGCTCATCCCGACCGCCACCGCCGTGCGGGTGCCGCCCAGGGCGTGGGCGAGCGGGACGCCCTGCGCCGCGGCCCACGCGGCCCACGCCGCCGAATCCACGCCGGCTTTCGCGAGGTAGTTCCGGCGGATGGGATGGAGCCAGTCCGCGACCTCGCGCGGGTGCGTGAACGTGCGGCCGAGCACGCGGGGGATCACGAACTCCGTCAGGATCGGCCACGCGGTATCAACGGTTTCCTCTTTGTAGTACGGTTTGGCGGTCACGGGCGACTCGCCCCAGCCCGTGACGCCGTCGGCCCACAGCCGGACGAGGAGGCAGTCCTTGTTCTCGTCGCGGTCGACGGACGTCTCGAACGGGAACACGTACGGCATCCGGATCTGGCGGAGCTCGACACGTTCGATCTTCACCGGGGGGCCTCCTTGTGAGTAAGCACGTACACCACGCGGGGGCCGCGCCCGTCCGGAAACCGGACCGCCTCGGTCACAGTGTACCCGCGTGTCAGATACTGGCGAAACGCCGCCCGCGTCGCGTCGCGCCACCGCAGCGCCACGTCCGGCCGCTCGGCCTTGAGCCCGGCGAGGTCGGGCGGGATCTCGATGAGCACCTCCGGCGCGGCCAGGCTCAGGTCGGGCGCCTGGGGCGGCGCGAGACGGATGTCGACGCCGTCTGGGACCTGCGCGGCGACCGCGCAGGGAAGTCCGGGGGCCAGGGGCGGCGGACTTTCTCCCGACAGCCGGGCGGCCACCCTCGGCGACCGCAGGTGCCACTCGACCTCGAACCGGTCGCTCGGCAGTCCGCGGTTGATCCCGTCGGTCATGACCCCGTAGTAGTCCACGTGGTACCGCCACGCGATCGCGCCCAGACGGGCGAAGTTGAACCGCGCGTTTCCGGCCTGGAGCGGGTCATACGTCCAGACGATCTCGTCCAGGCCCGCGGCCAGCGCGGCGTCGCGCTGGGCGCGCTTCAGGCGCAGACCCAGGCCCATCCCCTGATACGCGGGAAGCACCCCCGCCATGTGCGAGTACCACAGCGCGCGGCCGCCGCGCCAGCCCGGAAACGCGTAGGCGAATCCGGCGAGCGTTCCGTCTGGGCCGAACGCGCCGAGGACCAGGCCCCCGGCCGAGTCGGCGGCCCGCAACTGGTTGAGCGGCACGATGTCGAGCGGCGGCATCTGCCAGACCTCGGCCTGGAGCGCTTCGCACCGTCGGAGGGCCTCGGCGTTCGTGATGGGGCGGATGGAGTACGCGTCCGCGGCGCTCGGCGGGACGCCGCCGGCCGCGACGTCGCGGTCAGCCAACGAGCGTATGCGCCTCCTCGACGAAGGCTTCGACGAGCCCGATCGCGCCCTCCACGTCGCTCAGGTGCAGGAGGCTGAGCGGCGTGTGGATGTAGCGGCACGGGACCGACACACCACCCGCGAGCACGCCCCCCCGGCTCAGATGGATCGCGCCCGCGTCCGTGCCCCCGTATCCCGGCGCTTTGAGTTGGTAGGGCAGGCCGCGCGATTCCGCGATCCGCTCCAGCGCGCGCACGATCTGCGGCCGCACGATCGTCGAGCGGTCCGCCAGCGAGATCGCCGGGCCGTGCCCGAGCCGGGTGACTTGACGCGCGCCGGAGACGCCCGGGACGTCCGCCGCGACGGTGCCCTCCAGCGCGAGCGCGAGCACCGGGTCGATCTGATACGCGGCGGTGCGCGCGCCGCGCAGGCCGACCTCCTCGCACACCGCGAAGTTGCAGGCGACCGTGAGCTCCGGCGTCCGGCCCGCCAGCGCTCGCAGCACCTGGAGCAAGACGGTGCAGCCGACGCGGTCGTCGAGCGCTTTGCCGAGCGCGTAGCCGTCCGGAAGCGTCTGAAACGGATATGCCAGCGTCGCGGGGTCGCCGACGCGGATGCCGCGCTCCGCCACGCCGACGGCGGACCCGGCGCCGATATCGATGAACAGCGACTCCAGGGGAATAGGCTTCGCGCGCTCGTCCGCGCTGAGGAGGTGCGGGGGGAGTGTGCCGATCACCCCGCGCGCGAACGCTCCGTCGCGCGTCCGGATCGTCACCGCCTGCGCCGGCAGCACGCGTGCGTCCCACCCGCCGATCGTCGCGAACCGGAGAAACCCGGTGTCCTCCACGTGGTTGATGATGAAGCCGATCTCATCCATGTGGGCGTCGAGCATCAGCGTGCGGGGGGATCGGCCGCGGCGTGTCGCGATCAAGTTGCCCAACACATCGGTCCGGACCTCGTCCGCGACCGCGGCCGCGAGCGGCCGGATCACGTCCCGCACGTCGTCCTCGAACCCCGAGACCCCGAACGCGTTGGACAGCGTTTCCAGCAGGGCGAGTGTCTCCATGGCCTCCCCCAGCGTAATGGGCAGGTACTGTCCTTCCGCCCGGCCGCGGCGTCCTCCTGTGCTGCGAGCGCGTGTTCTACGCACGAGACGCGTACACGGTGGACGCGGGCGGATGGCGCGGACGTTCTCGGCGCTGTAGGCGAACGTTCCGGGCCACCCGCACGCGGGCGAGATCGAGATCAGCGTCCCGCACGACCGGGGCGGGCCGGGAGGCGATCGGGCTGCGCTCCGGACCGCCACCCGTCACGACGATGCCGCGCAACGGATTCCACGCCGCCGTCGGGCGCTGCGCACGCCACGCCCATCGGCATACGGCTCGACGAGGGAAATCCTTCCGGCCCAGCCAATCACGGAGCGGGACCCGATGCACGAGAGGGAGGCACGCATGGACGCGCTGACCGCGCACGTGGACGCAGACATGCCCAAGACGCTCGAGGACCTCAGGCGGCTGGTCCGGATCCCGTCCGTGGCCGCCCAGCGCACGGGGATCCCGGAGTGCGCAGCCGCGGTGGGGGAACTGCTCCGGAGCGCCGGCGGCCGGGTGACGATGCTGACACCCGAGGACGGCAGCCCGGTGGTCACCGCCGAGTTCGCCGGACGGTCTGAGCGGACGCTCCTCTTCTACGATCACTACGACGTCCAGCCCGCGGAGCCGCTCGATGAGTGGACGGTGCCTCCGTTCGACGTCACGGAGCGCGACGGGCTCCTGATCGGACGCGGCATCTCGGACAACAAGGGCGATCTCGTGACCCGCGTCGCGGCGCTGCGCGCGCTCACCGCGGTGCATGGAGGGCTGCCGTGCCGCGTCAAGTTCGTCGTCGAGGGCGAAGAGGAGGTCAGCAGCGTCCACTTCGGCGCCGCGGTGCGCGAGCACCAAGCGCTGCTGCGCGCGGACGCGTGCATTTGGGAGTACGGCGAGCGCGATCACCGGGAGCGGATGCACCTCGTGCTGGGCATGAAGGGGATCTGCTACCTCGAGCTCACCGCCACGACCGCGCAGGTCGACCTGCACTCGTCCTTCGGCGCCGTGATCGAGGGCGCACCGTTCCGGCTGATCTGGGCACTGGCGACGTTCAAGGATCAACGCGGGCGGGTGCAGATCCCGGGGCACTACGACCGCGTGCGCCGGCCGACCGACGCGGAGGAGGCCGCGGCGCGGCAGATTCCGCCGGACGTGGTGGACGGCCTGCGCCGGCAGGCGGGCGTCGAGACGCTGATCGGCGACGTGCGCGGCGCGGACGCCGTCCGGCAGCTGCTGTTCGCGCCGACGTGCACGGTGTGCGGCGTGTGGGGCGGCTACACCCTCGGGGGCTCGAAGACGGTGCTCCCGAAGGTCGCCCGCGCCAAGATCGACTTCCGCCTGGTGCCGGACCAGGATCCGCACGAGGTGGCGCGCAACGTCCGGCGGCACCTCGACGCGGGAGGGTTCACGGACGTTGAGGTGGCGGTGCTCGGCGCGGAGTTTCCGTTCCGCACCGATCTTTCGGATCCGTTCGTCGGGCTGGTCCGGCGGTCGGTCGAGGCCACGACGGGCCGGTCCGTGCTGGTCTACCCGACGTCCGCCGGGACCGGGCCGATGCACGACATTGGGCCGGTGTTGAACATCCCGATGGTCAGCGTCGGCGCGGGATACTGGAACGCCCGCGCGCACGCGCCGGACGAAAACGTCCGGAAGCAGGATTTCCGCGAGACGATCGTCCTGATGGCCAACATCCTGGAGCGGTTCGCGAAGCCGGGATAACCCGCCAGATCCGGCTCGGGTGGTCCGATCGGGCGCCCGGACGGCTCCGGGACGGGCCGGACCACGGTCCGAGGGCAAGATCGGGCGGATGCCCGATGCCCGGAGCACCGCGGTCGCAGTATCGTGGGACCCAGGACGGCACGGTTCCCGCAACGGTGCCGCGGAGGTGAAGGGCATGTCGCAGACCAAATCGCACCTCGTTCAAATCAAAGAGCCGAAGTTCGCTGAGTTTCTGATCGCGGACACCCGCATGGCGTGGGTGTGGCTGATCGTGCGGGTATACGCGGGGTACCTGTGGGCGTACGAAGGCTGGGCGAAGATCCACAATCCCGTCTGGGTCGGGCCGAAGGCTGGGACCGCGCTCGGGGGATTCGTTGCCGGGGCGCTCAAGAAGACCGTCGGAGCGCACCCGGACGTGGCCACCTGGTACGCGTGGTTCCTCCATACCTTCGTGGCGCCGCACCTGGTGGCATGGAGCTACGCGATTGCGTTCGGCGAGCTCTTTGTCGGCCTCGGCCTGATTGTCGGGTTGTTCACGGGGATCGCGGCGTTCTTCGGCGGCCTGATGAACGCCAACTATCTGCTCGCGGGCACGGTGAGCGTCAACCCGCTGTTCTTCATCTTCGCCACCTGGTTGGTGCTGGCGTGGCGGGTCGCGGGCTACTACGGGCTTGACTACTTCGCCCTGCCGATGCTTGGGGTACCCGGTGGACAGCCCGGGAAGCTGTTCAAGAAGGCGGAGGCGCCTCCGCCGGCAACTCCCGCTCCGTCCCACTAGCGACCACCAAACATCAGTTCGCCTGCCCGGTCGGGATTCGCCCCGGCCGGGCGTCGGCATTTTCACGAGCAGGCCCGGGCGTATTTCTTCAGGGGCCGTCGTTCAGGTATAGTAAGAGGGTCGGGGCGCGCCGCGATATGCGGCCGCGGGTCCGGCGTCCGCGAGCGTCCTACCTGTCCCATCCAAGCAGTTCCCAGGCAAAGGGAGGGAGATTCCATGCCAGTTGCAGTCGGTCAGCAGGCCCCCGACGCGACGTTGGTCAGCGGCGATCGCAAGGCGGTGAAGATCAGCGATCTGCGGGGCAAGGCCACGGTCCTCGCGTTTTTCCCGGCGGCGTTCACGGGGACGTGCACCAAGGAGATGTGCCGCTTCCGCGACGATCTCAGCCGGTTCAACGCGCTCAATGCCCAGGTCGTCGGGATCAGCGCCGACACCCCGTTTGTGCTCGGAGAGTTCGCCAAGCAGAATCAGCTCACGTTTCCGATGCTGAGCGACTTCAACCACGAGGCGATGCAGGCGTTCGGCGT
>Ga0209415_10015058_pt1 | contig 12584 bp, 9 predicted proteins | sample PeaSoiSIISIP2007_FD_187696 | JGI IMG/M metagenome (GOLD analysis project Ga0209415, IMG submission 187696) | Peat soil microbial communities from Weissenstadt, Germany - SII-SIP-2007 (SPAdes) (version 2) | ecosystem: Environmental > Terrestrial > Soil > Wetlands > Peat | place: Germany...
ACTTGGCGGAGAACGCATAGGAAACCATCCACCCCGCCAGGGGCGCCAGCAGCGCCGGGATCAGGATCACCTTGGCCCGGCGCCGCAGCATCGCCAGATAGTCGTCTATGCCCAGTTCGCGATTCGCAATCATCCTTAGTTTCCGTTCTGGCTCCCCTGCGTTATGCGGGCAGCCTGTAAAATTCAGTCAATTCGGACTGGCCGGGGGGTCCAATCCAAGCCAATGGTTCCAATGTGCCGTTGGGAAATCCGGCTGCACGACCCACCTGCGGCGATGCTCGCGCAAAACGATTGATCAAAGCTCAATTCGTTGAACTGGTAGCTGGCAAACGCGTTGAAGTTGCGGCCCAGCATGCGATGCACTCCCAAGCCTGCGAAACCGTAAGTGTAGGTGTTCGCGTTGACGCCGCCAAACGGGTTCGGCTCCAGCCGGCTGTTCCGCGAGTACCCCAGGTCGGCAAAGCCGGTCCAGACGCGGTTCAAGGGACGGTTCACTTGCGCGCGCGCCAGGTCGGTTTGTGCCCCGGCAAAGAAGCCGCTACCGTTCGTCGTGGTGCGCAGGTAAGTCAGCTCCAAGCTGGCTTTCGGAAATCGGTAGCGCAGCTGGGCCCGCCCCGCAACTCCCAGGCGCGTATCCGCATTACAGAAATAGACGCCCAGTTGAAAGCCGCAAACGCTGAGCTGCACGATCTGCGGCCCGGCGGCGACCAGAAAATCCATGCGCCCCGAGATGCGATGACCATACGCCAGTTGTATTACGTTCGTGTGAAACGCCGTGCCCGTCGGGCTGAAGCGGAATCCCTCGTAGCCGTAGATCAGCGCCACCTGGTCATGCGGGGTCAGCACCCGGTCATACCCCCCCTGCACCGAGGTCTGGGAGCTTCCCAGAAAAGGCACTCCCTGCAGTTCGGGATCGGAACCATAAAAGTGCACCACGCCATATCCTGCCGCCACCGTGAGCGCTGACTTCGGCGAGAGGCTCTCAGAAATATCCGCCGCTGCCAGATTCATCAGCCGTGGAACTTGACCCAGCGAACCGAAGAGGCTCCCGCCGAAAAGACTCTGGGTCAGGCCCGACTGCGCGGTCTGCTGCGGATTCAACGAGCCATACGCCGAGGTGAAGTTGCCTTCGGGCAGATAACTGAAATCGTCGCGCAGCGAAAGCTGGCCACGTTTCCAGCTGATCTTCTGGTCGACATCGAATTCCTGCAGAGCCTTGAATCCAATTCCCGGTGCGTTGTAGTAACCCACGCCTCCCGCGTAATCGAGCGCCAGATCGTAGTTGCTCCACAAGCGCCGCAGCGCCAGCGTTCCCAGCGCCCGGCTGACCGAGCGCACCGACCCGCCGCCCAGAGTGTCGGCGACGTTGGAATCCGCGGATTCACTGATGGTCGCGCCCGGCTGCAGATAGCTCAAAGGAGCGGCATGCGGACCCAGCGCGGGTTGATCCAATCCTGAAATCGGTGGATTCTCGCTGATTGGAACCGCGTTGGGCTGGCCATAGGCTGGGCTGGGCGGCGTGCTCGTCGGCGGCTGCGTGTTGTCCTGAGTGTTGTCCTGAGCGTTGTTCTGAGTATTGTTCTGCCCGTTCTGCGGCGGCGGCGCGGAACTGTCCTGCGCCCAGGCCGTGCCCAGAAGCAATGCCACCATGGCCATCATCGAAATGTTTTGGCGTTTGCTCATTGCGTTCCTTACGGGACCACCACGGTGTCGCCCGCTTTCAGCGGAAGGTTCTGTTCCGGGTGATTTCCCTTCACCACTTCACGGTAGTTGAATGGCAGCTTCACCTGCTTGCCATCTTCCATGCGCAAGACGTAAATCCCCTTGAGATTGGCAAACTGCGTAAACCCTGCGCTGGCCAGCGCCTGCAGGATGGTCATGTTCGGCAGCAGCGGCATGGCGCCGGTGTGCGTAACCTCGCCGGTCACAAACACTCTTCGGCTGTTCATCGCCGTCACCACTACCGTCACCCGCGGATCGGCCAGGTATTTTTTCAGCTTGTCGGTAATGGAATCTCGCAACTCCATCGGCGTCAGTCCCGCAGCCTGAATATCGTTGATCAGCGGCAGAGAAATCTTGCCGTCAGGACGCACCGGCACAGTCTCGGTCAGGTTGGCCTCGTTCCACACCGTGATGCGCAACTGGTCGTCGGAACCTAAAACGTAATCCGGCGCTCCGCCTGCACTTTTGGCTTCAGCGGCGGCGCCCTTGGCCTCTGCTGAGTCTGCTTTATTTGCCACGTTGCCGTTCTGCGCCCCGGCGGACATGGCATACCACGCTACCATCGCCATGCAGGCCAGTCTGATCGCTTTCATCATGCTCTCTCCAGGGCAGCTAGGAAGAACCGTATTCGCTGCATCCAATCTGTTTCATCTTGTACAGCAAGGCCTTGTAGCTGATCTGCAACTCTTCTGCGGCGCGCCGCCGGTTCCAGCGCGTACGCGTCAGCACTTTCAAAATCAATTCTTTCTCCGCCACTCGCGACGCCGCCCGCGCCGCCTGCTTCAGCGATACCCGCACCCCGTTGCCACCGGCGTCCGGCCGGCTCAAAAGCGCGCGCAATCCGCCCATAGCGACATCCTCGTCACCCAGCGCCACCAAAGCTCTGGCAGCATTCTCCAATTCCTTCACATTTCCCGGCCAGGAATAATCCTGGAACAAGTGCTGCGCCTCGGCGCTCAATCGGGGCACGGGACGCCGGAAGTCGCGCGCGTACTTCTCCATGAAATGTTCGATCAGCAGCGGAATGTCCTCGCGGCGCTGGCGCAAAGGGGGCAAACGCAAACAAACTCCGCTGACGCGATAGTAAAGATCCTCGCGCAGCCGGCCCTCCTTGAGTTCGATTTCCAGGTCGCGTGCGCTCCCGCAAATCAGCCGCGCCGCCTCATTCGCGCCGGAACCGTTGTGCCCCGCCCGCGGCATCAATTCCATAATCTTGGCCTGGCTTTCCAACCCCAAATCCGCCAGTTCGTCGAGAAACACCGTCCCCTGTTTGAACAGGCCGGCTTCGTCCGGTGACGCCAGTTCCTCAACTTTCCACGTCGCGCACCGCAAGGCCCGAAACGGCTGTCCGCTGCGCCGGGACATCTCGTGGATCCGCCGCGCCGTCGCATGCTTTCCAGCGCCATGTTCCGCCAGAAGCAACACCGGCACTTCACTCTGCGCTAACTCCCGGATTACGGCCTCAACCGTGCGCATACTGGGGCTCACACCACCCACAAAGCCCCCGCCAGCAGCCGACGCCAGCCATTCCGCGCCGTCCTCAACTCTGGCAACATTAGGCACTTCTTTACCCATTTTTGACAATTCCTGAAGAGGGCGCAGCCCTATCCCTGAAGCCCCACACACTCCAGAAGAGCACGAAGCCTGCCACAAGCAGGGACGGGCGTCACAAAACCGCCATGTCTTCAACTACATTGTTTTCATCTATTTACTTCGATTCTAAGGGCCCGGCAAAAGCCCCGAGGCCGGTGTTCCGGGAAATGTTCTGGCGGATTGGGAAAAGTTTTGCCCACTTTGTGAGCTGCCGCTGACTCAGGCTGCCCTGCCCGTGGTGCCAAATTCCTATCAAAGTATTATATCGAAAGGACATCCCTGCGATCGCCATGGTTCCTCAGCTGCGCAATCAATGGGGAAAACTCATTCCACTCCTGGCTCGCTCTTTCTTCCTGGGCACATCCAACTCGTACTCGAATACCTTCGGACGAGGACCCTTGTTGCCGGATCCAGGCAAGAAATCAGGAAGCGCAGATCATCCGCCCATTCTAGGTTGCGCGCGTCCCCAGATTTCGCTTATGCTCAAATCTCCCCCAACGCTGAAGAAGCGTTTACCTTGAGCCAGCTTTTGCAAAGCGAGTCTCTGGTAGCCCACCCGCCTGCGCCACTGCGGGAAATCAAGGGGAGACTTATCAAGCCGGCAATCCGATTCTGGCAAGCCGCAGTTCTAGCCGCGTTGTTGCTTTGGCTCTACGCTCCCACGCTTTATCGCCTGGTCTTGCAATGGTGGAATGATCCCAACTTTTCACACGGTTTCTTTGTCCCTCTGTTTGCGGCCTTCGCCATTTGGCAGGAACGCGAAAGACTTTACGAAATCACTCCCAAGCCTTCGTGGACTGGGCTTCCGCTGCTGGCGTCCGCCCTCTGCGTCCTGATCGTCGGGCAGCTGGGCGCCGAGCTTTTTCTTTCCCGCGTTTCCCTATTGTTGCTGATCGCCGGCGTGGTCGTGCTGTTCTCGGGATGGAGTTTCTTGCGCGCCATTTTGTTCCCGTTGGCCTTCCTGCTGTTGATGATCCCCATCCCCACCATCGTTTTTAACCAGCTCACGTTTCCTCTGCAGCTGCTGGCCTCCCGGATCGCAGCCGACGTGCTTCCAGTGCTCGGTGTGCCGGTGTTTCGCGAGGGGAACGTGATCAACTTGCCAGCCATGGCGCTCGACGTTGCCGAGGCCTGCAGCGGTATCCGTTCTTTGATGTCCTTGGCCACCCTTGCCATCATCTATGGCTATTTGATGGAGAGAAGAATCGTCGTGCGCTGGGTGCTGGCGCTGGCATCGTTGCCCATCGCGGTCGCCGCCAACAGCATTCGCATCATCGGAACCGGCCTGGTAGTGCAGTACTGGGATCCCGAAAAAGCGGAGGGATTCTTCCACACCTTCTCGGGCTGGCTGATCTTCGTGGTGTCCCTGCTTCTGCTTTACCTCGTCCACGCCCTGATCCGGCTGCTGTGGCCCGATCGAGGCGCGGACCCAGGCCCGATTTACGCTGCTCAACCAGCTTCCATCTATTCCTTAGCGGTTGTCGGCAGCCCCGCGTTGCGCTTTCTGCTTGCCGTTTTGCTGATCGCGTCCACGGCCGTGTTCCTGCAGGCGCGCTCGCACGGAGAAGTGTTGCCTTCGCCTCCTGCCCTCCAGTCCTTCCCGCAGCAGTTGGGCGCCTGGAGCGCCACTGATCTGGTCATCGATCAGGAGACCCGCGACGTCCTGGGGCCCGGCGACTTCCTGTCCCGCATCTACGTCCCCGCTTCGGACCAGGACGCTTCTGCGGATCTTTTTATTGCGTATTTTCGCAGTCAGCGCACCGGCGACACCATTCACTCGCCCATTCGTTGCCTTCCGGGAGCGGGGTGGCTGCCCATCGACTCCAGCCGAATCACGCTTTTCGTTTCCGGCCACAATCCTTTTCCCGTCAACCGGGTCGTGGTCGCCAAAGGAGAGTCCCGAAAATTGGTTTTGTACTGGTATTGGGCTCATGACCGGGGCGTAGCCAGCGAATACTGGGCCAAATACTATTTAGTCGCAGACTCCATCAAACTGCATCGCAGCGACGGCGCTCTGGTGCGCATCATGACCGACATCGACCCCGGCGAGACCGCCGACACTGCCTACCAGCGCGTACTTCCCTTTGCGGGCGAAATCGTACCCCTTCTCAACGTCTACATTCCGCGCTAGGGACGACGATGACACCGGTAACTTCATAGCTCCCCTGGCCTTCCAGTATGATAAGGCGTTGCGCAGTCATCTTGGATTCCTCCCCGCGGTTGTTTGGAGAAGAAATCATGCGTCGTTTTTCGGCTCTGATACCGGCCCTGCTCTGCCTGCTGCTGAGCATATTCTGGACCGGATGCTCGCGCGATCCTAACGTCAAGAAACAGAAATATCTGGAGAGCGGTCAGCAGTTTTTCCAGCAAAAGGACTACCGCAAGGCAGTCATTCAATTCAGCAACGCCGTGCAGGTAGACCCGAATTTTGCCCAGGCGCATTACGAGCTCGGGGAAACTTTCCTCAAATTGCAGGATGGCAGCCGCGCCTTTCGGGAACTCTCCCGCGCGGTGGAGCTGGATCCCAACTTAGATCAGGCCCGCCTCGACCTGGCCAACCTGTTCATGGCCTCCCGCCAGCCAGAAGACTTAAAACAGGCCAAGGACCACCTGGACCGGTTGCTGGAAAAACAGCCCAACAACCCGGATGTGCTGGAAGCCTGGGCCAATTTCTATGCCGCGCAAGGTAACGTGCCGGCGGCGATGCAGGAAATGCAGAAAACGATCGCGGCCGATCCGAACCGCTCCCAGTCTTACCTCAACATGGGACTGCTCCAGTTGCGCACCAACCAGCCGGACCAGGCTGAGGCCAGCTTCAAGAAAGCCGCAGACGTCGCTCCCAAGTCGATGAGCGCGCTGCTGGCCCTTGGAGGCTTCTACCAGTCGCAGCACCGTTTCCCGGAAGCCGAGCAACAGTTTCAGAAGGCCATCTCCAGCGATTTGAAGGACCCCGCGCCTCGCGCCGCTCTGGTACGCGTGATGATGGCCGAAGGCAAGCGCACCGAAGCCGAGTCCTTTCTGAAAGAGACCAAGGCGGCCCTTCCTGATAATCCGGAGGGCTACCGCATGCTGGGCGATTTTTACTTTGCCACCGGCGATGTCGACAAAGCGACAGCGGAGTACGGTTCGCTGTTCAGCGAACATCCGCGCGATCCGCTGTTGAAGAAAAACTATATCCAGCTGCTGATCCTGAAAGGCCGCCTCGACGAAGCCACCAAGCTGAACGACCAGATTCTGAAGACCAACCCGCGCGATGTGGAGGGCCTGGTCTATCGCGGTCAGATTCAATTGGCCCAGAACAATCCCGGCGGAGCTGTCAGTTCCTTGCAGGACGCGCTGCAAAGTGACCCGAACAATCCCGTCGCCCATTACCAGCTGGGGTTGGCGTTTGACCAGCAACACGACGACGACCGTGCGGAAGCGCAATGGAAGGAGGCCATCCACCTGCAACCCCACATGCCGGAAGCGCAAAGGGTTCTGGGCGCGCTCCAGATGCGCCGCGGTGATCATGAAGGACTTCTCCAGACCGCGCAGCAACTCATCGATTCTCAGCCCCAGGCGGCCGACGGTTTCCTGATGCGCGCCGTGGTCGAAATCAACCGCCAGAAGTTGCCGGAAGCCGAATCGGATCTGCACAAAGCCATGGAACTGGCTCCGGCCTCCGCCGCTCCTTACGTACAGATGGGCGCAGTCCGCTTGCTGCAGAAAAAGTTTACGGAAGCGGAAAAGTTCTGCCAGCAAGCGCTGGACAAGGATCCTTCGTCGAGCGACGCGTTAAGCATCCTCATGACTGCCTACATCAAAGACAAGCAGCCCGACAAAGCCATCGCCGCCGCCAACGAGCAGATCGCAAAATCGCCGAACAACAGCAACTTCTACGATCTGCTGGGCACCGGCCTTGCCGAAACCAGGAAGGATCTGAAAGGCGCCGACGCCGCCCTGCACAAGGCCGTCGAACTCGATAAGAACAACAGCGACGCTCTGATCAAGCTCGGCCGCTTGCAGGTTGCCGAAGGCAATGCCAACCAGGCTCTGGCTACCTACCTGCAATCCGCCAAGGACAACCCGCACGAACCCGCCTTTTGTATTCTTGCCGGAGAACTTTACGAAGCGCAGCAGCAGTGGGATCAGGCCAAGGGAATGTACCAGCAGGCGCTCAACATCCAGTCGGACAGTCCCACCGCTTCGAACAACCTCGCCTACCTGATGCTGCAGCATGGCGGCAACGTGGATGTGGCATTGGCTATGGCGCAGACCGCGCGCCGCGGCGCGCCCGATTCGGCCAACTTCGCCGACACGCTGGGCTGGGCGTATTACCAGAAAGGCGTTTACCAGTCTGCGATCAAGCAATTCCAGGAGTCCCTCAGCCTCAATGAAAAGCACGGCGGTGCCGACGATGCCGAGGTCCACTACCACCTGGGACTTGCCTATCAAAAAGCCAACCAGCTCGGATTGGCACGCCAGCAACTGGAACGCGCTTTGAAAATCAAACCGACGGACGCCGACGCCAAGAAGGCTCTGTCAGATCTGCACGGCTGAAAGAAAACCGACCTCAGACCTCGGACCTCGGACCTCGGACCTCAGACTTCGGACCCTCAGCGTTCTGTTGGCAAAGGTCCGAGGTCCAAGGTCCAAGATCTAGGGCTCTATCGGAACTGCCCGCCTAGCACTAACCGTACACCGGCGCTTAGTAGGTTAGTCTTCCCCGGGGCTAGGTCGCCCTAACCCCCATACCCTTTAACTGCGGTTAGGAGATTCGTGGCTCGAGAAATGTCCCGATGGCCCGAAGTCTGAGGTCCGAGGTCTGAAGTCTGAGGTCTGAGGTCTGAGGTCCGCTCTTGGTCAGTCGGCGGCAGCGCTTTGATTTCCTGACGCTTCCGCCTGGCGGCGTTTCACCATGCGGTTGGATGGCAAGCCCGCATCGCGAATCTTGTACAACAAGGCGCGATAACTGATGCTCAGCGCCCGCGCGGCCTGCTTGCGATTCCAGTGGTGTGTCTGCAATACCTTCAGGATAACTTTCCGCTCTAACTCGCGCACTGCCTGACGAGTGAGTTTCTTCAGCGAGATCTGCCCGTCGAGAGGAATATCGGAGTTGATGAAATCCGGTTCCCGCGGAGTCAAGTCGGACGAAATCACATCCTCAGTGCCCAGAATCACATACCGCTTGATCAGATTCTCGAGTTCGCGAATGTTGCCCGGCCAATGGTATTTCCGCAGCATTCCCATCAGTTCGCTCGACAGAGGCTTGGCCCGGCAATTGTATTTGCGGTTGTGATACTCGAGGAAATAGTCCACCAGTTCCGGAATGTCAGCGGCGCGCTCGCGCAGCGTCGGCAGGTAAAGGTTCACAACATTGATGCGGTAATACAAATCCGCGCGGAAACTGCCGTTTTCGACTTCCTGCTCGAGCTTGCGATTGGTGGCGCACACCACGCGGACTTCAACTTTCTTGTCTTCCTGGGCGCCGATGCGGCAGAACTGTCCATCCTGCAGCAACTGCAGCAGCTTCGACTGCAGGCCCAGATCCAGTTCCGAAATCTCGTCGAGGAAAAGCGTCCCGCGATGGGCCATCTCCACGCGCCCCGGCTTCATGCCGTAGGCTCCCGTGAAGGCGCCTTTCTCGTAGCCAAACAGTTCGCTCTCCAGCAACGTTCCCGGAATCGCAGGACAATTCACTTTGACCCAGGGCCCGCTCTTCCACGGCGAGGCCGCGTGGATCATGCGGGCAACAATGTCTTTTCCGGTTCCGCTTTCTCCCTCAATCAGTACGGGCACGTTGGCCCCGGCCAATTTCATGAGCCGCTCTTGCACCGCTTGCATAGCGGCGGTCTGGCCGAATACCACGCCAGTAGGCGGCATCTCCCCCAGGGGCTGGACGAGCGAATTCACGCTGCTGCTAGTCATAGACAGGCTCCGCGAACGGAGTGGAGGGGAGGACAACAGTTTTCAAGCACACCGAGCGCCAAAGCCTCAGGGCTTCGGGCCGTGCTCCCCAGAATCTACCTATCTCATTGAACAATGGCAACTTACCAAAGATTGCCCTGGTCACCAGACACTGGGCGGGAAACTGAGGGGGGTAATCGGGTGGGAAGTTGGGAAAACTATTTCACACCCCAGAACTAACTTTCCGTCCCTTCAGAACCCTGCCGTGGCTCGAATTCAACAGCGGGCGGGCGAATTTAAGCCCTAATAGATGGCAGTCCGCGGATTGCGTGCTGCGTAGGGTCTTCGCGCGCAGGTTGCGGGCAGTCTTGGGCAGCGACGTCAGGGCCGCCACCGGTGCGCTGGGAATCTCCAGGAGGACCTCGGAAGGCGACGGAAGCGCCCTCCGGACCGCCAGCAGCATGCCCCCTGCGCTCACATTGAGCGCGGTGGCGAACTCGAGGAACTCTTTCCCATTTCCATCGTGGCTGCGCACAAAAACAGGTATGGCAAGGGGCAGCCTGGGCCATTTTCGCCGTTCGCGATGTTTGTTCTTCAAACGGACACCACCCCCGTCGCCGCAGTCTGTTGGCCCAGTCATCGCAGCACCTCGGGGGCCAATGCCGCGTCAAACCCGGGCAAGCCCCCCATGCGGCACCCGGAATGCCCGAATCGAGCCAGCTAAACATCCATCATTACCGCCATTTCCGGACGTTGTATTCGCTTTTTATTCACTACTACGAGGAAGCCAGTCAGACCGAAAGAATGCTAGAAAGTGCAAGGTTTTGCTACACTTGGGTAATTCCCGTGCATTTTTCGTTGACAACGTCATCCGCCCGGGCTACGATCTTTAGATACGCACCGGTTCTTCACGAACTGAGTGCCTGTTCCTCCCCACACATAGCTTTGGTTCTCCAAAATGGCCACTGCGCATAAGAACACATGTGTGTCTGAAGCTCCTGGGAGGGAATTGACCTCGCAGGCGTCCGGCAACCACGAGGGGCGTCCCGACGCCGACCTTCCCAGTCCTGAGAACCTGCTGCGGGCGTATTCCGAGTTGCAGGAGCGTTTTCAGCGCACGACGAATGCCCTGGCTTCCGCAGCCCACGACCTGAAGACGCCACTCTCGATTATGAACGGCTACGTGGAGCTGTTACAGAGCGAAAAGCTGGGTCCGCTCAGCCAACGGCAGCGTGAAGTGCTGGGCGATATGAGCAGCAGCGGCAAGCGCCTGCAGCAATTCATTCAAGATTTTCTGACTTACAGCGCGATCGAGACCGGCGGTCTGCGCATGCATTTCGAAGGCGGCAACATCAACCAGACCTTGTCGGAAGTCTGCCGGCTGTGGTCCAACCGATTTCAGGAAAAAGGCCTGGCGCTGTATTTTCTGGCCAACGACAAGCTGCCGGTCTTTCCTCTGGATTCTCCAAAGCTGGAGCGTGTGATTTCGAATCTTCTGGAGAATTCTTTCAAGTTCACGCCTCAGGGGGGAACGGTCTGGCTGCATGCCGAGCCGCATATGTGGGAGCGGCGCGCCGCCACTCAGCCCTCGGGTTCGGGTGAACGGCGACGCCAGAATGTTGCTCATCCCAACGCGGTGAAGGTGAGTGTTTCTGACACCGGACCGGGAATCCCCGCGGAATTCCATCTGGAAGTTTTCGACGACTTCTTCCGCCTTCCGGGCAACGAAAATCAGGACGGGATGGGACTGGGGCTGGCGATCGTGCGCCGCCTGGTGCAGGCCATGGGAGGAAAGATTTGGGTGGAGAGTGATCCCGGTGGAGGCTGCAAGTTTTCTTTCATCCTCCCGTACAAGCCGGTTGCGGTTGCCGCAGGCAAAGGAAAAAATCGATGAGTGAGGCCCCGAAGATCCTGTTGGTGGACGACGAACCCGGCATGCTGCGCTACATCAAGACGCTGCTGGAAGTGGACGACTATAAAGTCGAAACCGCCACCACGGGAGAAGAAGCTCTGCAGCGCCTGGAAAAGGGCTTTCAGCCTGATCTGGTTCTGCTGGACGTGCTCATGCCCGGCATCGACGGCCTGGAGACGCTCGAGAAGCTCCGCCAGAAGCGGCCCGGCCTGAAAGTGGTGATGCTCTCCTGCGTCAACGACACACGCAAAGTGGTGCAGGCGATGCGCCTGGGAGCACAGGATTATCTGACCAAGCCGTTTCAAAAAGCCGAACTCGACCGTGTGCTCGATCTTTGCCTGGGCCAGGGCAAGCAGGTCTTCACTGAGGAAGTGGAAGAACTTGCCGACGATGTGTTCTTCATCGCGGCCAGCCCGGCGATGCGCAAGATCCGCTCGCAGGCGGCACTGGTCGCCAACGTGGATATTCCGGTTTTGCTGCTGGGGGAAAGCGGCACCGGCAAGGAAGTGCTGGGGCGGCTGATTCACAAGCTCTCACCGCGAGCCCATCGCACGTTCCTGAAAGTAAATTGCGCGGCCGTGCCCGCCGACCTGCTGGAGAGCGAACTGTTTGGCTACGAGCCCGGAGCTTTTACCGGAGCCACGCATGCCAAGCCGGGCAAGTTCGAACTGTGCAACAAGGGCACGATCCTGCTCGATGAAATCGGCGAAATGCCGCCGCTGCTGCAGGCCAAGTTGCTGCATGTGTTGCAGGACCAGACATTCTCGCGGCTGGGCAGTCGCTCGGTGATCAAAGTGGACGTGCGCATTCTCGCCGCCACCAACATCAACATTCCGGAAGCGCTGGCCAGCAAGCGCCTGCGGGAAGATCTCTACTACCGGCTGAACGCGTTCACGCTGACTCTTCCGCCGCTGCGCGACCGCAAGGAAGAAGTTCCCATTCTGCTGCGGCACTCGATGACGCGTATGGCGGAACGTTACGCGCGCGCTCCCTTGCCGCTCTCGCCCGCGCTGTTGCAAGCCTGCCAAGACCACTCCTGGCCCGGCAATTTGCGCGAGCTGAACAACTTTCTGAAGCGCTATCTGATTCTGGGCGACGAAAATCTTGCCGTTGCTGAACTTCAGCCCAAGCACGACGGCCCGGGTGGGGGACGCAGTGAACCAGGAAACAGGGGCGGGGATTCCGGTGGAGGGCTGAAGTCGCTGGCCCGCGGCGCCAAAGACGAAGCCGAAGCGCAGGCCATCACCCAGGCGCTCGAGCAAACCAACTGGAACCGCAAACAGGCCGCAGTAATTCTGCAGATCAGCTACAAGGCGCTGCTTTACAAGATCCGCCAGTACGGAATCGCCGAAGCCAAGAACCACCACAAGCTTTCCGCTGGGGCGTAGGGGCAGTTGCTAGTGTAGTGCGTCAAACAGATTGACGTTTATTCAGGGTGCGGCGGGCGCGTTTTACTTTTTCCAGGATGTCG
>Ga0209415_10015059_pt1 | contig 12584 bp, 12 predicted proteins | sample PeaSoiSIISIP2007_FD_187696 | JGI IMG/M metagenome (GOLD analysis project Ga0209415, IMG submission 187696) | Peat soil microbial communities from Weissenstadt, Germany - SII-SIP-2007 (SPAdes) (version 2) | ecosystem: Environmental > Terrestrial > Soil > Wetlands > Peat | place: Germany...
TGCCCAGCTTGATTTTCTTGGTCTCCACAAAATTCCCTACGTGCGCGCCTTCCCCGATCTCGCTGCCCGGGCGTAAGTGCGAGTACGGGCCAATCACGGCGCCTGCTTCCACCCGCGACTCGTCGATTAGCGAGCCCGGGCGAATCGTGACTCCCTCACCAATCTCCGAATCGCGAATCACGCTGTAGGACCGCACCCGGCAGCCCGCACCGATCTTCGTGTTGCCCAGCAACTGAACGTAAGGTTCAATCACCGTATCGGGCGCGATCTTGACGTCGGCATCGATCACGCACGTGGCCGGATAGAACACCGTCACTCCATCCGCCATCAACTGCCGGCACTTGGCCAGTCGCATCTTTTCGTCGATCTCGGCCAGCTCCGCGCGCGTGTTCCCTCCCAGCACTTCACTCGGATTCGCCGTCTTCCAGGCCACCACCCTGCGCTTCGCCTTCCGCAGAATCGCGGCCATGTCGGTGAGATAGTACTCGCCGTGCGCATTCGCGGTCGAAAGCTGGTCGATATTTCCGTAGAGATCCTGAGTCGCAAAAACGTAAAACCCGGAATTAATTTCGCGGATCTTTTTCTGCGCGGCGCTGGCCGCCTTCTCCTCCACGATTCCCTGAACTTCCGCACTGCCCGCACTTTTCCGCAGGACGCGCCCGTATCCCGTGGGATCCTCCAGATCGGCGCTCAGCAACGTCATGGCCGCGCGCTCAATTATGTGGAAGTCGCGTAGGCGCCCGATCGTCTCCGCCGTAATCAGCGGGGCATCGCCGGAAAGCACGATCACGTGTTCATACCCCTGCAGGGCAGTCCGCGCCACCAGGAGCGCGTGGCCGGTGCCGCGCTGTTCTGCCTGCAACACGAACGCCACCCCCAGGCCGCTCATCACTGCCCGCACCCGCTCAGCCTCGTGCCCGACGATCACGTAGACATCTTTTGCCGGGACCACCGCCCTTGCGGCCCGGATCACATGCGCCAGCAGCGGCTTTCCGCCCACTGCATGCAACACTTTAGGAAGTTGCGATTTCAGCCGCGTGCCCTTGCCCGCGGCCATAATGGCTACGGCAATTCGGGGTGCAACTGCCGCGGCGTGGGAACGCATTTCGGCAACGTTCTGGAGTGCAGGCTTACCCTTGGATTTCGTCATTTTTCCCAATATACCCTGCCCGCGAAGACATGGCTATTTCCGGCGTCGTAGCCTAGAATCTTTTGCTCAAGCCCAGCGTGTGAAATCGCCGCGGGCGGCTTCGCGGAGAGAGACAACCATGCCGAAATACGTAATCGAACGCGATATCCCCAGCGTGGGAAACGTAACCTCCGAGCAAGTCGTGGCCATTTCGCAAAAATCCTGCAGCGTCCTGAACAACCTGGGACCGCAGATTCAGTGGCTTCACAGCTACGTCACGCAAGACAAAATCTACTGCGTCTACATTGCCCCCAACGAAGAGATGGTGCGGGAACATGCCAAGCAAGGTGGATTCCCGGCGAACCGTGTTTCCGAGGTCAAACTTGTGATCGATCCCACATCCGCCGAAGCTTGATGGCCGTCACAGGCCCAGGCCCCCATCCACGGCAAGAATCTGCCCCGTAACAAATTGCGGCGCGGTCGCGAAGAACAGCACGGCTGCGGCAATCTCGTCACCGCGCCCGTTACGTTTCATGGGAGTCTCCTTGGCCATACGCCGCATGAATGCCGCAGCGGATTTCTCCCCCAGATCGATCATCCCGGGAGCCACCGCATTCACTGCGATCTCTGGCGCAAGCGCTTTTGCCATCACTTTGGTAAGCATGTGCAGCGCTGCCTTCGACGAGCAGTAATGCGCGTGCGTCGCCCACGGCCGCAAACCGCCCAGGGAGCCCATGTTGATGATCTTCGATTCCACCTTAGCCCCGGTTTTGCCTTTTCCTGGTCGCCGCATCCACGGCAACGCTTCGCGGGAAACCAGAAACGGCCCTCTCGTGTTCGAGGCAAATATCGCATCCCACTGCTTGACCGTGAGCCGTTCGAATTCGGCAGTCTCGTAATTCCCGGCGTTGTTCACCAGAATGTCGATCCGGCCCAGTTCCCTGCCCACTTCTTTCATCATCCCGTTAACGCTGGCCTCGTCGGTCACATCGCAATGCAAGGCGAATGCCCGCACGCCCAATCGTGACAAATCCACCACGGTTGCCCGCGCCTCTCGCGCCGATCCCAGAAACGTGATGGCCACATCCGCGCCCGCCCCCGCCAGGGCCAGAGCAGACGCACGCCCCAGCCTTTTCGCGCCGCCGGTGATGAGCGCCGTCTTGCCCCGAAGGAGCTTTTCGTTGGGATCAAGCATGGAGCGATTCTACATGGAGCCAACGCCGGAACCGACTTGACGGACGGATGCCATAGCCTGCCGCCCCGTGATCATTGCCGCTGCGGTGGCACTTTCCGACTGGAAACCTGAAATAAGGCGCGCTACAATCCCTCCATGCCGGATGCCCGCAGCGTCGTGGTTTATTCGCGGAGAGGATGCCACCTCTGCGAAGTGGTGAAGGAAAGCCTCACCAAACTATCCCGCCGCGGCGGCTTCACCTGGCGCGAGATCGACGTCGACTCCGACCACGAACTGCGCCGCCAGTTTAACGACGAGGTCCCCGTCATCTTCATCGACGGCCGCAAGGCCTTCAAATACCGCATGGACGAGCAGGAGTTCCTCCGCAAACTCGCCAGTTAGTTTTCTTTCCCTCAATTAAGAGCGAATCGCACATGCGCTACCACCTCTGTTCCGCTACAATCTCCTCCGTCCATGCTTCGTACAAAACTCTACGCCGACCCCGGAAACCACCTTCTCCACGATCTCATTCTGGACTCCTGCCGCCTTCACGCCTCGAAGACCGCTCTGGTCGACCCTTCCTGCGGCCGCCGCCTGACCTATGCCGAGTACGGCGACGCTGTCGAATCGCTCGCCCGCGGCCTGGTCGCCGCCGGTGTAGGGCCCGCGGAAATCGTCGCCATCTTTCTGCCGAACTCCTGGGAGTTCTGCATCGCCTACCACGCCATCACTTTGGCCGGAGCCATTCCCACGCTGCTCAATCCCACCTACCGCGAGCGCGAGGTCCGCTACCAACTGGAAAATTCCGGCGCGGTCCTGCTCATCACCGACGGGCCTAACCTCGAAGGAATCAACCTAGCTGGATTGCCCAATCTCCGCCGCGTTTACACCACTCGCCAACCCGCGGCGGGCGCGGAGGATTTCAGAAGTCTCCTGCGACCCGTAACCGCGTCCCTCCCCCACACCGAGAAGCCTTCCACCCAGGCCCTGGCCGCGCTGCCTTATTCCAGCGGCACCACCGGACTGCCCAAGGGCGTCATGCTCTCGCACTACAATCTGGTCGCCAACGTATATCAACTTCTAGGGCCCGGTTCTAACCTTCTCAAAAGCGACGACTGCATTCTCTGCTTCCTGCCGCTTTACCACATTTACGGTCTAAACGTGGTACTCAATCCCGTGCTCATTCTAGGCGCAACCCTCGTCCTGATGCCACGCTTTCAGGTGCCGCAGCTACTCACGCTGCTGATGAGCGAGTCGGTCACGACTATGCCGATGGTGCCCCCGGCGATGATCGCACTATGCCAGGCGGCAGAGGCGGGACAGTTCCCCCGCGATCACAAGCTGACTTGGGTCAAATGCGGAGCTGCTCCCCTGCCCCCTGAACTGCCGAAGCGGTTTACCGCGCTGACGGGCATCCCGGTTTGCCAAGGCTATGGCATGACGGAAGCTTCGCCGCTCACCCACGTGGGGTTCCTCGAACCAGACCTATACCGTCCCGACTCCATCGGCCACCCGGTGGCGCAAACCGAATGCCGCGTGGTCGCCCAGGCTGAGTTCGATCCCGCCGCCAGCTCGCAGGATGCCGAAGCTTCCGCGGGCGAACCCGGGGAACTGGTCATGCGCGGTCCGCAGTTTATGCTCGGCTATTGGAACGAACCTCAGGCCACGGCGGCTGTGCTTCGCGACGGCTGGTTCTGGTCAGGTGACATCGTCACCCGCGACCGCGAAGGTTTCTTCCGCGTCGTCGACCGCCGTAAAGAGATGATCAAGTACAAAGGCTTCCCGGTCGCTCCCGCCGAAGTGGAAGCGGTAGTGCTCGAGCACCCTGCCGTCCGGGAGTGTGGAGTGGTTGGCCGCCCTGACGCTGCCGCTGGAGAGATCCCCGTGGCCTTCGTCTCTCTGCGCGACGGCTTTGTCGCCGGCAAGAAACTAGAGGAAGAACTCTGCGCCTTCGTCGCCGACCGCCTTACGCACTACAAGCAACCGAGAGAAGTCCGCTTCGTCGACGCGGTGCCCAAAACCGCGTCCGGCAAAATCCTCCGCCGCGAACTCCGCAAGCTATCCTGATGGCACGCCGTGGTTCCGCAGGTAAAACTGGCTGCCATGGCTTAATCCCGGGCCACGCTGGCTCGGTTCCGGTAAAGATGTTGACACCTTTTTGACAATATCCTGACAATCTCGCGCCCTCCCCGCCACATACTCAACCTCGTCGTTTTTTGTTGCCGCCGATGCTGGCCGCATCCCCGTCGCGGACATTTTTCCGCGACGTGACCTGCGTCACAGCACGCGATGCCCACAGGAGGATTCGTTATGAGATTGTCATTTCACCTTAACGCCCGGGTCTGCGCAGTCTGGGTTTGCGCCGCCTCGCTGGTCGCCACGTGTTCCCTCTCCGCTCATGCCCAGGGACGCCATTCCAACGGCATCTCGGTTGTCGCGTCTACCGTTCCCGCTAACGGCGACGTCAACCCGTACGGCATTGCTCTGGTTCCGCGGACCTCGGGTTCCTTAGTAAAAGGCCATATTCTGATCAGCAATTTCAACAGCAGTGCGAACCTGCAAGGCACCGGGACAACCATCGTGCAGATTGCTCCGGACGGCACCACCAGCTTGTTCGCCCAAATCGACGCAGGCAATCTGCCCGGTCCTTGCCCCGGTGGAATCGGCTTGACCACCGGCTTGGCGGTGTTGAGTAAGGGATGGGTCATTGTAGGCAGCCTTCCCACGACGGATGGTACGGCGGCCACGGCCCAGGCGGGCTGTTTGCTCGTGCTCGACCACAACGGAAACGTAGTGGAAACATTCTACGGTTCGCTTATCAATGGTCCGTGGGACATGGCGGCGTGGGATGCAGGGAGCAGCGCAGACTTGTTCGTCAGCAATGTCTTGAACGGAACCGTGGCAGCCGGAGGCAAGGTGGTGCACGGCGGGACCGTGGTGCGGCTGACGCTCAACGTTGACCGCGGGTCCATGCCTTCGCTGCAATCGATCACAGTGATTGGGTCCGGATTCCCCGAACGCAGCGATCCTGCGGCACTGGTGATCGGGCCTACCGGACTGGGCCTCGACGCCCAGGGCGACACGCTCTACGTGGCGGATAGCCTAAGCAATCGGGTTGCGGCGATTCCGCTTCCTCTGTTCCGTGTCAGTTCCGCCGGTACCGGAGCTACCGTGACCCAGGGCGGAAGCCTCAACGACCCTCTCGGACTTACGGTTGGACCGGCCGGCAACATCCTGACCGTGAACGGAAATAATGGGCTTCTCGTCGTAACCAGCCCAGACGGTCAGCAAATCCGCACCAGCCTGCTGGATAACACCGGAAATCCGCCCGGAGCAGGAGCTCTGTTCGGGCTCATCGTTTTGCCGGACGGTGGCATCTACTACGTAGACGATGCCAGCAACACCTTGAATCTGTTTCAGTAACTTTCTCCGAACGTCTTGCTCTGGTAAGAATCCCGCCCTGCTCGCGCTTTTGCGACAGGGTGGGATGTTTCTGTACGCTCCTGCCCCTCCTCTCCGAATCTGCCCACAAGATTCTGGCGCTCTCGATAAGGCGCATCAGAATTTCGGTTGATCTCCGCCGACAGAACTACACGGTCAGTTTACGAACTGCAACAAATGTACTTCCGATCACTTGACCAGACTCTGCATCCGGCCTAAAGTCTCGCCCAACGTTTGAAAAATTCTCTCCTCGCCTGAGGAAAGATAACCCAGGGTGGGATTCCGCTCCCACAGTGCTGTTCCGTTCGCGGTAAGCGCGGTACTGGCTTCGCACCAGACCGTAGCTTGAACCCAACAGCTAAGGCCCAACCCCGCGCCGCAACGTCACCGAAAAAATCACGAGCTACAAGTGTGTCTATCCCCCTGCACGGAAGTGCACAAGCGGAGGTACAAGGTGAAGTATCGAATTCTGTTGCCTGCTGTTTTCGTTCTCGCCCTGGCGGTGATTCCGTTCTCGCCGCTGTACGCGCAAAACGACCCGGGCCCGCGCCCGGGTCCGGCGGGAGCGGGAAGTTTTTTCCCCACCCTAAACTCGAATGAACAGAATTTCTTCAACCAGGCACAACTGCGCTTCCAGGAGATCAACTCCGTCCTGGGACTGATTGCCGGCGAAGAAAGCGCCGGGCTCGGCCCAACCTTTAACGGCAACAGTTGCGCCATGTGCCATGCCCAGCCAACCATCGGCGGGACCGGCCCTGGACTGACCAGCCCGCAAAATCCCGTGGCGAATCCGCAGGTTGCACTGGCCACGCTCGACGGCGCCACTAACACGGTTCCTTCCTTCATCACCGCGAACGGACCGGTGCGCGAAGCTCGCTTCATCAAGACATCCAGCGGCACGCTCGACGGCGGAGTTCACGGCCTCTACACCATCACCGGCCGTTCTGACGCCACGGGCTGCACCCTGGCGCAGCCTGACTTCGCCACCGCGGTCTCCACCAACAATGTGATCTTCCGCATCCCCACCCCACTTTTTGGACTCGGCCTGGTCGAAGCCACGCCCGACACCACTCTGCAAGCCAACCTCGACTCTACGAAGTCAGCTCGGGCGGCGCTCAAAATTGGCGGCGTCTTCAACACCAGCGGCAACGACGGCACCATCACTCGTTTCGGCTGGAAGGCCCAGAACAAGTCGCTGGCGATCTTTGCGGGAGAGGCCTACAACGTAGAGCAGGGAGTGTCCAACGAACTCTTCCCCAACGAACGCAGCGCGGTGCCCGGCTGCGCGTTCAATCCATCGCCCGAAGACGCTACGCCTCTGTTGAACGGCAACTCCAGTAGTCCCAACGTCGGCACCCCAATCGGTACCGCCTCGGAAATGACATCGGATGCGGCGAACTTCGCGGCCTTCATTCGCCTCTCGGCTCCCGCGACGCCCACCCCTTCCACGCCTTCCACTCTCAACGGTGCCACTGTGTTCAATACGATCGGCTGCAATCTATGCCACTCGCCGACCCTCACCAGCGGTGCGTCGATCTTCACCGGTATGTCCAACGTTACCTACAATCCATTTTCCGACTTTGCCCTCCACAACATGGGTACGGGACTATCGGACGGCATTCACCAGGGCGCGGCCGGACCCACTCAGTTCCGCACCGCGCCGCTCTGGGGCCTGGGCCAGCGTCTGTTCTTCCTCCACGATGGCCGCACGGCTGATTTGATCCAGGCCATTCAATCGCACAGCAGCAGCGGGTCCGAAGCTACTGGCGTGATCCGCAAATTCAACGCGCTGAAAACATCGGATGTGCAAGACCTTCTGAATTTTCTGCGCTCGCTGTAACAGCTTCCCGCAGTAAGGGAGTTCTCAGTAGAACCGCGGAGAACTTAGTCTTCGCGGTTCTACATCTCCACCCTCAGTTCTCGCGCCTTCCGGCCTGGGCTGCATTGCTAGGATGTGAATCCGCATTGCATACTCGGAAGGATGGGAATTGAGAGTCTTGTTTTGTCGGGGCGTCACGTTCGCTTGGAACCGCTCGACCATGCTCACGTCGATGGCCTGGTGATCGCTGCGGCGTCGGAGCCTGCGCTGTATCAGTGGAGTCCGGTGCCGCAAGGCCGGGTGGCTGTTACCGCGTATGTGAACACTGCGCTGGCGTGGCGGGACGCCGGCAGCGCGGTGCCCTTCGCGATTATTCGCGGAAGCGACGGCTTGGTCATCGGTTCCTCGCGCTTCTGGAATGTGGAGCGATGGGCATGGCCTCCGGACAACCCCCGCCATGGTCGCCAGCACCCCGACGCCTGCGAGATCGGTTACACCTGGTTCACCTGTTCCGCCATCCGCACCGCGGCCAACACGGAAGCCAAGCTGCTCATGCTGCGGCATGCTTTCGAAACCTGGCAGGTGCTGCGCGTCTGCTTTCACACCGACGCCCGCAACCAGCGATCCCGCGCCGCGCTCGAACGTATCGGTGCGAAATTCGAGGGGATTCTCCGAGCCCACCGCATCGCCGCTGACTACACTCCGCGCGATTCCGTACACGGTTTTCCATCCTGGCGAGGGAGTGGCCAGGAGTGCAGGAGAAACTCACCCAGCGTCCAAGTCAATCCCCAGAAGCATCTCAGGCAAACGCAGAATAAGTGCGCCGTCCCCTGTGCGCCTCTGTGCCCCCTGTGGCTAAAGGTTCTCGCGACCGCATTACGCAGAATTCAGGTTGAATATCTGCACGTAAGGAGGAGCAAGTATTCACTTCGCGTCCGGGCTCTTGTCTGCGTCACTCTTGTCGGGCGCGCTCGTCCCTGGCGCTTTCTTGGTCGTCAGAAATGCCCAGATGGTTTCATTGGCATTCGGATCAGGCGCCGTTTTCCCCACTTGCTTCTCCACTTCGTACTGTTCGCCCCCCGGCCACGTGTTTCCGGCGCCCTTCACGCTATAGGAAACCACTTGCGCCCCCTCGTGGCAGCCCTCGAAGGTTTCGACCTTCACCTCCATGCTGCCCTTTTCATGCGCTGGCAACTTGCTCTGGGTTGGCTTCTCCGAGCAGCGGTCAATCCTGGCCCACGCCTTGGCGCTGTCTTCCACCGAGACCACCGGTAACTGAAGATTGTGCTCGGTACCGCCGCCATAAGGCACCACCGGGTCCGACGTGCCGTTGATCATCACCACCGGCAGCGGACGCGAAGGCAAACAGATCATCGACTTCGGCATTGCCGCGCCCACCGGCGCAATCGCTGCGATCCGGTCGGCCATGGAGCAACCCACCTTCATCGCCATGAGCCCGCCCTCTGACAGTCCCGTGGCATAGACGCGGGCTGCGTCCACCGAAAATTTCAACGCCATCTGGTCCAGCATCTGATTCAGGAAGTCAACGTCATCCGCTTGTTCCGTCCTGGTTTGTTCACGGTCCTGTCCTCCCGTGTCACCACCGCGGGGATACCCGCCGCCTCCACCACCGCCCCCAGGGTACCCGCCCCCGCCGCCAGGGTATCCACCGCCTCCGCCGGGATACCCGCCTCCACCCCGGCGCCCGCGCCCTGGAGGCCCCATCATCTGTTGCCGCTGCGGCGGACGCACGCCCACGTTCCAGCGCCCATGCAGCGCCTTCGGATAAACCGCAATGATGCCGTCCTTGTCGGCCAGTGTCGCGAACCTGGTCAACCGCTCCATGTCGTCCGTATCTTGATTCATGCCATGCAGCAGAATCACCACTGGATACTTCTGCTTCGCATCGTAACCCTGGGGCAAGCGCACCATATAGGTCCGGTCCGCGTCGCCAATGGTCACTTTTTCCTTGGTTTCCTGCGCCCGGGCGCCGTAAGTCATCAACAGCGTGGAAAGGCAAACGGCAGCGGCCGCCGCTATCCAAGCTTTCGTCCAGTTCTGAAATTTCATCGAGTCTCCTGACGGTCAGCCCCAACAACACTTTACATCGACTTGGAAGCCTGCTGGGGCGCCCGGGTTGGATTACTCCTCGGCTGAAGGCAGATTTCTCCATTTGCGTGCCCTCGCCGGGGAACTTTGCGGCCGCACTCGCCGTATCTTTCACTGACAGCATTAAGCACCTGCGCTCAGGGCACAGCCCACAGCGCCACTGGAAGGAGAACTACCATGGACGGACTCACCGGTCTGGTCGCAGTCATCATGATTTTCGGGATGCCAACGGCAGTGTTGGGAATGTACACCTATTATCGCGTGCGCAAGCTGCGCGCGGAAGAACGCATGGCCGCCATCAGCCGGGGAGTGGCCGTCCCCATGGAACCGGAGCTGGCCGAAGCCGCGCGTTCCCGCCGCTCCGGTATTCTGCTGATCGCCGCTGCCATCGGCTATACCATCACCTTTTCTTTGATTGCCCGCGTCGAGCCCGACGCCTGGGTCGCCGCCGCTTTCGGCGCCATCCCCTTCACCTTGGGCCTGGGCTTCTTCCTGGACTCCGCCCTGATCCGCCGCGACGCCCACTCGTCGTAGCACTTATCGCAGAGCGCAGCGGGCCGGTTCGCCTGGCGAACCGGCCGTTCATGTGGCGCGGGCACTCTTACCCGCGAAATCTATCCACGAGCAAACCGTCAATCTCAGCAGCAAACTCGGTCAGGCGCGCCTCGCCTGTAACGGTCGATCAAGCCCGCCCGCCATTTCGCGGACAAGGTCTGCCGCCGCCGCGTAACTTTCTCGGGGCCCGGATCATCGCATCATCGGGTCATTTCTTTCTGGACTCGTTCACCACCTTCTGGATTGCATCAATGACCAGCTGCGGTGAATCTTCCTGGATGTAATGCCGGCTATTCGGAACTAGCACGTGGTCCCCATGCAAGACAGATTTCAAGAATTCCTCCTGAAGCTCGCGCTTTAGATCCTGTTCCATAGGGTTTCCCGGAAAGCTCGGATCCTTCAGGGTCCCAGTCAGTAGCACCACGGGAACGTCAGGAATAGGGAGTGCTGCGGCCAGAGCCTTTCCGCTTGACTTTGTACTTTCGATTTCCGCTTTCTGCGCTGGAGATGCCCCCGCCATCATCTGCGCGAGGGTCTTCTCGCGAGCTTCCCACTCCTCTTTCGAGAGCCGCGCTTTCAAGCGATCGAGCAGCCGGCCATCTTCAGGGTCCACAAGCACGAGCCCCGCTACCTCGTCAGGGTAGACGTGGGCAAACAGCTGCACGACCGCCCCGCCGAGGGAATGACCCACAAGAATATAAGGTGGCGAAACATGCGCTGCATTCAGCACAGAATGCAGCTCCTTCACCATTTGCTCGACGGACTTTGGGTTTGGGGAAGAATCCGACTTCCCAAGGCCTGCGCGATCGTAAGCAAGCGTGTGGGAAAACTGCGCGACCTTGGGCAGTACTTTATCCCATGTCGACGTGTCCTCGCCCAAACCCGCTTCGAACACAACTACCGGCTCTCCCGATCCCGATTGGGAAGTGAAAACCCCGTAGCCCCCTACATCAACCTTCTGCTCTCGATTCACCTGCGCGAGTGTTTGCAAGGAACCGAAGCTGATTATCGCCAGAAATCCAAGAGTTGAAATCTTCCGCCACATGCCGACCTTCGGATCGAAAGTACGGCTGCCGCGCCCCAAAGTTCGAAGGATGTGACGAAGGGCTGCTTTACAGGGCCGAGTGCATCATCATCTCCCCAATTCTCCAACGCCGGCACGTCCCGGTCGGATGGTCGGCGGACGTCACACCTGTTTTCGGGTAACGAACGGGATGGTCCGCAGCCATTGACACGCATCAACTGAAGGATAAAAGTTGTGAGTTTTCGGCAGCGATACGTAATAGTGACGCAGGTCTATATTTGAACGGCTGGGATGCTGAGCTAAGTCGAAGGGAGTGCCCGCGCCACACAACACGGGACGCTCACTCGCCCGTCAAGAACTTGAACTGGGGTTCGTTCAGCGGCACCACACTCAACCTTCCCTGCCGCACCAGCGGAGACTCCGCAAACAGCTTGTGCGCCTTCACTTCCGCCAGCGTCACCGGCTTTGCAATCGCCTTCCCAGCTTTGATCTTGACCTGCGGATTCTTCGCGTCGCTCGCGTCCACCGACACCACGCTCGCCGTTCCCACTGCGCTCTTCTCGTCTCCAGTGTGGTAAATCACCAGCCGATCACCCGGCTTCATCGCGCGCAAATTCTTCAACGCCACCGGATTCGTCACTCCATCCCAGATCGTCGTCTTCTCCCGCTCCAGTTGCGCATACGAATACACCGTAGGTTCCGTCTTCAATAAGTAATCCATAAGTCTCCCGGCGCACAGCTGTTTTGAAATCTCAAGTGCGCCTAGTTTGGCTTGTCGCTCTTCTTGTCCGGCGGAGGCGCATCCTGCTTGGGCGCATTCGGGTCTTTGCTGTCGTTACCGTAAATCGAATACTGGCTCTGCGGACGCTTCAACTTGATCGTGAAGTCCATCTTCGCCTGGTTGATGTCGAAGTCTTCCCCATAGGTCTGGTATCCCGGCGCCAGCACCTGCACCCGCAGCTTGCCATAGGGAATCCCATCAAAGCCCGTCTTCCCTTCCGCGTTCGTCTTCAGTTCCATTCCGCCCTTGCCCTGCTTTCCATTCCCGCCCACCGGATGCATGATCACGCTGGCGCTGCGCACCGGCTTCCCGTTTTCGTCTTTCACCACCAGGAAGCTCAACACAGACGTGGGCCCTTCGTCATCCTGCTGCACGGCCGCCCCAGCCGCCATCCCCAGAACGACCACGATTCCCGCCACCACTCCCGCCACCAGAAATTTCCTCATAGTCGCCATTTTATGCAGCCCAGACCAGTCCTGTCACCTGCGGCCCATAGCGCTACCCTACCTGCGTAACGTAGCGCCGCCGTCCCGGCGGCTGTGACGGCGGGCG
>Ga0209415_10015060_pt1 | contig 12584 bp, 9 predicted proteins | sample PeaSoiSIISIP2007_FD_187696 | JGI IMG/M metagenome (GOLD analysis project Ga0209415, IMG submission 187696) | Peat soil microbial communities from Weissenstadt, Germany - SII-SIP-2007 (SPAdes) (version 2) | ecosystem: Environmental > Terrestrial > Soil > Wetlands > Peat | place: Germany...
CGGGACGGGTCGTGGCGCCGGGATTCATCGACATGCTGGGCCAGTCGGAGCTCACGCTGCTCGTCAATCCGCACGTGCCCTCGAAGATCTTCCAGGGCATCACCACCGAAATCACCGGCGAGGGCAACTCGGTCGCGCCGGTCAACGCGGTGATCGCGAAGCAGGACGCCGCAAAATTCGCGCACTATCAAATCAAGCAGGACTGGGCCGATTTCACCGGCTATTTCGCGCGGCTGGAACGCGCGGGGTTAGGCATCAACCTGGCCTCGTACGTCGGCGCCACCACGGTGCGCGAGATGGTGGTGGGCTACCAGGATCGGGCCGCCACACCGAGTGAGCTCAAGCGCATGCAGGGCCTCGTGGCCGATGCAATGCGCCAGGGCGCTGTCGGGGTCTCGAGTTCACTGGAATACGCGCCGGCGCCGTACGCGAGCACCGAGGAGTTGATCGCGCTCGCGCGCACGGCGGCCGAATTCGGCGGTATCTATGCGACGCACATGCGCTCCGAGCAAGAGGCGATCATGGCCGCGCTCGAGGAAACCATCCGCATCGGCCGCGACGCGCATATCTCGGTCGAGATCTGGCACCTGAAGGCGGGCGGGGTCAATAATTTTGGATTGATGCCCGAGATCGTCGCGCGCATCGAGCGCGCCCGCGCCGCGGGTGTGGACATCGCGGCGGATACCTACGCGTATCCCGCCTGGAACAACGAAATGTCGGCGTTCATTCCGCCCTGGGCGCACGACGGCGGCGATGCCGAGCTGGTCGAGCGGTTGAAGGACCCGGCAATTCGTGCGCGTTTGAAAAAAGAGCTTGCCGCCGTATCCTCGGACTGGGACAACGAATGGCAATCGGTGGCGGGCCCGGAGGCGATCCAGATATCGACCGTGCTCAATCCGAAGCTGCTCGGGATCCAGGGCCACACGCTGGCCGACATCGCCAAGTCGCGCGGCACGGATCCGATGGATACGCTGTTCGACATCTTGGTCGAGGATGAGGCTCACACCTACGTGGCGGTGTTCGCCATGAGCGAACCGGATATTGCCTTAGCTGTGGTGCAGCCATGGGTGTCGTTCTGCAACGACAGCGAGGGTGCGGCGCCGGACGGACAGCTCGGCAAGGAGTTTCCGCATCCGCGAGCCTACGGAACCTTTCCAAGGGTGCTGCGCAAATACGTCCGCGAGGATCGGCGCATGCGCTTGGAGGAGGCCATCCGCAAGTTCACCAGCCTGCCGGCGTCGCGAATGCGCCTCGACGACCGAGGCGTGCTCAAGGCCGGCATGTGGGCCGACGTCGTCGTGTTCGATCCCGAGACGATTACCGACCGCTCGACCTTCGCCGCGCCGAATCAGCTCTCGGTCGGCATGCAGTGGGTGCTGGTGAACGGGGTGCCCGTCGTCGCCGACGGCGTGGCGACCGACGCGCTGCCCGGTCGAGTGCTGCGCGGGCGCGGCTTCAAAAATTAGCGTACAGGGGAGCGTGCAGGGGATTTATGTGCGCTAACGCACTCACGCTGCAGCGCCGTGCGCCTATAATTCGGGCGGCGCTGAGAGGGCGATCTTAATTGAGGACACATGGAACCGACCGATACCGGGCACACCGATTATTTTCATAAAGTGGTTGACTGCCAATGGGCCTGTCCGGCGCACACCGATGTCCCCGAATATATCCGGCTGATCGCGCAAGGCCGGTTCACCGACGCCTACATGGTGAATCGCGCCTCGAACGTGTTTCCCGGCATTCTGGGCCGAGTCTGCGACCGCCCCTGCGAACCCGCCTGCCGGCGCGGGCGGATCGAGAGCAAACCCGTGGCCATTTGCCGGCTGAAGCGGGTCGCGGCCGATCATCGGGACGACGTCAGCGCGCTGCTGCCGCGCGCCCCGGAGGTCAAGAATGGCAAGCACGTCGCCTGCATAGGCGCGGGACCCGCATCGCTCACCGTGGTGAACGATCTTTTGCCCCTGGGTTACCAAGTGACCATTTTCGAACAATTCGCCGTCGCGGGCGGATTGATGCGCACCAATATCCCGGCCTTTCGCCTGCCGGCCCAGGTGCTCGACGAGGAAATCGGCTACATCATCGACATGGGCGCCCAGCTGCGCCTGAACTCGCCCGTCGGCAGCATGAAACAGCTGCTCGATTCGCAAGAGTTCGACGCCGTGTTCGTAGGCACCGGCGCGCCGAAGGGCAAGGAACTCGAGTTGCCCGGCCGGTACGACAGCAATCGCATCCACATCGGCATCGCGTGGCTGGAATCCGTCGCCTTCAAGCACATCGAGTCCATCGGTGCGCGAGTGCTCATCATCGGTGTGGGCAACACGGCCATGGATTGCTGCCGCACCTCGCTGCGGATCGGCGCCAAGGACGTCAAAGTCATGGCGCGCAAGCCGCGCCAGTTCTTCAAGGCTTCCGCGTGGGAGCTCGAGGACGCCGAACAGGAAGCCGTTGAGATCGTGGTCAATCGGGCCCCCAAGAATTTCGTGGTCGAGAACGGCGAGCTCAAGGGAATGCTGTTCGAGCATCTCGAGTATGAACTGCGGGATGGGGAGATCACCGGGACCCGGGTGCTCGGCGAGGAGTTCTACCCCTGCGACGACGTCATTCTCGCCATCGGTCAGGAAAACGCCTTCCCGTGGATCGAGCGCGACATCGGGATAGAATTCGGCCGGTGGGACCTTCCGACGGTCGATAAAGCCACCTTTCAATCGACGCTTCCCAAGGTCTTTTTTGGAGGCGACGCGGCGTTCGGTCCCAAAAACATCATCTGGTCGGTGGAGCACGGTCACCAGGCCGCCATCTCGATGCACAAGTACTGTTTGGGCGAACCGATTGCGGATCGCATGCCGCGCGGAGTGACGCTCGAAAGCCGCAAAATGGGCATGCACGAATGGTCCTACAAGAACGAATACAACGCCGCCGAGCGGCGCTTGGTGCCCCACGTCGGCTTGATCGAGAGATTCAAGAAAATCAACGTGGAGGTGGAATTGGGATTCACGGCCGAGCAGGCCGCGCTCGAGGTGCAGCGCTGCCTGAACTGCGATATGCAGACGGTCTTCTCGGCGAAGCTGTGCATCGAGTGCGATGCCTGCATCGACATCTGTCCGGTCGACTGCCTCACCATTGCGCCGAACGGCACGGAATCGGAACTGCGCTCGAGGCTCAAGGCGCCGGCGCTGAACCTCGCGCAGGCTCTGTACGTGTCGAGCCCGCTGCCGCACACGGGGCGGGTCATGGTCAAGGACGAGGATGTCTGCGTGCATTGCGGCCTGTGCGCCGAGCGCTGTCCCACGGCCGCCTGGGACATGCAGAAATCCACGATCAAAATTCCTCTGGCCGAGGATGAGGGCAAGACATGCCGAGACTAGCCGCCGCGTCGAATCGAGTGAATGATTTCGTCGTCAAGTTCGCGAACGTCAACGGCACCGGCTCCGCGAGCGCGAATTCGCTGATCATGAAGACCATTTTCCGCATGGGCGTGCCGGTGACCGGAAAGAATTACTTTCCGTCGAACATTCAGGGTCTGCCGACCTGGTACGAGATTCGCGTGACCCGCCAGGCCTATGCCGCACGCGCCGGCCGGGTCGACATCATGGTGGCGATGAACGCCGAGACGTACGTGAAGGACGTGCGGGAAGTCGTCTCGGGCGGCTATTTGATTTACGACGCGACCTGGCCGCGCAGCGCGCTATTGCAGCGAGGCGACATCACGGTGATCGGCGTGCCGTTGGCGAAAATGGTGAACGAGAACTTCGACGGCGTGCGTAACCGCATTCTGCTCAAAAACATCGCCTACGCGGGCCTACTGGCCGCTTTGCTCGACCTCGATCTGGAAATCATCGACGGTTTAATGCGTCAAAACTACGGCAAGAAGCCGAAGCTGCTCGACGCCAACACCAAGGCGCTGCGTTTGGGCTACAACTACGCCAAGGAGCACCTCGCGTGTCCGCTGCCGCTGCGCGTGGAGCACATGGACAAGACGCGCGGTCACATCATGATCGACGGCAACACCGCCGCGGCCTTGGGCTGCGTGTATGCGGGCGCGACGGTGGGCGCCTGGTATCCGATCACCCCGTCGACCTCGCTGATGGATGCCTTCAAGGGATTCTGCGAGCGCTATCGGGTCGATCCCGGCACCGGCGCGCGCAACTTCGCGGTGATCCAGGCGGAGGACGAATTGGCGGCGATCGGCGTCGTGTTGGGAGCCGCCTGGAACGGCGCGCGAGCCTTTACGCCGACCAGCGGGCCGGGGATCTCGCTGATGAACGAATTCGTGGGACTTGCGTACTATGCCGAAGTGCCTTGCGTCATATTCGACGTGCAACGGGTGGGACCCTCGACCGGCATGCCGACGCGCACTCAGCAATCGGACATCATGCTGTGCGCCTACGCATCGCACGGCGACACCCGGCACGTGCTGCTGTTTCCGGCGAATCCGGAGGAATGCTTCTACATGGCATTACAAGCCTTCGATTTGGCCGAACGCTTGCAGACCCCGGTGTTCGTCCTCTCCGATCTCGATATCGGCATGAACGATTGGATGTGCCGTGACCTGAAATGGGACGATGCCTACCGGCCCGACCGCGGCAAGATGCTGTCGGCGCAGGAGTTGGCGGGTCTCGACAAATTCTATCGTTACGTGGATCGAGACGACGACGCGATTCCCTACCGCACTCTGCCCGGCGTGAATCCGAAGGGCGCGTACTTCACCCGCGGTTCGGGCCACAACCAATACGGCGGCTATACCGAGGATTCGACCGAATACCAGGTGGTGCTCGATCGGCTGAAGCGCAAATTCGTCAATGCGGCAAAGTACGTTCCTAAGCCCGAATTGACCGGCAAGGGCGACAACAAGATCGGGATCGTGAGCATCGGAAGCTGCGACGGCGCCGTGCGCGAGGCGATCGATGTGCTCGATCGCCAGAAGCTTCACATCGATTACCTGCGCGTGCGGGCATTTCCCTTCGGCAGCGACGTGGAGAGGTTTTTGAGCTCGCACAGCACGATTTTCGTCGTCGAGCAGAACCGTGACGCGCAGTTGCGCTCGCTCCTGACTCTCGAGACTTCGGTTGAGAAATCCAAGCTCAAATCCATATTGAGCTACAGCGGATTTCCCATGTCCTGCGAGCCCATCGTCGATGGCATTCGCGCGGCGCTGACCGAGGAGCCGCGATTATCCGCAGTCACCACCAAGAGGACCCGCTGAGGGGCAATCGCGAGGGCATCATGTCATTCATCAATAAGCCGAAAGTCGCACACCCGTCATTGCCGACCAACGCGCTCGGGCTGACGCGCCGCCAATACGAAGGCGCCATGTCCACCCTGTGCGCGGGCTGCGGACACGACTCGATCACCGCCGCGATCATCGAAGCGTGCTGGGGACTCGACATGCGTCCCGAACAATTGGTCAAACTCTCCGGAATCGGCTGCTCCTCGAAGACCACCGCGTATTTCGTGAGCGGTGCGCACGGCTTCAACGCCGTACACGGACGCATGCCCTCGATCGCGAGCGGCGCGAATGCGGCGAATCGGGAGCTGACCTACCTCGGCATATCCGGAGACGGGGATTCCCTGTCGATCGGCTTGGGACAATTGGTGCACGTGATTCGCCGCAACGTGAACATGCTTTATTTGATCGAGAACAACGGCGTGTACGGCCTCACCAAGGGCCAGTTCTCGGCCTCGGCCGATATCGGAACTCAGGCGAAAAAGGGCGACATCAACCTGACTCCGCCGATCGATCCGGTGTTGCTGGCGCTGTCGCTCGGCGCCACGTTCGTGGCGCGAGGCTTTTCCGGAGACAAGGCGCAGCTCGTGCCGTTGATTCAAGCGGGACTGCGCCACAACGGATTTGCGCTCATCGATGTGCTCTCGCCCTGCGTCACCTTCAACGATCACGAGGGCTCCACCAAGAGCTACACCTTCACGCGCGAGCATTATCATGCGGTGATCGAGGCGGACTTCGTGCCTCCGGCGGAGGAGATCGCGGTCGATTATCCGGCCGGAGAATCGATACCGGTGCAACTGCACGACGGCAGCCGCGTCGTTTTGCGCAAACTGGACGCCGGCTACGACCCGACCGATCGCAGCGCGGCCTATGCCTTCATCGAAGGCAAACTCAAGCAAAAGGAATACGTAACCGGCTTGATCCACATCAACGAATCGAGCACCACCGAGTTTCACACGCTCAACAAGTCGAGTGCGGTGCCGCTGAATCGCATCCCGTACGAAACGCTGTCTCCCGGCAGCGCGGAGCTCGAGAAGTTGATGGGACGCTACCGCTGATGCGATAGCGCGGCACGCTCGCGGCACGCTCGCGGCGTGCCGCATACCGGTCGGTTAAGGCGGGGGTTTGCAACTTTTTCGGCCCGGCCGTGTTATGGGTCTAAACGAACCCACTCAAGTGCAAATATCATCCCCGGAGCCCGGCAGCTCGATCGAGTTCACGACCTTTATGCGTGCCTATCAGGACATGGTTTTCTCGACCGCGGCTCGCTTGGCCGGGGACGACGCGCAGGCGGAGGATATTTCGCAGGAGGTTTTCCTCAAGGCCTACGAAAGCTTCGCCCATCTGCGCACCAGCCCCGCGGCAGGCGGTTGGCTCAAGACCGTGGCCACCAATCTCACGCTCAATCATCTAACGCGCTATCGCAAGCGTTGGCGGTTGTTTTCCGAGATGAGGCCCGCTGGTGAAGAGGGTGGGTCGATGGCCGATCCGCCGGAGGCGGAGCTGCCGCTGCCGGACACGCTGCTCGCGGATCTCGGCGCCGAGCAGCAGCGCGCGGTGATTGACGGCGCCCTGCGGCGCCTTCCCACGCATCAGCGGCTACCGCTGGTGCTGTACCACTTCGAGGATTTGTCTTATGAGGAGATCGCGGTACGCCTGCGCGTCTCAATTGCCAAGGTCAAAACCGATATTCGGCGCGCCCGCGCCGCGCTGCTGCCCATGCTTAAGTCGCAGGAGATTTTGTGAACGAACCTTCCGAAGCGGAACGGGAACTGGAGCGGTTGGTCGACCGCACGCTGCAGGGGCTGCCGCTGCACCGCGCGCCGGCCACGTTGGAGTCGCGCGTGATCGCCGAATTGGCGCGCCGCGCTGCGCTGCCCTGGTGGCGCCGCAGCTTTGCGCACTGGCCGCAGGCGGCGCGCACTGCCTTCGTGTCGATATCTGTTTGCCTTGTGGGATTGGCCTTCGTTGCTGGCGGCTGGGCGGTTTCGGGCTTCAACTTCCTGCATGATTTGGGTGTCTTGTCGATGCCTGGGGCGCGGCAGGTGGTGATGGCTTTGAGCGCTGCGCAATGGGCGGCGGGGGAGCTTGCGCGCGCCGTCCCGCCGGCTTGGATCTATGGCGGCCTGGCTGCGGGCGCTCTGTTATACACCGCGTTGTTCGGACTGGGCGTCGCCGCCTATCGCACGCTGTATCTTAATCAGGAAATGGCAGGTCGGCAGAGATCATGAACACATTCCGCTCGCAACGATTCGCATTATTGCTCGTGGTGTTGCTGCCCGCTTGGGGTGCGATCGAGCGAGCACAAGCCGCGCCGCCATCCGACGACACGCCGCCGAGCGCCGCCGCACCGGCCGAGGACTCGCCGACGCGCGATGCGCCTCTGGATCTCGACTCGGGCGAGAGAGCGGGCGGTGCGCGACCCGGCCGGCGTCACCGCCACGGCAACAGCGTGGTCAGCATGGGGCACGACTCGATTCTGCGCGGCGATGAGCATGCCGACTCGGTGGTATCGATCTTCGGCTCCTCGACCAGTGCGGGCGAAGCCGGGGACGTGGTGTCAATCCTCGGCGATACCCGGGTCAGCGGACCGGTCAAAGACAGCGCGGTCGCGGTGTTGGGCGACACCTACGTCGACAGCCCGGTCGACGGCAGTGTGGTCGCCGTCCTGGGCAACGTCGAACTGGGGCCCCATGCCGACATCGGGGGCGATGTCGTCGCGGTCGGCGGCAAGGTGACGCGAGATGCGGCCTCGATCATTCACGGCAACGTCAACAGCATCGCTGGCGGCGCCGCCGGCGCGGCTTGGCTGCGGCCGTGGATCGATCATTGCCTGCTTTACGCGCGCCCGTTGGCTCTGGTCCCGGGGATCGGATGGGCCTGGGGTCTGGCGTGCGCCCTCTGGGCGCTGTATCTGGGCCTCGCGCTGCTGTTTCGCGAGGCCATTACGGAATGCGTGAACACCCTCGAGACACAGCCCGGCACCACCGCGTTGGCTGCGCTGCTCACTTTGCTGTTGATACCCGTGTTGTTGGTGTTGTTGTGTATCACGGTGATCGGACTTGTCGCCGTGCCGTTTCTCGGGTTCGCATTGTTCTGCGCGGGGCTGTTCGGCAAGGCCGTCATGCTCGCGTGGTTGGGCCGTCGCTGTCTTGGCGGGAACCGCGAGGGCGCGCTCGGGCATCCCGCATTGGCGGTGCTCATCGGCGGTGCGCTCGTATTGGCGCTGTACTGCGTGCCGGTGCTCGGTATCGTGGTCTACAAGCTGCTGGGCCTGCTCGGGTTGGGTGCGGTGGCCTACACGCTCGCACTTGCCGTGCAGGCGCGACGCGCATCGCAGGGGGATCCTGCGCGCTCCGCCGCACCCCGTGCCGCGGCCGCAGCGGCAGAAACATCTGCGGCGGCGGAAACAACGGCCGGCGGAGCGGCGACGGCGGCTGCCGCGCCGGACATCACGGCGGCGCTGCCGCGCGCCGGATTTTGGATTCGGATGCTGGCACTGCTACTCGACGCGCTGTTGGTCGGGTTTCTCATGGGCGTGCTGCATCATGTGTTCAAGCTCGAACTGCTGGTGCTCGCCGCGTATGGAGCGGTCATGTGGAAATTACGCGGCTCGACGATTGGCGGAATCGTGTTCGATTTGCGGGTGGTTAGGCTGGATGGGCGGCCCATCGATTGGGAGACAGCGATCGTACGCGCGCTCGGGTGCTTTCTGTCCTTGGCGGTCGCGGGGCTGGGATTTTTCTGGATTGCCTTCGACCATGGAAAGCAGGCCTGGCACGATAAAATCGCCGGTACCACGGTGGTGCGTGTCGCGAAGGGCGCACCGCTGCCGTGATGAACGGCTTAGCCCCGGGCGGTCGGGCTGCCAGCCGGCCGGGCCGCGTGTTGGGTCCCCCGGCCCTTGCGACGGCTAGCTTTCGAAGAACCCCATTTTCACGCCCGCGAGCTGCACCACGTCGTTATCGTTGAGCCGACGGGCCTGCGGACCGATGGGCACGCCGTTGACGAGCGGATAGTCGCCTTCCTTTTCGCTGTCGACGTGCACGATGAAGTAGCCTTCGGCGCGCCGCGTGATGGCGGCCACCTGCACGCCGGGCCTGCCGAGCGTGGTGAGCGCCTTGGTCAGCTCGAGTTCGCGGCCGGCGAAAGCGCCGCTCAGCACCTGTAGTTTCGCCTTCGGCAATGCGGTGGCGTGCTCCGGCACGCCGGCCGGTCCGGCGGGACGTTTGGCCGCAATCGCCTTCGCGGCCTGATCCACCGCGACGCCCACCCGCCGAATCCGCTCCTCGCCCTGGGAGCTCGGCGTGATGACCATTGTCTTTTCGAATTCGTCTTGCTCCGCCTCGCCGTCCTGGCTGTCGACGAAGCGCAGCTGGTGGTGCCCCACCGTGATGACATCGCCGTGCTGCATGGCGTGCTTCTTGATCAGCTTGCCATTGACGTAGGTGCCATTGGTGCTGTTCAAGTCCTCCAAGAAGGAGTCGTTGAGAATATTGATGATGAGCGAGTGATGACCGCTCACCGCCGGATTGTCGATGCGAATATCGTTATCCGGGAGGCGCCCTATGGTGTAGCGCTCCTTGTTCATGTTGTATTCTGCGAGGACTTGACCATCCAAGCTGAGCATCAGGCGTGCCATTCAGACTCCAATTTGCTAGCCGAACCATCCCAATATTTTGTCAAATATACGCCGGTGTGCGGGGAACGGCTCAGCTACGTGTGCCATGATGACCGACACGTTGTCCCGCCCGCCATTGTCGTTCGACAGCTGAATCAATTGCTTAGCAACCGTATCAAGATTAGCACTAAAGGTGCTGATTGTTAAGTGAATATCCTCATCTTCGATCATGTCCGAGAGGCCGTCCGAGCAAAGCACGTAATAGTCGCTCTTTTGAACCGGCTCCTCGTGGATCTCAACCTCGACATTCTGCTCGACTCCGAGCGCCCGTGTAACATAATTCTTGTTGGTGGCGCGCTGGGCTTCCTGCTGCGAATAAAAGCCCCGATCGACCAATTCCTGCAACAGGGAATGGTCCAGGGTCATCTGTTCGAAGCGGTTATCGCGCAGCCGATACAGGCGCGAGTCACCGACGTGCGCGATCGACAACTTATTATCATGGAACAGACAGGCCACCACGGTCGTACCCATGCCTTCACATTGCGGCTGAGTCTTGGAGGTGTGGTAGATGATTTTATTGGCTCTGTGAATCGCGTCACGCAAGATGATGCTGGGGCGGGTCAAGCCCGTCTCCGGGTCGCGCACCGAGAGATCCTCGCGGCTCAGCGCATCGCGCACCAAATTGATGATGGTTTTGACGGCGATTCCGCTCGCGACCTCGCCCGCATTGTAGCCGCCCATGCCGTCGGCCAGGACGAACAGGCCGATGTCCGCCTCCGCGCCGATCATGTCCTCGTTGTGCTCGCGGACCTTGCCGGTATCGGTGAGCGCCACGCTGTTGATTTTTCCCCGCAAGCTCATGATCGCGTGTTCGCTTCTTCACTCTTATCGTGATACTCGATCATCGCGGCCCGCTCGGCATGCTCGTCCGACACTCATCCAAAGCGGCCGCCATTTGGCCGCCTGACTCGAACCGCGCTTCGGGATTCTTGGCCAACGCACGATCGACGATGCTTTCCACGCAGGCCGGCAGATCCGGCCGGAAGGCGCGCAACGGCGGGTGCGGCGCTTCGGCGATCTGCTGCATCAACCCGGTCATCGAATCCGCCGTAAACGGCAGCTGGCCGGTCAACAACTGAAACAGGCTAACACCCAGGGAAAACAAGTCCGAGTGACCGGTCACAGTTCGCCCTTCGAGTTGCTCCGGCGACATGAACGAGGGCGTGCCGAGCACGATGCCCGTGCGCGTGGTGCCGGTGCCCGTCAAGCGCGCGATACCGAAGTCGGTGATCTTGAGCACATCGGCGTTCGGGTCGTACATGATGTTCGCGGGTTTGATATCCCGGTGCACCACCTGCTGCTTGTGCGCAAATCCCAAAGCTTGCGCCGTGCGCCCGATCAAATCGAGCACCGTGCGCGGTTCCAGAAGCGTATTGGACGTTGCAAAATCGCTCAAATGACGGCCCTTCAAGTACTCCATGGCGATGTAGGCGAGTCCGCTTTCCTCACCCACATCATAAATCGTGACGATGTTTGGATGATTGAGGCGCCCCGCAGTTTCCGCTTCGCGAAAGAACCGCGCTCTCGCGTCCGCGAGTTCGGTATCGCTGAATTCGCTGGCAAGCGGGATGGCCTTGATCGCGACCTGGCGATTGATCGCGGTATCGCGGCCCAAGTAGACGATGCCCATGGCGCCGCGGCCGATTTCGCGCTCCAGTTGGTAGCGGCCCAAGCGCCGCACCGCCTCGGCGGGTCCGGCGGCATCCGGCGCCGCCTGATCGCCCGCTCCCGGGCCGGCTGCCCGCGTTGTGGTTGCCGCAGTCGCGGCGGCAGCGGCGGGCTGGTTCGCCCGCTTCAGGGCCGGCGCTTGGGCGACGGTGGCCGGGACCGCCGCGGTCGGCGATTTGGTGCGTTCGGCGTCCATCAGGCGCCTCAATCTCGCGGCCACATCGCGGTAGGTATTGTCGATGCGCGCCAAGTGCCGATACACCGCCGTCGCCTGCATGGTGCGCCCGCGCCGCTCCAACTGCGTGCCGAGCGCGTACAGGTCGCCCGCCACCGTATCGCTGGCCTTGCGGCCCTTGAGCTCGGCGAAGCGCTGCTCGAAGTTGTCCAATATCCGCGCGGTGTCGGTTCCTATAGGGGTGGGCGCTTTCGGCGCAGGAATCACCGGCGCCGCGGAGGACCCGCGCGCCCACAGGTACAGGCCGCTGCCGCCGCAGAGCAGCGCGCTGCCGGGCAGCCACAGCCAGGAGCTCAAATGCGCCAGCACTCGGAGCAATAGGTCCAGCCCAAGGATGCCAACGCCCACGATTGCTGCGATCAGCCCGAATTTGCGCATGCAATAGACATAATCCGTCCACTGAAGTGTCGCAGTATAGGTGATCGGGACGCCCAGACTGCAATGCTAAGCTCACAAATTCGGCCCGCAAGGTAGCCCAATGCCCAAATTAAAAGAGGTTTTCGTTTGCCAAAACTGTGGAATGGCTTCACCGAAGTGGCAGGGCCAATGCGCCGCTTGCGGCGCATGGAACACCCTGCTGGCCGAAGCGCCGGGCCCGCGCGGCGCCGCGGCGGGGCGGGCGAGAGCGGCCCGGAGCGACCTGTCGTCCTTGGCGGCGGAGGCGACCGTCGATCAGCCGCGCCTGACGACCGGTTCGGCCGAGCTCGATCGAGTGCTCGGCGGCGGTTTGGTTCCCGGGTCGGTGACCTTGATCGGCGGCGATCCCGGGATCGGTA
>Ga0209415_10015061_pt1 | contig 12584 bp, 9 predicted proteins | sample PeaSoiSIISIP2007_FD_187696 | JGI IMG/M metagenome (GOLD analysis project Ga0209415, IMG submission 187696) | Peat soil microbial communities from Weissenstadt, Germany - SII-SIP-2007 (SPAdes) (version 2) | ecosystem: Environmental > Terrestrial > Soil > Wetlands > Peat | place: Germany...
CGAGTATCGAAGATGAGTGGCAGAAGGTTTTGCCCTCCTATCAGAGATATGCGGCGGAGATTGCGCGACCGGTTTCGCAACTCACCCAGCAGAGCTTCGGCTATTTGCGCGATTTCCCGGACAATCAAAGCCCGCGCTCTTTTACGATTTATGTCGAACCGCTGATCGGCGCGAAGACGAATTTCCATACGATTGCGGACCGCTACGCCCTCATCGTCGATCCCAACCGCGAGCTGCCCACGGACGAGATCCGCCACGCGCTGCTGCATTTCATGCTTGACCCGCTGGTCTACCGCTATCTCGATACGGTGAGCGGCTACTCTTCGCTGCTCAATCTCGCGGCGCGCGCCCCGCGGCTTGAGGTGGAACTCCATGCGGATTTTCCGTCGTTCGTCACCGAGTGTCTGGTGCGGGCGGTGGATTTGAGGCTGCGGCGTTTGACGGATGCGCAACTGAACGCAGAGATGGACAGCGCCGACGCCGACGGCCTCACGTTGGTTCGCCCGCTCATCGCCCAGCTGATGAAATTTGAAAAAGACAAGCCGGCGATGAGTCTCTACTTCCCGGACCTGATTCGCGGAATCGATCTCGCCGCCGAACGAAAGCGCGAGGCGGCGTTGCAGTTTGCGCCGCTTGAAACTCAAAGCGCGGCCGTGGATACGAACACTTCCGGAGCCGCGCCGGATCCCGATCTCGCCGCGGGCGAACAGCAGATCGCGATGGGCCACGCACAAGATGCGGCCGCGGCGTTTCAGAGGGTTTTGGACCGGCAACCGGATTGCGCGCGCGCCCTCTACGGCTTGGCCATCTCTTCACTGATGCTGGGCCGGGCGGATAGCGCGGAACAGTTATTCTTGAAAGTGGTCGAGGCCGGATTGAATGCGCCGCCCGGCCCCGCGCGTCCCGATGCGGGCACGTTATCCTGGTCGCACGTTTATCTCGGGAGGTTGTATGATGTAGCTGGCGATCGGAACCAAGCCCTGGCTGAATACCAGGACGCTCTTGCCGTGGCCGGCGCGCCCGAGTCGGCCCGCGCCGCGGCGCAGCGCGGACTCGCGCAGAGTTACCAGACGCCGAAGCGTGACGCGGGGCCGGGGAACGGGAACAAGTAACCAAATCAAAGTTTTCGCCGTCGTAGGCATGCGTCCGGCCATGACGCCAACAAGTTGTTCGGTTCGCAAAGGAGAAGGAGCCATGAGCTGCAGCCCGAATTCTAGAATCATGAAATTGAGCGGATTCACGTTACTCGCACTACTCGTGGCCACGGCCGGGTGGGGCCGGCAGGCCGCTCCGAGTCAGCAGCCCGCGCAGGGCGGCTCGAACGGACAGAACACGCCGCCGAGCCAGCCCGCGCCATCGGGGCAGCTTCCCGGCGCCGGTCCTTCCGGTCAATTGCCGGGAAGTGAACAACCCGCCGCGGCGCCAGCAGTAAATCCCGACGAGGATAAAGACTACAAGGTGTTCTACGCCGGGCGCACTGGCGATCCGCAACAGGAAATTGCGCTGGGAGAAGACTTCGTCAAGAAATACCCCACCAGCCGGCACATCACGGTTGTCTATTCGACGCTGGCCTGGGATGAGTTGAATCTCCAGAACGAGGACAAGATGTTCGATTATGCCCAAAAGTCCATTGACGCCAGCCCGGACAATATCGACGCGCTGTCGTTGATGGTTTGGGCCGGCGCGAGGCGCACGAGTCCCACTGCGCCCGACGCCGCGGACCGCATGGCGAAGCTAGAAAACTACGGGCATCACGCCATCACTCTGATTTCCGCGTTGCAGAAGCCAGACGCCGTTGACGAGGCCACTTTTGACGCCGCCAGGAACGACAAGCTTGCCATGTGCCACAGCGGATTGGGCTTTTTGGACTTCGAGCGCAAGCGGTACGACGATGCCATCGCGGAGTTGACCCAGGCCGTGGCACTTGCCAACACTCCGGATCAAGTGGATTACTTTATCCTCGGGGCTTCGGATGAGCGCGCGAATCATTTTGATGACGCGATCGCCGCGTACCAAAAGTGTGCGGAAAAGCCCGGCGGAGTTCAGGATCGGTGCACGACCGCGATCGACGAAACAAAGAAGCGCGCGTTGGAGCAGCCCGCCCCGGCCCCAACTCCAACCCCAACGCCGGCGCCAACGCCGACGCCAAGCCCGACTCCGGCGCCAACCCCGACTCCAACTCCTACGCCCAGCCATTGATGGGCGCATTCACCCCTGATGGTCCCGGAGATCGTGCAAAGCGGCGACGAGCTGGATCGGCTGGAAGCGGCGCTAGGATGCCGCTTTCAGGACCGGAGCAAACTCGTGCAAGCCTTGACGCACCGTTCGCGCTCCTCCGAGCGGGCTGCGGACGAGGTCCCTGGTGACAACGAAAAGTTGGAGTTTCTCGGCGACGCCGTCCTGGGAATGATTGTGAGCGCGGAACTTGTCCGCGCTTTCCCGGGCTGGAGCGAGGGCCAGCTCTCGAAGAGCCGGGCGCGTTATGTGAATGAAGCGGCCCTTGCGGGAGTAGCGCGCCAGCTCGATCTGGGCCGCCACTTGCGCCTCGGCCGAGGCGAAGAGAAGACGGGCGGCCGGCAGAAGACCGCCTTGCTGGCGGATGCCTTCGAGGCCGTGCTTGGCGCTATTTATCTTGATGCGGGCCTCGATGCCGCAGCGGAGTTTGTGCGCCGCGTACTTCTGACAGGGGCGCTGGAAGTAGAAGCCAGCGGACGCGGCGGTTCGGATTTCAAGTCCGCTCTGCAAGAAGGTCTGCAGTCGCAAGGACGCCCGGCCGCAACGTATCGCGTTGTCGAGGAGAGCGGGCCGGACCATCGCAAGGTATTTCTTGTTGAGGTGCGGGCTGGAGAGGTCATTGCGACCGGTTCCGGAAGCAACAAAAAGGAAGCAGAGCAGGCCGCCGCGCGCGCCATTCTCGAGGTCCTGGCCGTAGGGCGGGACGAATCCGCGCCTGGGAAGTGACGAGGGCAAGCGAACCTTGAAATGAGTGGAGCCGTGACCGAAAACGGAGAGCAGACGAAAAAGGCGGAGGCGGGAAAACCCGCCGAGCACCGCCATAGCAGCTTTCGCGAATATCTGGAATCGCTCCTCGTCACGGTGGTCCTCGCGCTGTTCGCCCAGGCCTTTGTGGTGCAGGCGTTCAAGATTCCATCCGCGTCCATGGAGCCAACGCTGCTCGTCGGCGACTATGTCCTGGTGAATAAGTTCATCTACGGCGGGCGCGGCCACTGGTACGAGCACTTTCTTCCGTACCGCGAAATCCGGCGCGGCGACGTCATCATTTTTCCGTTTCCGTTCGAGGACCATCCCTTCTACGTGAAGAGGGCCATCGGTTTACCGGGCGATCATCTCAAGATCGTGGACGAGAAGGTGTACGTCAACGGCAAGGCGCTCGTCGAACCGTACGCCGCGCACAGCCCGATGGCCGCCTACGATCCCTTCATGGACGATTTCCCACCGACGACTCCCGAAGCGGTCTCGGGACAGATGCGGCCGGAGTGGTCGTCGCAAATTCTGAAATACGTTCAGAACGGCGAATTGATCGTGCCTCCGGGAAAGTATTTTGCGATGGGCGACAATCGCGACGACAGCTTGGACAGCCGCTACTGGGGTTTCGTGGATCGCGACGCGATTGTGGGCCAGCCCGTGATCATTTACTGGTCGGTGCAATCCACCGAGGAAGAATACGACAATCCCACCTTTGGAGCCTGGCTAAGGGATACACTGGACATGATCATCCACTTGCCGTCGCGGACGCGCGGCAGCCGGATGTTTCATCTCGTTCGTTGACGCGTGCTTTCCCCGCTGTGTGGTTTTGGGCAGAAATTCAGGAGAAGAATGAGCGAAGCGGTAGAAATTTCGGAAAGCAGCGCCGAAGAGCGTCCTGCCGAAGGCAGGCATACGACGATTCGCGAATACGTCGAGTCGCTTCTGGTGACCGTCATCCTGGCGCTATTCGGGACGACGTTCGTCGTCCAGGCCTTCAAGATTCCGTCGCCTTCGATGGAGCCGACGCTTCTCGTCGGAGATCACCTGCTGGTGAACAAGTTTATTTTCGGGGGCCGCAATCACTGGTACGACCATTTCCTTCCGTACCGCGAAGTTCGGCGCGGAGACGTCATCGTCTTTCCCTGGCCGTACGAAGACCATCCTTACTACGTCAAACGCGTGATCGGTCTTCCGGGCGACCGCCTGAAACTCGTGGATCAAAAAGTCTATATCAACGGGCAACTGCTGAATGAACCCTATGCCGTTCACGATCCGATGGCGGCGTACGACGTCTATCAGGATGATTTTCCGCCCGTCAATCCGGGATTCCCGCAGACGGAGATGCAGCCGAAGTGGGCCGCTGAAATTTTGACCTACGTTCACGACGGCGAGCTGGTGATTCCTCCCGGCAAATATTTTGCGATGGGGGACAATCGCGACCACAGCTCCGACAGCCGCTATTGGGGATTTGTGGATCGCGGCGCCATCCTTGGCCGCCCCGTCGTAATCTACTGGTCTATGAAATCCACCGAAAATGAGTACGAGGACCGCGGTACCGGCGGCTGGCTGTGGGACATTGTGTACTCCGTCATCCATCTCCCCTCGCTTACTCGCGGCAGCCGCATGTTTCACCTCGTCCACTGAGCGGAGCCTGCCGCCTCGCCGATTTTCTGCCCGCCACGCAAGAAGAATTCTCGACGCCGCGGTAGCGAGGCCTTCGCGGCTTTCCTTCCGTCTCGCGATTTGCCACAATTTGTCGGGATTCCTCCCGGGCTTCTTCATGCGACGCAAACGTTGGCTGCGCTGGGTTCTGCTGGCCGTCGTCTTTCTCTTGGGCGGCAGCGAAGCCTTTTCGCGCCTGCTCCAGACTAAGGCCGCGCGCCGCTATCTGACCGGACGCCTGCAATCCAGTTTTGGACGTCCCGTGGAAGTCGGAGGCTTCGATTTCAGCCTGCTGGACGGTCCGCGTATCGAAGCTCTCGGAGTGAGCGTCGCCGAGGACCCGCGCTTCGGAAATGAGTATTTTCTGCGCGCCGAAAAACTGACGGCCGGGCCGCGCTGGGGCGCGCTCCTCACCGGCAAATTTGAATTCGGCACACTCTCTTTCACTCGCCCGAGCCTCAATCTTGTCCGCGGGTCGGATGGCCACTGGAACCTGGAGGGTTGGCTTCCTCCCGCATCCGCGACGAAGCGTGGCCCGGCATCTTCTTCAGGTCTGCCGTTTCACCTGAATCGCATCGAGGTGGATTCCGGGCGCGTCAACTTCAAGCAGGGAAACGAAGTTCGGCCCTTCGCGCTCGTCGAGGTCACCGGATATCTTCAGCACGAGGGGCCCGGCCGCTGGAGCCTCGACCTCGAGGCCGAGCCGATGCACGCCGGCTTCGGGCAGCCGCAGACCGGAATGCTGCGCGTCAACGGCACCATCGGCGGAACGGCGTCGCGCCTGCAACCCGCGCACTTGGAAGTGTCCTGGTGGGGCGTGTCACTGGAAGATGCGCTGCGGCTGATTGATGGGCATGACCACGGCGTGCGCGGTTCGCTTGCCGCCGATATCACCACGCACGTCGAGGGAATCTCCGCCGCAGGCGAGCGGGCAGTCGGGCCGCCCGCGCCGGCGCAATGGGATGTGACCGGCACCGTGTGGCTCGGTGATGCGCATCGCTGGGATCTGCCGGCGCGCGCGCACGATCCCCGCGTGGATGTCACTTTCAGCGCGTCCTGGCGGCAGGGCGAGCCTCGCGTTGCATTTCCCAGTCTTCAGATCGAATCGCCGGCGTCGAACGTGAAAGGCAGCGCCGCGATAGATTGGAGCCGCGGGATGCGGCCCCGTTTCCAAATTACTTCCGCAGCGCTTGGAATGAGCGATTTGCTTGATTGGTATCGCGCCTTCCGCACCGGCGTCGACGATGATCTGGTCGCACAAGGGGCTGTCCGCGCCTCCGGCACGCTCGATGGCTGGCCGCCGCGCCTCCTCGACGGCGTTGCGTCGAGCGGAGGGGGCAGCCTGACGACCGGAGCCGCATCGCGAACGTTGCGATGGGGGCCGTGGCAAACATCGTTCACGCGGAAAGCGCTATCGTCGGGGCCGGTGACGCTGAGATTCGTTTCGAGCCGCGGCAACTCGAGCGCTTCTCCAGCTCCGCTCACACTTCAATTCGATCTTTTGTCTTCGCCGGGAGGATCCTCTCCCCAGCCGACCGGAGCACTTGCCGGTGTCGCTGCGCCCGCACCTGCGAATCATTGGGAGTTTAACGCGGCTCTCGATGGTTCGGCGGGACGGATTGAGGATTGGGATTGGCTTCTGCGGGAGACCGGCCACCCCACGGGTGAGCTGTGGTCCGCCGAAGGGATTATCGCCGTGCACTTGAAGGCAACGGGGACGCTTTCGCCTCTGGCCGCGGATTGGCAGGGTACTGCCGAGGCCCGCGCGCTCCGGCTGCAATTGGCGTATTTGAATCAGCCGCTGCGATTTCCGAAAGCGACCTACGAATTGGGTCCCGGAGGCCGCAAGCTGAGTTTCAATGGCGCGGAAGGGTTGGACGCCACGTGGGCCGGCACGATTTCGCGCAGTTCCTCAGGGGCTGACTGGCAATTCGATCTCACCGCCGATGATTTGGATGCCGCTGCGTTCGACCGTTGGCTCGGCCCGCGCACGCGACCCGGTTTTCTCGCGCGCTACTTCAGCCCGGCGGCCGATTCGAGCGGCGAGGCCGCGCCGCCGGTTCCGCTCCAGGCGCGCGGCAGACTACGTGCTGCGCAATTCTCTCTCGGCACGTTGCGGTTCACCCAGTTGGACGCCGATACGGAAATCGCGGGCCGCGATATCGTGGTGTCTCGCGTGAAAGCGGATTTCTTCGGTGGGAGCGTGCAGGGCGAATTCAAAGCGTCGCTCGCGAGCGGGCCGCTCTACGAAGCCCGAGCCCAATTTCAGCGCGTGGATCTCCCGGGGCTTGCGGGAATCGTTCCGGCGCTCTCCGGCCGCATCTCGGGCATCGGCGCGGGAGAGATTGTGTTGCACGCGAAAGGCGTGGGACGCGATACGCTTCTCGCCTCACTGGAAGGAGAAGGCTCGCTCACCGCGCGCAACGCCGAACTTCGCGGTTTCAGCTTCGGCTCGACTTCAGCAAGTCCGCCCGCCGACTCTGAGGCCCGCTATCCGGAAGCCGAGGCGCGCTTCCGAATTGCTGCGCGGAAAGTGGCGGCCACTCCGCTGCGGCTCGGCCGCCCCGGTGAGGGCGTGCTCGTCACCGGCACTGTTGATTTCAATGGCGTAATCGATTTCTTGATAGCTCCGGCGCGAAAGGGAACTGGGTCCGATGAAGCGACCGCAAGCGGGGCGCGCAGCTATCGCCTTTCGGGAACACTCGCCGACCCTCATGTGGGACCACTCCAAACTGCCTCAGCGGCCACGACAGCCCCGCGCGCGGCCGTGAAGTCGGTGCGCCCCTGAACCTCGATTCTTGCCCTGGCTCACAATTGGGACCAAAGGAGTAGAGATGACGGGAACCGCAGTTGCTGGACAAAACTCAGCGCTGACTGGAATGGCGATGGGATATTTTCGCAGCCGCGCCCTTTGCGCTGCCGCCCGCTTGGGTGTCGCGGACGCTCTGGGCGACGAAGAGCGCACCGTGAACTACCTCGCCTCTGCGTGCGGCGCCGAGCCCGGCGCGTTGTACCGGTTGTTGCGGGCCCTCGCCAGTTTCGGGGTGGTCGCCGAAACTCGGCCGGCGAGCTTTGTTCTAACCTCATTCGGCAAACCGCTCCGCAAGGACGCCCCAGATTCGGCTTGGGCTGGAGTCGTGTTCTGGGCCGATCTGCTCGCTGACAGTTGGGCGTATTTGACCGAGTGTGTCCGGTCCGGCCAGAACGCAGTGGAGGTAAGGCCGCCGGGGGTACCGTCGCGTTGGGCGCAGGACCCGGAAGCGCCGGCCGTGTTTCGCGCTGTGATGGGCACAGCGCCTGCGGAAGACTACATGTCCATCGCGCGGGCGTGGGACTTCTCGAAGTACGGCGTGATCGCGGACCTCGGCGGAGGCGGCGGCGCGCTGATCGCTGCGATTCTCGAAGCATTTCCCACTGTGAAGGGCATCCTTGTGGACCGGCCGGAATCCATCGAGAGGGCCGCGACGCGTTTCGAGAGTCCAGCGTTTGCCGGGCGGTGCAGGCTTGTGGCCGCCGACCTCAGCAAGGAAGTCCCGCCTGGGGCATCCGTATACGTCCTGAAGCACGTGCTTCACGGCTGTGCAGACAGCGCTGCAGCCGAGATACTTCGTCACTGCCGGTCTGTTCTGCCCGAGGAGGGCCGCGTCCTAGTGATCGAATTCATTCTACCGGACGTGGTCGATCATGCCGACCGTGGTCTTGAGCAGCGACTAATGAGCGACCTGAACATGCTGGCGGTCACGGGAGGCAAGGAACGCAGCGCTGCCGAGTGGAAACACTTGCTAGCGAGCGCCGGCCTAAAATGCGAGCGCATTATCCCCGTTCCCGGAGACCTGGTCTCGATCATCGAGGCGGTTCCCGTCGGCTGACTAGGGAAACGAAATGCGGGCTCGGTTGTGACTTTGTTGCGTACGATTACCCACGCGGCATACCATCTCCCCGTGCGCATCCTCGCCACAATTCTCTGCGCGGCTCTTTTCCTAGCCTGTGCGGCCACTCCACTCGCGCAGGATCAGCCCCTTGAGCGCCGATTCACCGCGGGCGAAACTTCCGAGTTTCGCATCCAGCTCAAGGTGACCAGCCACCTCGAGGGCCAAGAAACCACGACCATCGGCGCGAACGCCTACGTCAAGCCGTTCACGCGGGAGGCGTCGGCCACAATTTCCTGGACGGCCCGCGTCCGCGTGGCTTCCTTTTCCGCCGATTCTGCATCCATCGAGGAGGCGCTCGACGAATTCGAGACGCAGTCGCCGGCCACGACCACCGACGATCCGGAGATCGCGCGATTGGAACAAGCTTTGCAAACTGCGCTGGCCCAGTGGGAGACGCCGCAAACGCTTCGCTATCATGAATCGCGCAGCGGCCAAACCGCCGATATTTCCGCGGCCGGCGCACCGGATCTGGGCGAGCAGGCCCCGCGCATCCTCACCGCGTGGCTTTTGCACGCGCTTCGTCCGGAGACCTCGCTGCCCGCGCGGCCATTGCGCTTCGACGATCGTTGGCAGGAGCCGCGCTCCGTGGCACTCCCCGCTTGGTCAAACGCGAGCGGCTGGGAAAGCGGCGAGTGGTTCGCTGCGCCCAATTCGCAGACGAAGGCCCGCCTCGACACCGTGCAACACATCGAGGCGACCGTGGCGTCGGGTGCGGAGAGGCCGCCGGAAGGCGACGCGTTCGCAAAATTTCACGGCGAATCGTTGAGCACGGTTTCGCTCGACGACGGCAGCCTGCTTGGCGCCACGCGCTCGGCTGCGCGCGAAATTTCCTGGACGCTTCCGCCCGTCAGCGGCTTGCCCGAACCTCCTAAATTCAGCTCGCGTTTGACGGTCGAAATTCAGATTGTGAGTTGCGATGAAAATCCTTGCAGCACTCAGCATTCCGCTCTGCGCGGCGGCGCTGCTGGCGCAAACTAGTCCGCCGCCCAAGCCGAAGCCTTCGCCGCATCATAGTACGGTTGGGGCGCCCGTCGATCTCCATCCGAAGTTCACGCCCGGCCAGACGCTGCGCTATAAAATCGAGCTCGTGACGACCACGGAAGGCGGTCCCTCCGGTTCCGTGCAGGACTCTCTCGCTTCCGGTCAGCTTGTCGTCACCTGGGACGCCACCGTGCGCATTGATGTCCTAGCCCCGGATCCGGGCTCGGCCGCTGCGATGCGCCTCCGCACCACATACGAAAAATCCGCGGCGACCGTCCACTCGGATTCCTACGATCCCGCCGCCAACGCCATGCAGGATCAATATCAGCACCTCGAAGGTCGCGCGGTCGAGTTCGTCCTCGACGCGCAGGGCAAAGTGCTGAGCGTGCAAGGCCTCGGCGATCTTTTCAATGACGCCAAAGCGGTGAATGACGCCAAGCAATGGATCGAGCAGCTTTCGAGCGGCCCGGGTGCGAAGGGCGCCGCGGGCGTCACGATCGGCCAGCAGTGGAGCGCCGATAAGCCCGCCGATGGACTTCCGCTCGCGGGATTGATCTGGCGAACCACGGCCGGCTATTTGCGGAACGCGCCCTGCCCTCGCGACAGCGCGCCGGATGCATCGTCGTCAGCCTCGCCCGCGCGGACCCCCGCGCCGCCGGACGCCGAGCAATGCGCCGTCATCGTGACTCACTTGCGGCTGCTCGCTCCCAAGTCGCAGCACCCGGCCACGTCCGATCCGCTGCGCGCGCGCGGAATGAAGGCCTCGGGAACGTGGACGGGCTCGGGAGAAAGCACCAGCTACATTTCGTTGCGCAGAGGTTGGGTCGTCAGCGTCGCTCAGACCGGCGCGGAAAACATGGACGTCACCGTGACCAGCGAGCACGAAGATTCTCTACGCTACGCCGGGACCGTCCACACCCGCACGAATTTGCAACTTCTCCCGGATTGAACCGCCCGCATTTCTAAGCGCTTGTAAATTGGGGCGTCCCGCGTTGTACTCAAACAGATGTCCCAACAGGAACGAATCTTTCTTTCCGCCGAATGGCGCGACCTGGTAATGCTCAACTACGAGGTCGAGCCGGAACTTCTACGCGAGCGTGTTCCTCCCGGCACGCAGCTAGATTCCTTCGATGGGAAGACTTATGTGAGCCTGGTGGGGTTCCGCTTTTGCCGCACGAAACTCCTGGGATTGCTACCCGTCCCGTTTCACGCGAATTTTGACGAGGTCAACCTCCGCTTCTATGTTCGCCGCGAACAGGATGGCGAACTCCGCAGGGGAGTCGTATTCATCGCGGAGGTTGTGCCCCGATGGGCGATCGCGGCCGTGGCGCGCACTTTCTACAACGAGAATTATTCATCTCACGCGATGAGGCACCGTGTTGGATCTTCGGATTCGGCGAAGATCGCTGAGTATGAATGGCGGATAGAAGGCCGCTGGTGCGGAGTATCCGCGCGGGCGGAAGGCGCTCCTTCCCAGCCCGCAGAGGGCAGCGTCGAGCAATTCATCACCGAGCATTATTGGGGCTACTCCATGCAGTGGGCGGGCGGCTCTCTCGAATACCACGTGGCGCATCCGCCATGGCAAGTATGGCGCGCCGCCGCGGCCGAATTTGCAGGCGACGCCAGCCCGCTCTACGGCGCCGCCCTCACCGATATCCTCAAGCGCCGCCCGGACTCTGCCTTTATTGCTGACGGTTCCGCAGTCACGGTTTCAACCGGCCGCAAGATTATTTAAGAAGTCTGCAACGATTGCCTGTTTTCGTCCCCTCGGTCGCGCGGAAGCTTTTTGCGAATTGCGCTATAATAGTGTGTTTATTCGCACGGCTTTGAACCCGCTGTGCAGCCACCCAATGGATTTCAAACTCACCAGCGACTACGAGCCCCGCGGCGACCAGCCGGAGGCCATCGCCCAGCTTTCGCACGGCATTGACGTCGGCGAAAAGCATCAAGTCCTGCTCGGCGTCACCGGCTCCGGCAAGACATTCACGATGGCCAAAGTGATCGCCGCCGCGAACCGCCCGGCGATTGTCCTCGCGCACAATAAAACGCTCGCTGCGCAGCTCTATCACGAATTCAAGAATTTCTTTCCGCAGAACGCCGTCGAATACTTCGTCAGCTACTACGATTACTACCTGCCGGAATCCTATCTCCCGGCGTCGAACACCTACATCGAAAAGGAGTCCACGATCAACGACGAGCTGGACAAGCTGCGCATGAGCGCCACGCGTTCGCTCTTCGAGCGTCGCGACGTCATCATCGTCGCGTCGGTCTCCTGCATCTACGGCCTCGGTTCGCCGGAGGCCTATTTCGGGATGCTCGTGATGATCGAGCGCGGCCAGAACATTTCGCGCGAAGGCCTCCTGCGCAAACTCGTGGACATTCAATACGAGCGCAGCGAGGATTTGCGCCGCGGCACGTTTCGCGTTCGCGGCGACACCATCGAAATCTATCCGCCTTACGAGGACATCGCCTATCGTGTCGAGCTCTGGGGCAGCCAGGTGGACGCCCTGCGCGCGATGGACCCGCTCACGGGTGAGTTGCGCGGCAACGAAAATCTCGCGCGCCTTCCCATTTATCCGAAATCGCACTACGTGATGCCCGCCGAACAGCGCGAGCGCGCCATCGTCACGATTCTCGAGGAATTGGATTGGTGGAAAGGCGAGCTCGACAAGCAGGGGAAATACGTCGAATCGCAACGCCTCTGGCAGCGCACCATGTTCGATGTCGAGATGATGCGCACCATCGGCTATTGCCACGGCGTCGAAAATTATTCGCGGCACATGTCCGGCCGTTTGCCCGGCGAAGCGCCTCCCACGCTGCTGGATTACGTGCCGCAGGATTATCTTTTGTTTGTCGACGAATCTCACCAGACGATTCCGCAGCTCCACGCCATGTATCACGGCGATCGTTCGCGCAAGCAGACCCTCGTGGATTACGGCTTCCGCCTGCCCTCCGCGCTCGACAATCGTCCGCTGACGTTTGAAGAATTCGAGAATCGCACGAATCAAATCGTGTACGTCT
>Ga0209415_10015062_pt1 | contig 12583 bp, 13 predicted proteins | sample PeaSoiSIISIP2007_FD_187696 | JGI IMG/M metagenome (GOLD analysis project Ga0209415, IMG submission 187696) | Peat soil microbial communities from Weissenstadt, Germany - SII-SIP-2007 (SPAdes) (version 2) | ecosystem: Environmental > Terrestrial > Soil > Wetlands > Peat | place: Germany...
GCGCCCTCCGGGGCGCCGACCGCAGGGACGACCGCGATCACCTTCGCCATCCATCACCTCTGGCTCGGCGACAGCCTCCCCGACGACGCCTTCACGCCGGACATGAACGGCACCGCGTGGGCCTCCTTCGGCTACAACATCGACGGCCTCGTCACGACGGCGAGCTCCACCGACGTCTGCACGCTCGACACCGCCGCGCACGCGACCACCGCCGTGCAGGTCGACGGGAACCTCGGCATCGACAACTCGTTCGGGAAGAACATCGTCCGCGGCCTCCTCGCGACGGTCGTCCCGAACCTCTCCCAAACCGTCTCGAGCTCGATCGTCTCGGGGTCCTTCACGGTCCTCGCCGGCACCGTCGGCCTCACGCCGAGCCCGACGCAGACGAACACCGGGCTCGGTGGCGCGCTCTGGAACGGCGCGAGCTACGCGGGGACTCCGCCCGTGAACGACGCGGGGAGCTTCCTCCTCGGAGACCAGTGGCCCGTTCCGTCGGCGTCGGTCATGGGGAGCCTCGACGCGGGGGCGAAGGTCGCGTTCCCGAACGCGTACGTCTCGAACGGGATGTTCGTGAACGGGTCCCCGGTCGATCTCACGCTGGAGCTCTCCCTGCAAGGCCAACCGCTCGTGCTCCAGATCCACGAGGCGGTCATCAGCTTTCATCACACGGTCGACGCCGCGGGGCAGGACCACGCGACGGGGGGCCTCATCTCGGGCGTGCTCACGACATCGGAGTTCCTCTCGGAGATCAACGTGGTCGCCGCCCAGCAGGACTACTGCACCGCGGCGGGGCTCCTGCTCAACTTCATCGCGTCGTCGTCCGACATCCTGCACGACGGGACGAACGTCGCGGGCAAGCCTTGCGACGGGATCTCCATCGGCATCGCGTTCGATGCCGACGCGGTCACCCCGCCGAGCAAGGTCGTCCCCTCGGTCGACGCAGGCGCGCTGCCCGGCTGCGTGGACGCCGGGTGACGTGGAACGAACGGACACCTCCCCTCGCGCTTGAACCGCCCGCCCCCTCCGACTACGGTCGCGCGCGTGCCCCCCTCGTCCAGGCGCGACGCCTCGCCATACTTCTTCGCGCTCGTCGCGCTCGCCGCGGTGCTCATCCTCTCGAGCCTCGACGTCATCTTCTTCCGCGCGCCGGTCGAGAAGACGATGGGCATCGTGCAGAAGATCTTCTACTTCCACGTGCCGAGCGCCGTCTGCATGTACACCGGGGCGACCGCCTGCTTCTGCGGATCGGTCGCGTACCTCGTCGAGCCGACCGACTTTCGCGACGCCATCGGCCGCGCCGGGGCCGAGCTCGCGGTGGTGTTCGGCGTCATCGTGCTCGGGACGGGGTCGCTCTGGGCGTCGAAGGCCTGGGGGACGTACTGGACGTGGGACCCGCGCCTGACGACGATGCTGCTGAGCGTGCTGGTCTACGTCGCCTACCTCGTGCTCCGCGCGTTTGCGGGGGACGGCGAGGGCGAGCGGAAGTTCGCGGCAGCGCTCGGCGTCATCGGCGCGGCGAACCTCCCCATCATCCACTTCAGCGTCCAGAAATGGGCCGGCCAACACCCCACGGTCATCACGGGCAAGGGGGGCGGGCTCGGTCACCCCGACATGAAGCTCGCGCTCTCGCTCGGCTTCGCGGCGATGTTCGCCGTCGTCGCCGCGTTCCTGTGGCTGCGCGTCCGGGGCCAGATGCTCGAGAGCCGGCTCGCGCGCCTGGAAGAGGACGCGCTCGACGTCGGCCTCGCGGAAGGGCTCACGGAGTAATCGATGCACACCTCGTCCATGATTCAGGGAGATCCTTCCGCGGCATCGAGCGGCGCGCCTTCGACGACAGGCGACCGGTCGACGACCTTCCAGCCCGTCGAAGGGGGGACGGAACACAAGAGCGGCGAGGCGCTCCTCGTCGGCGCGTACGCTGGGCTGTGGATGCTCCTCCTCGCGTGGGTCGTCTTCCAGTGGACGAAGCAGACCGGCCTCGCGCGCCGTCTCGGCGAGCTCGAGGCCGAGGTCGCGAAGGCCACGACGAAGAAGTGACCGTGTGACTCATGCCGATCGAGCACGTCATCTTCATCCCCGGCGTGCTGCTCATCGGCGTCGTCCTGGGCTACATCATGGGCGCCCGCGCCGCCCGCACCGAGATCACGAAGAGACGCCGCCGCCAGAGCGAGTAAAGGAGCAGACCATGATCGACTTCGAGCTCACCGAGGAGCAGACCGCGCTCATCGAGACCGCCCGCCGCTTCACCAAGGAGCGCATCATCCCCATCGCGGCCGAGTGCGACAAGAAGTCCGAGTTCCCGATGGAGGTCTTCAAGGAGGCCTGGAAGCTCGGCTTCGTGAACCCGACGCTCGACGCCGAGTACGGCGGCGCGGGTCTGTCCGATCTCGACTCCACGTTCATCACGGAGGAGCTCGCGTACGGCTGCACCGGCATCCAGACGAGCATCACCGCGAACACGCTCGGGCTGACGCCCCTCCGGCTGGCGGGGAGCGCGGAGCAGAAGAAGAAGTACCTCGGGTGGCTTGCGTCCGAGCCCATCCACTGCGCGTACGCGACCACCGAGCCGGGCGCGGGGAGCGATGTCGCGGGGCTGCGCACGAAGGCGACCCGTCAGTCCGACGGTAGCTACGTGCTCTCGGGGCAGAAGGCGTGGATCACGAATGCGAACTTCGCGGCATTCATCACGATCTTCGCGACCGAGAACCACGAGCTCCGCCACAAGGGGATCGGCGCGTTCATCGTCCACCGCGACGCAAAGGGGGTCTCGGTCGGCAAGCACGAGGACAAGCTCGGGCAGCGTGCGAGCGACACCGCCGTCGTCACGCTGGACGACGTCCACGTCCCCGCCGCGCAGGTGCTCGCGCCGCCGGGCCACGGGTTCAAGGTCGCGATGGAGACGTTCAACCAGACGCGTCCCGACATCGGCGCGGCCGCGGTCGGGCTGATGCGCCGCTGCCTCGACGAGTGCGTGGCGTACGCGAAGGAGCGCAAGACGTTCGGCACGCACATCGCGCAGCACCAGCTCGTCCAGTGGATGATCGCGGAGATGGCCATCCGTGTGGAGGCGACCGGGCTCCTGGTGCGAAAGGCCGCGTGGAACCTCGACAAGGGGGTGAGGAACCCCGTCGTGTCGAGCTACGCCAAGGCGTACGGCGCGGACAGCGCGATGCAGACGGCCGTCGACGCGGTGCAGATCTTCGGCGGGAACGGGTACGTAAAGGAGTACCCGGTCGAGAAGCTGATGCGCGACGCGAAGATCCTGCAAATCTACGAGGGCACGAGCCAGATCCAGCGCATCGTCATCGCCAAGAACATCCTCGGGTGAGAGGGGGGCCTCTCCTCCTCCTCGCCGTCGCGGCGTGCGCGCCGCCGCGCGACGTCGTCCCCGAGTCGCACGATGTCCATGGGGCGTTGCCCGCGGCGGTCGGGGGCTACGAGTACGTGGCGAAGCGCCCCCTCGGCGTCGTCGCGGTCGCGGAGTCGCGCGGGCTCCCGCACGAGGTCGTCGCGTCCGTGGCGGACCGCCTGGCGAACCAGCTGGACGCCTGCGCGGCGCACCTCGCGGCCGATGGACGGCTCGTGTCCGCCGCGGCCCGCGTCGCGGCCCACATCGACCGGGACGGATCGCCGAGCGGGCTCGCCTTGACGCTGACGCCCGGCCCGGGGCCGACCGCGAACGCGCTCCTGTGCTTCGTCAGCCCGTTCAAGTTGGTGCACTTCCCCGCGGCCGACGTCGACCCTGCCGCCCGCGGGCTCGCGGTGGAAGCCGCGTGGGGGCCCGAGGGGGCCATCTTGTCGGGTCCCGGTCACGACGCCGGGTCGGAAGCGCCTCGCTGAGCGGTGCTCGCGGCGGCGAGCTGCCCGCACGCTGCGGCGACGTCCCGACCCCCGCTGTACCTCTTGTGAGAGCCGAAACCACCGTCTCGAAGAGCCTCGCGGAACGCGGCCTCCGCGGCGACCGTCGCGCGGCGGAACGGGTCTCTCTCGGTCGTGATCGCGTTGTAGGGGATGACGCTGATGCGCGGGCGCCGCCCCGTGCGCGACTCGAAGTCGCGCGCGAGCGCAGCCAGCGCGTGCCCGTCCTCTGCCGTGTCGTTCACCCCGCCGAGGAGCGTCACCGCCCACATCGGGGAGAGCCCCGTCGACCGCGCGTGAAGGACCGCCGCGTCGAGGACGTCCCAGAGCGGGTGGGCCGCGTCGATGGGCATCAGGCGACGCCGCACGGCGCCGAGCGCGCTCCCGATGGAAAGGCCGAGCCGAACGCGGGGCGCGGACTCGGCGAGCCGAACGATCCCGGCCGGGAGACCCGACGTGCAGACGGTGATGTTGCGCGCGTCGATCGCCTGCGCGCACGGGTGAGAGAGGACCGCGATGGCCGCGAGGACGCGGTCGAGGTTCGCGAGGGGCTCCCCCATGCCCTGGAAGACGACGCCGTGGACGCGCTCCCCGCCCGCGTGCGCGAGCGTTCGCCTCACCGCTCGGACCTGCTCAACGATCTCCCAGGCCTCGAGGTTTCGCCGAAGCCCCATGCGGCCCGTCGCGCAGAAGGTGCACGCGAGCGCGCAACCGACCTGCGAGCTCACGCAGACCGAGAACCGGCCCGGCTTCTCGAGCGGGATTCGGACGGTCTCGGCGACCGCGCCGTCGTCGAGGCGGAGCGCGAGCTTCACGAAAGGGTCCTCCGCGCTCTTCGCTTCGGCGACGACCGTGAGCGCGGGCGCGTCGGCCTTCGCGAGGACCGTCTCCATCACGCCGCGTCGGATCCACGAGGCGGCGCGGGGCAGCGGCCGGTCGCGGTGCACGTGGCTCACGATCTTGCGCGCCTCTGCGAGGAGGAGCCCCGGCACGGCGAGCGCGAGACCTTCGGGGGTCACCCCCTGGAGCGCGACGCGGCCGGACATCGCCCGTCAGCTTAGCCTCCCCCCTCGGGCGCGCGGCGACTTTCGTGGTAGCTTCCGGGCGTGTTCGGCCTGAGCTTCGGCGAGCTTTGCGTCCTCGTCATCGTGGCGATCGTCGTCATCGGTCCGAAGGACATGCCCAAGGTCCTGCGCAAGGCCGGCCAGCTGGCGGGGAAGCTCCGGCGAATCGCAAGCGACGTGCGGACGCAGAGCGGCATCGACGAGGTGCTCCGCGAAGGCTCCCTCCACGAGGACATCAACGAGATCCGCAAGTTGGCGCAGGCCGACTTCCTCAGCCCGGTCGCGCGGCCGCTCCCTCCCGCGACCTACGGCAGCGACGTGCAGGGCACGGGTGGGGTCGCGCGCGAGCGTGAATATCCGCGCGAGGGGGCCGACGCCTACAACGCACTGCCCGACACGGCGATCCTCTACGCGGGCCGCCGAACCCCCTCCACCCTCGCGAGGGATCCGCTCTACGTCGCCGGCGATCCGACCGCGGAGCTCCCGGCCGAGTCAAGCACCGAGGCCTCTCCGTCATGAGCGAGAGCGAGGCGCTCCAAACGCCCGAGAAGGACGTCAAGATGACGATCTGGGAGCACCTCGGCGAGCTCCGGTCGCGCCTCATTCGCGCGTCGCTCGCGATGCTCGTGACGACGATCGTCGCGTGGGTGTACCGGGTGCGCATCCTCGGCTGGCTCGAGCGGCCGTACGAGAACGCGTGGCACGCGCACGAGCTCCCCGGCGCCCCCGAGCTCATCAACATCACCCCCGGCGGGCAGTTCGCGGGATACCTGCAGCTCTCGTTCATCACGGGCGCCGTTCTGGCCGCGCCGGTCATCTTCTATCAGCTCTGGGCCTTCATCAGCCCGGGGCTCTACACGAAGGAGAAGCGACTCGTCGTTCCGTTCGTCCTCTTCTCGACCACGCTCTTCCTGTCCGGCGTCGCGTTCGGCTACTACCTCGCGTTCCCGCTGACCTTGAACTACTTCTTCTCGCTGCTCGGCCCGATCTCGGCGGGGGGCGCGGTGCTCACGCAACGGACGACGTTCGAGGCGTACCTCGACTTCTCGACGCGCATCCTCATCGCGTGCGGGGGCGTCTTCGAGCTCCCGCTCTTCATCGCGTTCCTCGCCATCGCGGGGATCGTGACGCCACAGCAGCTGCTCAGGTTCGGGCGCTGGGCGATCCTCGCGTCGTTCGTCGTTGGCGCGGTCATCTCGCCGGGCCCGGACGTCTCGAGCCAGATCGTGATGAGCGCGCCGTTGATCGCCCTCTACTTCATCTCGGTCGGCGTCGCGTTCCTCGTCGGAAAGAAGAAGAAGGAAGCCTGAGGGGCCGAGACCCTCAGAGGAGGCCGTGCATGGCGTTCTTCCGGACGTCCTCGAACGTGTGATGCACGAGGATCTTCCCGTCCTCGAAGACGGGGATGAGGAGGTCGTCCTTCCTTTCCCCCTCTATCGTCCTGAGCCGTCCCCCTTCTTGCACGAGCGCGAGCCGCCCCGCCTTGCTCCGCTTTCCGTTGTCGGTCGCAGGGTCCTTGAAGACCTTCACGCTTGCGCCGTCGACCGTCGCCTCGGAGCACTTGAAGGCGAACTTCTGCGTGTCGCGGTTCAGCTTCTGCAGGTTGGCGCCGCCCATCCCGAACGCGATGTTCGAGGCCGAGTAGCCGTGGCTGTGCATCGCGAACAGAATCGTACGGATCGACTCGGGGTCGACGCCGTCCCCCTGGATGATCCGGAAGTACCGCGGCAGCACTTTGTACCCCTTGGTGTTCTTCGACATCCCGATCTTGCGCTCGAGGATCTCGAGGCACTGGAGGATGATCTCCACGGGGTTGCCCGAGTCCGGTCGAATGACGAGCGTCCCGCCGGAGTCGCGCACGTCGTCGCGGAGATCGTCGCCCCAGAAGCTCTCGACGACGTGGAACAGATCGAAGCTGTCGGAGACGCAGGCGACCGTCTTCCCGGGCTTGGCGAACTGCTTGACCATGTTGCGGTACGCGTCGAGCTCACGCGCGCGGCCCCACATCGTGATGGTCGAGTGCTCGGCCGCGGGGATCGAGAAGCCGGCCATCGGATGGTCGTAGTAGTGGTTCGCGAAGCGGACCCCTTCGACGGTGTCGGACCCTTGGAAGCTCACGAGGTGGGCCATCCCGCCGATCCCCGCCGACTCACGCGACGAGACGCCGCGTGAGCCGAAGTCGTGGAGCTTGAACGGGAGCTCGGCGAGCGGGTCGTCGGCGGAGGTGGTGAGCGCGTCGAGGATGTCCTTCTTCACGTAGAAGCTCTGCGTCGCGACGGTGATCGGGTACCAGAGGCGGACGAGGATGGTCTCGAGCCAGGAGACGAGCCAAAAGAGCTCCGGATCGGTCGACTCGGCGCTCATCAGGATGTTGTGCGTCGGTACGACGCGCCCCTCGGCGATGGCGCGGATGCGGATCGGCAAGCGACCGCCGTGCCGCTCGACGAGGTGCGTCCACGCGGAGCGGTTGAACGGCTCACCATGGGCGGCGAAGAAACGCTCGGCCTCGTCGACGTCCTCCATCGTCACGACGGCCCCCTCCAGGTACTCGCGGAGCAGGTACTGGAGCCCGAAGAACACGGTGGCCCCGTAGCGTCCGCCCCGACTCTCGAAGTACGAGTACATGCTGGTGGTGTTCGGGGGGTACTGCAGCCAGTGGCTCGCCTTGTACGAGTCCGTGTCGAGGATGAGGTTTCGACGGAGGGGCGCGGCTTCCATGAGTGAAGCGAACGTTAGTCGAAATTCGCGCGTCTCGCTTCCCGAGGAGCGCCGTGTATCCTCGCCGCGCGTCCTCGAGAAAGCCCCCTCCGCCATGCCCTGCGAGACCGATCCCGCCCCCCTCGGCTTCTCGCCGGACGACCCCCGCGTCCGCTCCGTGAACGACGCGACGGCGCGCGCGACGGGCGAGATGGTCCTCTACTGGATGCAGACGTACCGGCGCGCCGAGGACAACGCGGCGCTCGCGTACGCCATCCTCCGCGCGAACGACCTCGGGCTCCCGTGCGTCGTGTACGAGGCGCTCCGGCCCGACGATCCCTATGCGAGCGCGCGCTTCCACACGTTTGTCCTCGAGGGCGCTTCGGACGTCGCGGCGGGCCTTTCGGCGCGCGGAGTGCGCCACGTCTTCTTCCTGCCGAGGACGCCCGACGAGGCGACGGGGGTGCTCGCCACGCTCTCCTCGCGCGCGGCGCTCGTCGTGACCGACGACTTCCCGTCGTCCGTCGTCTCTGTCCATACCGCCGTCCTCGCGCGTCGCGCCACGTGCCCGGTCCTTGCCGTAGACGACAACGCCATCGTCCCGCTCGCGCTCTTCCAGAAGAACGAAACCGGCGCGCGTACGCTGAGACCGAAGGTCCGTCGCGTGCTCGACGCGTGGCTGCGCCCGCTCGACGAGCCGGTGGCCCGGGTGGCGATGAAGGGGACGCTGGATCTCCCTTTCGAGCCGGCGCGCATCGACCGCGCGACGATCCCGGAGCTCGTGCGGCAGTGTGCGGTCGACCACTCCGTTGCCGCTGTGGACGGCCTCCGTGGAGGGTCGACGATCGCCGAAGCGCGCGCGCACGACTTCGTCCGCCGGAAGCTCTCGGCGTACGAGGTCGACCGAAACGACCCGTCTCGCCAGGGCACGAGCGGCCTCTCCCCCTACCTTCATTTCGGCATGATCAGCGCGCGCCGGGTCGCGCTCCTCGCCCGCGACGCGGGCGCCACGTGCGGGGCGGAGGGTGCTGCCGGCGCGTTCCTCGAGCAGCTCATCGTCCGCCGGGGTCTCGCGTACGTCTTCGCGCGGAACGTCCCTGATCACCGGTCGTACGAGGCCATTCCCGCGTGGGCGAGAAGAACGCTTGCCGACCACGCGACCGACCCACGCCCGGCCGACGTGACCGCCGCGGACCTGATCGATGCGAGGTCTCCAGACCCGCTGTGGAACGCGGCGCAGCGCGAGCTCATGAACCGCGGCGTCATCCACGGCTACGCCCGCACGCTCTGGGGGAAGCTCCCGCTCGCGTGGATGAAGGATCCGCGTGAGGTTCATGCGACGCTCGTCATGTTGAACGATCGCTTTGCGCTCGATGGGCGCGACCCGGACGGGTACGCGAACATCGGCTGGTGCTTCGGTCTCCACGACCGTCCGTGGCCCTCGCGACCGATCTTCGGCACCGTCCGCTGCATGACCTCGAAGAGCGCGAGGAGCAAGCTCGACTTCGAGGACTACATCGAGGCCCAGAGTCGCTGAGCGGAGCCCGACTTACCGGAGGTCGTCGGGGACGGGGAGCGGGATCCTGCGCGCGTCCATCCAGAGGCCGTCGAGATCGTATGAGCTCCGGGCGTCGTCCTGGAAGACGTGCACGACGACGTCGCCGAAGTCCATGAGCACCCAGCTCGCGTGCGGGAGCCCCTCGACCGACAGGGGCCGCTTCCCCTTGGCCCGGAGCGCGTCCTCGATCCCCTGCGCGAGCGCCTGCACCTGGCGGTCGCTGCGGCCCGTCATGAGAACGAGGAAGTCCGCGTAGTCCACCCTCCCGGCGACATCGAGCACCTCGAGGCCGACCGCCTTCTTGTCGAGCGCCGCCGTCGCGATGGCGACCGCCAGGTCGCGCGCCGCGTCGCTCGCGAGCGACTCGGCGGGCGTGCCGGGGAGCGTCTTCGACTTGCGCCCGCGCGGGAGGGCCCGCGTCGCAGCTTCCGAGAGCTTCGGCCGCGCGGCCCTCGCAGGCTTCGCGGGAGTTCCGTCGCGCGTCTTGATGCGTCGGACGTGCTCGGGGCGCGTCCCCTCGCCCTCCGTCGCGCGTGAGACTGCCCTCGGCGCTCCGGCGGTTCCCGGCGCGGAGGCACGGCCGTGGGACGACCGAATGAGCGGCCGTGCGCTCTTGCCGCGCGTCGGCTTCGTGGTGCTGCTCCCTCGCTTCGAACCCCTCTTTGTCTCGACCAAACGGGCGCCTCGTTTCGCTTTCGGTATCGTCTGCCAGGGAAAGTGCCGCGTCAATCTCGGACCTGCCCCGTGCCCTCGACGACCCACTTCATCGTCGTCAGCGCCTCGAGCCCCATCGGCCCTCTCCAGTGCAGTCGGCTCGTCGCGATTCCGATCTCCGCCCCGAGGCCCAGCTCACCGCCGTCGTGGAAGCGCGTCGACGCGTTGACCACGACGCACGCGGCGTCGACCTCGCGCTCGAACCGGCGCGCGTGGGCCGGATTGGACGTGCAGATCGCCTCGGTGTGCTCCGAGCCGTAGCGCGCGATGTGCGCGAGCGCGCCGTCGAGCCCGTCGACGACGCGGATCGCGAGCACGTTCGAGAGGAACTCGCGCCCGTAGTCGTCGTCGCTGGCCGCCGCGATGCCGGGGACGAGAGATCGTGAGGCCTCGTCACCCCGGAGCTCGGCGCCCCCTTCGTGGAGCGCGCGCGCGATCGGCGGCAGAAGGCGGGCCGCGTCGCTGGCGTCCACGAGGAGGCACTCGAGCGCGTTGCACACCCCCGGTCGCGACAGCTTGCCGTTGACCGCGAGGCGCGTGGCCATCGTGACGTCGGCCCCGCGATCCACGAAGAGGTGGCAGACCCCCTTGTAGTGCTGCACCACCGGGACCCTCGCGTGCTCGGTGACGAAGCGAATGAGCCCCTCGCCGCCACGCGGGACCGCGAGATCGACGGTGCGCGTTTGCACGAGCGCGCGGATGGATTCGCGGTCGGTCGAGGCGAGGAGCGTCACGGCATCCTCGGGAAAGCCCACGCGCGAAAGTCCGTGCGCGACGGCGGCGCGAATGGCGACGTTGGACCGGAGGGCCTCGGAGCCACCGCGCAGGACGACCGCGTCGCCGGCCTTCAGCGTGAGCGCCGCGACCTCTGCGGTCACATTGGGTCGTGACTCGTAGATCATCGCGAGCAGCCCGAGCGGAACTCGCGTCCGCGTCACGCGGAGACCGTTGGGACGGAGCGTCGTCTCCACGACCCGTCCTACCGGATCGTCCAGCGCCACAACCTCCCGCACCGCCCGGGCCATCGCCTGGAGCCGTGCGTCGTCGAGGCGGAGCCTGTCGAGCATGGCCGCGCTGGTGCCGTTCGCGCGGGCGGCGTCGTGGTCGGCGCGATTCGCCTCCAGGATCGCGCCGGCCTCGAGCACGATCGCGTCCGCGATGGCGCCGAGCGCGGCGTCCTTTTCGGCGCGTGACCGCCGGGCCAGGAAGGGGAGCGTCGCGCGCGCGCGACCACACGCGGCGGCGACGACTTCGTCGATCGCGAGTTCTTGCACGTGCCCCTCGGTCTAGCCGGCTGCGCGGGAAATGACCAGGCCGCGGGTGCCCACGCGCGCGGCAGCTCGACGGACGCTGACATCGTGCGTGGCTTGCGGTAAGCAACGCCCCCAATGCAGCCGCCCGGCCCCCCACCGCCCCGCGTCCTCGTCTCGCTCGCGACGTACAACGAGGTCGACAACATTCGGCCGCTCGCCGAGGCGATACGGAAGACCGTCCCCTTCGTCGACGTCCTCATCGTCGATGACAACTCGCCGGACGGGACGGGCCGCGTCGCGGACGAGATGGCCAAGGATCACCCGTGGCTCTCCGTCATTCACCGCTCGGGGAAGCTCGGGCTGGGCACGGCGATCATCACCGCGATGAAGCACGCCGTCGCACACTCCTACGACTACTACATCAACCTCGACGCGGATTTCAGCCACCCGCCGCGGTTCATCCCCGCGCTCCTCGACGGAATGACGCCGAGCGGGGGCAAGCCGGGCGTCGACGTGATGATCGGCTCGCGCTACATCCCGGGCGGGGGCGTCGAGGGGGAGTTCGGCCCGCGCCGCAAGTTCATGAGCACCGGCGTCAACATGTACGCGCGCCTCATGCTCGGCCTCGACACCCGAGACAACAGCGGCTCGTTCCGCTGCTACCGCGTCTCCAAGCTGGCGCTCATCGACTTCGAATGGGTGAGGTCGCGCGGGTACTCGTTCCAGGAGGAGATTCTCTTCTGGTGCCGACGCGTGGGCTGCACGTTCGGAGAGACGCCGATCCTCTTCGAGAACCGCCGCGCCGGACAGAGCAAGCTCCACGCGGGCGAAGCCATCCGCGCCCTCGAGATCATGGCGGGGCTCGGGTTCGCGCGCGCGCTCGGGCGGCTGCCGAACCCGCGCTGAAGCATCCCCCGGAACGACACGCCGGGCGCACAAGTACAGCCGCATCGTACGGTTCGACGCGGGCAAGTTGCGCGGGCCCATCGGAGCGCGTAGTCCAAGTTGTGTGACCACATTGAAACAAGCCGGTGTCGCCCTCGCCTTCGCGACGCTCACCGCCTGCGGCAGCTCCGCGCAGGGGGTGGGCGGGAAGGTCACCACGGGGACCCACTCCGATGGTGGCACGGGGACCCACTCCGATGGCGGCATACACGCCGGGACCCAAGACGCAGCGCGGCTCGTTCCGGACGCAGCGGCGCACGACGCGGCGAGAACCGACGCAGGCGTTCCGCACGGTGACGCGGCGGCGTGCGGGGCGTGCCCGCCCGACTACACGTGCGGGACGGCGAACGGCCTCCCCGTGTGCCGAGCGGCGAGCGGAATCCCCTGGCGGCCAGCGAGTAGTAACCCCAGGCGGCGCCCGATACGGTCATCAGCAAAACTCCCGCCAGGGACGGCGCGGTCAAGCCTGGAGACACAAGGTATACCAATCCCCC